>Ga0194131_10002905_pt1 | contig 27738 bp, 27 predicted proteins | sample TA2KigO120mmetaG_FD_148631 | JGI IMG/M metagenome (GOLD analysis project Ga0194131, IMG submission 148631) | Freshwater microbial communities from Lake Tanganyika, Tanzania - TA2015053 Kigoma Offshore 120m | ecosystem: Environmental > Aquatic > Freshwater > Lake | place: Tanzania: Lake... | reverse complement strand
CCGCAGGCGCCGGCGCTCGCCCGGCTGACGCGCCGGGTCAAGGACAGCTTCGATCCGCGCGCGGTCTTGAACCCCGGCCGCATGTATGCCGGGGTCTAGTCGTCGCGACGCCGGCCTTTAGCGCATGCAGACCAATTTCAGCCTCGCCCAGCTCGCCGACAGCGCGACCGCCGAGTCCGAGCGCATCCTGCGCAAATGCGTGCACTGCGGCTTTTGCACCGCGACCTGTCCGACCTACGTGCTGTTGGGGGACGAGCTCGACAGCCCGCGCGGCCGCATCTACCTGATCAAGGAGATGCTCGAGCAGGGCCGCGCCGCGACGCCAACCGACGTCCTTCACATCGACCGCTGCCTCTCCTGCCTCGCTTGCATGACCACGTGTCCGTCGAGCGTCAACTACATGCACCTGGTCGATCACGGTCGCCGCCATATCGAGGCGACTCACCGGCGGCCGTGGCTCGAACGAGCGCTCCGGGCGGCGATCGCGGCGGTCCTGCCCCATCCCAGCCGGTTCCGCTGGGCGGTGATCGCCGGGCTGCTGGCGCGGCCGTTCCGGCGCCTGCTGCCGGGGCGGCTCGGGGCGTGGGCCGCGCTGGCGCCGCGGCGGCTTTCGGGCCGGTCCGCGCTGGAAGGGCGCCGCGTCGCGCCGGCGCAAGGACCCAAGCGTGCGCGGGTCGCGCTGCTCGCGGGCTGCGTCCAGCCGGTGCTGGCGCCGGCGATCGACGAAGCGACCGTGCGCACGCTCACCCGATCGGGGTGCGAGGTGGTGTGGGCCGAGGGTGCGGGCTGCTGCGGCGCGCTCACCCATCATCTCGGGCACGAAGCGGCGACGCTCGCGCGCGTGCGCGCCAACGTCGCGGCGTGGTCGGCCGAGATCGCCGGCGCCGGGCTCGACGCGATCATCGTCAACGCTTCGGGCTGCGGCACCATGGTCAAGGACTATGGCTTCATCCTCCGCGACGATCCGGTCTGGAGCGCGCCGGCAGCCGCGGTCTCGGCGCGCACCCGCGACATCGCCGAGTTCATCGCCGAGCGCGGCCTGTTGCAGGGCGTGCCGCTCGCCCCGCACCCGCCGCTCACGGTCGCCTATCACGCGGCCTGCTCGCTCCAGCACGGCCAGCGCGTCGACCGGGCGCCCAGGGACCTGCTCGCGGCCGCTGGCTTCCGGATCGCCGCGGTGCCCGACGGTCACCTCTGCTGCGGCTCGGCCGGTTCCTACAACCTGCTGCAGCCGGCTCTGGCCGGCCGGCTCCGCACGCTGAAAGCGCGTGCGATCGGCCGCACCGGCGCCGACCTGGTCGCCGCCGGCAACATCGGCTGCATCGTCCAGCTCGAAGGCGCGCTCGATCGCCCGATCGTCCACCCGATCGAACTCATCGACTGGGCGACCGGCGGGCCGCGGCCGGCGGCGCTGGAGCGCATCGCCCAGGCGTCGTAAAATAGAACGATGAAACGTCTACGCCCCCTGTTGGCGATCCTCGTAGCGGTCTTTTTCGCGAGCGCGGCCATGGCCGACCAGAACGACGCGCGGCTCAACGAGCTGTTTCAGCGGTTGCACGATGCCGACGATTTCGACGAGGCGATCCCGATCCAGAACCAGATCTGGGTGATCTGGCACCAGTCGGGCAGCCACACCGTCGATCTCCTGATGGAAAAAGGCCTGAAGGCGATGGAGGAGCAGTCCTTCGACATCGCGTTGACCATGTTCAACGCGATCATCGAGATCAAGCCCGAGTTCGCCGAAGGCTGGAACAAGCGGGCGACGCTCAATTACATGCTCGGCCGCCACGCCGATTCGATCAAGGACATCGAGCGCACGTTGAAGCTCGAGCCCCGCCACTTCGGCGCGCTCTCCGGCCTCGGCCTCGTCCAGCTCGCCTTGAAGCACCACGACGAAGCGCTCAAGGCGTTCAAGCGCGCGATCGACGCCAACCCGCACATGCCGAACGCGCAGCAGCAGATCCAGTTTCTGGAACGGCTGCTCCGCGGCCAGCGCGCGTAGAACCCCCGCCCACTCGCTCTGCTCGCCTCCCCCTGCTGAGCAAGGGGAGGGAGGGGGGAGGGTCAGGCCGGCAGCACGTCCTCGCCGACCCACGCCACCCGGAGCACGTTGGTCATGCCCGGCGTCCCGAACGGAACGCCGGCGGTGATGACCAGGCGGTCGCCGTCCTTGGCGATGCCCTCGGTCTTGGCGACGTCGCAAGCGCGCCGCACCATGTCGGCGAAATTGTGCGCGTCCTCGGTCTCGACCGAGTGGACGCCCCACACCAGGGCGAGCCGGCGCGCGGTCTCGCGCTTGGGCGTGAGGCCGATGATGTACGGAACGCCCGGCCGCTCGCGCGCGGCGCGAAGCGCGGTCGAGCCCGAGGTGGTGAAGGTCACGACGGCGGCGGCGTTCAAGGTCTCGGCGACCTGGCGCGCGGCGGCGGTGATGGCGTCCGCTGCCGTGGCCTCGGGATTGGTGCCGCCGGCGTGGAGCAGCGATTCGTAGAGCGGGTCGCGTTCGACCTGCTGCGCGATCCGGTCCATGGTCGCGACCGCCTCGACCGGGAATTGGCCGGTCGCCGATTCGGCCGAGAGCATGACCGCGTCGGCGCCATCATAGACCGCGGTCGCGACGTCGGAGATTTCGGCTCGCGTCGGCACCGGCGAGCGCACCATCGATTCGAGCATCTGGGTGGCGACGATCACCGGCTTTCCGGCCGCGCGCGCTGAGCGGATGATCCGCTTCTGGAGCCCCGGCACTTCCTCGAGCGGCATCTCGACGCCCAAGTCGCCGCGCGCCACCATGACGCCGTCGGCGCGCTCGACGATGTCGCGCAGACGATCGACCGCGGCCGGCTTCTCGATCTTGGCGACGATGCCGGCGCGGGTGCCGATCAACGCCCGCGCCTCGTCGATGTCCTCGGCGCGCTGCACGAACGACAGCCCGACCCAGTCGACGCCGAGCGCGAGCGCGTAGTCCAGGTCATTGCGGTCCTTGTCGGTGAGCGAGGAGATCGGCAGTACGACGCCCGGCACGTTGACGCCCTTACGGTTGGTCAGCCGGCCGCCGACCACGACCGTGGTTGCGGCGCGATCGGCGGCGACGCTTTCGACTTTCAAGCGGATGCGGCCGTCGTCCAAGAGAATGTCGGTGCCGGCCGTGAGCGCGGCGAAAATCTCCGGGTGCGGCAACGGCGCGCGCGTGCCATCGCCCGGTGTGTCGCTCAAGTCGAGCCCGAAGCGCTGTCCCGGCACCAGCTCGACGCCGCTGTTCGAGAAGGTGCCGATCCGGAGCTTGGGGCCCTGCATGTCGGTCAGGATCGAGATGCCGCGCCGGCTCTCGGCCTCGAGCGCGCGGATGATGGCGTGGGTCGCCTTATGGTCCTCGCGCCGGCCGTGGCTGAAGTTCAAGCGGAACACGTCGGCGCCAGCCTCGAACAGGCGGCGGATCACCTCCGGCGTCGAACTGGCGGGGCCGAGCGTGGCGACGATCTTGACGCGGCGATGACGGGCCATGGCCGCGGTATCCTAGCTCAGGAACCATGACGCCGGTATGGCTTAGGCGTGGACGAGCTGGCGGTTGTGGCTCTCGCGGGCGAGGAAGCACATCGCGAACGCGATCGCGGTGCAGGCCGGATAGAGCAGGAACGCTTGGCGGAAATCGGCGGCGGTGTAGACGCGGACGCCGTCCTGGAGCGCGCCGTCCCACAGGAGATCGAGGAACAGGCCGGTCAGCGGTTGCAGGAGCGCGACCGAGCCCATGCCGAGCGCGTTCAGGAACCCGACCACGGTGCCGCTATAGTGCGGCGGGTTGTGCTCGCGCCCGAGCGCAAACACCACCATGACGAAGCCGCTGCCGATGCCGTTCGCGACCAGCGCCGGGTAGAGCAGCGCCTTGGGCGCGTCGGGCCAGCCGAGGATCACCGCCCAGCTCGCGAGGTTGAGGAGCGGCCCGGCATACATCGGCGCCTTGCGCCGGCCCAGGCGGTCGGAGATGAAGCCGGCCGAAGGCGCGCCCAAGGCGAAGCCCACGAACACCACCGACATCAGTGCCGCCGCCGCTGGACGCTCGAGCCCGTAGGCGACCATCGCGTAGGGCACGCCCCACAAGCCGGCGAAGGCAATGATTGTGCCGCCCAGGAACCCGGAATAGATCGCCAGCACCCAGGTCTGGTCGTTCTTGAGCACGCGTTTAAGCGCGGCGCGCATGCTGAGCGCGTTGGCGCCGGTCGCGGCCGGCGGGGCGCCGACATGGTCGCGCACGATCAGCCAGATCAGGGCGGCGAGCAGGACGCCGAAGCCGCCGCCCCACAACATGGTCGCGCGCCAGCCGGCGGCCTCGACCAGGGAGGCGAGCGGCGCTTGGCCGATCAACGCGCCCATGGTGCCGACGAAGGTCGTCATGCCGGCGACGGTCGCGAACCGGCCCGGCGGGTGCCACACCATGATGAGCTTCATGGTGCCGATCAGCGCCACCGCGACGCCGGCGCCGATCAGGAGCCGCCCGGCGTACGCGATCTCGATCGTGGTCGCGGCGCCGAACAGGACGGCGCCGACCGCGGCGATCACCGCGCTCCCCGTCAGCAGCCGGCGCGCGCCCCAGCGGTCGAGCAGGACGCCGAGCGGCAATTGCAGCGCGCCATAGGTGTAGAAATAAAACGCCGACAGGTTGCCCAGGATCACCGCGGTCGCCGCGAACGCCTGCATCAGATCCTTGACCATGACGCTCGGCGCGACGCGGAGGAAGAAACCGTAGGAATAGAGCATCGCGCCCAGGCCCCACACGATCCACGGCAGGACCAGGGCCAGGCGTCGGCGTTCAGTTGACAGCGTCGTGTCCGTCACTCAACCCCTCCGCCTGCAGGCAGGCTAACGGACTCACATGTATCCCATTCTAATTCGCCCCCTCTATCGCATCTGATCGGCAGGAGGCACACCTTCAGATGCTCCCTCCCCGCGGAGCGGCTAGCGCGTGTGCACACCTCGTCGGCTTGGGGTCTCCCTCCCTGCGCAGAGCGGAGCCGTCCTCGATACTCCCTCCCCCGCTCCGCCTCCGCGGAGGAGGGAGCATCAAGGGTGTGCCTCTTTTCGCTCCCACGCTACGCGATGTGTGCACACGATAGCCTCGCAGAGGGGGAGGGAAGGGAGGGGGTCAACGACTCCCATCGGCGATGGCCACGACCTACTCGGCCGCGGCGCGGAGCGGGGCCGGCTCCTCGTAACGTGGATCGACGCGGAGGTCGCTCGCGTAGCGGACGCCGTCCTTCAAGACGAAGCACGGCATCAGCCGCTCATCGGCGTCGATCGCGTTGCCGTGGAGGTCGCGGAGCGTCCAGCGGCCGGTCTCGCGCTCGAGCACGGTGACGTCGGCGGCGCGGCCGAGCGCCAGCGACCCGTGCTGGCGCTCGCGCCCGATCATGCGGGCTGCGTTCACCGTCGTCATGCGGACGACGCGGTCGAGGTCGAGCCCCAACGCGCGCATCGCCGTCATGACGTGGGCCATCGTGAACGCGACGTTGTTCTCCGGCTCCGCGGCCGGGTCGCCCCGCCGCGCCGCAGCTGGCACGGTCTTGGCGATGCCGGCGGCGATGAAGCGCTTGCGGCTGTTCAGGAAATAGCCGGGGCGGATGTTGAGGCCGTGGAGGTCGATCCCGAGCGTGTCGGGGACGATGCCCTGGTCGAGCACGGCGCGCGCAGTCCGGTAACTGAACGCCGAGCCGCGGCCGACGTCGATCCCGACGCCGCGCGCGATCGCGGCGCGGATCTCCGGATAGACCTTGCCGTCGGCGCCGGCGAAGCAGCCGGGGTCGGGGCTGAACGGATGAGCGATGATGTCGCCGGCCTCGAGCTGCGGCACCACCGTCTTGATAATCGCGCGCGGGTCGACGCTCGCCCCCTTCTTCTTGGGAAATATGTGGCCCAAATGGACGTAGAGCGGGACGCCGGCGGTACGCGCCGCCTTGTGCGCGAGCGCGAAGGTATCGGCGCCCCAGTGCGAGAAGGTACCGGCTTCGGCCTGGACCTTGATACCGTGGATAACATCGCGGTTGGCGCGCACGGTCTCGATCACGACGTCGGTGTCGATCAAGTGCGGCGAAACCACGCCCGCATTCATGTAGCCGTAGAGCGCGCCCGCCGAATAGATCGAGATGAACGAATAGACGTTGGCGGTCGCGCGCTCGACCACGAATTTGCGAAAGCCGGCGAAGGTGAAGGCATTGGCGGTGCCCTGGTCCACGAGCGTCGTCACGCCCGAGCGGATGCCGGGGAGTTCGGGGTCGATCCCGAACGGACCGGTCACGTACTCGTAGACGTGGGCGTGGGCATCGATCAGGCCGGGCAGCACGAGCTTGCCGGCGACATTGATGCGCTTCTTGGCCGGCGCGCCGTCGAGCGAGGGCGCGAGCGCGGCGATCTTGCCGTCCTTGACCGCGACATCGCGCACCCCATCGATCCGCTTGGACGGGTCGATGACACGGCCGCCGCGCAAGATCAGGTCGTAGGTCGTCCGCTTGCCCGCCATGTGTCATTCTCCTGCGTTCGCCGGCCAGTATCCTCCGCGCTTCGCCGCGGTTCAACCCGGCGGTGCTTTACCTCGCAGCGGCCGCCGCCTACCGTGGTGCGCATGACCGCCCCGCCGCCCAACCTCCGCATCGACGGCCAGCGCTTGTGGCGCAGCCTGATGGCGATGGCCGAGATCGGCGCGACGCCCAAAGGCGGCGTCTGTCGGCTGGCGGCGTCCGACCAGGACCGCGCCGCGCGCGACCGTTTCGTCGCCTGGAGCCGCGATGCCGGCCTCGCCGTGCGGGTCGACCGCTTGGGCAACATCTTCGCGCGCCGCGCCGGGCGGAACGACGCGTTGCCGCCGGTGGTGATCGGGAGCCACCTCGATACCCAGCCGACCGGCGGCAAGTACGATGGCGCCTATGGCGTCTTGGCCGCGTTCGAGGTGGTGCGGACGTTGGACGACGCGCGCATCGCCACCGAGGCGCCGCTCGAAGTGGTGGTGTGGACCAACGAGGAGGGCAGCCGCTTCGCGCCGGCCTGCGTCGGCTCGGGCGTCTATGCCGGCGTGTTCGCGGCCGACGACAGCCTCGGCCGCGCCGATCGCGACGGCAAGACCTTGGGCGCCGAGCTTGCGCGCATCGGCTATGCCGGGCCGGCGCCGATCGGCGGGCGCGTCGGCGCCTACCTCGAGGCCCACATCGAGCAGGGGCCGATCCTCGAGGCCGAAGGCAAGACCATCGGCGTCGTGACCGGGGCGCAAGGCATCCGCTGGTACGACGTCACTCTCGAAGGCCAGGCCGCACACGCCGGCACCACGCCGATGAACCGCCGGCGCGACGCGCTGCAAGGCGCGGCGGCGCTGGTGGCGGCGATCGAGGTGATCGCGCTCGAATCCGCGCCGAGCGCGGTCGCGACCGTGGGCGCGCTCGGCGTCGCGCCCAACTCGCGCAACACCATCGTCGGCAGCGTCGCCTTGACGGTCGATCTCCGCCATCCCGATGCGGCGGTGCTGGCGGCGATGGACCGCGCCTTCCGCGACCGGGCGGCGGCGATCGCCCACGCGCGCCGGCTCGAACTCGCGATCGACGAGGTCTGGAACTTCCCGCCGCCGACGTTCGATCGCGCTTGCGTCGCCGCGGTGCGCCAGGCGGCGGCGCGGGCCGGGTTCTCGCACCGTGACATCGTCTCGGGCGCCGGGCACGATGCCTGCTACATGGCGCGGATCGCGCCGACCGCGATGGTATTCGTGCCGTGCGCCGACGGCATCAGCCACAACGAGATCGAGGCGGCGACGCCGGCCGACTTGGCCGCCGGCTGCGACGTGCTGCTCGGCGCGGTGCTGGCGCTCGCGAACCAGTCCGACCGCTAGCCTTGTCCCGCGCCACGATCACCAGCAAAGGCCAAGTGACGGTCCCTAAGGACGTACGCGAGCAGCTCAAGCTTGGGGCCGGCGACGTCGTCGACTTCGTCGTCGAAAACGACGGCTGCACGCGTGAGACGCCAGGGTGGATCAATCGCGTTGTCTTATGCGAGCTGGTCTGGGTTCTCGAATCTTCGTACTGCTACGATCGATCGCAGGTTGCCGACGTCGTCGAAAACTTGCTGAAAGCTGACGATCTGGTTGTCGAGGACAGCAATCATGCCTAGCAAGTGCTGAATGGCTACCGACAGGGTCCCGCAGACTTTGCCGACCTGTTCGTTGGAGCGACCAATGCGGCGGCCGGGTGCCAGACGACTCTGACGTTCGATCGCGACGCAGCTAGAACGAACCAGTGCGAACTCGTGTGAGGCCAGCGTGAGACGCTCTCGATCACCGATCCGCGAATTCGATTTTCGTTGCGCCGGCATCCGCGTCCACGCCTACACCGGCGGGCGCGGCTATCCGCTTCTCCTCTTGCACGGCTCGGGCCCCGGCGCCGGGACCGCCTCGATGTGGAGCAAGGTGCTCGTGCCGCTCAGTCGGCATTACCGCGTACTCGCGATCGACCTGATTGGCTTCGGCCGCTCCGGGCAGAAACCGCGACCGCCCTATTTCGACGTCGAGCTGTGGACGCGCCAGGCCCAAGCCGCGCTCGATCGTCTGTCCGGCCGGGGCCCGGTCGGGGTCATCGGCCACTCGCTCTCGGGCTACCTTGCGTTCCGGCTCGCGAGCCGGAATCCGAAGATCGACAAGGTCATGACCACTGGGGCGATGGGTGCCCGCTTCCGCACCAACGCGGCGATCGAGCTGGCGTGGTCGATGCCTCGGTCCGAAGCCGACCTCCGCCGCCTCTATCGCCAGGTCTCGATGCTGCCGGCGAGCGCGACCGACCCGTTCGTGCCCGACCGCTTCAAACTCGTGAACGCGCCCGGCTACCGCGACTACTTCACGGCGATGTTCGCCGGCGACAAGCAGCACTACATCGACCGGGCGACCCTTACTAAAGCGGAGCTCGAGCGCATCCGCGCCAAAGTCCGCATGCTCCACGGCGCCAACGATCGCCCGGTGCCGTACCGCGAAGCCGCGATCCCGCTCGCCGACGCGATCCCGCAGGCCGATCTCGTCCGGTTGGCCAACTGCGGCCACACGCCCGCGCTCGACCAGCCGGCCAAGTTCTTGGCTCACGCGCGCGGGTTCTTCGGGTAGGACCCCTCCCTACGGGGGCCCTACGGGGAGGGTCTCAACCCCCGCCGTCGACCGGCGCCCACAGCACGTCCTCGATCGACGCGGCGCCGAGCGCGACCATGACCAGGCGATCGAAGCCGAGCGCCATCCCGGCCGCCGGCGGCATCCGGGCGAGCGCGGCCAGGAAATCTTCATCGACCGGGTAGGCTTCGCCATAAATCGCCCGGCGCCGGGCGCGGTCGGCCGCGAACCGCCGGCGCTGCTCGGCGCCGTCGGTCAACTCGCTCCAGCCGTTCGCGAGTTCGAGGCCGCAGACATAGAGCTCGCACCGTTCTGAGAGCCGCGGATCGGCCGCGCTCGGCCGTGCCAGCGCCGCCATCGACGACGGGTAGTCGTAAAGGACGGTCGGCGTCGGTGACCCGAGCGTGGGCTCGATCCGTTCGAGCAGGATGCGGAAGAAGATGTCGTCCCAGGTATCGGCGGCGTCGGTGCGGATGCCGACGCGCTTCGCCGCGGCGGCGAGCCGCGCGCGGTCCGGCCGCGCCGGGTCGGGCGCGGTGGCGAGGAGGTCGATCCCGGTCGCGCGTGCGAACGCTTCCGCGACCGATAGCCGTTCGATCGGGCCGCGGAGCTGCGCCTCTCGCCCCTGCCACGAAAAGGCGCCGCGGCCGCCGGCCACGAGCGCCGCGCCGAGAATGTCGGCGCAGTCGCTAAAAAGCGTGCGGTAATCGGCATCGGCCCGGTACCACTCGAGCATCGTGAACTCGGGATGGTGGGTGGGGCCGCGCTCGCGGTCACGGAACACGTGCGTGAGTTGAAAGATCCGCCGCTCGCCGGCGGCCAGGAGCTTCTTCATCGTGAACTCGGGCGAGGTGTGGAGGTAGCGCGGCACCGCCGCCGCATCGCCCGGTCCGCCGAGCGCGGTCGCGAAGGCGTGGAGGTGCGGCTCCAAGCCGGGCGAGACCTGCAGCGCCGGGGTTTCGACCTCGACGAAGCCTTGGGCCCCGAACCAGTCGCGGACGGCGCGCGCGATCCGGGCGCGGGCCGCTAGGTTCGCCCGCCGCGCCGCATGGCGTTCCGGCTCCCACCAGCGCGCGCCGCCGGCGCCGCTCATCGGTCGGTCTGGCTCGCGAGCCGCGCGAGCACGATCCCGGCCAGCACCACGGCGCCGCCCGTCGCCTGCAGCGGGCTCATGCCTTCGCCGAGGATCAACCACGCCAGCAGTGCCGCGGTCGCCGGCTGGACCAGGAGCGCGACCGAGGAGAACGAGGCCGGCAGGTGCGCGAGTGCGTAGGCGATCGAGCCCTGGCCGCCGACGTGCGACACCCAGGCGATCCCGAACAGGATGAGCCAGCCGGCGAGCGTCGCGGCGACGATCGCCTCGCCGAACAGGAGCGCGAGCGGCAGGAGACAGACGGCGCACACGGCGGTCGACCACGCCATGATCCGCAAGGTCGAGAGCGTCTCGCGCAGGACTTTGATCGCGAGCAGGTAGGCCGCGTAAAAAGTCGCGGTCGCGACGCCCAGGAGATCGCCCCACACCTGGCGGGTGCCGACGAAGAAGCTCGCCCGCACCATGACGAGGACGCCGGCCATCGCCAGCGCGAGGCCCAGGAGGAAGCGCGGCGTGATCCGCTCCTTGAACCAGGCCCAGGCGACGAAAGTGACGAAGATCGGGGTCAGATTCGAGAGCAGCGTCGCGTTGGCGACGGTCGTGAACTGGAGCGACCAGTGCCAGACCGCGAGGTCGCCGGCGAACGAGACGCCGGCGGCGATCAGGAGCCAGACCTCGCGGCGCGTGAGGCGGGCCGGCGTCGCGGCCGGCGCCGGGCGCGGGCGACGCTCGGCATACGCGAGCCACGCCCACAGCACCGGAAACGCCAGGAACGCGCGATGGAACGCTGTCGCGGTCGGCCCGAGCTCGCTCAAGCGGACGAAGATCGGCGAAAACGCGATCCCGACCGCGCCTAGGACGAGGGCCGGCAGCGCGAAGCGGTGGGTAGCCGGCGCGGTCACGATCTTGGTCATCGCCGAGTGCCGGGAGGGGGCTTGTGCCGCCACCCCCGCCCTAACCCGCCCCCCTCGAGGGGGCGGGGACCGGCTCGCCTGCCCCTCGAGGGGGGAGGCCGGCCCGAAGCGCCGGGTGGGGGTGATGCGGAAGCGGTGGAAGGCACGTTCGTAACGACGGTTCCAAGCCCTAGGCAGGATGCCCCGCGCGTTATAGGACAGGCGGCGAGCGCCACCAAGCAAAGCCGCGCCGAATGGGGAAATTGCGTCCGCCCGTGAGCCAGGAACCGCCGAGCCATACCGTCGTCAACCCCGAGGGCCGCCCCGAGTGGGTGCTGCTCTGCGACCACGCCAGCCGTCACGTGCCAGCGCGTCTCGCCAATTTGGGCCTCGATGAAGCGACGCTGCACCGCCACATCGCCTGGGATATCGGCGCCGGCGCGGTGGCCGAGCGGGTCGCGGCGCTGATCGACGCGCCGCTGGTGATGGCGGGCTTCTCGCGCCTCGTGATCGATGCCAATCGCCCGCTCAACGATCCGACCTCGATCGCCAAAGCGAGCGACGGGGTCGCGATCCCGGGCAATGCGGCGATCGACGCGGCCGAGGCTCGCGCCCGTGCCGAAGGCTATTTCTGGCCCTACCACCGCGCGGTCGAGGCCGTGTTCGCCGGCCTCGAAGCCAAGGGCGCCACGCCGGCGCTGCTGCCGATCCACAGCTTCACGCCGATCATGCAAGGGTTCGAGCGGCCGTGGCAGATCGGCATCCTGTGGGATCGTGACCGCCGGCTATCGGACCCGCTGCTCGCATACTTCAACGCCAATCCGTCGCTCACGGTCGGCGACAACCAGCCCTATTCGGGCGCCTCGCCCGCGAGCTACTCGCTCAAAGAGCACGGCGACCACCACGGCCGCCCGCACGCCTCGATCGAGATTCGGCAAGACCTGATCGATACCCCGGCCGGGGTCGAGACCTGGGCCCGGCTCGTGGCCGACGCGCTCCGCCACATCCGCCTGCCCGGCGCGGCGCTGTGAGCGATGGCCCTGGCCAAACGGCGATTCCCGACTACCATAACCCCCTAGCATTGCCAGGGAGCGAAGCCATGGACGACAAGACCCGCACCGAGATCGAGGCGGCCGCGTTTCGGACCCTCGTCGCGCATTTTCGTCAGCGCCCCGACGTCCAGAACATCGACGTCATGAACCTGGCGGGCTTCTGCCGCAACTGCCTTGCCAAGTGGTATTCGGCCGCCGCCGAGGAGCGCGGCGAGAAGGTGTCGTACGAGGACGCGCGCACCACCATCTACGGCATGCCCTACGCCGAGTGGAAGGCGAAGCACCAGACCGAGGCCGCGCCCGACCAGGTCGCAAAGTTCAAAGCGCAGAACCCCGACGGTTTCCACAAGCATCGGTAGTTTCCGCCCGCCCCTACTCCTTTGCCTCCCCCTTTGAGGGTCCTTTGAGGGGGGAGGCCGGCGCGAAGCGCCGAACGGGGCGAGCCTCGACGCTCGGAACTTCCCCACCCACGGCTGGAGCTCGATTGCCCCGCGCCGCGGACCGCTTCCACAAACACGGACGGCGCGGCCCGGAGGAGCCTCACGCCGCGTCGCCGATCAGGACGTCGGCTGGGATATCGAGCTTTGCGCGCAATCGGCGGATCATCGCGAGTGACAGGCGGCGCTTGCGGTTGAGGACTTCGGAGACTTTAGACTTGGTGCCGATCATCGGGACAAGGTCGGCTTGCTTCAACCCCAACTGCTCCATGCGGAAACGGATTGCCGTCACCGGGTCGACCGGACGCGGCGGCACTCGCTCGGCTTCATAGGCGGCGATGAGCGCCGCCTGGGCGCGGAGGCGTGCGCCGATTGCCGCGCTGCGCGCCGTCATCAACTTGGCGAGCAGCGCTCGCGCGGCGCGGTAGTCGGCTTCATTCCGGATCGCGATCAATTCGACTTTCATTACACGGTCTCCACATCGATCCGATCATGCTCGGCGTGCGACCCGAAAAAGCGGATATCGACAACGCCGTACCGATAGTTGATCGCCGTCACCAGGCGGAAACGGTTGCCCGCGATATTGAACACGACCCTGTTGTCACCGACGACGCTCGCGGACGCGTACTTCGCCTTGACCGCGGCCGGGTGGCGCCATGCCGCCGCCGTCGTCTCGGCCAGCCAAGCGTCGAATTGCCGCCGCGCCGAGCGGATGCCCGCGAACCCGGGCCGGTCGTCGAAATATGCCTCGACCAGGAGCCGCCCGGAGACGATCATCGACGGCGCGAGTCTAGCGGGTTCCCTAATTGGGAACAACGGTCGCGCGGCGACCGCCCCGACGCGGCCCCCCTCAAAACGTCTCGACCCACGGCCTGAGCTCGATCTCCCAGGTCCATGCGCTCCGGGGCTGGACGTGGAGCTGGTAATAAGCCTCGGCGATCGCGTCCGGGTCGAGGCGAGCGTGGTCGGGATCGATGCCGATGCCGCCGTCGATCACCGCGTGCGCGACGTGGACGCCCTTGGGCGCCAGCTCGCGCGCCATCGACTGCGCGAGCGCGCGGAGCCCGAACTTGCCGACCGCAAAGCCGGCCGAGCCCGCCATCGCCTTGACCGAGGCGGTCGCGCCGGTGAAGAGAATCGTGCCGCGGCCGCGCGGCACCATCCGCCGTGCCGCCTCGCGCCCTAGCAGGAAGCCGCCGAAACAGGCGCGCCGCCAAGCGACGTCGAACTCGTCGGGCTCGAGGTCCAGGATCGACTTCCTGACCCGCCCGCTCGCGTTGTAGATCGCGACCTCGACCGGCCCGAGCTCGGCTTCGGCGTGCGCGACCAGCGCCTGGACCGCGCCGGCATCGGTCGCATCGGTGGCAAAGACGCGCGCCGTGCCGCCCGCCTGGGCGATCGCGGCGGCGAGCTTCTCGACGCGTTCGAGGTTGCGCGCCGCCAGCGCGACCGCGTAGCCGGCGGCGGCGAAGCGGCGGCCCAACGCGGCGCCCAAGCCCGGACCTACGCCCAAGATGACCGCGGAATTTCTGCTTGCCATTTGAAATTCTCCTATCCGTCGTAACTCCCGCGCGGCGAAGCCGACCCGGGTGGGGGGTGTTCATCGCCGGCGCGCGTGGGCACCCCCACCCGGCGCTTCGCGCCGACCGACCCCCTCGAGGGGGCGGGGATTCGGTTTCAACCGTCCCCGCCCTCTCGGAGGGGGACGGGTGAGGGAGGTGCGGATGCGCCGCCCTCGCCCGCGAGCAGAAAATGACAGTGCGCCGCGGCGATCGGCCGTTCGCGCGCTTCCTGCCACGCCTCGACCCGGACGTTGGCGACTCGGCGGCCCTGCTTGGTGGCGACGCCGCGGGCGAAGGTATCGAGCGGCCGGCCCGGGCGCAGGTAATCGATCGAGAGGTTGATCGTCTTCGGGATCGCGTTCACATCCGATTCCCAGATCAGGTGGAAGATCGCCGCGCTTTCGAGGAGCGCGCCGATGACGCCGCCGTGGAGCGCCGGCAACAGCGGGTTGCCGATCAGGTCGGCGCGGTAGGGGAGGCGGCAGACGAACGCGTCATCGCTCCGCTCGAGCGTGATACCGAGGAAGCGGGTGTAGGGCGTGGTCTGAGTCAGGCTCGCGAGATCGCCCGAGGCACGCGCGGCCGCGATCCGCTCGGCCGCGCTTGGCCCCGTCATGCCCGCTCCTTGGCGGCGCGCGCGAGCGGCCGGCCGGGCGAATCGAGCATGAAGGTCGAGGCGCTATTGGCGATCGGGTCGGCGGCATCGCCGTGGTGGGCGACCGCGCGCACGAACGCGATCGAGCGCGTCACCTTGTAGCAGGTCGCCTCGGCCAGCAGCGCCACCCTGGCACTCGCCGGCTTGAGGTAGTCGATGCGGAGATCCAAGGTCGCGATCGCCGGCGGCTTGTCGAGTGCCAGGAACACCGCGAGCCCGCTCGCGGTGTCGATCAGGGTGGTGATGACGCCGCCGTGGAGGACGCCGGTATCGAGGTTGCCGATCAGGCGTTCTTGCCACGGCAGTTGCAGGATTGCCCGCCCGCGCGCCGCCGCCACGAACCGGATGCCGAGCGTATGGACGTGGGGGATGACGCCGGCGAAACGCTGGCCGATCTCGTGGTAACGCGCCTCCTCGGTCGACGGCATGACGGCCGATTAGACCAGATTCCGATCACGCGGAGCCGGATATTGTTAGCCCTCCCCCCTCTGCGAGGGGGAGGGGGGTATCGCCGCGCGGTGATCCGCTTGAGTGAAATCTGCCCCTAGACCCCGTGGTAGCGCCGGTACCAGGCCACAAATTCGGGAATGCCGTCGTCGATCGTGCGCCGGGGCGCGTAGCCGAACGCGCGGCGCGCCGGCTCGATGTCGGCGTAGGTCTCCTTGACATCGCCCGGCTGCATCGGCGCTCGCGCGATCGCGGCCTTGCGGTTGGTCGCGCGCTCGAAGAGTTGGATCACGCGGGCCAGCGGCTCGGGCCGGTTGTTGCCGAGATTGTAGACCGCGTGGCGGACGCCGCGCGGGTCGGGCGCGGGCGGACGGTCGAGCACGGCGAGGGTGCCGGCGACGGCATCGTCAATGAAGGTGAAGTCGCGTTTCATGTCGCCGTGGTTGTAGAGCGTGATCGGGCGGTCGGCAAAGATCGCCTGGGCGAACAGGTACATCGCCATGTCCGGCCGGCCCCATGGCCCGTAGACGGTGAAGAAACGCAGGCCGGTCTGCGCCACGCCGTAGAGGTGGCTGTAGGCGTGGCTCATCAGCTCGTCCGCTTTCTTGGTCGCGGCGTAGAGCGAGACCGGGGCGTCGACCCGGTCCTCGACCGCGAACGGCTGCTTGGTGTTGCCGCCATAGACCGAGCTCGAGCTCGCATAGACGAGGTGCGTGAGCCCGCCCACCAATTGCCGCGCGAACTCGAGGATGACGAGGTGCCCGACCAGGTTGGCCTCAACATAGGCGAACGGGTTCTCGAGCGAATAGCGGACCCCGGCCTGGGCGGCCAAGTGAACGATGCGGTCGATCCCGGCGCCGGCGTCGCCCGCGAGCGCGGCGGCGAACGCGGCGCGGTCGGCGATGTCGACATGGACGAAGCGGAAGTTGCGCTCGGACGACAGTTGACCCAATCGCGCGCGTTTCAGCGCGACGTCGTAGTAGGGGTTGAGATTGTCGATCCCGACCACGGTGTCGCCGCGGGCGAGCAGCGCGCGCGCGACGTGGAAACCGATGAATCCCGCGGCGCCGGTGACGAGGACGGCCATTTGGCGCGCACTATCTCCTACCTCGGCGCCGCCCCGCAACACCGGATAGCACCCCGCCCGGCGCTTCGTGCCGGCCCCCCTCGAGGGGGAGGCGATTTGTGTCGGGAGGTGAGGTCGCGCCCCAACGTCACCGCCGCCTGTGAGGGGGCGGGTCAGGGTGGGGGGTGCGGGCGGTTCAGCGAGTACGGCCAGAAGCGCTGCGTCGCCGCGTCCGGTGACGACCTCGCTCTCGTTCAAGCGGCCCGGCTCTCGGCCGCCTTGATCAGCGACTCCGCCGGAAGACGCGAGCTATTTCGCCTGGCGCCGGAGCCCCGGGCAGCGTCGGCAGCAGCCGCACCACCCGAGGTTTCATAGCCCTGTCGCGGCGGGCTGACGGACCATATAGTTGACGTTTCCAACAGCGAGCGAGCGAGCGCGCGGCGCAGCCACGCCGCGATCCGCCCGCGAGAGCTCGAACGCGAGGGGAGTTGCCATGAGCCAGACCGCCGACGTCGATCTCGGAACGATGCCGCGCTGGGACTTGCGCGATCTCTACCCGGCCGCCGATGCACCCGAACTCGGGCGCGACCTCGACGCCGTGACCCGCGACGCGCGCAAGTTCAAAAAACAATATGCCGGCAAGGTGAAGCGCCTCTCGGGCGCGCAGTTCGCTCAGGCGATCGCCGCCTACGAGCGGATGCAGGAGCGGCTCTATCGCCTGGGCGCCTACTCCTACCTCCTCTACGCGACCGACATGGACAATGCCAAGGTCGCGCAGTTCTACCAGAACACGCGCGAGAAGCTGACCGACATCGGCTCCGATCTCCTGTTCTTCACGCTCGAGATCAACCGCTTTGACGAGGCGCGCCTGAAGATGCTCCGCGCCCACAAGGGGGTCAAGCGCTACGCACCCTGGCTCCGCGGCATCCGGCTCTACCGCAAGTACCAGTTGGCCGACGACTTGGAACGGCTCCTCCACGACAAGGACGTCGCCGGGCGCGGCGCCTGGACGCGGCTCTTCGATGAAGCGGTCGGCGCGCTCCGGGTCGAGATCGACGGCAAGTCGCTCACCAACGAGCAGGCGCTGAACCTGCTATCCAACCGCGACGGCGCGGTCCGCCGCGACGCCGGCCGCGCGCTCGGGAAGACCTACGCCGCCAACATCCGCACCTTCGCGCTCGCGCTCAACACCTTGATGAAGGACAAGGAGATCGAGGACCGCTGGCGCGGCTATCCCTCGCCGATGGCGGCGCGCCACCTCGCGAACGAGGTCGAGGCGGAAGTGGTCGATGCGCTGCAGAAGGCGGTCAAGGCCGCCTATCCGAAGCTCTCGCACCGCTTCTATGCGTTGAAAGCCAAGTGGCTCGGCAAGGACAGGCTCGACATCTGGGACCGTACCGCGCCGCTCCCGGAAGACGACGATCGCCTTTACGGCTGGGACGAGGCCAAGGTCGTGGTGCTCTCGGCCTACAAGCGCTTTTCCAAGGAATTGGGCGCGATCGGCCAGCGCTTTTTCGACAACGCCTGGATCGACGCCCCGGTCAAGGCCGGCAAGACCGGCGGCGCGTTCGCGCACCCGACGGTGCCGAGCGTGCATCCCTATCTGATGCTGAACTACATGGGGAAAACCCGCGACGTCATGACCTTGGCCCACGAGTTGGGCCACGGCGTCCACAATATCCTCGCTGCTCCGAACGGCGTCCTGATGGCGGGCTCGCCCCTGACCTTGGCCGAGACCGCCTCGGTGTTCGGCGAGCAGCTCACCTTCCGCGCCCTCCTCGAAGCCGAAGCCGACAAGCGCCGCCGCCGCGTCATGCTCGCCGGCAAGGCCGAATCGATGATCAACACCGTGATCCGGCAGATGGCGTTCTACGAGTTCGAGCAGAAGATCCACGCTGAGCGGCGGGCGGGCGAGCTCACCGCTAGCCGGATCGGTGAGATCTGGATGCAGGTGATGAGCGAGTCGCTCGGGCCGGCGTTCCAGTTCGAGGACGGGTTCGAGAATTTTTGGTGCTACGTCCTCCACTTCGTGCATTCGCCGTTCTATGTCTATGCCTATGCCTTCGGCGATTGCCTCGTGAACTCGCTCTACGCCGTCTACCAGCAGCAACCGACCGGCTTCGAGTCGAAGTACCTCGACATGCTGCGGGCCGGCGGCACGCTCCAGCACAAGCAACTCCTGAAGCCGTTCGGGCTCGACGCCTCGGCGCCCGATTTCTGGGACAGGGGCCTCTCGGTCATCAGTGGCTTCATAGATGAGCTCGAAGCGGCGTCCTAGCGGCCCCGTCTCCGCCACCCCCGCCCCAACCCGCCCCTATCGAGAGGGCAGGGCACGAAGCCCGGGCCATGGCGCGCGCGCCTGAGACCGATCGCTTCAGCCGCCGCGTCAAACGCTACGCGCAGGTGACCGCCTCGGTCGGGAGCCTGGCGGCGCGGATGGCGGGCGCGCGCGTGCTGGGCCTGCCCTTGGACCGGCCGCGCCACGCCGCTGATCTACGGCGCGCCTTGGGTGGCCTCAAAGGGCCGCTCATGAAGGTCGCGCAGATCATGTCGACCATCCCCGACGCGCTGCCGCGCGAGTACGTGGCCGAGCTCACCCAGCTCCAGGCCAACGCGCCGTCGATGGGGTGGGCGTTCGTCAAGCGCCGGATGGCGGCCGAGCTCGGGCCCGAATGGCAAAAGCGATTCAAAGAATTCACGCCCGAGGCCGCCGCCGCTGCTTCGCTCGGCCAAGTCCACCGCGCCACCGCACCCGACGGCCGCGCGCTCGCCTGCAAGCTCCAGTACCCCGACATGGCCTCGGCGGTCGAAGCCGACATCCGCCAGCTCAAGGTCGTATTCGCGCTCTACCAGCGCTACGACCGCTCGATCGACACCACCCACATCCACAGCGAGATCGCCGATCGGCTCCGCGAAGAACTCGACTACGAGCGCGAGGCCAAGCACATGCGGCTCTACCGCGCGATGCTGAAGGAGACGCCCGCTGTCCACGTCGCCGAGGTCGTGCCAGCGCTCTCGACCCGGCGGCTCTTGACCATGACCTGGCTCGAGGGGAAGCCGCTCTTGGCCTTCAAGGACGCGCCGGTCGCGGTCCGGAACCGCATCGCCGCCAACCTGTTCCAGGCCTGGTACGTGCCGTTCTACCGCTACGGCGTGATCCACGCCGACCCGCACTTGGGCAACTATTCGGTCTGCGCCGACCAGTCGATCAATCTCTTGGACTTCGGCTGCATCCGCATCTTCAAGCCGAAATTCGTCGAGGGCGTGATCGACCTCTACCGCGCGCTCCGCGACCGCGACCCCGAGCTCGCGGTCCACGCCTACGAGACCTGGGGCTTCACCGGGCTCTCGAAGGAGATCATCGATACGCTCAACCTCTGGGCCGAGTTCGTGTACGCGCCGCTCCTCGAGGACCGCTCGCGCCGCATCCAGGAGTTCGGCGAGGGCAGCGTCTACGGGATCGACGTCGCCGAGAAGGTCCACAAGCGGCTCCGCGAGTTGGGCGGGGTCACGCCGCCCCGCGAATTCGTGTTCATGGACCGCGCCGCCATCGGCTTGGGCGGCGTGTTCCTGCACCTGAAGGCCGAAATCAACTGGCACCGCCTGTTCCACGGCCTGATCGACGACTACGACACGGGCAAGCTCGCCTTCCGTCAGGCCGGGCTCTTGAAGCGGGTCGGACTCCCGGCGCCCTGATTGACGTCGCCGCCATCATACCGCCGGCGACGCTTCGATAAGATGCAAGGAGTGACGGCGGATGGCGGCGATCGCGTGCGAGCGGCTCGCGTGGAAAAGTGAAGCCCGTTAGGCTCGGGCGCCGCGCGGCCGGTTTGGCAGTGCCGGGCATCGAGCGGCATATGCGCAAGACACAGACCGACTACGAAGACGACGTACGCCGCGTGCCGGGATTCGTGCCGCCGAAGTGGCCGTCTCGAGCGACGCACAGTTGAGCCACCGCCGATGGATCCGCATCTGGTCCAGGTCTTGCAGCTTGTCCTGAACGGGATTTCGATCGGTTCGATCTACGCCCTGGTCGCCCTCGGCCTGGTGCTGACCTACAAGGCCAGCGAGGTGCTGAACTTCGCCTATGGCGACATCCTGATGATGTTGGCCTTCGTCGGCTGGGGCTTGATCGCGGTTGCCGACCTGCCGTTCTGGCTGGCGGTGGTAGTGACGGTCCTGGTGGCCGCGTTGCTCAGCTACGCCCTCGACCGGCATGTGGTGCGGATCATCGTCGGCCAGCCGCAATTCGCCGGCGTGATGCTGGCGATCGCGCTGGCCTTCATGATCTGCGGCATGGTTAGCATGGCGTTCGGTCCTACCTCGCGCACCTATCCGACACCTTGGAGCGGCCAGGCCACCCGCCTCGGGCCGGTGGTCATCGCCGATCTGAACCTGGTCGTGCTGGCCGCAGCCCTAATCGTAACCATGCTGCTGTTCGCCTTTCTGCGGTCAACGTCGCTTGGCATCGCCATTCAGGCGGCGTCGCAGAACCAGCTGGCGGCCTATCTCTGCGGCATCCGCGTGAAGCGGATTAATTCGCTGGTGTGGGCGATGTCCGGCGGGTCGGCGGCTTCGGCAGGATTCCCGGCGCCATCGTCGGCGGCCATCTCGAGCCAAAGACCGTGTAAATCGATCAGCTGAAGAGCGGCTCTTGGATCGCCCTCAGCAAGGAGATCGCGCCGGCCCGCTGATCATTTGAAAACGTTATCACCGGGCCGCCGCGTCAGCGGCGCGACCCGGTGGTTTCGTCGGCGTGAAATACCCGGGCCTTCGCTTCGCGGAGTCTATCCTCGGGCCTCCGGCCGGACCCGGGGCCGGCTATGACGCTGTTCGATCAATCCCGCCCGACCACGAAGCTGACCACCGTCGCACACGAACCGCCGATGTTCAGCGTGGCGAAGCGCTTTGCCCCTTCGACTTGGTAGTCGCCCGCCTTGCCGGTCACCTGGCGCGCGGCGTCCAGCAGCATCCGCGCACCGGTGGCACCTACCGGATGCCCGCCGCCGATCAGGCCGCCCGAAGGATTGACCGGCGTCTCGCCACCTAGCTCGATCGCTCCGCTCTCGACGGCGCGCCAGCTCTGTCCCGGCGGGGTGAGGCCGAAATGATCGATCGCCATGTATTCGGTCGAGGTGAAGCAGTCATGCGTCTCGATGCCGTCGACATCCTCGATGCCGCCGATCCTGGCGCGCTGCCACGCATCGGTGATCGTCTGCCGCACATGCGGGAAGATGAACTCGCTGTCGCGGCTGCGCTCGATCTTGTCTAAATAGCGCAGGCCCGCATTGCGATGACCCCAGCCAAGGATGCGGGGCAGGGACGCAAGCGGACGGCCAGTCTTGCGCGCATGTTCGGCGGCGAAACGGCCTGATGCCAGTACGAGCGCGCACGCGCCGTCGGTGATCTGGCCGCAATCCTGGCGGCGGATACCTGGCTCGATCATCGGGTTGGCGTCGTCGTCGTCGGTGAAGCTTTTGTCGGTGAACTGCCAGCGCCGCGTCTGCGCATTTGGATTGCGCTTGGCATTGCCGTAATTGATTTCGGCAATGCGGTTCAGATAGCGTCGGTCGAGCTGGTAGCGACGACCGTATTCATCGGCAAGTCGCCCGAACACCGCCGGCCACATGAACGTACACGGAATGTCTTCACGTCCCTGCCAGCCGGCCGCGTTCTGGTTTTGGGACGACTGGTCGCCGGGTAGGTTCTTCAGCTCCTCCACGCCGACGATCAGCGCGCAGTCATAGCGATCCGCTTCGATCTCGGCAGTCGCGGCCAGCGTCGCCAGCGAACTCGAGGCGCACGCACCTTCGTGCCGCATCGCCGGCACGCCCCACAGTTCCGGCACCACTTGCGCCACCATGGAGCCGAGATGGGCTTGCTTGCGCTGCAGCTCGCCGAACGCGTTGCCGACATGGATGCTCTGGATTTCGCTGGCCGGTACGTTGCTGTCCGCCAGCGCATTTTCGGTCGCGACGCGCATCATGTCGGACAGGTCCTGCTTGTCGCGCGACCAAACCTTTGCAAAATCGGTCTGGTAGCCGCCGAGGACAAAAACTGGTTCGGCCATGCTCACCTCGCGCGCGATTATACTTCAACCGTTGAAGTCACAAAGCGTCAGTGCCGGCCCGGCCCGACAGACGCGGCTCGGGCCAGCGCAGCTTCGCGCGGCGATGGCTGCGCGCGAATTCCGAGGGTTCAGGCGTCGCCGGTTACGGCCGGCGCGAGGGCGGTGGGCGTCAGGCGCGCTTCGACGCCGGCAGGCTGGCCATCTCCCAGCGTACCTGCCTCGGGTCCAGGCGCAGGCCGGTATTCAGGTCGCACACCACCGGCGTGATGCGAACGTTCGTCTCGCGATCGAACAGGCTGAGCGGCGAGGCACCGGGCGGGCACAGCCAGCGTTCGCTCCAGCCATGGATCGCCATGATCAGCGGGAATAGGCCCCGGCCTGCCTCGGCCAGCCGATATTCGAACCGGATCGGTGCGTGCTGGTAGACGACGCGCTCAAGGATGTTTTCCGCAATCAGCCGGCTTAGGCGATCGGACAGGACGTTGGCGGCGATGCCGGTGGCCGGACCGAACTCATCGAAGCGCCGCACGCGGAAGAACTGGGCAGAGATCAGCGCCAGACTCCAATAGTCGCCGATGATTTCCACCGACCGTTCCAGCACCGGCCGGTTTGCACTGGTGTCGCGGATGCGCCGCCGCCTTGTGGTCGGGGCCGCGATTGGTTCAAGACCGGGTCCGGGTTCGAAGCGCACGCGACGGCGGTCGAGGGCAAACCCATGTTCGCGCGTCAGCACACCCGGCTGGATCGGTGCAGCGGATACTCGGTCGAAGAGGTGCAGAGCATAGCGTTCCTGGTAGCTGGGCCGGGCATAGTCCCGTTCCCATTGCCCCTGCAGTACCGCAACGCCGTAGAGATCGCGCCCCATCTCCGAGAGGCGATAGCCGCGCGACACCGGGTCCTGGTTGAGGACGCCGGCGGTGGTCAGCCGCTGCAGCCGATCGGTCAGAATTGTCGGCGGTATGCCCAGGCGCTCGCGCCACAGGTTGAAGCGGCGGACGCCATAAAACGCTTCGCGCAGGATCAGCAAGGTCCAGGCATCGCCGATGAGCGCGAACGCCCGCGCCACCGGGTTGCCCATCACCAAAGCGCGCAGGTCAAGCGGTGGCGGCGTCACGGACGCGGATGCCAGTCGGCGACACCGAACGTTGAAAACGGGCGACGGCGTCGGCCAATTCGCACGCCAGCCGGTCGACGATGGTGGCTACGGGCTCGATCGCAGTCACCTTCTGCAGGCCCTGGCCGGCTGACCACATGTCGCGCCACTTTTTCGCCGGGTTCTCGACGCTGTAGTTGCGCTCGGCCAGCGCCGGCGCGTCGGGATCGAACCCGCAGGCGATCAGGCTCGGGCGCAGCCACGACGCGAGCGTCCCGGTGACAGCGGCACTGATCACCAGGTCATCGGGTCCGCACGCGACTACCATGTCCTTGAACGGCTGCTGGGCCAGGCTTTCGCGCGCCGCCAGAAAGCGCGTGCCCATGTAGACGAGGTCGGCCCCGGCGGCGAGGGCACCGGCGATGCCGGCACCGTCGGCGATGCCGCCGCCGATCACGACGAAGCCGTCGAAAAATTCGCGCACGGCTGAGATGAAGGCGAAGGGCGAAAGGCGGCCGGTATGGCCGCCCGCACCGGCGGCGACGCACACCAATCCATCGACGCCGGACTCTACGGCTTTCTTCGCCAGCTTGATGCTGACCACGTCGGCGAAGACTAGTCCACCATAGGCCCGCACGGTGTTGATCACCGGCTTGGGCGAGCCCAAGGCCGTGATCACGATCGGTGGCTTGTGACGTGCCACGATCTCGAGCTCGTCCTTCAACCGCCCATAGGTCGAGTGCGTGATGAGGTTGAGCGCCCACGGCGCCCGGCTGCCCGCGGTGCGCTGCGCGATATCGGCCGTCCACGCGTCGAGCTCGGTGGTGGTGCGGCAATTCGGCGCGGGATAGGCGCCGATCACGCCGGCGTCGCACGCCGCCGCGACGAGGTCGGGACCGGAGACGAGGAACATCGGCGCACAGAACGCCGGCAGCTGCAGGGCGTAAGGGAAGGGTTTGCGCATGTCAGCGCAGTCTTTCGACGACCATCGCCGCGCCGACGCCGGACGCGCCACTGGCGACCACGAGCCCGAACTGGCCGTCGGCGTCGTCCAGCGCGTCGAGCAGCGACGACAACAGGATCGCGCCGGTCCCGCCCATCGGATGGCCCTTGGCCAGATGACCGCCGCCGACATTCACCCGGTCCGGATCGATCGGGCGCTCGCGCAGGAACTTCACCATCACCACAGCGAACGCTTCCATGAACTCCACGCGGTCCATGGCGGCGAGCGCCATGCCGGCGCGCGTCAACGTCAGGTCCATCGCCCTGAACCCGGCCAGCAGGGAGGTCTGCGGATCCCCGCCGGACTCTGCGTAAGCCACGATCCGCGCCCGCGGTGCCTTGTCGCTGTCGTTCTTGCCGCCGATCAGCGCCAACCCGGCACCGTCGGCGATCGGCGGTGCGTGCGCGACGGTGTGCCGATGGTCGATCGCGCCGCCTAGGATATCGGCATAGTTTGGCGCGAGGGCCGCAAACGCTGGCGCCAGGCCGGCTAGGCTCTCCGACGTCGTGTTGGCGCGCGGGCATTCTTCGCGAGCGAGCGCGACCGAACCGTCGGCCGCTTTCACCGTGATGCGCGATTTCAGCAGCGTCGGCGATGTCTCCGCGGCGGCGGCCTGGCCTTGCGATCGCAACGCCACCTGGTCCATCTCGGCGCGGGTGATCCGTTCGGTCTGCGCCAGCCGGTCGGCCGCGAGCGCCACCGGCAGATAGCGGGTGCGGGTCGGGAACGACGCATCGTTGTAGTAGCTGGCCTTGTCGGCCATGAACGGAACGCGCGACATGCATTCCACGCCGCCAGCCAGCACCCGGCTCGCCAGGCCGGCCGCGATCATCCCTGACGCCTGGCCGATCGCGGTCAGTCCCGAGACGCAATAGTTGTTGATCGTCCACGACGCCATCTCGTCGCGTAGCCCGGCATGCAGCTTTGCGATCAAGGCGATGTTGCCGCCCTGTGCGCCGACCTGACCAACGCAGCCCAGCATCAGCGCATCGGCGGACTTCACATTGCCGGTGCGCGCCTCCAATCCGTCGGCGAGCTGACGCACGAGTTCCTGCGGTGGCAGCTTCGCGAGGCCGCCATCAGGCCGCGCCTTGCCGCGCGGCGTGCGTAGGGCGTCGTGCACATAGGCCGACACTTAAGCTCTTACCATCTGGTCGCCGCGCATCCAGGTGGCGTGGAAGCCCAGCGGTACGCGTACCGGCAACTGCACGCGCGCGATCGGGCCCGCCTCGAACTGCTTGGCGGCGATCACCTGGACCTCAGACTTGCCGGTGTTCTCGTCGGTGACGAAAGTGACGACATAGCCGTCGTCTTCGTCGCGCGCGCCGATGCGCGGTGCAAAGCCGGGCTCGGATCCGAACACGCCGGCGTCAAACCGGTGCGCTTGGCCGGCCCCGCTGGTCAGGTCGTATTTATACAGGCCGTCGAATTTCAGCTTGTCACCGCGGGCCAGCGACACGTGGTACGACCAGCGGTTCGGCCGCGAGGCGTAGTCGAGATTGATCGCCGGGAATTCGCTCAGGCGGTCGTCGAGCTGCCGTGACTTCACCGCACCGGTCTTCATGTTCAGGCGCCACTCGACCGGCACCGCATGCAGCGCCAGCACCGCGACCATCGGCGCATAAGGACCGTATTGCGGATCGGGGTGCAGGCCGTTGGCGATCATCTTGCACGCATGCATTACCACCTCATCGCCGTCCTCCCAGCAATTGACGACGTGGTAGATGTAGCAGGGCTCGACATCGAACCATTTGATCTGATCGCCGCGTCCGGTGCGCGGCACCACGCCGAAGCGCGCCGGCTGATTCAGCACGCGGATTTGCCAGAGATTGCGCCTGCGGGCGTCGTCGGTGAACACCACCGGCAGGTCGTGCAGTATCACGTAGTTTTGCGTCAGGCCCATATCGTGCGGCAGCCGCGGCGCCGGCAGCCCGACGCGCTGGAAGTGAGTGAGCACGTTGTTGCGGTCGACGGTGCCAAACGACATCCAGGGCTCATAGAGCGCATAGTCGAAGAACACGAACTCGCCGGTGTTGGGATCGGCCTTGGAATGGGCCGAGACATGACGTGGCAGCTTACCGCCGAAATTCTCTTCGCCGATCGTCTCCAGGCTGCGCGGATCGACGCGTACCGGGGTACCGCTGATGTACCACAGCGCCATCAGTTGGCCGTGATGCGCGATCACGTCCGTGTTCGCCGTGTCCTTGTAGACCTTCTCGCCGCGCGCGCGGTTGGCGGGCAGGAAAACGCCGCCGGCGCCACAGGTGTTTTCGCGATCGGCGATGTGATCGGAAGAGCGAATATAGCGGTTGCGATACTCGGCGTTGCCGTTCTCAAAATAGATCGCGTGCAGCATGCCATCACCGTCGAACCAATGATGCATGGTGTTCGGCATCTTCACCGGGTTGGGCCCGTTGCGCACATAGACGCCGTGCAGGTCCTTGGGAATCTCACCGATGACCGGGCAGTCGAGGACCGTGACCTCGTCGCGCACCGGCGCGAAGATGCCCTGTAGATACGGGTTCAGCGCGTTCAGGTCGGTTTGGGCTGGCCGCTGCAGAAACGCGGTGGTCGTGGTCATGGCGCTTCCCTTCTTCCTCTCAATTACCCGGCCATCCTGCGCATCTTAGTACGCTAACGCAAGTTACATATCGTTCGCTCCGCGCAGACCTTGTCAGCCGGCTCGAACGCGATCTCGGCCAAGAACCCGTCTATGGCGAGTGCGTCGCAGCGGCGAAGAAACAGCACCTGGACTTGCCGACCGGACTCGTCGATGTGCGCATCCACGACCTGCGCCGCTCCTTTGCCTCGGGCGCCGTCGCTTTGGGCGAGGGCCTGCCATGATCGGCAAGCTCCTCAGCCACACGCAGGTCCAGACGATGGCCCGATACGCCCATCTTGCCGCTGACCCGGTGTGGGGGAGCGGGTATCGAGCTGCATTGCAAGCCAACTGGAAAATGCGTCGGATAAAGGTCGTCGCCACGACACGCCGTTCGGCTTAACGGCGGGCGGCCCGCCCGCGAACACCATGCAGCTGTAGCAGAGCCGGACTTGGCCGAGCTTTCACAGTCGCCATCACGCCTTCGAGTGCGCTTGCGCCTGCTTCACGAAATCGAAGCCGACTAGTTCCTCTGCACGGTGATTATGACTCTTTGGCTGGGTTTGGGTAAGCGCGCGCCAACTTGGCGCGCGCCCGCTCGGTGGAGAACATCCACCTGATGCGGGCGCCTTGGGCGTTGCGTTGGGGCT
>Ga0194131_10002899_pt1 | contig 27773 bp, 22 predicted proteins | sample TA2KigO120mmetaG_FD_148631 | JGI IMG/M metagenome (GOLD analysis project Ga0194131, IMG submission 148631) | Freshwater microbial communities from Lake Tanganyika, Tanzania - TA2015053 Kigoma Offshore 120m | ecosystem: Environmental > Aquatic > Freshwater > Lake | place: Tanzania: Lake... | reverse complement strand
ACCGGCCGCGGCCGGCCGCCGCGCGCGAGCATGCGCGCGATCACGTGCTCGTCGACCTGGCCGATGCGTGCGAGCTTCTGTACATAATACGACCGGACCACTGGGTCCGTCATCGCGGCCACCGTCGGCGCCAGGGCTTGCACCGCGCGCGAGCGCGACCGCGCATCGCCGGGGACGATCGCCGACGAGACCGCGTCGAACAGGTGGTCCGCCACCGGCAGCGCCTCGTCGATCAACCGCTTGAAGCGGTCGGGGTCGCGGCGGACGAGCGAGTCCGGGTCGTCGCCCTCGGGCAGCCGGGCGACGCGGATGTCTGCGCGCAGCGCGTCCTGCACGGTCACGAGGCCGCGCCAGTCGATCGTCGGCACGGCCATGCGGTCGGCGGCCCCGGCCGCGACCTGCACGCCGCGGAGGGTCGCCTCCGAGCCCGCGTTGTCGGCGTCGAGCGCGAGCACGACGTTCTCGGCGTAGCGCTTGAGCAGCGCCATCTGCTTCTCGGCGATCGCGGTGCCGTTCGAGGCCACGACGTTCGCCACCCCGAACTGGTGCGCGGCGATCACGTCCATGTAGCCCTCGACGATCACGGCGCGGCCGGCGCGTCGGATCGCCTCCGCAGCGCGGTCGAGGCCGTAGAGCGTCCCGCTCTTGTCGAACAGCGGCGTCTGCGGCGTGTTCAGGTACTTCGGCTCGTCCTCGGGCCGCAGCGCGCGCGCCCCGAAGCCGATCAGGCGGCGGCGCTGGTCGCGCGTCGGGAACACGACGCGGCCGCGGAAGCGATCGTAGGCGCCGCGGTCGCCCTCGATCGCGAGGCCCGCGTCGACCAGGTCGCGCTCGGCGAAGCCGCGCGCGAGCAGGTGATCGGTGAGGCCGCGCCAGCCCTCCGGCGCGTAGCCGAGCTGCCACGTCTCGATCGCCTGCGCGTCGAGCCCCCGCCCCTCGAGGTAGGCGCGTGCCTCGCCGCCCTCCGGGCCGGCGAGCGCCGCCTGGAAGAAGACCGCCGCCGCTTCGTTCGCCTGGAGCAGCCGCTCGTGCTGCTCGCGCTCGGCGACCTCCTGGCGAGAGGGCGGGCGCAGCTCGACGCCCGCACGCTCCGCGCAGAGCCGCAGCGCCTCCTTGAACTCGACCCCGCTCACCCGCCGCACGAACTCGATGACGTCGCCCCCCGTGGAGCAGGCGCCGAAGCAGTGCCATGTGCCGCGGCCGGGGTCCACGACGAACGAAGGCGTGCGCTCCTGGTGGAAGGGGCAACGCGCCTTCCACGTCCGCCCGCTCTTCTTCAGATCGGGGACGTATGACCCAACCGTCTCGACGATGTCGAGACGTGCCTTCACCTCGTCGATGGTGCTCATGCTCTAGCTCTTGAGACACCGCGGAGCGTCGGAAGTGACGGGTTCACCCGCAGATCGGCGGGATTCTCCCCCGAGGACGCCCCCGGCCCGCCCCCGCGCCACGCGGCTCAGGCGCGCGGGCGGCCCCCCACCGCGGCCGCGACCGCAGCCTCCCGCGTCGTCACGCGCTTCACGAGCGCCTCCAGCGGGCCCGGCGGGGTCGGCCCCCCCTCCTCGAGCAGCTGCTCGGTCTCGTACCGCGCACCCGCGAGGTCGTGCATCACCTGCGGGGGCAGCGGCTTCTCGGGAATGCGGGCGCGCGCCTCGCGGCCGCGCGCGGCCGCGACCTCCCCGCGCTCGGCGGCCGCGAGCTCGGCGAGCGCGCGCACCACGCTGCGCCCGTCCGGAAGCTCCGCGGCGAAGTCGCGCTCGGTGACGCCGGCGAGCGCCGCGAGCAACGCCACGCGCGAGGCGCGAAGCCGCTCCAGCAACGCTTCGCTCCCGGCCCCACGGCCCCCGCCGCCGACGTCCGCGGTCATCGCGGGTAGACGTTATTCGACGGCACCGCGTCGTTGATCGCCTCGCTGTCGAGCAGCACGACCACGCGCGTGAGGTCGATCCCAAGGGTCCCCTTGAAGTCGACGAGCCGCGACGCGCCCGCCGGGAGGTCGAGCACGACCTCCCGGCGCGCCACCAGCTCGCTGGCCCCGCCGGTCTGGCGCACGGTGATCGTGACGGGCCCGACCACCGGGATCGGGCTGTTATTGCGCACGGTCACCTGCAGGTGCCCATCGGCCGCCAGCACGACCGCGCCCGCGATCTCGAGGTCGTTGCGGCGATCCGGGGTGACCACCACCTCGAGCGTGTTGTTCGCGAGCGTCTCCTCGCGCGTCGGCGGGTCGGTGGCGACCGTGACGCGGGCGACCGCGCGCCGCTGCACGTACTCGCGCGCGAGCACGAACTCGACCTTCACGCCGGCGCGCAGCGGCTCCCCCTCCTTCGCGCCGAGCGGCTGAGGCCGGCCGTCGTTCACCCGGACCACCAGCGGCGCGGTCACGTCGCCCCGCCCCACATTCCTGACCACTACGACGAGGCGGTTGTCGCGCGAGAAGACATTGTCGACGACGAGGTCGGGGAGGTCGCTCGCGGTGCCGGGCGCGGGGGAGGCGGCGCCCGGCACCTTCGCCGACGGGGCGCCCGAGGCGACCACCGGGAGCCGCGTGGCGTCGCCGCCGCTGACCGCGTCCGCGGGGACCCACCCGAAGAGCTGGCCGCGGTCGGCGGGGGCGACGACCAGCCACTGGCCGTCCTGCGTCCGCCCCACGAGCTGCAGCTCCGTCCCGGCCGGCAGCCGCGCGACGATCGCGACCTCGGGCCCGGGCCCCGAGCGCAGCGCGACGTCGCGTTGCAGGGTCGGAAGCGCGGAGACGGCCGGCGTCGGCCCGGCGCCCGGCGCCTGCGCGTCCTCGCTCAGCACGATGAACGCCGCGCTCGCCGTGACCGCGGCCACGAGGACGAGCGCGGCCCCTCCCAGCCAGACGAGCCCGCGGCCCCGCTGCGGCCGCTCGCGCGGTCGCTGGCGGAGGCTCACGTCACCGCTCCGGCGCCACGAGCAGCGTGCGCAGCTGGTTGTTGAACTCGTTCGCCTCGCGCACTTCGTCCAGCCAGTCGAGCTCGAGGACGTACTCGCCCGTCCGGCGCACCTCGACTTGCGTGTTCACGGTCGCGCTGCGGCCCGGCAGCAGTAGCGCGCGCTCGATCTCGATCACGCCCACCACCTCGCCGGCTGCGCTCGTTACGCGCAGGCCGACCGCCGCGTCGAACCGGCCGCGCCCGATGTTCGCCATCCGGATCGTGAGCGTGCCGTTCGGCGCGACGAACGCGTTCGTGATCGCGAGGTCGGGGAGCGGCGCCGCCTCGGGTGTCGCGCCCACGCCCGGACCCGGCGTCGCCGCGGGCTGCCCGGGGACGGCGACATCGATCACCGCGAGCGACGCGGGGTCGCCCTGCAGCGGCTCCATGTTCGCCGCCGGGACCCACCCCTCGAGCCTCGAGCCGACGGGGTAGACGACGCGCAGCCAGTCCCCGTTGGGCGTCTGCCCGGTGACCTGTGCGACGCGACCCCCGGGGATGATCGCGATCAACTCGGCCTGCCGCCCAGGCGAGGCGCGGATGTTCGTGGTGAGCGAGGCACGCACCGCCACACCCTGGACCGTGGGGCCGGCCCCGCCCCGTGGCTCCGTCCCCCGGGCGCCGTTCGCGGCGCCCCCCGCCCGGTCGACGAGCGCGATCGCGGCGAGGACGCCAGCGGCGATCAGCACGATGGCGATCCCCGCGACGGTGGGTGCGCGCAGATAGCGTGTCGTGGCTCACTCCCAGTGCGTGCCCCGCAGCGATTGTAGCGGCCCCTCCGCGCTCAGCCGGCAAAACCCAACTCGCGCGCGCGCCGCGCGGCAAACCCGTCCGTCATCCCCGATACGTAGTCCGCCGCGCGACGCCATGGCGGATCCTGCGCGCGCGACCACCCCACGATCTCGTCCGGATGCGCGGCGTAGTGCTCGAAGAGGAACGCAACGATCGCCTGGCCCCGGCGCGCCTCGCGCAGCGTCGACTCGTGCAGGTAGACGCGGTCGAACATGAACTCTCGCAACCGGTCGGTGGCCGCGAGCACCGGCTCGCTCAGCGTGATGCGCGGGGCGTCGCCGTCGAGCGTCGCGAGGGTGGCGAGCACGCAGTCCGTCACGAGCGTCTCGATGCGGCGCGAGTGCTCGGCCCCGAGCACCGAGCGCGCCGCCTCCGGGAGCTCGCCCTCGCGGATCAGCCCCGCGCGGATCGCGTCCTGGATGTCGTGGTTGAGGTACGCGATCGAGTCGGCGAGCTTCACGATCTGCCCCTCGAGGGTGGCCGCGGTGCCCCAGGCCTCGGCGGCCACCGACTCGCGCACCTTCGAGTGCTTCAGGATGCCGTCGCGCGTCTCGACGGTGAGGTTGAGCCCGGCGCCGTCCCGTTCGAGCAGGTCGACGATGCGCAGAGACTGCTCGTTGTGGCGGAAGCCCTCGAACAGCAGCGCGGCGAGCTGCTCTTCCCCGGCGTGGCCGAACGGCGTATGCCCGAGGTCGTGCCCGAGCGCGATCGCCTCGGTGAGGTCCTCGTTGAGGTTCAGCGCGCGGGCGACCGTCCGCGCGATCTGCTGCACCTCGATCGTGTGGGTCATACGGGTCACCACGTGATCGGAGTCGGGGGCGACGAATACCTGCGTCTTGTGCTTGAGGCGCCGGAAGGCCCGCGTGTGGATGATGCGGTCACGGTCGACCTGGAAGGCGAGCCGCAGCGGGTCCGGGGGCTCGGGGCGCGCCCGGCCCGCCGACGTGGCCTCGCGCGCTGCGAGCGGCTCGAGGGCGGCCTCGCGTGCCGCGATGCGCGCTCGCAGCTCGCGGATCCTCGCGCCGTCGTGCCCGCGCGGCTCGTCCATGCCAAGAGTGTCCACCATTGGCGCCAAAGTGTCTACTCGAATGATCACTTCATCACTTGGGCCCGCCGGAGCCACCGTATAATCTCTGACCGCTGACGGGGCGGGCGGGCGGCTCCGTGTGGCCATGCGCGACTCGTTCGCGCACTGGGTTCGATCTGGCGCCCCCGTACCGGCTCCCCCCACGTCGCGGCCGCTGCGCGCGCACGAGAAGGTGATCGCGGATGACCACCGTCACCAACCGGCCCACCACGCCCCCGCTCTCGACGCAGCTCGTCTATCGCTTCGGCGACGGCTCTGCGGAGGGCGATGGGAGCATGCGCGATCTGCTGGGCGGCAAGGGAGCCGGGCTGGCAGAGATGAGTGGGCTCGGGGTGCCGGTGCCGCCGGGCTTCACGATCACCACGGAGGTCTGCAACGCCTTCTACGCGCTGGGCCGGCGCTACCCCGGCGGGCTCGAGGAGCAGGTGCGCCGCGGCATCGCCCACGTCGAGAAGAGCGTAGGCGCCCGCTTCGGCGACCCCGACAACCCGCTCCTCGTCTCGGTGCGTTCCGGGGCGCGCGTCTCGATGCCCGGGATGATGGACACGATCCTGAACCTGGGGTTGAACGAGGAGGCGGCCGAGGGACTGGCACGCCGCTCCGGCCGGCCGCGGTTCGCCTATGACTCGTACCGCCGCTTCATCCAGATGTACGGCGACGTCGTGCTCGGCGTCCGCAAGGCGTCCGACGAAGATCCGGACCCTTTCGAGGCGCTGCTCGCGCGCAAGCGGGAGGCGGCCGGGGTCAAGGAGGACATGCAACTCGACGCCGAGGCGTTGCGCGCGCTCGTCCAGGACTACAAGGCGCTCGTACGCGAGCACACCGGCGCGGAGTTCCCGAGCGACCCGTGGCAGCAGCTCTGGGGTGCAATCGCCGCCGTGCTGCGCTCATGGGAGAGCGCGCGCGCGGTGGTCTACCGGAACATGTACGGCTATCCCGCGGACTGGGGCACCGCCGTCACGGTGCAGGCGATGGTGTTCGGCAACCTCGGCGACGACTGCGCGACCGGGGTGGTCTTCACGCGGAATCCGTCGACCGGCGCGCATCATCGCTTCGGGGAGTTCCTCGTGAACGCGCAGGGCGAGGACGTGGTCGCGGGCACCCGCACCCCGCAGCCGTTCCTCGAGAGCGCGCGCCTCCCGGAGAGCCCCGCTTCGCTCGAAACCTCGATGCCCGGTCCGTTCGCGGAGATCGAGCGCGCCTGCGAGCGACTCGAGCAGCACTTCGCCGACATGCAGGACATCGAGTTCACCATCCAGGAGGGGAAGCTCTGGATCCTGCAGACGCGCAGCGGCAAGCGCACGGGGCAGGCGATGGTGAAGATCGCCGTCGACATGGTGGACGAAGGGCTGATCGACGAGGACGAAGCGGTCCGTCGCATCGACGCCGAGCAGCTCAACGAACTGCTGCACCCGGTGTTCGCGGCGAATGCGAAGCGCGAGGTGGTCGCGAAGGGCCTCGCGGCGGCGCCGGGGGCAGCCGTCGGCCGCGTCGTCTTCACGCCCGCGGACGCCGTGGACTCGGCCATGCGCGGGGAGCAGGTGATCCTCGTGCGCGAGGAGACGAGCCCGGAGGACATCGAGGGGATGAAGGAGGCGCGTGCGTTCCTCACGGCGCGTGGCGGGACGTCCTCGCACGCGGCGGTGGTGGCGCGGGGGATGGGGAAGTGCTGTGTCACGGGCTGCTCGGCCCTCCGCATCGACTACGCGAGGCGCCACTTCACGGTGGAGTCGAAGTCGCACGGGCTGGTCGTGGTGAACGAAGGGGACGTGATCTCGCTCGACGGCTCGAGCGGCGAGGTGATGCTCGGGGCGCTGCCGCTCGCCGAGCCCGTGCTGCCGGCGGAGTACGAGCGGCTCATGGTCTGGGTTGACGAGCGCCGGCACCTCCGCGTGCGCGCGAACGCGGACACCCCGCAGGACGCCGAGCGCGCACGCGGATTCGGCGCCGAGGGCATCGGGCTCTGCCGCACCGAGCACATGTTCTTCGGCCCCGACCGCATTCTCGCCGTGCGCCAGATGATCCTCTCGCAATCGGAGGCGGAGCGCCGCGAGGCGCTTGCGAAGATCCTCCCCATGCAGCGCGAGGACTTCATCGGCATCCTGCGCGCCATGGCGGGCTACCCGGTCACGATCCGCCTGCTCGACCCTCCGCTGCACGAGTTCCTGCCGCAGACGGTCGACGACATCGCCGATCTCTCGCGCGCGCTCGGCATGCGCATCGACGAAGTGAAGCGTCGCGTCGACGCCCTGCACGAGTTCAACCCGATGCTCGGCCACCGCGGCGTGCGGCTGGCGATCACCTTCCCGGAGATCTACGAGGTGCAGGTGCGCGCGGTCATCGAGGCGGCGTGCGAGCTGCGCGCGGAACAACTCCAGGTGGCGCCCGAGATCATGATCCCGCTGGTCGGGCTCGAACGGGAGCTCGAGCGGCTGCGCGAGCTCGTCTTGCGCGTCGCCGAGGAGGTGCTCGACGAGCGCGGGATCCGCATCGAGTACGCGGTCGGCACGATGATCGAGCTCCCGCGCGCCTGCATCGTCGCCGACCGCATCGCGGAGCACGCCGACTTCTTCTCGTTCGGCACGAACGACCTCACCCAGACGACGTTCGGCCTCTCGCGCGACGACGCCGCCCGCTTCCTCCCCGTGTACATGACTCAGCATGTGATCGAGCGCGATCCCTTCGTCGAGCTCGACCGCGACGGCGTCGGCGCGCTCGTGCGGATCGGCATCGAGCGCGGCCGCAGCACCAAGCCGGGGCTCAAGGTCGGCATCTGTGGCGAGCACGGCGGCAACCCGGCGTCCGTCGTCTTCTGCCACGAGCAGGCGTTCGACTACGTCTCGTGCTCGCCGTACCGCGTGCCGATCGCGCGGGTCGCCGCGGCGCAGGCGGCGCTCGCCGGCTGAGCACGCGGCCCCGCCGCCGCGCGCTACTCGACGGTGACGGTCTTCGCGAGGTTGCGCGGCTGATCGACGTCCGCGCCGCGCAACACCGCGATGTGGTACGCGAGCAGCTGCATCGGCACCACCGTCACGAGCGGCGTGAGCAGCGGGTCCACCTCCGGCAGCTCGATCACGTCGCTCGCGAGGCCGTCGAGCGAGTGGTCACCGTGCGACACGATCGCGATCACCGGCCCGTGGCGCGCGCGCACCTGCTCGATGTTCGAGCGCATCTTGTCGAAGACCTCGTCGCGGGGGGCGAGCGCCACCGTGGGCATGCGCTCGTCGATCAGCGCGATCGGGCCGTGCTTCATCTCGCCGGCGGCGTAGCCCTCGGCGTGGATGTACGAGACCTCCTTGAGCTTCAACGCCCCCTCGAGCGCGAGCGGGTAGCCGAGCCCACGCCCGAGGAAGAGGAAGTCCTCCGAGCGCGCGTAGCGGTCGGCGATCGCGGCGATCCGCTCCTCGAGCTCGAGCGCTTCCCCGACCGCCGCCGGCACGTGCAGCGCCGCCTCGATCTGCTGCGCGGCGAGGGCCGGGTCGAGCGTGCCACGCAGCCGCCCGAGGTGCAGCGCGAGGCCGTGCAGCAGCATCATCGAGGCCGCCATCGTCTTCGTGGAGGCCACCGCGACCTCCGGGCCGGTGCGCATGAAGACCGTGCCGTCGGCGACACGCGTCGCCTGCGCCCCCGGCGTGTTGCAGAGCGTGAGCTGCGGGCAGCCGGCGCGGCGCGCCTCCTCCATCCCCGCGAGCGTGTCCACGGTCTCGCCGGACTGCGAGATCGACACCACGAGCGTGCGCTCATCGAGCACCGGCTGCCGGTAGCGGAACTCCGCGGAGTTGTCGACCTCGGTCGGGATGCGCGCGAACCGCTCGAAGTAGTGGCGGCCGACCATCGCCGCGTGCATCGAGGTGCCCATGCCGATCAGCACGACGCGGTTGAGCGCGCGTACGCGCGTCTCGTCGAACGGGACACCCTGCACCTCGACGCGCGGCGGGCTCGTCCCGTAGCCGTGCAGCGCGTAGAGGACCGCCTCGGGCTGCTCGTGGATCTCCTTGAGCATGAAGTGCTTGAAGCGCCCCTTCGCGGCGGCGACGGCGTCGAACGGCTGCACCTCGACGGGCTTCTCGAGCGCGCGTCCCTCGGCGTCCGTGAACGCCACCTCGTCCGCGCGCACGTCGGCGAGCTCGCCGGGCTCGAGGAACGTCACGCGCCGCGTGTGCGGGATCAGCGCGCCGAGGTCGGAGGCGACGAGCCGCTCCCCTTCGCCGTGACCGACCACGATGCCGCCCGCGTTGCCCACCCGCGCCGCCACGAGGCGGCCCGGCTCCTGCGCGTCGACGGCCAGCAGCGCGTACGCGCCCTTCGCCTCCGCCACGACCAGGCGCAGCGCGTCGAGCAGGTCCTCGCCACGCTCGAGGTGGTCGGCGAGCAGGAACGCGAGCACCTCGGTATCGGTGTCGGAGACGAAACTCTCGCCGCGGTCCTCGAAGCGCCGCCGCAGCTCGCGGTAGTTCTCGACGATGCCGTTGTGCACGACGGCGACACGGCCGCCAGGGTCGAGGTGAGGGTGAGCGTTCGCGTCGCTCGGCTCGCCATGCGTCGCCCAGCGCGTGTGCCCGATGCCCGCGACGGCGGGCGGTAGCGTCCCCTCCACCCGCTGCACGAGCCGGTCGAGCTTCCCCGTGGCGCGGGCCACGTACAGCTGCCCGTCTCGGTCGAAGAGGGCGATCCCCGCGGAGTCGTACCCGCGGTACTCGAGGCAGCGCAGCCCCTCCAGCACGATCGGGCCCGCCGGGCGCCGGCCCGTGTATCCGACGATGCCGCACATGCGGAACCTCCGGCCCCCGCCGGTGTGCGCTACTCGCTCGGCGCCCGTCGGTCTCGTGACTGGCGCGCCACGACGATCGTACCCGCGGACGCCGCTCCGTACGCCCCCTGGTAGCGCTCGGGAAGCATCGCGGCGACTCGGCGCATCATGCGGTCGGTCGACTCCTCGGCGGAGCGCGCGTCCGCCTCGCCGGATTCGAGCGAGAACGGCTCGCCGAACTCCACGCGCAGCCGCGGCCGGCGCCCGATGAGCCACTGCACGAAGACGAGCGGGATGCGGATGGTGTCGGTGGCGGTGATCGCCACCGGGACGACCGGCGCGTGCGAAAGGAGCGCGACCATCGCGGCGCCGGGGAGCGCTGCCCGCATCCCGCGCCCGTGCGCGCGCGTCCCCTCCGGGAACATCAGCACGACCTCGCCGTTGCGCAGGTAGTTGCGCGCCACCCGCAGCGCACCCATGTCCCCTGAGAACCGCCGGACGGGGAACGCGCCGTACACCCAGAAGTACCAGCCCACGAACGGCGTCTCGAACAGCTCGCGCTTCGCCATCGGGTGCACGCGCCGCCCGCACGACGCGGCGACGAGCGGCGGGTCGAGCAGATGGTTGTGGTTCGCCACGAGGATCACGGGGCCGGCGGACGGCACGCGATCGCGTCCCACGACCTCCCACCGCCCGAGCCAGTAGACGACGCCGCGCGAGAACCAGACCGTCGCGGCGTACGCGAGGCGCGAGACCCGCTGCTTCACGACTCAGCCCTCCGCACCCGGGGCTCACGTCGCCCCGCGCGAGCCGGCCCGCTAGGCCGCCGCGTTCGCGCTCTGGTACGCCTCCACGCAGCGGTCCACCACCGCGTCGATGCCGAGCGCGTCCGTGTCGACCACGATCGCGTCGGGCGCTGCCTGCTCGCGGCGCACCGCGCGCTTGCCGGTGTCGTCCAGCTCGTCGCGCCGCCGGGTCTGCCCGAGCACCCGCTCGAACGTCGTCTGGCGGCCGCGGTCGAGCTCTTCGCCCAGCCGCCGCCGGGCGCGCACCTCCGCGGAGGCGTCGAGGAAGATCTTCGTGCGCGCCTCCACCAGCACGCGCGTCCCGATGTCGCGCCCGGCCATCACCACGGGCTCGCGGGAGGCGACCGCCCGCTGCCGACGTACGAGCTCATCGCGAACGTCGGGGATGCGGGAGACGAGCGAGACCGCATCCTCGACCGCCCGCTCGCGCAGGCGGGCCGTGACGTCTTCGCCGCGCAAGAACATCCGCGGCTGCGTCGGGTCCTCCCAGCGCACGTCGAGGTCGAGCCCGCGCACGAGTGCCGTCACCGCCCCCGCGTCGAGCGGGTCAATGGCCGACTCGAGCACGGCGAGCGCGCAGGCGCGGTACATGAGGCCGGTGTCGAAGAACCCGAGGCGCAGCCGGTCGGCGACCGCACGCCCGACGACGCTCTTGCCGGCGGCGGTCGGACCGTCGATGGCGACACAGCGGGCGATCGAGTCGCTGGCGATCGGATCCCTCCGGGTCATCGGGTCGACCGATGATATCGACGCCCCGATCCGAGCGTCCACCGGGCGCGTTCAGCGCCCCCCTGCGGCGCTCTCGAGTCCTACGAGCGCGCGTAGTGCGGCGATCTCTTCCGCGCGTAGCTCACGAGCGCGGCCGCTCCCGAGGCGGCCAAGCTCGACCGGCCCGTAGGAAGTGCGCACGAGCCGCGTCACGGGGTGCCCCACGGCGTCGAGCATGCGCCGCACCTGCCGGTTGCGCCCCTCGTGGATCGAGAGGCGCACGAGGCTGCGCCGCGCGCCGCGTCGCACGAGCTCCACCCGAGCTGGCGCCGTGCGACCGTCCTCGATCAGGACGCCCCGCCGCAGCGCTTCCAGCGCTGCCTCCGCGGGGGCACCGCGCACGGTCGCCTCGTAGCGCTTCTCCACGCCCCAGCGCGGGTGCGCGAGCCGGTGCGCGAGCGCGCCGTCCGTGGTGAGCAAAAGCAGGCCCTCGCTCTCCTGATCGAGTCTCCCGACATAACGGAGATTCAGCGCGGCGTCCGGCAGCAGGTCGAAGACGGTCGGGCGGCCGCGCTCGTCGCGCGCGGTCACGAGGTAGCCGGGCGGCTTGTGCAGCGCGAGGGTGCGGTCGGCGGGAGCGCGGCGCAGCGGGCGCCCGTCGACCTCGATGCGCTGGCGCGCGGGGTCGGCGCGGGTGCCCAGCGTGGCGGTCGCGCCGTCGACCGTGACGCGGCCCGCGGCGATGAGCGCCTCGGCGGCGCGCCGAGAGCCGAGCCCGGCGCTCGCGAGGATCTTCTGCAGCCGCTCGGCGGGGGGCATCGGGCGGGGCGGGCGCGGCGCCGGCGCGCCGCCGTCAGCGGCGGCGGACGCGGATGCGCTCGACGATCGTGGTCTCCGTGTACGAGGCGTGGAAGCGCTGGGTGCGCGGCACCGCCGGCCGAGACCGCACGCGCGCGACCGCGCCCCGGGCGAGCTCGCGCACCGCGCGCTCGGCCGCGAGGACGGCGACGCCCGCGACCACCGAGCGCGCGACCACGGGCAGCGCACGGCGGGTGAGCATCGCCAGCGCCGTCGGGGCGCGCCGCGCCGGCAGCGCCGAGGCGAGCGGGGCCAGCGCGCGGGAGGGGTCGTGCGGGACGGGCGTCGTCATCGTAGGCTCCCGATTGCTGCGCGGGTGCGCTCAGGACGAGCGGGCGGTCGTCAGCGTAGCCGCTGGGGCGCGGCCGGGCTACGCGCGGGTGTTCGCGCGTGTGCGCGCGGCGACGTCCACCGTGAGGTCGAGCGGCGGCTCCGGCGCGTCCGCGGGCGTGTGCAGCGCCCCGCGCTCCGCCCGTACACGGCCCTCCGCGAACGCCGCGAGCGCCGCGACGAGAAACGGCGCCTCCACTGCGAGCCCGGCGTCGCGGATGCGCAGGAAGAGCGGCGTCGCCTCGATCGCCGCGTCGTCCATCTCGTCGATGTGTCCGTCGAGCTCCGACCAGAGCGGGTCGAAGGCGGGCCCGACGATGGGGTACCGGCAGTACGCGACGACGGGCCCCGCGTCGACCTCCGCGATCGCGAGGTGGACCATGACGCCGCTCTCCGGCGCCCGCGTGCGGATCAGCTCGCGCATCACCTCCCGCCAGGTGCCGATCGGCCCGCCGGGCAGCGCGGGGTGGAGGTTGAGGAGCGCGTGGTGCCGCACGAACGAGGCGGTGAGGATGAGCATGTATCCGGCGAGCACGCCGACGTCGAAGGGGTGGGCGGCGAGCCGCCGCGCGACCTCGACGTCATAGGCCTCGCGCCAGGGCGGGAGCGGCGCGCCGGGGCTGGAGCGCTCGCCGCCGCGCTCGCGCCTGGAGCGCACCGAGGAGAGCGCGACCACCGGAATGCCCGCCGAGCGCGCGCGGTCGAGGAAGCCGTCGGTGACCGGGTCCTCGCCCGGCTCGCGGTTGCAGAAGACCACCGCAATCTCGGCGTCGAGCGCCCCTGCCTCGATCGCGGCGAGCGCCGCCTCGAACATGCCGCGCGAGCCGGCGCCGCGCGCGGTCGTGAACCAGCCGATGCGAAGGGTCACCGCGGCTCCCCGCCGCCGTTGAGGGCGCGCTGGCGCAGCGTCTCGATGCGCTGCTCGACGCTCGCAAGCAGCTCCTGGCAGCGCTGCGCGAGCCGCATGCCCTCCTCGTAGAGGTCGACCGAGCGCTCGAGCGTGAGTCCCCCCGCCTCGAGCGCGCGTGAGATCTCCTCGAGCCGCTCGTAGACGGCCTCGAAGCTATCGTCGGGCGCCTCCGTGGGCGGCGAAGCCTCGCCGGCCGCGGGGCGGTCGCTCCGAGCCGGGTCGCGCGGAGACGGGGTGCGCGGAGCCATCAGGGCGACTCTACCCGGACCGTGCGCGCGCCGTCGCGCCAGCGCACGCCGAGCCGCTCGCCGGCCGCCACGCCCGCGGCGGAGGTCACGACCTCGCCGTCTTCGCGCGAGACGATCGCGAATCCGCGATCGAGCGTGGCGAGCGGGGAGAGCGCCTCGAGGCGGCTGAGCCAACCCGCGGCTGCCGCGCGCGCGGCGGCGGTCGCGGCGCTGGCCGCGCCGTGCATCACCTCGACACGCATCGCGAGCTCGTGGCGCACGCGCTGCACGTCGGGCAGCGCTCGCTCCATCACGCGCTCGCGACGTTCGACCGCGGTGCGCGCGGCGTCGAGCGTGCGCGCGAGCTGCTGGCCGTGCTGGCGTCGCATCGTTGCGATCGCCTGGAGCACCTCCGCGCGGTCGGGGGCGACGAGCTCCGCGGCCGCCGACGGCGTCGGCGCGCGCATGTCGGCGACGAGGTCGGAGAGCGAGAGGTCGGTCTCGTGCCCGACCGCCGAGATGACCGGCACCGGGCAGCCGAAGATCGCGCGGATCACCGGCTCTTCGTTGAAGGCCCAGAGGTCCTCCGCGGAGCCGCCGCCGCGCCCGACGATCAGCACGTCCGGCCACCGCTCGGGCCGCCCGCGCGGCGCCATCGCGCGGATCGCCTCTGCGATCTCGACCGGGGCCTCCTCGCCCTGCACCGGCGTGGGAAGGAAGGCGATCGTCGCGAGCGGCCAGCGCCGCGCAAGCACCGTCTGGATGTCGTGGAACGCCGCGCCGCTCGCCGAGGTCACCACGCCGATGCGACGCGGGAAGCGCGGGAGCGGGCGCTTCCGATCCGGGGCGAAGAGCCCCTCGGCCTCGAAGCGCGCGCGGCGCCGCTCGAACTCCGCCGCGAGCGCGCCCACCCCGGCCGCCTGCACGAAGTCCACGACCATCTGCAGATCGCCGCGCTGCTCGTAGACCGTGAGCGCGCCGTGCACGATCACCGAGGCTCCGGCCTCCAGCCGCTCTCGTTGCCCGACGTTCTTCTGCCGGAAGAACGCGCACCGCAGAGCGCCGCCCTGGTCCTTCAGCGTGAAGTAGATGTGGCCGGACGAGGCGAGCGTGAGGTTCGAGACCTCCCCGCCGACCCAGATGTCGCCGAGCTGGCGGTCCTGCTCGACGAGGACCTTGAGGTACCGGAGCACCTGCCAGACCGGGCGGACCTCCGGCGGCACCGCGGCTACCCCGTCGCGACCCGCTCGATGTAGCCGCCGGTCGAGGTCGAGACCTTGATCGTGTCGCCCGCGTTGATGAAGAGCGGCACCGCCACCACGTGGCCGGTCTCGAGCGTCGCCGCCTTCGTCGCCCCGGTCGCCGTGTCGCCCTTCACGCCCGGCTCGGCGCCCGTGATGCGCAGCTCCACCGCGGCGGGCAGCTCGAGCCCGAGCATCTCGTCGCCGTAGAGCACCGCCTGCACGGTGTCGCCCTCCTTCATGAAGGGGAGCGCGTCGGCGATCAGCGAGCGGTCGACCTCCATCTGCTCGTAGGTCGCGGCGTTCATGAACGTGAACCGCTCACCGTCGCCGTAGAGGTACTGCACGGGCCGACGCTCGACGCGCGCGGCAGCGAGCTTCTCGTTGTTGTTGAAGGAGCGCTCGATGATGTGCCCGCCGCGCAGGTCGCGCATCTTCACGCGGTAGACGGCCGACTTCTTCGTCTTGACGTGCTGCACCTCCACGATCTGATAGAGCGTGCCGTCCACCTCGACGGAGACGCCCTTCTTCAGGTCGGAAGTTCCGATCACCGTGAGACCCCCATCTCCAGGTCGAGCTTCGGCGCCGTGGAGAGCGGCCGCAGCCGGCCGTTCTCCATGACGCACTGGTCCTCAATGCGAACGCCGCCCCAACCCGGCAGGTAGATCCCGGGCTCGACGGTGACCACGTGACCGTCGGCGAGCACGTGATCGGAGAACGGCGAGAGGCGCGGCGCCTCGTGGATCTCGAGCCCGACCCCGTGCCCGAGACCGTGGCCGAAGTGCTCCCCGTGCCCGGCCTCCGCGATCACGGCCATCGCGATCGCGTGCGCCTCGCGGCCGGTCATGCCCGCCTCGATGCGCTCCTCCGCCATCGTCTGTGCGGTGAGCACGATGTCGTAGACGCGTTTGAACTGGTCGTCGGGCTCGCCGAGGAACAGCGTGCGCGTGAGGTCCGAGCAGTACCCGTCGACGATCACGCCCATGTCGATCACGACGCCGCGGTTCGACTCCAGCGGGCTGTCGCTCGCGCGCCAGTGCGGCAGCGAGCCGTGCGCCCCGCCCGCGACGATCGTCCCGAACGACATCGCCTCGGCGCCGTGCTCGATCGCGTACTTTTCGATCTCCCACGCGAGGGCGCGCTCCGTCATCCCCGGCTCGATCACCGAGAGCCCGTGCCGCAGCGCCTCGTCCCCGAGCAGGACCGCGCGCGTAAGCGCGTCGATCTCCGCCGGCTCCTTGGCCGCGCGCAGCCCCTCGATCACGTTCGGGATGGGCACGAGCTGCGGCCGCGAGTGCGCCGGGAGCTCGGCGATCGCGCGCGTCCACTCCTCGTACGCCGCGACCGAGAGGTGCGCGGGCTCGAACCCCACCTTCGTGCCGCCGGTGCCCGCCAGCAGGTCGGGCGCGGTCCCAGTCGTCGCGCCGGCGACGCGCACGAGCCGGAACTCCGGCGCCTGCCGGCCGACCTGCTCCCAGTACCGCGAGTCGGTTGCGAAGAGCGCCTCCTCGCGCGAGACGCGCAGCACGCCGGCGCTGCCGGTGAACCCGGAGACCCAGCGCCGGCTCACGGGGTTCGTGATCAGCAGTGAGTCGACGCCCAGCTCCTCGTACCGCGCGCGCAGTCGCGTGAGCCGCTCGACGCTCATGCCTTCCCCTCGTCGCTCAGCCGTCCGTACAGCAGGTCCAGCGCGGCCAGGTAGCTCCGGAACCCGAACCCCGCGACCTGCCCCCAGACGACCGGGGCCAGGTACGAGCGATGGCGGAACTCCTCGCGCGCGTGGGTATTCGAGAGGTGCACTTCCACCGCGGGCAGCCCGACGGCGCGCAGGGCGTCGGCGAGCGCCACCGAGGTGTGGGTGTACGCGCCAGCGTTGATGATCACGCCGTCCCAGTCGCGGTGGGCGTGGAGCGTGTCGATCAGCTCGCCCTCGTGGTTCGACTGGAAGAACTGCAGCTCGACCCCGAGCTTCTCCCCGCGGGAGCGCACGAGCAGCTCGATGTCGCCGAGCGACTCGCGCCCGTAGACGTCGGGCTGCCGGCTGCCGAGCAGGTTCAGGTTCGGCCCGTTCAGCACGAGGATGCGCATGGTCTCCCCCGTCGCAGCCCGTCGGACCTGCCCGGCCCGGTCTGCGAGTCTAGCGCGCCCTACCCCGCGTCGTGTCGGCGGCGGCGCGCCTCGACCTCCCGCGCGCGGCGCATCGCCGCGTCGATCAGCGAGGCGTGCTGGCGGTGGGTGACCGAGGTGTAGATCTGGGTCGTGTCGACCGAGCTGTGACCGAGCAGGTGCTGCACCACCCGCAGGTCCGCTTCGCCCTCGAGCATATGCGTGGCGAAGGTATGGCGCAGCAGGTGCGGGTGGACGCGGCGGAGGATGCCCGCCTGCGTGCCGGAGCGGCGCACGACCGCCTGGATCGAGCGCACGGAGAGCCGGCCGCCCGCGCGGTTCACGAACAGCGCCGGCTGCGCACCGCGCACGAGCTCCGGGCGCCCCTCGGCGAGGTAGGCTCGCAGCGCGCGGCGCGCCGGCCCGCCGAAGAGGCAGACCCGCGTCCGGTCGCCCTTCCCGGTCACCCGCACGAGGCGGTTCACGGCGTCGACGTCGGCGAGGTCGAGGCCGGCGAGCTCGCTCACGCGCAGGCCCGCGGCGTACAGCAGCTCGAGCATCGCGCGGTCGCGGAGGCCGGCGGCGGTGCCGCCGTCCGGTGCGGAGACGAGCCGGTCCGCCTCCTCGGTGGAGAGGAAGCGCGGCAGCCGCCGCGTGGCCTTCGGGTAGCGCAGCCGCAGGATCGAGTCGCCCGGGCGCGCCCCGAGCGCCACGCCGTCGGCGTCGAGCCACCCGTAGAACGCGCGGATGGTGGTCGCGCGGCGCTTGATCGAGGCCTCCGCCACGCGCGCGTCGCGCAGCGCGCCGAGGTAGGCGCGCCCGAGCCCGCGGCCGGCGTCGACGTACGGGACGCCCTGCTCCTCGGCGTACGCGAGGAAGTCCGTGAGGTCGGTGCGGTAGTTGCGTAGCGTGTGCTCAGACCGCCGTCGCACGTCGCGCAGGAAGGCGAGGTAGCGCTCAAGGGCGGCGGCGGCCTCCGCGGCCGGCCGCGGTGCGGGCCGTGGCTCCGGCTCGTGCCGGCGACGACGAGGGACCATGCATGTGCCTGGTTCCACCCCGCCCAGGCCGCGTGCAGCAGGCACCAGCGTAGCAGGCGGTCGCGGCACGCGGCCGCTCTCGTCAGGCCGGCGGCGTCCGCCGCTGCAGCCATCCGCGCGCGAGCCGCCACGCCCCCGCGAACAGCAACGCGAGGCCCGTCATGAAGAGCGCGCCCGCGGCGAGCCACGCGGCGAGCGCGACGAAGAGCCGCCGGAGCGCGGCCCGCAGCGTCAGCGCCGCGCCGACGAGGAACAGCAGCGCCACGCCGAAGCGCGCGAGCCCCACCCCGGCGCGTCGCGAGCTCATGCGCTGCGACGACCCCGGGCGCCGCGTGTGCCGCCGGTGCGTCGCTGTCGTGCCCGCGGGTCCTTCCCGTCCGCGCGCAGTCGCTCCTCGCGCCGTGCGAGCAGGTCGAGCGCCTCCTCGAGCGTGAGAGAGGACGGGTCGCGCCCGCGGGGCACGGAGGCGTTCACGGTCCCGTCGGTCACGTACGGACCGAAGCGACCCGAGCGCACGCTGATCGCGTCCCCACGCTCGGGATGCGCGCCGAGCTCCGCGAGCGCCTGGGGACCGCGTCCGCGTCCCGCTCCGCGTGCGTGTGGCTGCGCCAGCAGCGCCAGCGCCTCCTCCAGCGTCACGCGCGCGAGGTGCGCGTGATCCTCGAGGCTGCGGTACTCGTTCGCCATCCGCACGTACGGCCCGCGCGGCCCGTCCTGCGCCACGATCTCCTGTCCGCTCTCCGGGTGCGCCCCGAGCGTCTTCGGGAACGAGAGCAGCTCCTGCGCCTGCTCGAGCGTGATCGTCTCCATCAAGATCCCGGGCCAGAGGCTCGAGCGCCGCGGCTTTGGCTGATCCTTCGCCGCCTTCCCCTTCGCCGGCGGTGGGTCCTCACCGAGCTGCACGTACGGGCCGTAGCGACCCGTCTTCAGGTAGATCGGCTCCTCGTTCGCCTCGTCGTGTCCGAGCAGCCGGTCGCCCAGCTTCTCGTGCTCGAGCAGGCGCAGCGCCTCCTCCAGCGTGACCTCGTCCGGCGGGAGCTTGTCCGGGAGCGACGCTCGCTCGTCGCCGTCGCCCGCCTGCACGTACGCGCCGTAGCGCCCCACGCGCACGGCGACCGCGCGCCCCTCGGCGTCCTCCCCCAGCGGAATCGACGAGACCGCGCGCGCGTCGATCGCCTCCCAGCTCTCCCCGATCATCGCCTTCAGCCCCGCGTGCGCGATGTGGCCGTCGTCCGGCGCGTCGGGGTCGCCGAAGTAGAAGTACCGCAGCCACGGGATCGACTCGACCTGCCCCTCGGCGATCTCGTCGAGCGACTCCTCCATGCGCGCGGTGAAGTCGAGGTCGACGAGGTCCGGGAAGTGCAGCTGCAGCAGGTTCACGACGGCGAACGCGGTGAAGGTCGGGATCAGCGAGTTGCCCCGCTTCCAGACGTACCCGCGGTCCTGCACGGTCTGAATGATCGACGCATAGGTGGAGGGGCGGCCGATGCCGCGCTCCTCGAGCTCGCGGATCAGGCTCGCCTCGGTCCAGCGCGCGGGGGGCTGCGTCTCGTGCCCCTTCGCCTCCGTCGCGGTGGCGTCGAGTTCCTGTCCCTGCCGCAGCGGCGGGAGCACGCGCTCCTGGTCCTCGAGCTCGGCGTCGGGGTCGTCCGAGCCCTCGACGTAGGCGCGCAGGAAGCCCGGGAACGAGATCACCTTCCCGGAGGCTTGCAGCCCGGCGCGGCCCTGCGCGCCGGCGTCCGCCTGCAGCCGCACCTGCGTGCGCAGCCCGTTGGCGTCGCGCATCTGCGAGGCCACCGTGCGCTTCCAGATCAGGTCGTAGAGGCGGAGCGCATCGTCGTCGAGCTCGCCGCGCAGGCTCTCCGGGGTGCGGAAGATCTCACCGGCCGGGCGGATCGCCTCGTGCGCCTCCTGGGCACCGCGCGTGCTCGAGGCGTACCGGCGCGGCGCCTCCGGCAGGTACGCCTCGCCGTAGAGCGAGGTCGCCTGCCAGCGCGCGGCGGTGATCGCCTGCTCCGACAGGTTCGTTGAGTCCGTGCGCATGTAGGTGATGTAGCCGTTCTCGTAGAGGCGCTGCGCGATCTGCATCGTGCGCTGCGCGCTGTAACGCAGCTTGCGCCCGGCCTCCTGCGTGAGCGTGGAGGTGATGAACGGCGCCGGCGGCCTCTGCGTGTAGGGACGCTCCGAGACCTCGGTGACGACGAAGGTCGCCGGTTCGAGCGCGGTGGCGAGCGCGCGCGCGCGGGCCTCGTCGAGCAGCACCACGCTCGCGGGGTCGGCGAGCTCCCCGCGCTCGGGGTCGAAGTCGCGGCCGCTCGCCACGCGGCGGCCGTCCAGCTCCTGCAGCCGCGCCAGCACCCGCTCCTCGCGGCCGTCGCGCGTCCGAAGCCTCGCCTCGACGTCCCAGAACTGCGCGGTGCGGAAGCGCATGCGCGCGCGCTCGCGGTCGACGATCAGCCGCAGGGCCGCCGACTGCACGCGCCCCGCGGAGAGGCGCGGCTTCACCTTCCGCCAGAGCACCGGCGAGACCTCGTACCCGTACAGACGATCGAGGATGCGGCGCGCCTCCTGCGCCTCGACGAGCTGCTCGTCGATCTCGCGCGGGTTCTGCAGCGCCTCCTCGATCGCCGGACGCGTGATCTCGTGGAAGACCATCCGCCGCACCGGCACCTTCGGCGCGAGTACCACCCGCAGGTGCCACGCGATCGCCTCGCCCTCGCGGTCCTCGTCCGTCGCCAGGTACAGCTCGTCGGCGTCGGCGAGCAGCTTGCGCAGCTTCGTCACCTGCGCCTTCTTCGAGGAGGGGATCACGTAGAGCGGGTCGAAGTCGTCGTCGACGTTCACGCCGAGGCGCGCCCACGGCTCGCCCTTCACCTTCGCGGGGATCTCGCTCGCCGTGGAGGGAAGGTCCCGGATGTGGCCGATGGAGGACTCGACCACGTACTCGTCGCCGAGGTACTGGGCGATCGTGCGCGCCTTCGCCGGCGACTCGACGATCACGAGCTTCGTGGAAGAACTTCGCCTGCCGCGCGCGCGGGTCCGCGGACGCGCGGCGCCGTCGTCACTCGTCAAGACGGACGCTCACTCCCCGTCCCGGCGCCGCGCCGGAGCCCCGCGGCGCCGTACGCCGGCGCGTTCTCGCGAACGCGGACGTACTGCATCCCCCCAACCTCGCGAACCAGCCCCTTCAGCTCGAGTAGAGCGAGCGTAGCGGACACCGTCCCTGCGGCCAAACCGCTCCTGCGGAGCACCTCGTCAACGTGCCGCGGCTCCATCCCGAGCGCCCCCATCACCGCCCGCTCCGCCTCGTTCGCGGGCGGTGCCGCCCGGCCGAAATCGAGCTGCGCCCCGATCACCGTCAGGTTGAGCGCCTCCAGGACGTCGCCCGCCCGGGTGACCGGGGTCGCCCCGTCGCGCAGCAGGCCGAGCGGACCCCGGGACTGCGGCGAGAAGATCGAGCCCGGCACCACGAACACCTCGCGCCCCTGGTCGAGCGCGAACCGCGCGGTGATCATCGCCCCCGAGGTGTGCTCGCCCTCGACGACGAGCGTGCCGAGCGTCATCCCCGCGAGCAGCCGGTTGCGGCGCGGGAAGTGCTCGGCGCGCGGCCGCGCCCCCAGCGGGTAGTCGCTGACGAGCGCCCCGCGCTCCACGATCTCCTCGGCGAGCCGGCGGTTCTCGGGCGGGTAGACGGTGTCGAGCCCGCTCGCGAACGCCGCCACCGTGCGCCCTCCCGCATCGAGCGCCGCGCGGTGCGCCACCGTGTCCACCCCCCGCGCAAGCCCCGAGACGACGGTCACGCCGTTCGCGCCCAGCCCCCGCGCCAGCTCGCCGGCCGCCTGCCGGCCGTACGCGGTCGCACGCCGCGTCCCCACGATCGCGACGCCCCACTCGTCGTCGGCCGTCCACGCCCCGCGCACGTAGAGCAGCGGCGGCGCGTCGTCGATCGTCGCGAGGCGCTCGGGGTAGCCGGGCGTGCCCCACGCGAGCGCGCGCACGCCGGCGCGCTCGAGCCGCTCCATCTCGCCGTCGACGTCGGTCTCAGCGCGCGCGAGGACGACCGCGGCCGCCGATCGGTCGTCGAGCCCCGCGGCTCGCAGCTCCGCCCGGCTCGCGCGCCAGGCGTGTTCGAACGACGGGAAGGCGCGATCGAGCACCGCGAAGCGCGCGCTGCCGAGCCGGTGCACGCGGTGGAGCGCGACGCGGTAGCGCAGGTCCGCGGGGTCCGCGTCGGGCTGGGGAGGCGGCGGGGGGCCGGCCATCGTGAGCGCGCAGCGTAGGCGAGCGGGAACCGGCGTCGGTGCGAGCGCTGCCCGTGGGTACGCGGGGCCGCGCCCGCAACGGCGCGGGCGCCCGCGGGCGATCAACGCGATCGCGAGGCCTCCGCCTCCTCGGCCTCCACCGGCTCCTCGCGCGCGGCGTCGGTGTGGCGGATGCGCTCGACGCGCACCTTCTTGATGCGACGCCCGAGGATCGAGAGCACCCTCAGCGAGAGCGCCTGATCGACCTCGCGGTCGATCTCGTCGCGGGTGACGACCTGGTCGCCGGGCACCGCGAGGCGCCCGAGCTGGGTGACGACGAGCCCGCCCACGGTGTCGAAGTCCTCGGAGGCGATCTCCATGTCGAACAGCTCGTTCAGCTCGTCGATCGTCAGGCGCGCGTCCACGATCGCCTCGTCGCCCGAGATCCGCTGCACGTCGACTTCGTCCACGTCGTACTCGTCGCTGATTTCGCCGACGATCTCCTCGAGCAGGTCCTCGACGGTCACCACGCCGGCGGTGCCGCCGTACTCGTCGACGGCCACGGCCATGTGCACCTGGTCCCGGCGCATGTCGGCCAGCAGCTCGTTCGCGCGCTTCGTCTCCGGCACGAAGTAGGGCGGCCGCGCGATGTCCTTCAGGCTGGGCCGGATGTCGCCGGTCTGCAGGAAGGCGAGCAGGTCCTTCGCGTAGATCACGCCCACGATGCGGTCGAGCGACTCGTCGTAGAGCGGGATCCGGCTGAACCCGGACTCGGTGATCAGCTTCATCACGTCGCCCACCGAGGCGTCGACCGAGATCGCGGAGAGGTCCGTGCGTGGGGTCATCAGCTCGCGCACGGTCTGGTCCGACATGTCGAGCACGCCGCGCATCATGCGCCGCTCCTCCGCGAGCACGGCGTCGCCGCTCTCGAGCTCGAGCAGCGCCGACAGCTCCTCGCTCGGGTCGGTCTCCTCGGTGGGGGCGCGACCGAGCAGCCGCAGGATCACGGTCGCCGGCAGCGTCGCGAGCCAGGCGAGCGGGGTGAAGGCGTACTGGAGGACGGCGATCGGCCGCGCGAGACGCCGGCCCCACTCGTCCGGCTCGACCAGAACGATCGCGCGCGTGGTCTGCCGCAGCAGCGTCACTACGAGCCCGGAGGCGAGCGCGAGGATCACCGCGCCGACCGCGCTCAGCTCGCGACCGCCGAAGACCGTGTAGCCGAAGGCCACCGTGCCGGTGACGATGACGGCGCTCGACCCCACGCCCAGCGTGCGCAGCACACGCTCGCGCTGGTGCACGTAGCGCCGCAGCAGCGTCGAGAGCCCGTTCGCCGCTCCGCTCCGCACCCGCGCGCGACTGATCGAGGTCACGCCCGCCTCCGCCGCCGCGATCAGGACGAGCAGCACCGCCGCGACGATCAGCACGAGGAAGGCAACGAGGTTGGTGGTATCCAAAACGCCGAGATCCGGAGCGCGCTACGCCCCGGCCTCACTCCCCCCTTCGATCGAGCGGATGCGCGCCGGCACGCCCACCGCGAGCGCGCCGGGCGGCACATCGCGCGTCACCACGGAGCCCGCGGCGGTGCGCGCCCCCGCTCCCACCTCCACCGGGGCGACCAGCACCGAGTCGCTTCCGATGAACGCGCCGTCGCCGAGGCGCGTCTGGTGCTTCCGCTCCCCGTCGTAGTTGGCGGTGATCGTCCCCGCCCCGATGTTCACGTCGGCGCCGACCTCGGCGTCTCCGACGTACGAGAAGTGACCGATCGCCGTGCGCGCCCCGATGCGCGAGGCCTTCACCTCCGCGTAGTTCCCGAGGTGCACGTCGCGGTCGAGGAACGACCCCGGCCGCACGTGGCAGTACGGCCCCACCGTCACCCCCTCGGCAAGCGTCGACCCCTCGATCGTGGAGCCGCCGATCTCGCACCGATCGCCGATCACGGCGTCGCGCAGCACCGCGTTCGGGCCGATCCGGCAGCCGGTGCCGACGCGCGTCGCGCCGATCAGGTGGCTGCCCGGGTGGATCGTGGTGTCGGGCGCCACCGTGACACCCGCGTCGACGTAGGTGGTCGCGGGGTCGACGAGCGTGACGCCGGAATCCATCAGCGCGCGGCGGATGCGATCGCGCATGGCCTGGTCGGCCTTCGCGAGGTCGCCCCGGTTGTTCACCTGCTGGACCTCGATCGCCTCCTGCACCTGGTAGCTCTGCGCGCCGCCGTCCGCGACGGCGCGCGCGATGGCGTCAGTCAGGTAGCGCTCGCCGCGCGGGCCGGGCGCGATCGCCGCGAGCGTCGGCCAGAGCCAGGAGGCCTCCGCCGCGTAGAGCCCGCCGTTCACCTCGGGCTCGCCGCGCGCCGCGCCGTCGGTCTCGCTTTCCTCGACGATGCCCGCCACGCGACCGTTGCGACGGATCACCCGCCCGTAGCCCGTCGGGTCGTCGAGGTACGCGGTGAGGAACGTCAGCGGCACGCGGCCGTCCGCGTGGCGCACGGCCATCTCGCGGAGCGTGCGCACGGAGAGCAGCGGGAGGTCCGCGTTCAGCACGAGGATGCGCGCGTGCCGGCCGGCCGCCTCGCGCGCCGCGAGCGCCGCGTGCCCGGTGCCCAGCGGCTCCCCTTGCACGGCGACGTGCACGCCGGGGCCCGCAGCGTCCGCGATCGCATCCCGCGCGTCGGGCCCGACGACGACGACGACGTGCGCGAACCCCGCCTCCCGCAGCGCGTCGCAGACGAGACGCACCATCGGCACCCCGGCGACCGGATGCAGCACCTTCGGCAGGGTCGAGCGCATGCGCGTGCCGCGCCCTGCGGCCAGCACGACCGCGGCCCAGCCCGCGAACGCCGCGTGCGCAGCGCCGGGCCGGGCGGTGGGACTATGGCCGGGTGACGCGGGGTCGGTCATCGGCAACCCACGCCCTCGGCAGCGGAGGAGCGAGCCGGCGTCGAGGGGTGCGGTGAAGCGACGGGCGCGCGCAAGATGGTGGTCACCTCGTGCCGGCCCGGCGTCCGGGGATGCCCGCGGCGCCCAAAAAATTGACCGGCTGATCGGCACCATTCTACACTCAGACCGCGCGGCGACCCAAGCCGTCCGCCGCTCACCGCCGAATCCGGCCGACCAGAAGGACGACGCAGCGTTGACCGCCGATGAACTGCGTCGCGCGTTCCTCCACTTCTTCGAAGCGCGCGGCCACCGCCGCATCCCCTCGTCGTCGCTCGTCCCCCACGGGGACCCGACGCTCCTCTTCACGAACGCGGGGATGGTGCAGTTCAAGCCATACTTCATGGGCATCGAGGACCCCCCGGCCCCGCGCCTGACCTCGATCCAGCGCTGCTTCCGCACCCCCGACATCGAGAACATCGGCGACGCCTCCCACCTCACGCTCTTCGAGATGCTCGGGAACTTCTCGATCGGCGACTACTTCAAGCGCGAGGCGATCGCGTGGGCGTGGGAGTTCCTGACCGGCGTGCTCGCGATCCCGCACGAACGCCTCTGGGCCACCGTCTACACCGACGACGACGAGGCGTTCGGCTTCTGGCAGGAGCGCGGCGTCCCGCCGGAGCGCATCCTGCGTTACACCGCCGAGCAGGGGAACTGGTGGGGTCCGCCCGGCGACAGCGGCCCCTGCGGCCCGTGCTCGGAGATGCACTACGACTGGGGCCCGACCCCCGGCTGCGCGCGCTGCGACGACGGCAACTGCCACCCGGACGTCGAGTGCGGCCGGTTCCTCGAGATCTGGAACCTCGTCTTCATGACCTACTACCAGGATGAACACGGCGATCGCACCCCGCTCCCGACCGCGAACGTGGACACCGGGGCGGGGCTCGAGCGCCTCAACTCGGTGCTGGTCGGCGCGCGCAGCGTGTACGAGACCGACGAGCTCGGCCGCGCGCTGGGGCAGGTCGAGGCGATCTCGGGCCGCCGCTACGACCCGGACGAGCACCCGGAGGTCGCGCGCGCCCTGCGGTCGATCACCGAGCACGCGCGCGCGATCGCGTTCCTCACGAACGACGGCGTGCTCCCGAGCAACGAGGGCCGCGGCTACGTGCTGCGGCGCGTGCTGCGCCGCGCCGTGTACTTCGGCTACCGCATCGGCCTCCGCGAGCCGTTCCTCGAGCACGCCGTCGATGCCGCGATCGACGCCTCGCTGAGCGCGCTCCCCGAGCTCGCCGAGCAGCGCGACTTCATCCGGCGCGTCGCGGGCGTCGAGGAGTCGCGCTTCCAGGCGACGCTCGCGCGCGGACTCGCCCTGCTCGATGACGTGATCGAACGCGAGGCGGCGAGCCGCCGCGTGCCCGGGCGCGACATGTTCGTCCTCTACGACACGCACGGCCTGCCGCCCGAGCTCACGCGCGAGGTCGCATCCGCGCGCGGCTACACGGTCGACGACGAGGGCTTCGGGCGCGAGATGGCCGCGCAGCGCGAGCGCTCGCGCGGGCAGGCGGACTTCGGCGGCGTCGAGGACGAGCGCGCGCTGCGCTACGCGGCGCTCGGCGTCGAGTCGGCGTTCTCCGGTCACGAGGCGCTCGAGGCGCGGGGCACCGTCGTCGCGCTCACCGGCGGCGGCCGCAGCGTCGAGCGGCTCGCAGCCGGCGAGGAGGGCGAGCTCGTCCTCGATCGGACGAGCCTCTATCCCGAGGGCGGCGGCCAGGTCGGCGACCACGGCGAGGTCATGACACCGGGGGGCCGCTTCGTCGTCGAGGACACGCAACGGCTCGCCGAGGCGATCGTGCACGCCGGGCGCGTGGCCGAGGGCGCGATCACGACGGGCGACGCGGCGGAGTCGCGCGTCGACCCCACGTGGCGCGCGGGCTCCGCGCGCAACCACACCGCGACGCACCTCCTGCACGCCGCGCTGCGCGAGGTGCTCGGCCGCCACGTGCGACAGGCGGGCTCCTACGTCGGACCCGACCGGCTCCGCTTCGACTACACCCACCCGGAGGCACCGAGCGCCGAGCAGCTGCGTCGCATCCAGCGGCTGGTCAACCAGAAGGTGCGCGAGGACATCCGGCGGGAGACGCTCGTGCTCTCGTACGAGGAGGCGATGGCGCGCGGTGCCCTCGCCTTCTTCGAGGACCGCTACACGAGCGAGGTGCGGATGGTGGAGTACTGCGAGGCGCGCGGTCACGGCCACACGCACAGCGCGCAATGCTTCAGCCGCGAGCTTTGCGGCGGCACGCACCTGCACAGCACCGGCGAGGTAGGCGTGCTGCAGATCGTGAGCGACGGCAGCATCGGCGCGGGGCTGCGGCGCATCGAGGCGGTGACGGGCCCGGAGGCCGAGCGCTTCGTGGAGGAGCGGCTCGACGTGCTCGCCGCGCTCTCGCATCGCTTCCGCGTCCCGCCGGCACAGGTGCTCGCGCGCGTGGAGTCGATCGAGACGCAGCTCGCGGCAGAGCGCAAGCGCGGCGAGGAGATCGAGCGCCGGGCGAGCGCCGGCGCTGCGGACGAGCTCGTCGAGCGCGCCGAGGCGATCGACGGCACGCACCTGCTCGTCGCGCGCGTCGAGGCCGAGTCGGCGGAGGCGCTGCGCCCCCTCGTCGACCGCCTGCGCAGCCGGCTCGGCTCCGCCTTCATCACGCTCGCCGCCGAGGTCGACGGGCGGCCGCTCTTCATCGCCGCCGCCACCGACGACGTGGTCGCGCGCGGGCTGCGCGCGGACGAGGTCGTGCGCGCCGCCGCGCAGCTCACCGGCGGGGGCGGTGGCGGCCGCCCGCAGATGGCGCA
>Ga0194131_10002898_pt1 | contig 27784 bp, 32 predicted proteins | sample TA2KigO120mmetaG_FD_148631 | JGI IMG/M metagenome (GOLD analysis project Ga0194131, IMG submission 148631) | Freshwater microbial communities from Lake Tanganyika, Tanzania - TA2015053 Kigoma Offshore 120m | ecosystem: Environmental > Aquatic > Freshwater > Lake | place: Tanzania: Lake... | reverse complement strand
GCCCGCGGGCGGCCAGCGCCGCCAGCCCCGCGCCGACGCCGACCGGGACGACCACGGCGAAGGTGGACTCGAGCTCGTTGCCGATCCCGAAGAAGCGCACACCAAGGCCAGGGTTGGGGCCCAGCAGCGATTGCGCCGTCAGCGGCGAGCCGGCGAGGATGTCGATCACGCAAGCGGCGAGCGTGACGGCGCAGCCGAGCGCCAGCGCGGCCCAGCCGCGCACCAGGGCCCGGGTCAGGACCGCGAGCACCGGCGCCCCGATGCCGACCATCAGCCGCTCCACCAGCATCTCCTCGGGCCGCAGCGCGGCGCCGGCCAGCAGCATCAGCGGCAGGTAGGCGGCCGAGAGTCCGAACAGCGCAAGCGCGGTCCGGGCCACGCGGCCGCGGGTCAGCGCGGCGGCGAGCCCGGCGAGGGCAAGCCAGATGAACAGATTGCGCAGCACCACCGGCGCGCGACGCTTGGAGACGACCTCCATGCGCTCGGCGCGCTCGTTCACCGCCGCGGCGTCGCGCTCGCCCTCGGAGCGGATCGGGTTGCCCGCCATCTCCTCGGGCACCCCGAGCCCGAGGCGCTTCAGGATCGTCGGGGCGATGTCGGTGCTGAGGGCGAGGCCCGGGGTGCGGGTCGTGTCCGAGCTGAGGTTGCCCTGGTAGCCGCGGCCGGCGATTCCGAGCGCCAGCACCTCGCGCTCCCCGGGCGGTGGGCGCTCGATCGCGATCAGCAGGTCCTCGCCGCGCAGGCGCCGGGTCAGCTCGGGGAGCGCGCTCAGCCCCGCGGGCACCACGGCGACGCCCGGGCAGCGGCGGTCCAGGCACTCGAACGGCCTCGTCCTCCCCACCCGGCCCTGCTCGTCGGCGGCCATCACCGCGGGGGTCGTCAGCAGCGAGTCGGCCCGGATCGGGATCCCGGCCTCACGAACGCTCGTCCCCAGCAGCCCCGGGACGATCTCGGCCGGCGCCTCCTCGGCGCGCCAGACGACCAGCGGCCAGCCAGGGACGCGCTTTGCGAAGCGCGTGATCAAGGGCAGCTCGATCGGGTAGAGCGAGGTGAAGACGCGGTTGCCGGCGCCGATGTCGAGGAAGGTCTGCGCCGCGGTCACCGTCGAGAGGCCGGCGCTCATCGTCCCCGGGGCAAGCCCCGGGATCCCGTCGAGGTCCTCGGGGTCGGTGCCCTTGGGCAGGATCGCGACGGTGATGCTCGTGGCGCCGCCGACCCGCTCGATCGTCGGCTCTGAGACGCCCTCGACGGTGCGCGAGGCGTCCCCCGCCGCGATCGCGGCGCTCACGCTGCACGCGAGCGCGCCGAGCGCGAGCGCCGCCGCGACTAACCTGTTTGCCGTGCCCGAGCGCACTTTCGTCAAGTTCACGTTCTTCAAGCTCGATCCCGCCTGGCGGCGGCGCAGCCCCTCCGAGCGAGCCGGCGACAAGACCGAGTTCCTCGCCGCCTGCGAGGACTTCGCCGAGGACCGCTCGCTGCGAGCGTATTCGACGGTCGGCACGCGCGGCGACACCGACCTGATGATCCTCAGCCAGAGCCCCCTGCTCGAGGACATCCACACCTTCCACGTCGTGCTGGGCCAGTCCGGCCTGGCGCGCTGGTCGGAGATCCCGTACTCCTACCTGGCGATGACGAAGCCATCCCCCTACTCCGAGGAGTCGGTGCGCCCCGAGATCGCCGTCTCGGACCGCAGGTACATGTTCGTCTACCCGTTCGAGAAGAAGCGCGAGTGGTACCTGCTGCCGCTCGAGGAGCGTCGCCGGATCATGCAGACCCACATCGACGTCGGCCGCAGCTACCCCGAGATCACGATCAACACCACCTACTCCTTCGGCCTCGACGACCAGGAGTTCGTCGTCTCCTTCGAGGGCGACGAGCCCGGCCGGTTCCTCGACCTGGTCCAGGAGCTGCGCGGCACCGAGTCCAGCGCCTACACCCTGCGCGACACCCCCATCTTCACCTGCGTCTCGATGTCGCTTGGCCGGGCCCTCGACGCCCTCGACGGAACCGCCGCGACCGCCGTCACTCCGGCCTAGACGACCGCCCCGCCGACCGGTTGAACGGCCAGACCCTGCTGTGGCAGGGTCTGGGGCTCAATGCCGACCACCGCCGATCAGTTCCGGGCTGGACGGCGGTCTCGGTCCGCAAGCGCCGAAAGGAGCCGAGATGGGTCAGCCGGTGGTGCATTTCGAGGTGATGGGCAAGGACGGGCCGGGGCTGCGCGAGTACTACTCGGAGCTGTTCGGCTGGGAGTTCTCCTCGCCGGCGCCGGATGCCGAGGGGATGGACTACGAGGTGACCGGCGGCAACGCACCCGACGGGAGCGGCATCGGCGGCGGGGTCGGCGGCCTGCCCGAAGGCGAGGGCGAGCCCTCGGCCAAGGCCGAGAGCCTCGGCGGCAAGCGCGCGATGGGGCCGATTGAGATCATGGACGAGGTGGTGATCGGCCAGTTTCTCGACCCGGAGGGCAACCTGATCGGGGTCGTGAAGCCGGGCGAGATGTAGCCGCCCGGTCGTCCGCCTCGAGCGGGGATCGCGGGCGCGATCCCCTACCCTTACGCGCTCGCATGGGCGAGGTCGGGACCCCTGAGAACCCAATTCGCGTCGCCATCGTCGGCTCGGGGCCGGCCGGGTTCTACGCGGCCGAGCACCTGTTGAGGGACGAGGAGCGAGGGGTCGAGGTCGACATGTACGACCGCCTGCCCACCCCCTACGGGCTCGTTCGCGCCGGCGTCGCGCCCGACCACCCCAAGATCAAGTCGGTGATCCGCGTCTACGAGAAGACGGCCGCGCGGCCCGGCTTCCGCTTCTTCGGCAACGTCGAGGTCGGCTCCGACGTCAGCGTCGAGGAGCTGCGCCGCCATTACAACGCGGTCCTCTTCTCCTACGGCACCAGCGTCGACAACAAGCTCGGGATCCCCGGCGAGGACCTCGCAGGCAGCCACTCGGCCACCGAGTTCGTCAACTGGTACAACGCCCACCCCGACTTCGCCGACCGCAGCTACGACCTCTCCTGCAAGCGGGTCGTCGTGATCGGCAACGGCAACGTCGCCGCCGACGTCGCCCGCATGCTGGCGCTCCCCCGCGAGGAGCTGGAGGAGACCGACACCGCCGACCACGCGATCGAGGCGCTCGCGAACAGCGAGGTCGAGGAGATCGTCGTGCTCGGCCGCCGCGGACCCGCCCAGGCGGCCTTCACCAACCCCGAGGTCCGCGAGCTCGGCGAGATGACCCAGGCCGACGTGATCATCGACCCCGCCGACATGGAGCTGGACGAGATCAGCAGCGCCTACGTCGAGTCAGATGACTGCGACCCGACCAACCGCCGCAACGTCGAGATCTTCACCGATTTCTCCCAGCGCACCCCGGAGGGCAAGAAGCAGCGGATCGTGCTGCGCTTCCTCTGCTCGCCGATCGAGATCCAGGGCGGCGACAGGGTCGAGAGGGTCGCGATCGGCCGCAACGAGCTGGTGGAGTCCGATGGGCGCGTCAGCGCGCGGGACACCGGCGAGCGCGAGGAGATCGAGTGCGGGATGGTGCTGCGCTCGATCGGCTACCGCGGCCTGCCCCTCGAGGGCCTGCCGTTCGACGAGGGCCGCGGACTGATCCCGAACGAGGGCGGGCGCATCACGGACCCCGACAGCGGCGAGCAGATCCCCGGCCTCTACGCCAATGGCTGGATCAAGCGCGGCCCCTCGGGAGTGATCGGCACCAACAAGAAGGACGCCCAGGAGACGGTGTCGAACCTGCTCGAGGACCTGGACGCGGGCAGGATCCCCGCCGCCTCCGACGAGCTCGACCACGCCGGCCTCGAGGCCTGGCTGACCGAGCGGGTCTCCGACCACATCACCTTCGAGCATTGGCGCAACATCGACGCCGCCGAGGTCGCCGCCGGCGAGCCGCACGGCCGCCCGCGCGTCAAGTTCGTTTCGGTCGAGGAGATGGTCGAGGCCGGCAGACCTGACGCGGCCTCCTCCGCTTCGCGTCCGGGGGCCGCTCGGAAGGCCCCCGCCTGATGGCGATCGCGCTGGAAGAGGTGCGGCTGCTGATCGAGGCCTCGCTGCCCGGGGCGACGGTCGAGGTGGCCGATCAGACCGGCACCCAGGACCACCTGGAGGCGACGGTCGCCGCGCCCCAGTTCGAGGGGCTCTCGCGCCTGGAGCAGCACCGGCTCGTGAAGAGGGCCGTGCAGGCCCGCTTCGACGACGGCTCCATCCACGCGCTCTCGATCAGGACCTCCGTCCCCGCGTAGCCGGCCGGGCCCGACCCCTACACTGAACGCCATGAGCGAGCCCGAGTTGAAGACCAAGGTCGAGGAGCTGGTCTCCGACCACGAGGTGCTCCTGTTCATGAAGGGCACCCCCGAGCAGCCGCGCTGCGGGTTCTCGATGCGCGTCGTCGGCGTGCTCGACTCGATGGGCGTCGAGTACGCCGCCCTGGACGTGCTGCCGGCCCTGGAGCCGCTGCGCGAGGCCACCGGCGAGATCGCCGACTGGCGCACCTTCCCCCAGCTCTACGTCAAGGGCGAGCTGGTCGGGGGCGCCGACATCGTCGAGGAGATGGCCGAATCGGGCGAGCTCGCCGTTCTGCTGGGAGCCCCCCAGCCCTCGGATGCCGGGTCCGCCGACGAGCAGCCCTCGGCCAAGCAGGAGATGCAGCAGGCGGACGAGTACCAGAGCCCGCCGATGCAGATCGAGAACTAGCGGCTGTCAGGCCGCACTCTTTCGGAGCGGAGGGCGAAGCGCGCAGCGACTTGTGGGGGCGGCCGCTACAGTCGCGACCTGATGGCGAAGCCGTGAGCCGCTATACGGCCGCTGTCTCTTCGGCGGCCTCGTCTTCCTTCACCTGGAAGGACGAGCCGCAGCCGCAGGCGGCGACCACGTTCGGGTTGTTGACGGAGAAGCCGGCTCCCTGGAGCCCGTCCACCCAGTCGACCTCGGACCCGAACACGAACTGCATGCTGGTCTTGTCGACGACCACCGAGACGCCCTTGTGCTCGAAGCGGTGATCGTCGGCCTTGGGCGCATCGAAGGCGAGCGCGTACTGGAAGCCCGAGCAGCCGCCGCCGCGCACAGCCACCCGCAGCGCCTGCTCGGCGCCGTCGGGGGTCTCGGCGAGCAGCTCGTTGATCTTCTCGGCCGCCCTGTCGGACAGCGTGATCGGCTCAGGTGCCTCGGTCATCGCTTTCAATTGTATAGCGCCACTCCACGTATTCGGAGATTCGCCTCGAGTCGTGGATCACCTCGTCGCCGTCGACCAGCACGGGCACCCGGCGCTGGCCGGTCAGCTCGACGATCTCCGGGCGCCCGCCCTTGCCGAAGGGGACGCGCTCGGTCCGGTACTCGAGGCCGGCGCGCTCGAGCGCGCGGGCGGCGGCGCCGCAGGCGCAGAGCCAGTTGGTCGGGGTGCGGCAGCGGTAGAGCACGCGCCGCGGGGCCGCACCATCGGGGCCGCTCACCGGCTCGCTCCGAACGGCAGCAGCCGGAAGGCGGCGCCGGCGCCGCGCAGCGCCGTGTCGGAGAGCAGGTGCCCGCCCGCCCGCGAGCCGAGCCGCTCGAGCTGCCAGGCGACCGCCTGCTCGAGCGTCTCCTCGTGGGGGCGGGGCGCGAAGCCGAGCTCACGGACGGCCTTGTCGTTGGTGTAGGTCCACCACTGCATCGCCGAGCGCACCTCGCCGGCGGATGCGGGCGCGGGCAGCCCCGCGCGCTCGAGCGCCTCGACGCTCGCGAGCAGGGCGTGGCCGGGCACCTGAACCGGCGGCGCGGGCACGCCGGCGATGCGGCAGAGGTCGGCGAACAGGCGCCGCAGCGTGAAGTTACGGGCGGCGAGCAGGTAGCGCTCGCCCTCGTGGCCGCGCTCGTCCGCGAGCAGCTGACCGCGGGCGACGTCGCGCACGTCGACCACGTTCACGCCCCCGTCGACGTAGGCGGGGACGCGGCGAAGCAGCAGCCGTCGGATCAGCCGGTTCGAAGTCCCCGATGGGTCGTCGGGCCCGAGCACGAAGGTCGGGTTGACGACGACGACCGGAAGCCCCTTGGCGGCGACGCCCATCGCCACCCCCTCGGCGTCGTGCTTGGCGTTGACGTAGGCGATCCCGAGCCGCCCCGCCTTGAAGGGCTGGGACTCGTCCGCGGTCCCGTGCGGCTCGGCCGGGCCGACGGCCGCGGCGCTCGAGGTGTGGACGGCGCGGACGACGCCCGCGCGCAGCGCCTCCTCCATCACGTTGCGGGTGCCCCCCACGTTGACCTCGAAGACGCGGTCGCGATCGGACGCCCGCATCGAGGTCTTGCCGGCGACGTGGAAGACGCGCTCGACGCCGCGCATCGCCGCCCGCACCGAGGGGCGGTCGGTGACGTCGCCCTCGGCCGGCTCGAACTCGATCCCGTCGAAGATCGAAAGGTCCCTCCCTGGGCGGACCAGCAGCCTCAGCTCGTCGCCCCGCTCGGCGAGCTGGCGCACGAGATGCGAGCCGAGGAAGCCCGTCCCGCCGGTGACGAGCGTCGGTGCCATCGGCTGAGATGGTAGAACCACCTTCGTGAGCGACCCCTCCCGCCCCGCGCTCGTCGCAGACACCACCTCGTACCTGCCCGCGGAGGCCCTGCGCAGGCACGACATCCACCAGGTCAGCCTGTACGTCGGGCTGGAGGGCAGGCAGACGGCCGAGATCGAGCTGCTCGACGACCTCGACGGCTTCTACGAGCGGCTGCGCGCCTCCGAGGAGGCGGTCACCACCTCGCAGCCGTCCGTCGGCGACTTCCTCGCCGTCTACGAGCCGCTGCTGGCCGAGGGCCGCGAGATCGTCTCGATCCACATCGCCGCCGGGATCTCGGGAACCCACGAGACCGCGCTGCAGGCGCGCGAGCGCCTGATCGCGAACGGCAAGGGCGGCGAGCGGATACACGTCGTCGATTCCCGCAGCGGCGCCGGCGGCATGGCGCTGGTGCTGCTGGGCGCGGCGCAGGCCGCCGATCAGGGAGCCTCGGCCGAGGAGATCGCGGCGGCCGCCGATCGGGCCCGAGCGAACCTGAAGCTCTACTTCGCGGTCGACACGCTCGAGTACCTGCGCCTCGGCGGGCGCATCGGCACCGCCGGGGCATGGATCGGCACGACGCTGAAGATCAAGCCGATCCTCACCTTCGAGGACGAGGTGACCCCGGTGGAGCGGGTGCGGACCCGCGCCCGCTCGATCGAGCGCCTGGTCGGCTACGCCCAGCAGGCCCGCGACGCGGGCGCCGATGTCTGGGTCGTGCAGCACATCCAGGACCCCGAGGCGGGGGAGCGCCTGGTCGACGCATGCCGGCCGATCTTCGGCCACGATCCCGACACCGTGGCCGAGATGGGGCCCGTGATCGGCGCCCATCTGGGCCCGGGGGCGCTCGGAATAGGCGCGACCAGCTTCGGGGCGCCCGCGGGGAGCTAGCCCCGCCGGCGCAACGCCAGCGCGCCGCCGACGAGGAAGCCGACGACCGCGGCGCCGACCAGCAGCTCGGTCCTGTGCTTGCGCACCTGGGCGCCGAGGTCCGTGGCGGCGACCCAGCGGGTGCGCAGGGCGTCGACCGAGCGCGAGAGCTCGCCGCGCTGGGCGACGATGTCGCGCCGGATCTCCTCCGAGGTGCGGGTCCCGGGCGGGGGCAAGGTGGGTCGTCCGTTGCTCGTCGCGCCCGTGGTGCCGGCGACGCCGGCGCTGCCCGTGCTCGATTCCATCAGCTCCCCTCCTCGGTCTCCGGTTGGGTCTTCGGCTTCGGCTCGGCCTCGATCCCGAACTCGGACTCGAACGCCGCCTTGATCTCCTTCGCCTCCTCGATCGCCATGTCCGGCGTCGGCGGCGACGCGTCCTGGAGGGAGCGGTAGGCGAAGAAGCCCGTTCCCGCGGCGATCAACAGGAACAGCAGGGCCTCGACGAAGAAGCCGGCCCAGAAGTTGTCGAAGACGAGCTCGTTCAGCAGCCAGGCGATCCCGTGCATGATCAGGATCAGCGCCGCGATCGCGAACACCCCCGCGGCTGCCGCGGCGGCGCCGCCCTTCAGGAGCTTGTTGACCTTCTCGGTGACCTCGGTCTTGGCGAGCTCGATCTCCTCGCGGATCAGCAGCGAGGCCCGGTCGGAGATCTCGAACACGAGCTCGCCCATGGTCATGTCCTCGGGCGCCCTCGCACCGTTCTCGGTGGGGCCGGTGGGCGGCGCCTCGGGTGTGGCCGGGGTTTCCGGTCCCGTGGCTCCAGAACTCCGGGGGCCGCCGCTCACTCGGGCGGCTCCTCGTTGAAGACGCGGCGCCAGATGACCTCCGAGAGGCGGTGCGCGGTGACCGTCGCGAGCGCGCCCATCGCGGCCAGCAGGCCGCCCCAGATCAGTCGTCTCAGGATGTCGCTGTCCACCTTTCTCCTTTTCGCGCTACCCGGTCTCCACCGCGGAGTAAACCACCTCGGCGCCCGCGTCACCCGGCCCGAGCGCGGGTCGCTCGGCGAAGCTCGCCCAGCGCTCGAAGAAGCCGCGGTAGACGGCCTGGGTCCAGTCCGCGTCCGCCGTCTCCAGCAGGCCGTGGGCGCCGGCCGGCAGGATCCAGACCCTGACGTTGTCGTTGCCGCGGGCCGCGTCGGCCAGCAGCCGGGCCTGGTCCACCTTGACGATGTGGTCGTCGCTGGGGTGCAGCACCAGCAGCGGCACCTTGGCGTCCGCGACGTGGTCGCGGCCGCAGGCGTTGGCCCAGATCTGCTCGGCGCTGATCCCGTAGTAGGGCGCGGCGACGTGCTCGAGCACGCGGGCCATGTCCTCGGCCTCCGCGGGCCAGCGCCCCGAGCGGATTCGCGAGATGAGCGCCACCCTGAATGCCGCGTGGATCGGATAGCGGGGATGGCGACGGGGGACCGGCTCGGAGAGGCGCGCCCACACGTCCTTGGGCACGGCCGGAGGCGAGACGGCGAGGATGCCGCCGTCGAGGACCTCGGCCGCGTCGGCGTGGTGGCAGGCGTTGAGCACCGAGCTGCCGCCGAGCGAGATCCCGAGCGCGCCGACGCTCGTCGCCCCGAGGCCCCGTAGGTAGCCCGCCAGCGCGACCAGGTCCTGGCCCTCCTTCCAGCCTGCGGTCGAGGGGGCGGGCGTGGTCAGCTCGGTCATGCCGAAGCTGCGCAGGTCGATCACGGCGACGTTGAAGCCCCACTCGTAGTAGGCGCGCACCGCGATCTGGCGCACGTAGTCGAAGCGGCTAGACGTGAACAGGCCGTGGACGACGATCAGGCCGGGGCGAGCCGCCTCCTGCAGGGCGATCGTCGCGGCGATCCGCTCGCCGTCGGCCCCAGCGAAGACGTGGTCGTCGAACTGCCCCGGGTAGCGGTGTCCCAGCACGACCCCGGCGCGCTGCTGGACGAGCACGAAGTTGGAGATGTCGTCGATGCCGAAGCGCAGCTCCGCGAAGGGGTGGCGTTGCAGGTGCTGGGACAGCGCTTCCAGGTCGGCCAGCAGGGCGTCCATCGTGCGCTCGCGGGCCGGCGGGACGGGCAGCGGCCGGCGGCCGCGGCGCTCGAGCGCGACCAGCAGGTCGCGCACCCGGCCTCCGACGAATTGCCCGATCAGCCACAGGGGCAGCGCTACGAGCCCGAAGAGGACGTTCGCGACCTTGGCGCTGCCGTGCAGGACGTCGGTCCTGGCGGCGCGTCCGTGCCAGGCCCTCCCACATCGCTCAGCGCGCGAGCCGGTCGGCGGCCGGCCGCGGCTCCAGGCCGCCGCAGATCGTCTCCACCACCAGCGCCTTGGCGCTCTCGTAGTCCTCATCGGCGGCGGGCACGACCTCGAAGATCCACCCCGTCAGCAGCTGCTCGATCGCGCCGTAGAAGAGCATCGCCGCGAAGTCGGCGCTGACGTCGGTTCTGAACTCGCCGTCGGCCTGGGCGTCGGCGACGATCTTGGCGATCGCGTCATAGGCCTGGCGGATCTCGGGCAGGTGGGTGCGGCCGAAGGAGTTGGCCGCGCGGGTGACCTCGACGATGATCACCTTCATCAGCTCGGGGTCGTGGCGATATGACTCGATGATGAAGCCGGCGGCCGCGCCCAGCTTCGCCCGCGGGCTGTCGAGCTCGGCGTCGGCCTCGCTGATCGCCTCCAGCAGCAGCGACCAGCGCTCGGTGAAGAGCTCGTTCAGCATCTGGTCCTTGGAGTCGAAGTAGTGGTAGACGAGGCCGTAGGCGACGCCCGCCTCCTCGGCGACGTCCGAGACGCGGGCGCTGTGGAAGCCCTGGCGCGCGAAGACCCGGATCGCGGCGTCGAGGATCAGGCGGCGCTTCTCGGCCGCCCGGCCCCCGTTCGCGGAGGCCGCCATCAGGGCGCCCCCGTCGCGGTCGCGGGCTCGGCGATGCTCGCGGTCACGCCGCCCCCGCCCGTGTCGGGCCAGCGGTAGGCGTCGGGGCGCCGGTTGCGCAGCGAGGGCAGGCTGCGCCGGACCTGCCCCTGGGCGACGAAGTCGAGGTCGGCGATGGCGAAGGTCTCGGTGTCGGGAGCGCGGGCGATCACCAGTCCCCACGGGTCGACGATCATCGAGTGCCCGTAGCTGCGGTAGTGGGGCGGGGCCTCGCCGATCTGGTTAGGCGCCAGCACGAACACGTGGTTCTCGATCGCCCGCGCCCGCAGCAGCACCTCCCAGTGGTCGCGCCCCGTTCGCTCGGTGAAGGCGGCGGGGACGGTGACCATGTGCGCTCCGCGCAGCGCGGCGATCCGGTACTGCTCGGGGAAGCGCAGGTCGTAGCAGATGCTCATTCCGACGCTGACCTCGTCCACGCGCGTCAGCACCACGGCGTCACCGGGGTCCTCCGCCTCCGACTCGCGGTGGGCGATCCCGCCGACGTCCACGTCGAACATGTGGATCTTCCGGTAGACACCCACCACCTCGCCGCCGGGCCCGAGCATGACCGAGGTGTTGAAGGGCTTGTCGTTGCCGGGCGCCAGCTCCGGGAAGCTGCCGGCGAGCAGGTGGATCCCGAGCTCGGCCGCCCAGCTCGCGGCCGCCCCCAGCGAGGGGCCCGTGATCGGCTCGGCGGCGGCGGCGATCCCCTCCGGAGGCCCGAGGAAGGTCCACTTCTCGGGTAGCGCGACCAGCTCGGCGCCGGCCCCGGCGGCGTCGCGGACGAGCCGCTCGGCCACCTCGAGATTGCGGGCCTTGTCGTCGGTGGCGTTCAGCTGTACGGCGGCGACGCGCATCTCCCCTCGCTTCCTGCGGGCACCCGAATCGAGTCGGCTCCCGGTTCGGCTGACTGACCAGTCAATCTAGCGCGCATCGGGAAGACGCGACGGGCGCGACCCTGCTTCGCGAATAGGATCGCGGCGTGAAGGTGCTGGTCACCGGCGCCACCGGCAAGGTCGGCAACGCGCTGGCCGCCGCCCTGCTGGAGCGGGGCGACGAGGTCAGGGTGCTCGTCCGGGATCCCGGGCGCGCGGCCGCCCTGCTCCCGTCGGGCATCGAGCTCGCCCGCGGCGACGCCACCGAGGCGGCCACCCTGGCCCGGCCGTGGCCGGCTGCGAGCTGGTCTTCAGCGCCATGGGGCTGCCGGAGCAGTGGTTCGCCGACGAGGGCGTCTTCGACCGCGTCAACGCGGTCGGCAGCGGCGAGCTCGCCCGGGCCGCGCGCGAGGCCGGCGTCAGGCGCTTCATCCACACCTCCACGAACGACGTCTTCCACGCCGAACAGGGGGCGAGCTTCGACGAGTCCGAGCTCGCCGGCTATCCAAAGGTAACCGCGTACGAGCGCTCCAAGCAGAAGGCCGAGCGGCTGGTGCTGCCCGAGCGGAGGGCGGGTGAGATGGAGGTCGTGATCACCAACCCGACCGCCGTCTACGGCCCGGGTCCCTCGAGCAGCCACACGCTCGAGAACGGCCTCTTGCGGCCCCTGGTCGAGAACAAGCTCCCGGCCCTGGTCCCCGGCGGGATCGGGCTCGTCTTCGTCGACGGTGTCGTCGCGGGCCACCTAGTGGCCCTTCTCGGAACGTTCGCCAGGAAATGACGCAGGCCAGGCGCCGCCAGGCAAGGAGGCAGGGAGTCCGAATAGCAGCGCTATCCGGACGACCGAGGACGCAGCATGGTGGTGATCTGGACCAGTCATCTCCGGTGAGACGTTTTGAGGAGGGCCACTAGCAGCCGCCGGGCGCGGGCGGGACGGGGAGCACTACATCCTCACCGACACCTACTCGACCCTGAAGGACCTGGCCGAGGAGGTCGTCGCCATCGCCGGCCGCGGCCGCGTCCCGCCGACGATGCCCGTCCCGCTCGCGAAGGTCTTCGCGGCGGCCGGGGAGGGGATCTCCCGGGTGATCCGCAAGCCGCCGATGCTGGCGAGGGGCCAGCTCCATTTCTTCCAGTGGCAGGTGAGGGCCGACTCATCGAAGGCCCAGCGCGAGCTCGGCTCCACGCCGACCCCCCTCGAGGACGGGCTCCGGCGAGCGCTGGTGGCGATGGGCCTGTTGTCGTAGCCTCGTCAGGGCGCGTGCTCGAGGCGAGCACCCTGCGCAGCGCCCGCGGCCGGCCCTAGCCGAGCCGCCCGAGGCCCGGCAGGAAGCGGCCGACCCGTCGGGCCCAGGCGAGGTAGGGCGCGCCCTGGGTGCGGATCAGGAACGGCTCCTCGACCCAGCGGACTTGGACCTGGAAGGCGATCACCCCGACCCCGATCGACGCGATCGAGAGCCAGGTCGGGACGAGCATCGCGAAGCCGATCCAGGCGATGACCATGAACGTGTAGATCGGGTTCCTGCAGTGCGAGAAGACGCCGCCCGTGACCAGCTCGGTGCGCTCGCTCTCGTCGACGCCGATCCGCCAGGAGGCGCCCATCGCCATCTGCGCCGCGAAGGTGCCGGCGATGCCGGTCGCCGCGAGCACGCAGCCCGCGGCGTGGAGCGCCGTGGTGTCGAGGCCCGCGATCGGCTCCAGCGCGCCGGCGAGCACGGGCGGGGCGTGGCGCTCCCCATCACCAGCGCCGCGATGAAGAGGAGGCCGCCGAGCGCCTCGAGCGGCGGCGCCCCGGCCGGGTTGGCGATCCCGGTGGAGCCGGTGGTTCGCAGCGCGACCGCGACCCTGACCCCGAACGCGAGCGTCAGGTAGGCGATCAGCAGGCCGAGGGCCCAGCCGGCCAAGCTCAGGCGCGCCGCCGCTCGAGCTCTGCGACGACCTCCTTTGTCCGCATCGCCGCCATCAGCTCGTTCAGCGGCTCGGCGCCGGCCTCGATCAGCTCGATCGCCTGCTCGGGGGAGACCTCGCCGGCGAGGCGCTCCATCAGCACGTCGACCTCCTCCCTGATCAGCTCTCCCATCACCTTCTTGTAGCGGAGGGTGTCGTAGACGGTGAAGCCGATCGTCTCGTCATACCCCCCCGCGCGGAAGCGGCTGATGGCGCTGATGATGCGCACGTCGGCGGGCGAGTAGCCGGCCTCGGTCGGGCTCAGCACCTCGAGCTCGGCGAGGCGGTCGAGCACCTCCTGGGGGAGGTCGTAGCTGTGGCGGACCTCGGCGGCGGTGACCCGCTCCTGCTCGCCGGCGCGGACCCGCGCCAGCAGCCTGTCCCCCAGCTCGATCAGCGCCCTGGCGCGCTCGGGGTCCTCGTCGAGCAGGTCCTTGATCACGCGCAGCGGCATGTAGCGCTCCTCCTGGAGCTGCTTGATGAGGCGGATCCGCTCGACGAAATCGGCCGGGTAATAGGCCATGTTGCGCGAGGTCCTGACGGGCTCGGGCAGCAGGCCCTCGCGCAGGTAGTGCTTGATCGTCGCCGCCGAGACCCCCGAGGCCTCGGCCAGCTCGCCCATGCGCAGCATCGGCTCGGCGCTCTCGGGCTCGGGCCTCGGCCTCTTGGGCTCGGACTTGGTCTTGGCCGTGCTCACGCGCGGAACACCTCGGCCTCCTGCTCGGAGTCGGCCCCCTTGGCGGCGCCCGAGTCGACCAGCGCCGCGATCTCCTCGGCGCTGAGACCGGCCTCGGCCAGGACCTCGGAGGTGTGCTCGCCGAGCGCGGGCGCGGGCCGCTGCACGCCGCCGGGCGTGCGCGAGAGCTTCACCGGCACCCCGAGCTGGCGCACCTCGCCGAGCTCGGGCTGCTCGTAGGAGAGGACCATCTCGCGCTCGGCCACCTGCTCGGAGGCGAGCACCTCGTCGACGTCGAGGATCGGCTCGATGCAGCAGTCGTGCTCGTCGTTGAACGATCTCCATTGCTCCCGGGTGCGGCCGCGGAAGACCTCCTGGGCCTGCAGGTGGGCCTCCGAGCCGGGCGCGTCGAACTGATGGGGGATCAGGTCCTCGCGGTCGACCCCCTTGCACCAGGCCGCCCAGAACTTCTGCTCGAGCGCGCCGCAGCTGACCCAGCCGTCCTTCGCCTCGTAGGGGCGATAGCAGATGATCCGCCCCGCCAGCGGCAGCTCGCCGCGCTTGGGGACGACGCCGTCGCAGAGGTACTGGCCGGCGACCATCGCCAGCCAGGAGAGGGATCCATCGGTCATCGAGACGTCGACGACCTGGCCCCGGCCCGAGCGCCGCGTCTCGTTCAGCGCCGCCAGGATCCCGACCGCGGCCATCAGCCCGCCGCCCCCGAGGTCGGCGATCTGGCCCGCGGCCTGGATCGGCGCGCCGTCGGCGTCGCCGGTTAGGCCGAGGATCCCGTTCAGGCCGAGGTAGTTCTGGTCGTGGCCGGCGCGGTCGCGGTTTGGCCCCTCCTGGCCGTAGCCCGTGATCGGGCAGTAGACGATCGCCGGGTTGGCCGCGGAGAGCTGCTCGTAGCCGACCCCGAGCCGGTCCAGCACCCCCGGGCGGAAGCTCTCTACCAGCACGTCGGCGTCCCGGGCCAGGCGCAGCAGCGCCTCGCGCCCGCCGGCGCTCTTCAGGTCGATGCGGATCGAGCGCTTGTTGCGGTTCAGGGACAGGTAGAGGGCGGAGCGTGTCCCCAGTGGGGTCTGCTCGTCCGACCCGTAGAAGGGCGGCGCCCAGCGCACGTAGTCTCCGGCGCCGGTGTCCTCGACCTTGATCACGTCCGCGCCCAGGTCGCCGAGCAGGAGCGTGCAGTAGCCCCCCGGCAGCAGCCGGGTCAGGTCGAGGATGCGCACATCGCTGAGCGGGCCGACGCCGGCCGGTCCCGGACGCGAAGCGGAGGAGCCGGCCATCAGGTCGGCGCCGGCTCGCGCTTCGGGATCCCCAGCAGCTCGCGGGCCTCTGCGGCCGTGGCGGCGCGACGGCCGATGTCCTCGGCCATCTGGCGCGCCTTGGCGATCAGGTCGCCGTTCGAGCGCGCCATCTCGCCGTTCGGCAGGTAGAGGTTGTCCTCGAGCCCGGCGCGTACGTTGCCGCCGAGGTTGAGCGAGGCGGCCAGCAGCTTCCACTGGTCGCGCGAGACCCCGATCACCTGCCAGTTGTTGGGGCCGCTGGGGCCGCCCGGGATCTGCTCGGACATGAAGGCGACGTTCTTCGGAACCGGGCGGATGCCGCCCGTCACCCCCATCACCAGCGAGATCTGCAGCGGCGGGGTCAGAGTCCCCATGTCGAGGAAGGGATCGAGGTTGGCGACGTGGCCCGCGTCGAAGCACTCGTGCTCGGGCTGGATTCCGAGCTCGATCATCTCGTCGATCAGCTGGGAGATCAGGTCGAAGCTGTTCTCGAATACCGCCTTGAAGACCCAGTCCTTGCGGCGCCGGGAGTACTTGGCGTAGTTCATGCTGCTCATGTTCAGCGCCGCCACATCCGGCTTCAGCTCGCGCAGGTAGGCGAGGCGCTTCTCGACGGGGACCCCGATCGCGCCCGTCGAGTAGTTGATGATCACGTCGTCCACCTCGGCGCGGATCGCCTCGGTGATCGCGCGGAAGTCCTCGATCTCGTAGCTGGGAGTCCCGTCGGGCGTGCGGGCATGGATGTGGATCTGGGAGGCGCCCTCGTCCACGGCCCGCCGCGCCTCGGCCGCGTACTCCTCGGGCGTGTAGGGGATCGCCGGGCACTGGTCGCGGTTGGCGATCGCGCCGCTGATCGAGTTGCTGATGATCACCGGGTCCTCGAAGCGGCTCATGCGCCCATCGCCCCCCGCAGCTCGGAGACGAGCGACTGCAGCTCCGGGTCGTCGGCCTCGACCACCTGGGCGAGCTGCCGCAGACCGGGGGTCGAGCCCTCGACCTTGAGATACCCGAGCTGAACCGGGACGGTGCGGAAGTTGCCGCGGCATTCGAAAGTGAGCGACTTGGGCTCGCTCATACCGGCATCACCCCGTGCTTCTTCCAGGGGCGGTCGACGCGCTTGCCGGCCGCCATGCGCAGGCCCTTGATGATCGTCGGCCGCGTCTCCCGCGGGTCGATGATGTCGTCGATCATCGCGTTGCCGGCGGGGATGTAAAGGTCGATCTGCTCGCGGACCGCCTCCAGCATCCGATCGCGGGTCGCGTCCGGGTCATCGGAGGCCTCGATCGCGGAGCGGCCGATGATGTTAACCGCGCCCTCGGCGCCCATCACCGAGATCTCGGCCGAGGGCCAGGCGACGATCAGGTCGGGCTCGTAGGCCCTGCCGTTCATCACGTAGTAGCCCGCCCCGTAGGCCTTGCGCACGATCACGGTCACCTTCGGCACCGTCGCCCGCGAGACCGCGTAGAGCATCTTCGCCCCGTGGCGGATGATCCCGGCGTGCTCGACCTTGGAGCCGACCATGAAGCCGGGCACGTCCTGGAGGAAGACCAGCGGGATGTTGAAGGCGTCGCAGAGGTTGACGAAGCGGGCGGCCTTGTCGGCCGAGTCGTTCTCGAGGATGCCGCCGAGCTGCTTCGGCTGGTTGGCGACGATCCCGACCGGCTGGCCCCCGAAGCGCGCGAAGCAGGTGATGATCGTCTTCGCGAACCTGGGCTTGATGTCGAAGTGGACACCGTCGTCGACGATCTCGGAGATCACGTCGTACATGTCGTAGGGCTGCCGACTTGACTCCGGGACGATCTCGAGCAGCTTCTCCGACATGCGGTCGTCGGGGTCGTCCGTATCTCGCAGCGGGGCCTTCTGCTCGCAGTTGGACGGGAAGTAGGAGAGGTAGTCCTTGACCGCCTGGATGCACTCCTCGTCGTCGGACACCTCGAGGTCGCCGACACCGGACTTGCGGCAGTGGACCTTGGCGCCTCCCAGGTCCTCCATCGATATGTCCTCGCCGGTCACGGCCTTGGTCAGGTGCGGGCCGGCGAGCGCCATCGCGCCCTGGCCGGAGACCATCGGCACGAAGTCCGAGAGCGCCGGGATGTAGGCCGTGCCGGCCGCGCAGGGCCCCATCATCGCCGCGACCATCGGGATCACGCCCGACATCACGACCTCCTCCTGGAAGAGGTGGCCCGTGTCGGCGAACAGCGACCCCGCCGCCTCCTGGATGCGCGCCCCGGCCGAGTCGAGCAGCCAGATGAACGGCATGCGCTTCGAGAGGGCCATCTCGCGCAGGCGACTGACCTTGAGCTCGCCGGTCAGCCCCATCGAGCCGGCCATCACCGTGAAGTCGTAGGCGGCGATCGCGCACGTCCTCCCGTCGACGTCGCCCCAGCCGGTGACGACGCCGTCGGCGGGGGCCTCCTTGCCTGCCATCGCCATCTGGGAGAAGTGGGGCCGGCCGTGGATGCCCATCTCCACGAAGGTGCCCTCGTCGCAGAGCAGGTCGATGCGCTCGCGCGCCGTCAGCTTGCCGCGGGCGTGCTGCTTGGCGATCTTGTCCTCGCCGCCCCCCAGCTTCGCCTTCGCGCGCCGCTTGTGGACCTCCTCGGTCTTCTCGCGCAGCCCACCCACGGCCGGCTCCTCCGCTTCGCGTCCGGGGCCGGCCGGTTCGGGCGCATCTGCCCTGGCAACCTTGGTCGTCTTGTCGGTCATCTGCCCTTCCATTCGGGATCGCGCTTCTCGAAGAAGGCCTTGACGCCCTCCTGGATGTCCTCGGTGGAGAAGGTGAGGGAGAGCTGCGAACGCAGGAACTCGAGCGCGTCGTCGAGCGCCATGTCCTGCTGGCGGTACATCGCGTCGTGGCCAAGGCGCATCAGCACGGGGCTCTTCGAGGCGAGCTTCGCCGCCCATTCGGCGACGGCGGCGTCGAACTCCTCGGCGGGGACGACCTTGTTGGCAAGGCCGTGGGTGACGGCCTCCTCCGCCGAGATCCGCTCCCCCAGCAGCATCATCTCGTTCACCTTCTTGCGCGGGACGTTGCGGTAGATGATCGCCATGATCATGTAGGGGAAGGCGCCGACGTTGATCTCGGGCGTGCCGAAGGTCGCGCCCTCCCTGGCGATCAGCAGGTCGCAGGAGAGCGCCAGCCCCATGCCCCCGGCCAGCACGTGGCCGTTGGCGGCGCAGAGCGAGGGCTTGCCGAGGCGCGGCATCAGCCGGAAGAACTCGAGGAAGAGGTCCGAGGCGAAGTGCTTCTCGACCAGGGCCGCGTCGGCCGCAAAGCCGCCGAGATCGGCGCCGGCGCAGAAGACGTTGTCGCCGGCGCCGGTCAGCACCACGGCCTTGACGGCATCGTCGTCGCGCGCGGTCTTCACCGCCTCGACCAGCTGCGAGAGCAGCTCGCCGTTGAGCGCGTTGCGCTGGTCGGGTCGGTTCAGGGTCAGCGTGGCGACGCCGTCCGAGACCTCATAGAGGAGCTCGCTCTCGGCCATTCGTCGCCCAGCGTATTGGATCTCGGCCTCGATGGGAAGTGACACTTCCTACTCCCCATTTGCACCCAGCGCGCCCTTTCGGGGCTCGAAGCGCCACCCTCGGGAGACCCGATCCGGGCCGCCGGCAGTGGGCCGGAGCCGTCGGCTGCAGAACGTAGCTTTAACGGTCGCGCCGAGTGTCCCAGCATTCATACAATCCCACGCGGTGAGGAGCCTCGGGCACTACGCCTACCGCTGGCGGGGAAAGATCGTGCTCGCCGCCCTGCTGGTCGCGATAGCGGCTGCGATCGGCGGCGCCTCGGTCTTCGACGCCGTCAAGCCCTTCGGGTTCCAGGACCCGGACTCCGAGAGCTCGCGCGCGACCGAGGCGCTCGAGCGGGCGAGCGGCCAGCGCCCCCTCCCAGACGTGGTCCTGGTCGTGGAGCCGTCCGGGCAGGGCGAGCGGGCGATCGACCGGGCGGCGGAGCGCGCCGCCCTTGAGCTGAACGAGGTCGAGGGGGTGACCCGGATCATCACCCCCGACGAGAGCCCGCGGCTGCTCTCCGACGACGGCCGCGCCGGGCTCGTCGTCGCCTACCTGGACGCCGACGTCGAGGACATCGCCGCGATCGGCGAGGAGATCGAGGAAAGCCTAGACGGCGCCGCCTACGTCACCGCGGGCGGCGCGGCCGTCACCGCCCACCAGCTCAACCGCACAACCGAGGAGGACCTGCGCCGGATCGAGCTTTACGCCGTGCCGATCCTGTTCCTGCTGTCGCTGCTGGTCTTCCGCGGGCTCGTCGCCGCCGCGCTGCCGCTCGCCGTCGGCGTGCTCTCGATCGTGACCACGCTGCTGCTGCTGCGCCTGCTGACGAACGTGATGGAGATCGACGTCTTCGTCGTCAACATCGTGATCGGCCTGGGGCTGGGGCTCGCGATCGACTACAGCCTGTTCGTCGTCTCGCGCTTCCGGGACGAGCTCGATGACGGAATGGCGACCGGTGCCGCGGTGCGCGAGACGATCGGCTCGACCGGCCGCATGATCCTGTTCAGCGGGCTGACGGTGGCGGTGGCGCTCGCCTCGCTGACCGTGTTCCCGCAGCGGTTCCTCTACTCGATCGGGGTCGGCGGCGCCCTGGTGGCGCTGACCTCGGTGCTGGTCAGCCTCACGGTGCTGCCGGCGATGCTGTCCATGCTGGGGCCGCGGGTGAACGCGCTCGCGCCGCGCGGCCTGCGGCGCAACCCCAGCGATCGGCGCTGGTACGGGTTCGGGCGCTCGGTCCTGCGCCACCCGGTCACGATCGCCGCCGGGGTCGTCGCCCTGATGGTCGTGCTCAGCCTGCCCTTCCTGCGGGTGGAGCTGACCCGGGCGGACCCGAGCGTACTGCCGATGGAGAGCAGCGCCCACCAGGTCGACGCGATCATCGACGAGCGCTTCGCCGGGGACCCAGCCTCGGTCATCAACGTGGTCTTCACGGAACGCGGCTCGCCGTTCGCGCTGCGCGAAGCGCGAGCGGAGCTGGCCGCGGCGAGCACGGTCGTAGCCGTGCAGGGCCCGGCCAGGGTGGGCCAGGGAGTGCGCCGCCTCGACGCCCAGCTGAGCGTGGATCCCTTCGCCGACAAGGCGCTCGACGTCGTCGATCTGGCCCGGGGCCTCGACTGGGGGACGCCGAGCCTGGTCAACGGGCCGCCCGCGGAGCTGACCGACCAGCGCGAGAGCCTCACGCGTCACCTGCCGGCTGCGATCGCGATCATCGTCGTCTCGACGCTGCTGCTGCTGCTCGCGATGACGCGCTCGGTCGTGCTGCCGGTGCTGGCGCTGCTGATGAACGCGCTCACCGTCAGCGTCGCCTTCGGGGTGCTCTGCTGGATCTTCCAGGACGGCAGGCTCGAGGGCTTCCTCGACTACCGCAGCCAGGGAGCGCTCGACACCTCGATGCCGATCCTGCTCTTCGCCGTCGTCTTCGGCCTCTCCACCGACTACGGCGTGTTCCTGCTCCAGCGCATCTCCGAGCAGCGCACGCGCCCGGGTGTGAGCGAGCGTGAGGCGATCGCCCGGGGCCTGTCGAAGAGCGGTCGGCCGATCACCGCGGCCGCGCTCCTGTTCGCGGTGGCGATGGGGGCCTTCGCCTTCTCGGACCTGGTCTTCATCAAGGAGATCGCGATCGGCACCGCCATCGCGGTGCTGGTCGACGCGACGCTCGTGCGCGCGCTGCTGCTGCCCGCCCTGCTCGGACTGCTCGGGTCGCGCGCATGGTGGGCGCCCCGCTGGCTCGGCGATGGGGCGAAGCCCGCCGCGATGGGGAGCTAGCGGATCGCCGGGGCGCCCTCGCGCTCGAGCGAGCGCAGCAGCGCGTGCACGACGTCTACTGAGAACTGCAGGCCGGCATTGGAGAGCAGTTCCTGGCGCGCGTCCTCGACGGGCATCCCCGGCCGGTAGACGCGGTCGGCGGTCATCGCCTCGAAGGCGTCGGCGACGGCGACGATCGAGGCCTCGAGCGGGATCTCATCGGCGCTCAGCCCCTTCGGATACCCGGTGCCGTCGGGCCGCTCGTGATGGGCCAGGATCCATTCCCGCACGTCGTCGAGCTCGCGGCTGGAGAGGATGCGCGCGCCGAGCTCGGGGTGGCGGCGCATCTGGGCCCACTCCTCATCGGTCAGCGGCCCCGGCTTCATCAGGATCGAGTCCGGAACGGCGATCTTGCCGATGTCGTGCAGGATCCCCGCCAAGCGCAGCCTCTGCACGCGGTCCTCCTCGAGCACGAGCTCCAGGGCCATCATCTCGCAGAGCCGGCCCACGGTCTGGCTGTGGCGGGCGGTGCCGGAGTCGCGCTGGTCGAGCGCCTCGGCGAGGCTGAGCACAGTCGCCATCTGGGCCTGCATCTCGACGTTGCGGCGGCCCGTGACCGAGCCGATCACGCTGGTCACCTCGGGGCTGTAGATGGCGGCGCGGTCGCGACCCAGCGCCTTGGCCGCTTGCAGGGCGCCGTCGCTCGCGGTCATCAGGCCCGCGAGGTCGTCGGCGTGCCCCGGCGAGGTGGCGATCCCGACCGAGGCGGTGAGCTTGACCTGGGGGGCGGAGAAGTCCTTGCGCAGGCCGTCCAACAGCTCCTCGGCGAAGAGGAAGGCGCGGTGCTGGTCGGTCTCCGGCAGCACGATCGCGAACTCCTCCCCGCCCGAGCGCGCGACCACGTCCATGATCCTCGTCGACTCCGAGAGCAGCGCCGCGACGCGCCGCACGATGCGGTCGCCCTCGGAGACGCCGAAGCGGTCGTTGACGCGCTTGAAGCGGTCGAGGTCGAACAGGAGCAGACTGGTCGGGCGCGCGTCGGGCCTCGCTCGCTCCAGCTCGCGCTCGAGCGCCTCGTGCAGGGCCACCCGGTTGGGCAGGCCGGTGAGCGGGTCGGTCCGGGCTGCGTCGGTGAGACGGCGCATCAGGCGCTCGACGCGGATCCGCAGGTAGGTGAGCAGCGTCGCGGCGGTGATCAGGGTGCCGGCGGTGATCACGAAGTGGTGGACGGCGATCGAGTCCCCGCCGGGGGGCACGGAGGGAATGATCGCGATCACGACCGCGTAGTTGACGAACGCCCAGAGCACGTTGATGGCGGCGTCCGCGCGCGAGACGGGGAAGTAGAAGACGTAGAGGCCGACCCAGACGTAGAAGAGCGCGTAGCCGCTGGTGGCGTCGCCGCTGAAATAGACCGCGAACGAGGTCATCGCGGTCGCCAGGGCCGGCGCGATGCGCAGGAACCAGAAAGGGATCCGGCCCGCGTAGCGGAACATACACAGCCCCCAGAACAGGGCGGCGCCGTCGACGATGAGAATGTTCGTGGTGTTGAAGTACGGCGGGTGGGGCAGCAGCGCGCCGAGCGCGCCGGTGACCGCGGCGCCTACGGCGAGGTAGGCCTGGGCGAGCGCGATCGGCCTCGCCGCCGCCGGCCCCGCGAGCAGGTCGCTGGGCTCGAGCGAGCGCAGGCGCCTATCGCGAAGGCCCCCCTTCGCTTCCTCATTTTCGGGTACCGGGGGGTTTCCCCCCGCCGCGGCAACTAGCCCCATCGGCTCAAGTATCGGCGCAAATTCGGCATTTATTGATCCCGACTTTTGTGGAAGGTTCGTGCCTGGACGTTTGTTCAACGCGCCCCACGCCCAGCCTTTAGGCGATTTCGGGCCTGCCAGCCGTCTTGCAGCCCCGCAGCCGCGCCCGGCGGGTTAAGGCGCCGGCTGAGCCTACGCCTGGACGGTGCCCGAGTCGGGCGCGGCGCTGAAGCGTCGCCTGCCCAGCGGTGTCGCGGAGGAGACGAGGCCCTCGACCTCGGCCTCGGCGTCGCCCGCCGGCGCGAAGGTGAAGCGCGTGCGCTTGACCCGCTCGGGCGCCTGCGAGCTCGCGCGCAGCGTCACCCGGGTCAGCACCTCGCGCAGCACCACCTTCATCTCGAGCTGGGCGAAGCTGGCGCCGAGGCAGCGGCGGACGCCGCCGCCGAAGGGGATCCACGCGGCCTGCTCGGGCGTCCCGCCGAGGAAGCGCTCGGGCCGGAAGCGCTCGGGCTCCGGATAGCTCTCGGGGTCGTTGTGGACGAGGTAGATCGAGACCATCAGGATCGTGCCGGCGAGGAGCGTGTAGCCGGCGATCTCCTGGGGCGTGCGCAGGCGGCGCGCGACGACCGGGACGACCGGCCGGCAGCGCAGGGTCTCCTGCACGACGGCGTTCAGGTAGTCCTCCTTGCCCTGCTCGAGCTCGGCGGTCAGCCGCCGCATCGACTCGGGGGAGCGCATCAGGCGCTCGAAGCTCCAGGCCAGCGCGCTGGTGGTTGTCTCATACCCGGCCATGATCAGCGTCAGCAGCTCGTCGCGGATCGCCCTGTCGCCGAGCCCCTCGCCGTCCTCCTGCTGGGCGCGCAGCAGCAGCGAGAGCACGTCGTCGCGGAGCTGCAGCAGCGGGTCGGCGCGGCGCTCGTCGATCGCCTCGTACAGCGCCTCGTCCACCTGGCGCACGACCTTCATCAGGCGCGCGTAGGGGCTGAGGCCGGCAAGGCTCTTGCGGAACCAGGGGATCAGCGTGTAGGGGGAGTCGCAGCGATCCATCATCTCCGGGATCAGCTCGCGCAAGCGGTCGTGGCGGCCCTCGGCCGCATCGTTGAAGACGACGCGCATGATCGACTCGAAGGAGATCGCCTCCATCTCGTCGCGCAGCTTCAGCCGCTGCCCCGGCTGCCAGCCCGCGATCCGCTCCTCGGCGATCTCTCGGACCTGGTCGCCGAAGCGCTGGGCGTGGCCGCCACCGAAGGCCGGCAGCATGATCTTGCGGTGGCGCATGTGCTCGGCGCCGTCGAGCAGCAGGATCGAGTGCGAGCCGACCACCGGGCGAAAGAGGCCGTTGGTCTCCCCGGCGCGGAAGGTCTCGGGGTCGCCGGTGATCACGCCCTTGGCGAGGCAGGGGTCGGAGATCATGACCACGGTCGCCGAGCCCATGTTGATCGAGAAGATCGGGCCATAGCGGTCCCGGCAGCTCTCCATCAGGGGAATCGGGCGGAACATCCAGCGCAGCGTCTGCGCCGCCCCGGGGGACCGGGGCCCGGAAGGAAGCCCTTCCCGGGGCGTTCCAGCTGCGCTCGTCAGCTGCTGAGACATCCGTCCACGCGCGATCGTAAATCAGTATCGGGCACCCGTCGGCTGTCTTTGTGTCCTATGCATGCGAACTTGCGGTGGAAAGTAGGAAGTACTACTCTCCACTTTGCCGAGAGCGGCGCGGTTCCTCCAGCGGCGCGGAAAACGAGAGCAAGGAGCAGCCAAGTGGCGAGCGCGACCTCTTCCGTGATCAAGCCCGACCACGATGCGTCCCGGGCGCATCTGATCTTCACCGACGAGCACGAGCAGCTGCGCGAGTCGATGAAGGCCTGGGTCCAGAAGGAGGTCTTCCCCCATCGCAACGAGTGGGAGGAGAGCTACTGGCCGGACTCGATCCTGAAGCGGGCCGGGGAGCTGGGGTACCTCGGGCTCTGCTTCCCGGAGGAGTACGGCGGCCAGGGGGGCGACTACTACTACTCGCTCGTTCGCGCCGAGTGCCTCAGCTACTCAGGCTCGGGCGGCCTCAACATGGGCTTCGCGGTGCACACGGACATGGCGACCCCGCCGATCCACCTGCTCGGCACCGAGGAGCTGAAGCAGAAGTACCTGCCCCCCTCGCTGAGGGGCGAGAAGATCAGCTGCCTCGGTATCACCGAGCCCGGCGCGGGCTCCGACGTCGCCGGCATTCGCACCACGGCGATCCGCGACGGCGACGAGTACGTGATCAACGGCGCCAAGACCTTCATCACCAACGCGCCGCGCGCCGACTACATCGTTCTGGTCACCAAGACCGACCCCGACAAGGGCCACGACGGCATCACCCTGTTCGTGGTGGACCTGAAGGACGAGGAGGGCAACCACGTCCCCGGCTTCACCGTCTCGGCGGAGCTGGAGAAGATGGGGATGCACGCCTCCGACACCGGCGAGATCGCTTTCGAGGACGTTCGCGTCCCCGCGGAGAACATGCTCGGCGAGGAGGGCAAGGGCTTCTACCACATCAGCTGGGAGCTCCAGGGCGAGCGCCTGGTGGCCGCGGCCGGCTGCGTCGCAGGCGCGGAGCGCATGTTCGAGCGCACGCTCTCCTACGCGATGGAGCGGGAGGCGTTCGGCCGCCCGATCGGCCGCTTCCAGGCGATCCGGCACAAGTTCGCCGAGATGTCGACCCAGATCGAGGCCGCCAAGCAATTCACCTACTCGACGGCCTGGCGCTTCGCCAACGGCGAGTACCCCGTCCGCGAGATCTCCCAGGCCAAGCTGTTCACCTCGCGGATGATCTGCGACGTCGCCGACGAGTGCATCCAGATCCACGGCGGCTACGGCTACATGAAGGAGTACGAGATCGAGCGCGCCTATCGCGACGCCCGGCTCAACCGCATCGGCGCGGGCACCGACGAGATCATGCTCGAGGTGATCGGGCGCAGCTACGGGCTCTAGGTGTAGCCGCTCCGACCCCGCCTGGTGGCGAGGCCACCTTGATACTGCTTACGGTATGACACCGTAAGCGATATCATAAGGGCATGAGCCAGGCAGCCGAGATCGTCAGGAGCGCCCGCCTGCGCTCGCGTCTGTCACAGCGCGCGCTGGCCCGGCGAACGGGCACGAGCCAGGCGGCGATCAGCCGCATCGAGCGCGGTCTGGAGGAGCCGACGCTCGAGCGCCTGGAGCAGATCCTCGCCGGCCTCGGCTGGAAGCTCGAGACGACGCTCGAGCCGATCGAGGTCCACGACGAGGAGCCGTTCCGGTTGCAGCAGAACGCCTCCAAGGACCCGTCGGCGCTGCTCGAGGGCGGGCTGAACTGGCTCCGGTTCGGCAACGAAGTCCGAGCGGCGGGAGAGAGGGCGAGGGCCAAGGCGCGTGGTTGACGACGGCGAGCACCTGGACCGCGGGCCGGCCGACCCCGGGCCGATCCTCACCGCGCTCAACGCGCGGGACGTCGACTTCCTGGTCATCGGCGGCGTGGCGGTGATCGCACACGGCTACGGCCGCTACACCCAGGATCTCGACGTCATCCCGTTGCCGGACGCGGGGAACATGGCACGGCTCTGCGAGGCCCTCGCCGACCTGGACGCCGTCGCGTTCGACGCCGACAAGAGGCGCGTGTCACTGGACCTCAGCCGCCCAGAGAGCCTGGCGATCGGCAACTACTTCCTGGACACGAAGTACGGGGCGTTCGACCTGCTCAACGGGCAGCGGCCGGACCTCAAGCGCTACCGGCGCCTCGACGAAGCTGCGGTCGAGCTCGAGGTCTTCGACCATCGAGTCAGGGTCATCTCCAAGGACGACCTGATCGCGATGAAGCGCGAGGCAGGGCGCCCCAAGGACCTTCGCGACATCGCGGCGCTGACCGAGGTCGAGCGCAACCCGCCACCGGGCGGCTGACGCGGAGCGAGGTCCCCGCTCCCGGGTCCACCCCGAGAGCTCGGCGACCCGCCGGTCCAGGAAGGCGCGTTGCACCGGGTTGGTGCTGAGCTCGAGGCCGCGGCGGTAGGCATCGGCGGCCTCGGGGTCGCGGCTCGTCCTCGTCCTCCACCTGGATGATCCAGTAGCCGGCCAGGTGCTACTTGGTCTCGGCGAAGGGGCCCTCCGAGACGGCCGGGCCGTCGGCGCTGAAGCTGACCGTCTTCGCGGTCGAGGGAGTTTGCAGCGCTACAACGTGATGGGGACTACCTCCTTCGGCGTCGAGCCTAGCCATCTCGACAATGAGAAACAGGAAGGCGCTTTCGTGAGGCTCAGTGCTACAGCAGCCGGCGCAGCTCCTCTCGGCTGAGACCCGCCGTCTTCAGGATGTTGCTGAGCGTGCCGCGCTTCAGGGGTCGGTTGCCGTGCACGGGAATCGGAACGGCGTCGGGGATCTCGGGATGGCGCAGGATGTGGTGGCTGCCGCGGACGCGCTTCACATACCAGCCCCGGCGCTCGAGGACCTTGACGAGCTGCTTGCCGGAGACGCTCGGCAGCCGTTCGCTCACCCGCCTACCGCGACTCGCTTCCGCTCCACGCTTGGGATCGGCAGCCCGTCCTCGTCCATGGCTTCCAGGTAGAGCTCGATCGCCTCCTTGGCCATGGCCTCGGCCTCTTCGACCGTTTCACCCTGGGTCGCCACGCTCGGCAGCTCGGGGACGAACACGCTGTAGCCCCCCTCCGGCTCGGGGACGAGGACGATCTCGAACTCTCGCCGCGTCACGGTTCCAGCTTACGCGACCCCGCTGCCGCCAAAGGCCGATCCCGACTCCGGGACACGACGCCATGGCTCGCGCGGATCGAAGCCGGCGCGCTCAGTCCGCGACGGGCATCGCGCGCGCTTGATGCTCGTGAGGACAGAACTCGACGAAATTTATGCCCAAACTATGCCCGTTTCGTGCCTGAGCGCCGCTCCGAGACCGCCGGCGGGGTCAGGACTTTGCTTGCTGATGCGGTTTCAGCGCCCGACCGCCTGGATCGGGTCCATCTACTCGAAAGACGGCTGTATCCGTCCGCCCAGATTTGGCTTGCTGATGGGGTTTCTAGGAGGGTGAGCTGTCGTCGCCGGTCCAATAATCACCCCCCTGGGCCGGTCGAAATCTCACCCACCCTGAGCGGGTAGATCCCGTCCGGCCATCTCCAGACCCTCGCCTCGTCAACGAAGACCGAGGCGAGGAGGAA
>Ga0194131_10002895_pt1 | contig 27807 bp, 30 predicted proteins | sample TA2KigO120mmetaG_FD_148631 | JGI IMG/M metagenome (GOLD analysis project Ga0194131, IMG submission 148631) | Freshwater microbial communities from Lake Tanganyika, Tanzania - TA2015053 Kigoma Offshore 120m | ecosystem: Environmental > Aquatic > Freshwater > Lake | place: Tanzania: Lake... | reverse complement strand
CGCCGCGCTACTCCCGTCGGAGCAGCAGCACCCAGTCCGCGCCGTTCGGCGCCGGCGGCGCGGCCCAGAGACCAGTCTCATCCGCCGTCGCCGCGCCGACATCGTGATTGACGCCGAGACGCGGATCGAACCAGGCCGCGAGCCAGGCGCTCTCCTCCAGGCCGAGCACGGTCAGGCGCGAGGCGCCAGTGGGCAGATAGATGACCCACAGTTCCTCCGGCGAGCGCGCGCAGGCTGGCCGGTAATCGGGCGGCGGCGGCGGATCCTGACGGACCCGTTCCGGCGCAGGTTCGAGCCGCCACCACGGCAGATCCCGGAGCAGACGGACGGCTTGGCCGCAGTGGGCGGCACCCTCCAGCGCGAGCGCCTCGTGCCAGAGCAGCCCGATCTGGGGACCGGCCATATCCTCCTCGTCATCGCCTGGTCGCTTCCAGTTCCAGATGCCCTGGGCGCCATAGGTGTGGCCCATCGTCGCGCCGTTCAATACGCTGACCCACAGCGCGAAGCGGGCATCGTAGGCATCGAAGGCCGGGCCGTAGATCTCGCGCACGTCGCGCGAGGGATGCGCTTCGTACCACGGTTCGCCATTCACGAACGCCTTGCCCATCGCGGTGCCCGGCGTGTTCGGGGCGGGCGAGGGCGGGAGCCGTCGGTAGGCGGCCGGGAGCGCGGCGATGTCGCCGATCGCGCCACGACGGTGGCCGGTCTGGACCATGTGGAAGTCGTGCCACGGTGCGTCGTGGTGGAGGAAACGCCAGTTCATCGAGGAAGGTAGGTGGTTCGTCGTCGGGTGTCCCTAGAGATCAGTGCTCTCCACCGCCGCTCCGACCGCGTCCCACTTCTCGATCTCGCGCGCGTATTCGGCGTCGCCGGAGAGGCTCCAGATCATCCGATGATGGCCGTAGCGTGCGACGACGAAGCGCGCGAACGAGACGGCCTGCGCGGTGGTGAAGCGGACCGCGGGTAGGTTGGGTCGGGGACCGCCCCACAGGATCATCAGACACGTCACCAGGCCGCGCGCGCTCGCCTGCGCCAGGAATCGATCGAACCGCGCGAAGTAGGCCTCCTTCGGACGATCCGGATCGCCACCCACGAAAGGCAGATTGCCCTCGACGTCGGTGAGGTGCCACCGCCAGGGGAGGAGGTTGACCTGAACTACGCTGAACCCCTGCGCGACGCGCCGCTCGAAGTACGTCTCCCACTCCGCGGGCTTGCCCTTCCAGACGATCGCCCACGCGGTATCGGCGAAATAGAGGAAGGGCACGTCGGCTCCGTCGATGAGAAACCGAGCGCTGGCACCGAGGCGGAGCGGTGCGAGGTCCATCAAAGGAACGCTATAAGATCCGGGCCGATGCGCGTCCTCAACGTCGGCGGTACGGGCAACATCAGCTGCGGCATCACGAAGGCGCTTCTGTCCGCGGGCCACGCGATCACGTTCTTCAACCGCGGCCTTACCGAGGGAGACCTACCGACCGGTGTGCGCGTGCTGCGCGGCGATCGGAATGAGCGGTCCGACTTCGAGGCGCGGGTCCGCGCCGCACGCTTCGATGTCGCCATCGACATGATCTGTTACACGGCAGCGGATGCTGAGAGCGACGTGCGGGCGTTCCAGGGCGTGCGCCAGGTCATCCATACGTCCACCGTCGCCATATTTGGTGGCGCCCTGCGCCAGACGCCGACGAACGAAGACGGTCCGCCGAATCCCGTGACGCCGTACGCCCGAGGGAAGGTCGAGGCGGACGCCGTTCTCGAGACCGCCCATCAACGCGGCGATTTCGCAGTCACGACTTTCCTGCCCGCCCAGACCTGGGGCTATCAGCACACGCTCCTGCGCCAGCTGGGTCGGGGCAACGGCTGGCCCGACCGGCTCCGTCGCGGCCTGCCTCTCCTCCACACCCACGATGGACAGCTGATCTGGTCGGAGTGCCCTGCCGATGACGCGGGTGTCGCCTATGCCGCGGCGGTGGATCGGTCGCGGTGCTTCGGCCAGCGCTACATCCTCACCCGGCCCGGATACGCGACGTGGCGGCAGTACCACGATGCGGTCACCGAGGGTCTCGGTATGGTGGCGACCTACGTCGACGCTCCCGCCGACACGCTCATCGAGGCGCTACCTGACATGACCGACTTGCTCGCCGTCGAGTCACGGTGGAACCGCATCTACGATACGAGCAAGATCCAACGCGACATTCCCGAGTTCCGTCCCCGGATTCGCCTGGGCGATCGCATCGGCGAGATCGTTCGCTCGCTCGATGCGCGGGGCGCGATCCCCGACGCGCGCGTCGACGATCGGGAGGATTGTGTGATCGCGGATCTGGCCCATCTCCGCGGGCGGTTGCGGGCGATGTCACAGGGAGGGTGATTGTGAAACTGGGAATCGTCCTGGCGGGGGTGCTGAACGGCCGGGCGCCCTTCGAACAGGTCTGCGCCTTCGCACGGGAGAGTGGCTACGGTGCGGTCGACGTGCCCGCCTCACGGTCAGACGGCGCGGAGGTGGCACGAGCGCACGGACTCATCCCGGCGTCGGCCGGCGGCATACCCGATCTCTTCGTCACCGACGCGGCGATACGAGAGCGGCACGTCGAACAGGCGATCGCGCGCATCGACGTGGTGGCGGCGAGCGGCATCGCGCTGGCGCACATCGGTCATACTCGGCCCGAGGGAGCCGACGACGACGCGACGCTCGAATACGCCCGCGCCGCGCTGATACCGGTTTGCGCGCACGCCGAGCGGGCTGGGGTGCGCCTCGTCATCGAGCACTACCACGGTCGGGGACGCAACTTCGCGATCGGACCGCGGAACTGGCGCCGTCTGTTCGCGGCGGTCCCCTCCCCGGCGCTCGGCCTCTGTTTCGACCCCTCTCACCTGATTGTCCTGGGAATCGACTACCTGCGCGCGCTACGGGAGTTCCGTGATCGCGTCTACTACGCGCACGCCAAAGACACCGAAGTGATCCCGGAAGGGATCTACGAAGGCGGCTACAGCGGACCCGCGTTCGGCCAGCGCGCGATCGGCGGCGAGACCGGATGGTGGCGCTACACCCTGCCCGGTGGCGGCGTGGTGGAATGGGGACGCTACCTGGGCACGCTCCGAGAGATCGGCTACGACGGCGTGCTTGCGGTCGAGCACGAGGATGACACCTTCGGCTGGCGCGACGATGTCGATCGAGCGCTCGACGGTCTGCGCGCGGCCGCGCGATTCCTGCGTCCGTACGTCGACTGAGCGAGTCGACGCGGATCCCGACGTCGCTACCCGCCGCACACCGACCGCTTCTCGAGCGTCTGATCGCGGTCCTGCGGGGCGACGATCGAGTCGCGGCGCTGCTCCTGACCGGCAGCCTGGCGCGGGGCGATGGTGATGACCACGCCGATATCGATCTCCACCTCGTCGCGCGGGAAAACCGATTCGATGGCCTTGCTGCCGACTGGAACAATCTCGTCGACGCCGTCGGTCCGACCTTCCTGCGCCGTCGCCTGCCCGGACCGACCCCGATCGTCACGGTTGTCGATCGATCCTGGCGCCGCTACGACCTCGTCTTCCGCCGGTCTCGAGAGCTGCAGGAATGGGAGGCCGACGCGACTGTCGTCCTGTACGACCCCGACGGCCTCGCCGTCACGCTCCGTCCGGCAACACCACCCTCAAGCGATCGCCTCGCATTCCTCGTGGAGGAGTTCCTCCGCGTCCTTGGCCTGTACCCGGTGGTCGCCGCCCGGGACGAGGGTCACGTGGCGCTCGAGGGCGCGCTTCTCCTGAAGCGGATGCTCGTCGATCTGATGCTCCTGGAGAACGCGGTGGGGGCGCGCGGCGTCAAGCGCGTCAACCCATTGCTCACCGCGGAGCAGCGGGCGATCCTGGACTCTCTCGGGCCGTACGGCCCGACCATCGCCGCCGCAGGCGCGCTGAACCAGGCGATCGCCGCAGTCTTCCTTCGCCGCGCCCGCGACCTCTGTGCCGGGCGCGGGCAGACGTTTCCCGAGGAGTTCGCCGCCGCGACCGTGGAGCGCCTCGGCGGGAAGGATGCAGGAAACGCCTGAGGAACGCGTTCCTCTGGCGTTCGCGGCAGGGGGGACCGGATCCACATACGGCGCGGCGCGATCCAGCATCTCGCGGTCGAGCGTGACCAGCGTGGCGCCGAACTCGCGCGCCACCTGCAGCAGCAGGGCATCCATCCCCCGGAGGGCGGCGGCGCGGGCGATCGCGCTCGCCTCACGCGCCCGGGCGCGATTCAGTTCGAGTTCGATGAAGCGCAGCACCGCGAGAGCGAGGAAATCGCGTTCGATCCTCGCCGCCAGGTCCGCCGCCCCGGTCCGCCGCCGGATCGCGGCGACCACCTCCACGAGCACCGAAACGGCTGCACCGTCTGGTGCCGCCTGCGGCGCATCGCGATCAGCAGTGACAGCGCAGCCGGATGCGCGGGCTCCTCACGGTGAAGCGCGGCGACCAGGGCCGCTCTATCGATCGTCAGGAGCACCGCTCAACCCTTCTGCGCGCGGATCACCTGCACGGCCCCGGGCCCACGCCATCGCGCCGACACCTCGGCGACAGCGTCGGGGCGTGCGGGCGCGTCGAGCACGCTCGCGCGCCGCAACTGCGCCAGTTCGCGGTACAAATCGTCGAGTCGGTCACCCCGGGCCAGACCCGTGGGCGATGGAGCAGGCGCGACGTTGAGAGAGACATCTCTGCCGCGTGCGCGTCCCGGCCCCGCCGGTGATGGAGGAAGGTCCTAAACGAGAGGCCCGCGCCGGACGTGAAGCTCCTCGTGCGGCCGCAGCACGGAGGCAGCGATTGTCGGCACGCTCGCGCCCGAGCGTATCCGGGAGGTCGACCGCGCGATCAGGCTGAGCCTGTCGGTCTGACCCGCCGCCGACCCGTATCGGCTATCGGCACCGGGCGCTAATTCGTCGGAGAATCTACGCCAACGCGGGTATCGGGTGCAGCCTCTGCGCCAGCAGGCGCGGCATCAGATCGCGGTGCGCGTCATACATCTCGTCGACCATCCGCCAGATCTCGTCGACTGACAGCACGGCCGCAGTGAGCGGGTCGAGCATGGCCGCGTGGTAGAGATGATCGCGATTGCCGGTCAGTACCGCCTCGACCACCAGTTGCTGCGTCGCGATATTCGTCCGGTTCATCCCCGCCAGTTGCGTCGGCAGCGTGCCCATCGCCACCGGCTGAAGACCCGCGGCGTTGACGAGAATCGGCACCTCGACGATCGTGTCGGTAGGCAGGTTGTCGATCAGGCCGCGATTCGCGACGTTGCCGTGGAACGACCAGTCGCGATTCGTCTCGATCGCGTTGATGATGTACGCTGCGAACTCGTCGCTCCGCCTGACCTCGAGGGACTCGCCACGATCGAGTCGGGCTCGTGCCTCTTCGGCCCGATTCAGGTTCCGTTCCGAACGGTGGATGTACTCGTCCAGAGGGATCGATAACCGGGCGACCTCAGCCGGCCGTTTGATGAAATAGGGCAAGTACTCCGCGAAATGCTCGCTCGACTCCGTCACAAAGTACCCGAGGCGGCGCATCATCTCGAACCGCACCGGATCCCGTCCGAAGCAGGCCGGATCGTTCGAGGCCTCCCAGAGCGCGGGGTACAGGTCGGTTCCATCCCGATGGCGGAACTCCAGGAACCACGACATGTGGTTGATACCGGCGACGCGATACCACACATCTTCCGGGCGGACACCTGCATAGTCGGCGAGGCGATGCGACGTATGCTGCACCGAATGGCACAGGCCGACGCTCGGCACGCCGCCCGCGCGTTCGACAGCCAGGCAGAGCATGACCATGGGGTTCGTGTAGTTGAGGAGAAGTGCGCCGGGCGCGTGGCGGCGCATATCGGCGCAGACCTCGAGGAGGACCGGGATGGTCCGCAGCGCGCGGAAGATGCCGCCGATGCCGAGCGTATCGGCGATCGTCTGGCGCAGACCGTACTTCTTCGGGATCTCGAAATCGCGCAGCGTCGCGTCGAACCCGCCGACCTGGATCGCGTTGATGACGTAATCGGCATCGCGGAGCGCCTCGACCCGATCGAGCGAGGCGCGGATCGTTGGCGCCACGCCGAGAGTCCGCGCGATCGAGGCGACCATCATCTCGGCCGTCTCGAGGCGACGCGCGTTGATGTCATGCAGGCGAATCTCGCTATGGGCGAGGGCCGGGAGCGACAGAATGTCGCTCATCAGGGCGCGCGCGAACACCACCGAACCCGCGCCGATCATCGCGATCTTTGGTCCGTTCATCGCGCCCCTCGTATACTTGCCGTTCCGAGCCGGAGGTTAGTCAGCCGTGTACGCAGTCGTCCAGACCGGTGGTCAGCAGCACCGGGTGATGGTGGGCCAGTCGATCCTGGTCCAGAAGCTCCCCGACGTGGCGGATGGCGACACGGTCGAACTCGATCGGGTGCTGGCTATCGGCGAGGAGGACCGGACCGCGATCGGCACGCCGATCGTCCCGGGCGCCCGGGTGCTCACGCGGGTGCAGGCCGCCGAGGAGAAGGGGCAGAAGATCATCGTCTTCAAGTACAAGCCAAAGGTGCGCTATCGGCGCAAGACGGGTCACCGGCAGCGGTACACCCGTCTCCTCGTGCGCGAGATCGTTGCCGGTTCCTAGCGCGACGAACGGGAGGGAGCAATGGCCCATAAGAAGGGCGTAGGGAGTTCGCGGAACGGCCGCGATAGTGCGTCGCAGCGACTCGGTGTGAAGCGCTTCGGCGGCGAGGCCGTGAGTGCGGGAACGATCATCATCCGGCAGCGCGGTACGCGCGTGCACCCCGGCACCAACGTGGGGATGGGCAAGGACCACACCCTCTTCGCCCTCATCGACGGCGAAGTGAAGTTCGAGTGGTACCGACAGCCGGATCAGAAGAAGGTCAGCGTGTACCCGTTGGCCGAAGCGGTGCCGGTCGCGGCGGGCTGAGAGGGCGACGATGCGCAAGGGAATCCACCCGGCCTGGCACGAGGCTTCCGTCACGTGCATCTGCGGCGAGACGTTCACCACGCACGCCACGAAGAAAGAGCTACGCGTCGAGCTCTGCTCTAAGTGCCATCCCTTCTATACCGGCAACATGCGGATCGTCGATACCGGCGGTCAGGTCGAGCGCTTCCTCCGCCGTATGCGCCAGCGCCAAACCTCGGCCACCTAGACCAGGGGTATCTCTACGCCGAACCTCTATGGCGGCCAGGCGGTCATCGAGGGTGTGATGATGCGCGGCCGTCGCACCGCGGTGGTGGCGTGCCGTGCGCCCGATGGCTCGATCGTCATACAGCGCGAGTGGCTGGATGGCGCTCTCTACACGGCGCGCTGGGCGCGGCTGCCGCTCATCCGGGGCGCGGTCGCCATCTGGGACACCATGGCGCTCGGCGTGCGGGCGCTCATGTTCGCATCTGATGTGGCGGCACGCGAGCCAAAACCGGTGGATGCCGAGGATCAGGCACCGGCCGCTGAAGGCGAGGGCCTGCCGCGAGTCGCGCTCTGGACGACCATGGCCATGGCGCTCGGTGGCGCGATCGCGTTCTTCTTCGTCTTGCCGGTCCTCGTGATCGGCGCGATCGACCCGTATATCGAGTCCGACATCGTCAGCAACCTGGTCGAGAAGATCATTCGGCTGGTGATCATCCTCGGTTACATGGTCGCGATCGGGCGGATGGAGGAGATCCGCCGGGTCTACCAGTATCACGGCGCCGAGCACAAGACCATCAACGCCTACGAGGCCGGAGCGCCGCTGACGCCGGAATCGGTTCAGCGCTTCCCGATCGAGCATCCCCGATGTGGCACGACCTTTCTGATGATCGTCGTCCTCGTCTCGTTCGTGCTCTTCTCACTCCTGGGCCGACCTGATCTCGAGTGGCGGATCCTCTCGCGCATCCTCCTCATTCCGCTCGTCGCGGGCATCGCTTTCGAGTTCATTCGCTGGGCAAGCGCCCGCTATCAGCGGAGCGGAGCGATTCGCGCGCTGCTCGCGCCAGGATTGATCGTGCAGCGGTTGACCACCCGCGAACCGGACCTCGATCAGATCGCGGTGGCCATTGGAGCGCTGCAACCGGTGCTCGACGAGGAGGAGGCATCGGTGAGACCGACCGAAATCCCCCACGTGGAGGCGACGCCCAGTTTCGCCTCGTGACGCGGGCGTCCTCAACGGAGGTGCCTCCGCTAAGCGGAATCGCTCCGCACGCCTAAACCTACAATGGCCAACGGGCGTTAGGTCGCCCTGGCGCCCGCTCCGTCCCGAGATGGATCCCCTCCGAGGAGAGTGCAGTGTCGCACGAGCATCCTGACTACCGTCAGCCCGCGCCGAAGGTGGCTGTCCTGCGCACCCGGCCTGCGACCGTGGTAGACGACTACCGCAGGGTGATGCACCTGGCGGGCTACCAGGACACCATTCGGCGCGATCGGACCACCTTGCTGAAGCTAAACCTCTCCTGGACCAAGTACTTCCCGGCGTGCTCGAGCCAGCCGTGGCAGGTCGATGGCGTCCTCGGGACGATGATCGCCGATGGGTTCGACCGCGATCGCATCATCCCGATCGAGAACAGGACAGTGGTGACCGATCCCCGAAAGGGCGCGGAGGCAAACCGGTGGATGCCGGTGCTCGAGCGGCATGGCGTCCCGTTCCAGCCGCTCACCGAGGTCGAGTGGGAGGTCCACTCGTTCGAGACGGCACTGCTGATCCTTCACCGCATCTTCCCCGACGGCATCGTCATCCCGAAGATGTTCCACGGCCGGCAGATCGTCCACCTCCCCACAGTGAAGACCCACGGCCACGCGACGACCACCGGCGCGATCAAGAACGCCTTCGGCGGCCTCCTCCGCGAGGTCCGGCACTACGCGCATAAGCACATGCACGAGGTCCTCGTCGACCTCGTGCTCATGCAGCGCGAGATTCACCCCGCGATGTTCGCGGTGATGGACGGCACTGTCGCCGGAGATGGCGCCGGCCCGCGCACGATGATCCCGCGGATCGGCAACGTCATCCTGGCCTCGGCAGATCAGGTTGCGATCGACGCGATCGCGGCGAAGATCATGGGTTTCGATCCGCTGGAGATCCCCTACCTGCGTATGGCACACGAGCGCGGCCTGGGCTGCGCCGATCCCCGCGAGATCGAGATCGTGGGCGATGAGGTGCCCGAGATGAGCCCGCGCTTCCAGGTCAAGAAGTCGTTCGTGATCTGGGGCGATCAGATGCTGCGCCGGGGCCCACTTCGGCCCCTCGAGCGCATCCTCCTGCATTCGCCTCTGGTCGTCTGGGCACCGTTCGCCTCGAACGTCTACCACGATCTTCTGTGGTACCCGACCATTGGCCAGCGGATCATCCGCGCCTTCGATCGGACGGAGTGGGGCGCTCTCTTCCGCGATTACGGGCGGCCGGGCGGCCCGACAGCCCAGACGACCCTCCAGCCCCGCACGACGTAGACGGAAATTTTCAGAGGGCGGCCGCCCGCGGCTATCTGGCGGGCGCGATGGGGTCTCGCCCGGCCGCAACAAACGCGGCACAGCGCAATTCCCGGTGCCAAACCGATGGGTCATTGACCCGGTGGCTCGATCGTCATTGCGTTCCGCGGGCTGGCTACGACTCGTCACTCCACATTCGCACGAATCCGACTCCTCGTTCGATGTCCCGGCGGAGCTCCCACGCACTGTATCCCACGGCGTACGTGTGCACCTCAGGCGCTATTGCGATCCGCAGGAAGCAATCTCGCGTTTCGCCGCGGCGGTGTGACGCCGCATGCGCGCTTAGTATGAGCCGTCCGATGAGGGAGCGACGGAAAACCTCCGTTCCTTCCTGGTCGGTGGCATCCAGAATCTCGGCCGTCCCGTGCAACTGGATGGTCGCGGGAGGGACGAACCGGAGGATCTTCCGCGGCACCGCCATGACCAACGAAACGGCCGGGTTCGAGGCGATGTTCATGGCCTTCCTGAGGTGCCTCCGCGTCATCACGTACAGGGTCAGCGGACGATCTGTTGCCGCGACGCCGTAGTTCACGCCCGCGGAGTCGGGTCCCCCGGATTCGTTGACGGTCGAGAGGACCGCGAAGTTCTGGGCGCGCAGTTCGCGCACCACGAGTTCGGGCGTAACCCGTAGGCCGGTAACGGGTCCCTTCTGCGGACGGAAAGCCACCCGGTGCATTGTAGGCGCTATGCGGTGCCCGCTGTATGCTGAGACTCACGGCCGGAAAGCAATCGAGGAGATCGATCTGGCCTGGATGGCTGTAGGCAGGCGCGCAACTCGTGACTGACGTCTGAAACCGGGCCTGCGTACGGCAGGCGCGCCCGGAACGAGGCAACGCCGCCAGCCAGAATCGCCGCCGGCACTGCCCGGGCCGTGAGCCACGGCGTCTGCGATCGACCGCAATGTCGGAGCCCTGAGGTCCGGATGTTGGTCTTACGCGGCCAGTGGTGCCGCAAAGACGCGATGTGCCCGATTGAACTCACGCGCGGCGAGCCTGGCATCGCCGATGTACCGAGCGGCCGCACCGATCGGTCGGAGATCGCTGCCGAATCCCAGCCGGGCGAGCGCATCGCAGGCTCGTACGTGCAGGTCGATCCAGCGCCGCAGCGCGCCCTGGCAGCGCGTGCCGCCTGAGGGAACCGGTGTTACCTCAATCTCCCGGCGCAGTGCCGCGAACCGCGTGAGGAACCGCTCGCCGAGGCGGCGAGCGCGAACCGTTGCCAGCGCCGGTGCGCGGTCGAGCCCGCCCATTTCCAGGAGCAACTCCTTCCGCGCAGCGAGACATTCCTGGATGACCCGACCGAGTCGCCGTTCGTAGAGTCGCGTCGCCGGTACCATCGTCCGCTCCGTCCTCGTACAGCGAAGGCCGAACGAGCAGCATCGGTGCCGGATGGCCCATCTGGTCTATGTCAGGCAGGACCCTCGTCCGCATCTTCGAGCGGCGCAAACCGGGACACCTCCAACCCATCGACGGTCACCATTTCGAGGAACATCGCGCGGGGACGGACCCAGAGGCTGTCCGGTCCGAACTCGGGCGAGTCGTACAGCGCGCGGTAGACGACCATCTCCTCGAGTGTCTCGCTGTGGCGGCCTACGCCCACGACCTCGTAGAGACCACCCTTGAAATGGCGATAGCGACCGGGTTTCAGCGTTCCGCCTCTCCGCGCCACGACATGATACCCGACAGAGGACAATCAGTGGTGAGCGCGAAGCCTTCGTCCTCAGGGCGTAGCCGCTCGCGCAAGAACGCGACCGCGAGTTCCTCGGCGCGCCGACCCTCCGGATTCAGCGTATCCTGGAGCGCGATCTCGAGCGCGTTTTCGAACGTCGGGAACACGCGAAACGCCGGCGCTGGGGCCAGAGTGAACTCGGCCGCGAAGCCGAGTTCGTGGGCGACGTTGAACAGGTCGAGCACGTCCGGTGCGGGGCAGCGCGCCTCCTCCCACATCGCGCGGAACAGGTCGCGGTACGGTCCATCTCGCTGCCCGAAGTGCATCTGACAGAAGATCGTCTCGGTCGTGTCTTCGTGGAGCCCGCGCAGGAATGGCGCGATCTCGACCACGGGATAGAGCACGTGCGCACAGAGCGCGAGATCGACTTTGCCCACCCCGTTCGCATCGTCCGGCCATCGGCCGGCGATGACGGACACATTCTCCACACCCGCGGCCGCGAGGTTTGCCGCCAGACTTTCACGCATCGCCGCGGAGGGCTCCATCGCGACGACGCTCCGGGCCACGCGCGCGAGCGGGATCGTGTGTCGACCTGGTCCGGGGCCGATTTCGAGGATCGTCCGTCCCGTGCCGACGACGAGGAGTCGCTCCAGGAGCGGATCAGCCAGAGTCCGGGCATGCGCCGCGAGGTCGAAGCGGCGGGCGCGGCCATGGGACCACACGTCCGGGCGATCGTGGAGGCGGTCGAGCCGACGCCCCTGACTGTGCCGGCTTGTCGCCAGGGCGCGCTATCGCTCCACCCAGTCGATCGTCACAACCACGAGCAAGGACGATACTGCGCGGCACATCGCGACGGAATCGGAAGTTCTACCTGTCACGCCCGCGATGTCCGCACGCACGGATTGGCGCCGAGCCGCCGCGACTATGCAGTTCTTCCTGTCACGCGGCGCACGTGCCTCACCTCGTCCGATCGCCCGACTACTTGACGGTCTATCGGTTGTATAGCAACGATCGGTCGGACAGTATTTCACGGGGAGAGCGCAGGGCACGCATGGCATCGATCGCAGGCGGGACGTCTGAGCCATTGGGGGCGCCTGGCGCGGAAAGGGGGCGCCGCTCGGTGCGGTTGCGCTGGGGCTGATCGGGATCGGACTGATCGTCCTCAGCTGTGCCCCTATCGTCGCACCTCCGGCGACGGCATCACCGTCGCCGGCCGCGGTAATCGCACCCGCCGCCGCGGCGAAGCCCGCTGCGGGCGTGCCATGGCTCGTGCAGAAGCAGACCTTCACCCTGACACCGGAGGGATCGACGGTGACGATGAAGGTGCAGGAGCAGTTCCTCGGCGTCAAGGCACCAGAGACGCGACGGGCATCTCTAAGGCGCTCACGGGCAGGATCACTCTCTCCCCCGAACCGGCAATCGTCGCCGCGGAGAGTCTGCTGGAGTTCGCCGCGAAGACGCTGCGCACCGACGCGGGGAATCGCGATAGTCAGATCCGCACCGCGCTCGAAGCCTTCCAGTTCCCAGCGATTACCTTCGCGCCGTCCGCGCTGAAGGCGGTCGAGCCTGCCCAGCGGACCGACGGAAAGTTCACGGCCACGCTCGAAGGCGTGATGAGGATCAAGGGGGTTGAGAAGCCGGTCAGTTTCACGGTCACCGGCTCGCTCGACGGCGGCACACTGACGGGCACGGCGAAGCGCGAACTGAAGATGACTGACTTCGGAATCACCCCGCTCAAGACGATGGACATCCTGTGGGTTGAGGAACTGGTACGGCTAGAGGTCACGTTCGTGGCAATCGCGGCGGGATAGAGCCGCCAGGCGGGTCAGTTCTCGGCACCGCGATGGGCCCTGGCCCCCCGCATATAGTCGGCCACGATGGCGCCCAGGCTGAAAGATCGCGTCGCGATCGTGACCGGGGGCGCGCAGGGCATCGGCCGCGCCTACGCCGAGGCACTTGCGGGAGAAGGGGCCGCGATCGCGATCGTGGATACGCGCCGCGAACGCGCCGAGGAGACTGCGGCCGTCCTTCGCGCCATTGGTGCCCGAGCGATCGTCTGTGTCGCCGATGTCGCGAAGCAGGACGAAATGGACGCGGTGGCGCGCGCGACCTTCCAGGCATTCGGTCGCATCGACGTGCTGATGAACAACGCCGCGATCTATCACGACATGAACATCGGCGATCAATCGCTGGAGTACCTTCGGCAAATGCTCGACGTGAACCTCCTCGGGATTCTCGTCTGCGTCCGCGCGGTGTTCCCGACGATGAAGGCGCAGCGTTCCGGATCGATCATCAACATCAGTTCGGGAGCGGCATACCCGGATCGCCTGGGTATGGCGGGGCGCGATCTGGAGACCGTGCCCAGCTTCGCCTACGGCCTGGCGAAGTCCGGCGTCGTCTACTACATGAAGTCGATGGCGCGCGCACTCGGCCATTACGGCATCCGTGTGAACGCGATCGCCCCCGGCGTGACGATGACCGAGGCGACTCGCAAGATCGTCTCCGCGGGCATCATCGACCGATTGCGGAGCGCCGCCGCCCTGGGTCGCACGCTCGAACCGACCGATCTGGTCGGGACAGCCCTTTACCTTGCCTCGGACGACAGCGCGCTGATGACGGGGCAGACCCTGTCTGTGGACGGCGGCGTGGCGATGCTTGGCTGAGCGGCGTCAGGCGCTGGTCGGCATCACCAGCAGGTCGGTCAGCGCCCGGATCGAGGGTGCCTCCTCTACCGCGTCCATGAAAGAGCGGACCGCCGTGGCGCGCGCCGCGCCCGCGCTGGGAGTCGCCAGGTCATTGAATTTGGCGACGATCTCGTCGTACGTGACTGGATTCTCGGGGCACCCGCGCGCGTAGTCGACCCTCTCGCTGAACATTCGGCCGTCCCGGGTCTGGACCTCGACGATCGTCGCGTAGATCTCCGGGAAGGTTCGGTCGAGGTCGTCATCGGCAACAACGCGGACGTTGTTCGCCAGGAGTCCGATCTCCGCATCGGAACGACGATCGTGGAGGATATCGTCGATCGTGACGCGGCGATCCCGCACCGCGATCGGGAGCACATACTGGGCGCAGTGCGACTTCAGTTCGTTGTTGTCGATCAACTTCGTGCCGTTGGTCGGGAAGCGGAGGTCGATCGCCCGAATCTGGCCCGGCCCGAGATCGTGCGTGCGGAGGATGCTGAGCAACGCGTCGAGACCGGGATGGAGGAATGCGCAGCACGAGTAGAGTTTCACCGCGAAGCCGGTGATGAGGAAGTCCTCGCCGATCGCGCGGGTCAGTTCGTGAGGTCGGCCCCAGACGCCATCGCTTTGCCGCTCGGAGAACGCGCCGAAGATGTTGAACCGGCCCTCGAAGATATCAGGCGGGCCGCCGAACCCGTGCGCGGCGAGGAGCGCGGCGGTGGTGCCGTTCCGCGCCGCGATCCCGGGGTTGAACGGCCGGGAGTGCTCGGTCTCATCGGTCTCCCAGGCGAGCAGGCCGGACGCCTGGGTGCCACAGAGGCCGAGCGCCCACCGGAAGGTCGCGTCGTCGAGACCGAGGAGGCGCGACGCGGCGGTGCAGGCGCCGAACGATCCGGCTAGACAACTCGGGTGCATCCCCCGCCGATAGAGGGCGGTGGGGTCGATCGCGTTAGCCACGCGGCACGCCATATCGACCCCGGCGACGATGGCGCTCATGAACTCGCGTCCGGTGACATTCGCCCGCTCCCCCACCGCGAGAGCAGTCGGGAGGACGATGGCCAGGCCGTGCATGATCGCACCGGGGTGGTGGGGCTCGACATCGCAGTAGTAGCCGAGCGTCCCGTTAACCAGGGCCGCCTGCACCGCGTTGGTCTTGAATCCGCCGCCGACAATCGACGACTCCGCCGTCCCGCCCTGATCGCGCGCGTAGCGCATGAAAATCTGTCCGGCCGGGTAGCGAGGCGACGACGCCTGGAGGATCGCGCCGAGCGTGTCGAGGGTCAGGCCGCGCGCGATCGTGCGCACGGACTCCGGAATCGCCATAAAGTCGACGTTGCGGGCGTGGCGGACGACTCGGTCGATGAGCGAGCCGGCCGCGGGACTCATCGACGATCCGCCGGCGGCGCCGGCGTCACCACGAACTTCGGCCGTCCCTCGAGGAAAGCGGTGATGTTTTCCACCGGATGGATCGCCATGCGTTCGATCCCCCGGTCGGTAACCCACGCGACGTGCGGCGTGACGACGACATTGTCGAGCGTCAGGAGCGGCGAGTTTGCGGGGAGCGGCTCGGTCTGGAAGACGTCGATTGCCGCCCCGGCGATGCGACCCGCCGTCAGTGTCTCGTAGAGAGCGCCCTCATCGACCAGCGCGCCGCGGCCAGCGTTCACAAGGTACGCGGTCGACTTCATCAGCCCGAGTTCACGTGCGCCGATGATGTGCCGTGTGCGATCGGAGGCACGCAGATGGAGCGAGATGATGTCAGATCGGCGCAGCAGGTCATCCAGTGCGACCAGTTCGACACCCAGGCGATCGGCGCGACGCGTATCGTGGGTCAGGCTCCACCCGACCATTCGCATGCCCAGCGCCCGAATCGCCGGGGCGAGTTCCTGGGCGATGATACCCAGCCCGACGAATCCAAAGGTCTTGCCGCGCAGTTCAATGCCCGGGATGTGCCGCCACTGCCCCTGCCTCAGCGCGTTGTGCATAGGAATGAGGTTCTTCGCGATCGCGAGCGTCATGAGCAGGGTGTGTTCGGCGACCGAGACCGTGGGCGCGGTGGGGGTGTTCGAAACGACGACGCCGCGTCGAGCCGCAGCAACCAGATCGATATTGTCGGTACCCGTGCCCATCACCGTCACGAACTTCAGTTCCGGCAGGGCGGCGAACACCGCGTCCGTGAACTTGGAGTAGGCCCGGACATTGATCGCTGCGGTCGCGCCACGCATCCGCTCGATCAACTCCGTTTCGGATTGGTGGCGGGTCGAGTGGAGCGCCACCTCGCCCCGAGCGCGCAGGGGCGCAAGCGCGGGATGATCGTCCTGATAGACAACCGGGAAGTTGTCCGGGATCGAAAAGCGCAATGCCCACCTCCTGGCCGCACAGTGTAGGCTGCGCAGCGCGCCGAGGAGGCCACCGGCGGTCGCTGCGCACGCTGCGTCAGACGGCGGAACTGTCTGGCGCAGGCCGACCTCCGCTTCCCTCTTCCGAGGCGGCGGGAGGGGTCACGGTAAGGGCGTCCCCACTAGCCAGCCAGCGCCGCAGCGGCCCAGACCCTCACCCTCCGCTCCGCTCCACCCTCCCCCGCACCGGCGGACCAGAGATATCCGCCTCCCACCGGCGAGCACCCCGAATCGCGGGCGGCCGGCCAAAACCGTGGTAGGCTGCGCCACATGAAGATCCTGCTCGCAACCCACACGCTGCGGCCTGTGTATGGCGGCCCCGAGGCCATCACCACTCCCGAAACGCGCCGCCACGTGATCGCCTGGTCGCGCCGTCGCGGCTTCGACGGCATCGAGGTCGGCGCCTGGTGGTTTGACTTCGCGACGGCGCCCATCGGGGAACTGCGCGCGCTGCGCGATCAGATGCACGATGCCGGCCTGGAGATGGGCGGGTTCAACTGCTTGCGCAGCAGCGTGGTCCATCCAGCAGTGCGCGAGGAGAACCGCCGCGCGCTGACCCGCGCGGTCGAGGCCGCGGCCGCTGTCGGTGTGCCGTTCGTCTCCATCTCCTTCTCGATGGCACCCGATCTGGTCCAGTTGCCCTTCGACCGCATTCGCGGCTGGATCTACTCGCCTGGCGGCAGCCGGGGTGCGCCGGACTCCGAGTTCACGGAGACCGCCGCCCTCCTGAAAGATCTTGCTCGGCAGGCGGCTCCGCACGGGGTGAGCATTGCAATCGAACTGCACAACTGCAGCCTGGCGGACACAAGCGCGTCGCTCCTTCGCCTGTTGGGCGCCGCGGGCGAGCCGAACATCAGCGCGAACCCCGACCTGGGTAATCTGGTCTGGGGGTACGAGACACCGGAAGAGCGATGGCAGGACGCGATCGTCGCCCTCGCCCCGCACGTCCGCTTCTGGCACGTCAAGAACGTCCAGCGCGTCCACCTGCCCGAGTTCCGGCGCGCCGCGTTCGTCGCATCGACGCTGGAGACGGGCGAAATCGATTACCGCTGGTGCCTGGCGCGCCTGCGCGAGGCTGGGTTCGACGGGACGATCAGCCTCGAGGGAGCGGGCGGCGGCGACTGGCTCGGCGTCGCCTCGCGGAACAAGGCATACCTCGACGAGATGCTCGGCGATCTCGCCGCGGGCGTCGAACCACACGTGCGCTGAGCGCGACGAAGGGACACGCTATGAGGATCACTGATCTCCGCTGCGCCGTCATCGGCGGCAGCCCCGTCATCCGCATCGTGACCGACGAGGGCATCGATGGCTTCGGACAGATCGAGACGACGAAGCCGTACGTGAAGTCCCAGGTCCTCTACTACCGTGAAGCTGTGCTGGGCGAGGATCCCCGCCTGGTCGAGCGCTGCATGAAGCGGATCCGTCGCCGCGGCGCGTTCAAGCCGTGGGGCAGCGCGGTCAGCGCGATCGAGATGGCGCTCTGGGATGTCGCCGGAAAGGCTGCCGGTGTGGCGGCGCACCGATTGATGGGCGGCAAAGTACGCGATCGGGTGCGCGTGTACAACGGCGGCGTACGGTTCCCAATGGAGGGTTACGGACCAGACGACTACGCCGAGAACATGCGCCGGATGCGCGCCTCGCCCGAGGGGTTCACGATCATCAAACAGGGCGTGGGCTTCCACAGCCCCATGCCGGGGCACGTGCCGAACCTGTTCCTCGGCGAGGTGCAGACCTCTGGGATGGGCGGCAACCGCGGCCTGTTAACCGAAAGAGGGCTCAACCACATCATTGCCTGCGTCGAGGCCATGAAGGACGTGCTGGGCGACGAGATCGGGCTGGCCCTCGACTGTGGGCCGGGATGGATGCTACCCGACGCGATCCGCTTCGCGCGGGCGATCGAACGCCTCAATGTCCTCTGGATCGAGGACATCCTCACCGGAGACTACACACCCCACGTCAGCGCCGCTGAGTACGCGGAGTTGACTCGCTCGACCTCGACGCCGACGCACACGGGTGAGCAGATCTATTTGCGGGAGAACTTCCGCGACCTCATCGAGGGCCATGCCGTCCGTGTCGTGGGGCCGGACCCGGCCGACGTAGGCGGCATCGCCGAACTGAAGTGGATCGCCGAATTCGCGGATATGCATGGAATCCTCATGGCGCCACACGGCGTGTTCGACGGCGTAATTGGCCTTGCCGCGCACGTACAGGTCGCGGCCACACTTCCGGAGAACTACATCGCCTTCGAATACCCGATCGCCCGGCCATCCTGGTGGTACGACATCGTCGAGGGCCTGCCGACCCCGATCGTCCGCGACGGGTTCATCGAGGTGGGTGACCGACCGGGCCTGGGGATCACCTTTCGGGTCGATGCCGCACGCACGCGCCTGGAGACAGAGGACCGCGCATTCTTTGACTGAGCCCGCACTGCGGACGTAGCCCCGTCGAGGCATCGACCAGATCACCCGAGATACTCCCGGAGGCGAGCCGCATACGGCGCGCCCTCGGGCAGGGCATCCGATTTGTCCGCCGGGTCGTCCCCGTCCGCGCGATGAGGCCGCGCTTCGGGCTGTGACCTGCCCGACTCTCATCGTCCAGGGCGATCGGGACGAACTCGGTCCGCTCGCCTGCCTGGAGGAGATTGCGCGCCAGAACCCGCGGGTTGAGATCGCGGTAATTGCGGGTGCCAATCACTCGTTCGGCCGCCAGGAAAGTGAGGCGGTCGCCCGGGCGGTGGCCTGGCTCGACGCGCGGTTGGGATCGGAGGTCAGTCCACCCAGATCGGAGTGAGGCGCGCCACGTATCGGGCGAAGGTTCGGTCCGCGGTGACGATGGAGAGTCCTTCGACCATTCCCTGAACGAGGAGTAGTCGGTCGATGGGGTCGCGATTGAGGTGGGCAAGCGTCTCGATCGCCACGGCGTGCGAGAGCTCGATGGGAAGAAGCCTCATGTCGTTCCGCGCGATCTCGCCGGGGAACCACTGGCCAAGGTCCGACACGATGCCCAACCGACCCGGGCTCGCCTTGATGGCGATCTCCCAGATACTGACCACACTGACCACAGTCACATTCGTGCGCGACTCGAGCGCGCTACGGACGCGTCCGGGTATGCGCTCCGGAGCAGACTGCAGCCAGAGAAGGACATGCGTGCCGAGGTAGAAGCTCACAAGCTCCGCTCGAACTCGTCCAGCACGTCGTCGGGTAGCGGAGCGTCGAAGTCGTCGTGCAGGTGTTGCCGCGCATCGTCCCGAAGACACGTCGCCCTGCGGTTGCTCGATCGGCACGAGGCGCACCATCGGTCGACCGGCACGGGCCAGCGCGCGATCTCCTCACCCGCGAGCGCTCGCGCGACAGCTTCGAGAGTTGCGACTTGGCATCGTGCACATTGACGGCAGGCATGGGTCACCTCATCGAGCCAGTCCCCGCAGAGTGCGCCCGGGAGTAGTGCTGTCTGTTCCCTTCCTATACTCGCCGGGCGCTAGGGTGATGAGATGGCAGTGAAACCGGTCCGGGTCGGCATCGTCGGGTGTGGGGTCATCAGCGGGATCTATCTCAAGAACCGGACGCGGTTTCCCATCCTCGATGTGGTCGCGATCGCCGATGCGCTGACCGATCGCGCTCAAGCCCGATCGCAGGAGTTCGGCGTCCGCGCGATGCCGGTGGACGACCTGCTCGACCGTTCGGACGTGGAGATCGTGCTCAACCTGACCAACCCGCTCGCGCACGCCGAAGTCACCCTGCGCGCAATCGCGGCGGGACGCTCCGTCTTCACCGAGAAGCCGCTCGCCGCCGCACGCGAGGATGGCGCGAAGATCCTCGCCGAGGGCCGTCGCAGGGGCGTGCGGATCGGTTGCGCGCCCGACACCGTGCTGGGCGGCGGCATCCAGACCTGCCGCGCAGTGCTCGATAGCGGAGCGATCGGCGAGCCGGTTGCGGCGGTCGCCTTCTTGGCCGGCCACGGCCCGGAGAGTTGGCATCCCGATCCTGTGCCCTTCTACAAGGCCGGCGCCGGGCCGATGTTCGATATGGGTCCCTACTATTTGAGCAGCCTCGCCACGCTGATCGGGCCGGTGCGGCGCGTTTCCGGCGCCACGCGCATCTCGTTCCCCCAGCGCACGATCACCAGCCAGCCGAAGGCGGGACAGAAGGTCGACGTCGAGGTGCCGACCCATGTCACCGGCGTGCTTGATTTCGTCTCCGGTCCGGTCGGGACGATCGTGACCAGTTTCGATGTCTGGGGGCACAACCTCCCCCGGATAGAGATCTACGGCGCGGAGGGGAGCCTTGCCGTGCCCGACCCGAACACGTTTGACGGCCCGGTGCAGATCCGGCGCGCCGGCGAGCGCGAGTGGCGGGAGGTGCCGATCGCGCACGGCTACCGCGACAACAGCCGGGGCATCGGCCTGGCGGAGATGGCCACGGCGCTCCGATCGGGTCGACCGCACCGCGCCAATGGTGACCTCGCGTACCACGTCCTCGACCTGATGCACGCGTTTCACGAGTCGTCAGCGTCAGGGCGGCACGTCGAGATCACGTCGGGCGTCGAGCGACCCGCACCGCTTCCGCCCGGTCTGCCCGATGGCGTCTTCGATTAGCCGGCGCGTGTGACCGTCCCGGGAGTGGCGATCAACCTGCGCGGCCGTAACGCGCTGGTCACCGGTGCGGGAAAGGGGATCGGCCGGGCGACGGCGCTGGCGCTAGCCCGGGCCGGCGCGGGCATCTTCGGCGTGAGCCGTACCGCCGCGGATCTCGAGGAGGTGGGCGCGGAGGTGCGCGCTCTGGGCGTGCAATGGGGTGCCCTGGCGATCGAGGTTGTCGGTGCCGTATCGGCCGGGCGTGCCGCCAGCGCCGCGATCGCCGCGCTCGGGGATATCGACATCCTGGTGAACAACGCCGGGGTCGCGCGTAACGCCCGAGCGGTGGAAGTGACCGAGGACCTGTGGGATGAGATCCAGAACACGAACGCACGAGGTGCCTTCTTCATGGCCCAGGCGATCGGCCGCCGCATGCTCGCCCGAGGCCGCGGTCGCATCATCAACGTCACGTCGCAGGCAGCGCTGAACGGCCTCGAAGCCCACGCCGCCTACTGCGCAAGCAAGGCAGCCCTGACGCTCGTGACGAAGGTCCTGGCGATCGAGTGGGGACCGCGCGGTGTCACCTGCAACGCGGTCGCCCCGACCGTCATGCTGACGCCGATGGGCACGCGTGTTTGGGGCGATCCAGTGAAGGCCGCACCGATGCTGGCGCGGATCCCTCTGGGGCGATTCGGCGTTCCGGACGATGTCGCCTCGATGATCCTCTTCCTGGCAAGCGACCACGCGTCGTTCATCAATGGCGAGACGATCTCGGTCGATGGCGGCTTCAACGCGCAGTAGAAAGTTGGAACGTGAAACCACGGGTCAACGTCCTCACGCTGGCGACGGACGACATCGAGCGCGCGGTCGCCTTCTATCGCGATGGCCTCGGGTGGGCAACGGAAGGGATCACCGGTGGGACAGGCGACTGGGATCCGGTCGTCTTCTTCGACTGCACGAACGGCACGAAGATCGCACTCTGGTCGCGCCGCAGCATTGCCCGCGACTCCGGCGTGCCGGAGGGGCCACGCGCGGGTACCGAGTTCACGCTCGGCTATAACGTCAACTCGCCGGCCGAGGTCGACGCTGTCATCGCCGACGTGGCGCGTGCCGGCGCGCGCGTCGTGAAGGCGCCGGAGCACACCTTCTGGGGCGGCTACGCCGGCTGCTTCCTCGATCCGGACGGGCACATCTGGGACGTCGTCTGGAACCCGCACCTGCGCGTCGAGGAGTGAGTTCGACTCCGTACGGCGCAATACGCGCCCGCCCGAAAATCACCACACAAACTGCGAGTTCGCGCGCCATCGCGTGCTAGTCTCGGGTGCGGATGACAAAGACACTGATCGTGGCCGAGAAGCGCTCGGTCGCGGATGACTACGCGAGCGCGCTCGGCGAGAAGTTCAGCCCCGGCGAGGGATACCTGGAATCCGATCGGTACGTCGTCTCGTGGGCGGTCGGCCACCTCGTCGGCTTGGCCGAGCCTGAGGAGTACGACGAGAAACTGAAGCGCTGGACGATCGCCAGCCTCCCCATCGTTCCGGACAGTTTTCGGCTCGAACCGGACCCCAAGGGAAGGAAGCAACTCGCGGTTCTCGGCCGCCTCATGAAACGGGAAGACGTACGCGAGATCGTCAACGGATGCGATGCGGGCCGAGAGGGCGAACTGATCTTCGCCTATATCGCCGAGCACGTGGGCGTACGCAAACCGGTGAAACGACTCTGGGTGTCTTCGATGACGCGGGACGCGATCAGAAGTGGCTTCGCGAGACTGCGCGACGGCGCGGAACTCCGCCCGCTGGAGGACGCGGCCCGTTCTCGCTCCGAGGCCGACTGGCTGGTCGGGATGAACGCAACCCGAGCCGCGACCGTCCGCGCGCGTGCTCTGGGCGGCGTCGTCTCGATGGGTCGGGTGCAGACTCCCACGCTCGCTCTCATCGTCCAGCGCGATGCGGAGATCGACGCTTTCCGGCCGGAGACCTTCTTCCACGTCGAGGGTCGCTTCCTCCTGGCCGGCGAGGGGGCGCGCCGGTATCGGAGCCGCTGGTTCTCGGGAACCGAGGAGCGCATCGTCGACCGGGAGCGCGCAGAAGGGATCGCTCGGGTCGCGACGGGCGCGACGAGCCAGGTCGCATCAGTCAAACGTACCGAGCGCCGCGAACAAGCACCGCTGCTCTACGATCTGACGAGCCTGCAGCGCGAGGCAAACCGGTTCGGCCTCACCGCCGCGCGCACGCTCGCCGCAGCGCAGCGTCTCTACGAGGGATCCTCGGCCGGCGCGCTCATCACCTACCCCCGCACCCGCTCGCGCTTCCTGCCTGGAGACCAGATTCCCCGTCTGAAGGGGATCGCCTCCAGCCTCGCAGTCGCCCCGGCGTACCGGACCGCCGCGCAGTACGTCGCTGGCCTCGCGAAACTGCCGTTGGGCCGCGTGGTCAACGACGCCCGGGTCGACGATCATCACGCGATCATCCCCACGGGTGATGCGCCGACCCGCACGCTGAGTGGGGACGATGCGCGCGTCTACGACCTCGTGGTGCGTCGATTCCTCGCCGTGTTCCATCCCGAGGCGCGCTGGGAAGATACCGAGATCGTCACCGAAGTCGCCGGTGAGACGTTCCGCACGCGCGGCCGTCGTCTGGTGGAAGCTGGCTGGCGGGCGGTCTACGATGAGGTGCCGGCGGAGAGCGGCGCCACCGAGGGCAACGAGGAGAACGGCGAAGAGGACGAAAACGCGATCCTTCCCCGCGTCAGCGCCGACGAACGTGGCCGGTGCGAGCTCGCCGAGGCGCAGGAGAAGCAGACTCGCCCGCCTGCCCACTACAGCGAGGCCTCGATCCTCTCGGCGATGGAATCGGCTGGGCGGACGATCGATGACGCGGAATTGCGCGAAGCGATGAAGGACAGCGGCCTTGGTACGCCGGCCACCCGCGCGGAAACGATTGAGAAGTTGGTGCGCGTCGGTTATGTCGAGCGCGTCGGCCGAACGCTGCGCGCGACCGCGAAGGGACGACAGGCGATCGGGCTGCTGGGCGAGAACCCGCTCGTCTCCGCGGAACTGACCGGGGATTGGGAACGGCGCCTGATTCAGATCGAGCGGGGTAGGGAACAGCGCGCGAACTTCATGTCCGAGATCCGCGCGTTCACGGGTGAGGTCGTGGAGCACTTCCGCGGCATCACCGCCACGGACGTCCGGGCGCAGCGCGCGACGGTCGGCCCCTGCCCGAACGGCGATGGCGAGATCCGCGAGAACAGCCGCGCCTACGGCTGCAGCTCCTGGAAGAGCGCCGAGGAGCCTGGTTGTGGCTTCGTGATCTGGAAAGCGATCAAGGGACGCCCGATCTCACCGGGTGAGGCGCGCACGCTCATTGAGAACGGGCAGACCGATCTGCTCGATGGGTTTCGGACCAACCCTCGGCGCGGCCGCCTCGTGCTCATCGATGGCGCGGTGCAACTGCACGACGAGAAGGGGAACCGCCTCGACATCCCCGCGGCGGAGCGCGAGACGATCGCGACCTGCCCCAAATGCGGCGGCGAGATCAAAGAGAACAGCCGCGCCTACGGTTGCTCCTCGTGGAAGAGCCAGGAGGAGACGGGCTGCGGCTTCGTGATCTGGAAGTCGACATCCGGCCACAACGTGACGCACGAGGAAGCCCGCGCGGTGATCGCCGCCGGCCGGTCGCCCGAACTCACCTTCAAGGACCGTCGGAGCACCTTTGCCGGCTATCTCGTCCTCACCGAGGAGCGGGAGGTGAACGTCGAGCGCAGCGATGGGAAGGAAATGCCCGCGCCGTCCCGACGTCGGGTGCCCCGTGCACGGCGCGACGATGGAAACGCGACCGACTCGGGTTCCGGAGCCGCGTCGGCGCCGACTCGGCGCCGGGCGGCGGCCCGTACTACTCAGACGTCGCGCCGTTCCCCTTCCACCTCCGCCACTACGTCTGCGGTGCTCGATACCGTGCCGACGATCGTCCGCCGCCGCGCCCTGCCCCCACCGAGCGAAGGCGAGGACCTCCTGAGTCTCGTGGCGGCGGCGTCTCTCGAGGTGGTGGATCGGCGCGGCAGCGGCGGCGCGCTCTGGGTGATTGGCGGCCAGGAACTGACGGATCTAATGGCTGATCTGGGGCGCCGGGGGCACCGTTTCCTGTTCGCGCCGGAGGGCTCCCGATCGACGAAACGACGCCCCGCCTGGTGGTGCCGCTAGCGTCTCTTCACGGATCGGGGACGATGACGGGCGGGCGAGGTTCCCGCCCGTACCCTCATCCTTCGCTTCGCTCCACCTACTCCCGCGTACGCGGGGGCAAGGGCTATCTGGCCCCCATCGGCCCATGCGCTGCGGGCACAGCGAACGACGGCGCTGCGACGTCGTGATGTCTGCACACGCCGGAACGTCTAGAGACCGGGAGGCTCCCTTGGCAGGCGCGACCGTGCGCGCCACGATCTACCTGGACGCCGACCTCCATCGGGCCCTGAGGGTGCGGGCCGCGGTGAGCCACCGCTCGATCTCGGACATGGTCAACGAGGCGGTGCGGAGCGCGCTCGGCGAGGCATCAGGCGGGACGGAGAGCGCCGTCGCCGAGGCGGTCGCGCCCTACCGGATCCACACCGAGGCATCGACGGTTCCGGCGGGAACGCAGGGGGCGTGGCATGGGCGGTCGCCGAGGGGCGTGCTGAAGTCGTACGGGGCGGCGCCCTCCGAGGCGGATATCGCCGAGATGAGGCGCGAAGCCTGGGGGACATTCGGGCAAGCGTGATCCGTCTCGTCGCGGATACGCCAGCGCTGTTGTGGTGGCTGTACGACGACCGTCGCCTCTCCGCCGCAGCCGCCTGGGCAATGGACGCGGTGGTCCAGGCGTGCGATCAGATCGGGGTCTCGACGATCGTCCTAGCCGAGATCCTCTTCCTCGGCGAGCGCGGGCGTCTCAACGACGATGCGCTTGTCCGTGTGGCCGAGGCGGTCGAGCGGCCGGGTGGCGTGTTCCGCGAGATCCCGTTCGATCGGCATTTCGTCCGGTCGATGGCGGCGATCGCACGCGCCGACGTACCGGAACTGCCCGATCGAATCATCGCGGCCACCGCGCGGCATCACCAGGTGCCGCTTATCACGCGCGACGCACGGATCCGCGCCTCCGGAGTCACGACGATCTGGTAGGGCGGCAGGGCTACCGCCAGCGCGCCAGTTTCGCCTGGAACCCCGGCCGGTCGAGGACCGCGCGATTGACGACGCTGCCAGGCGCTTCGCCTCGTGCGCAGGCGAGGATCTGGGCAGTGTTGATCTCCCCCATCGCAATGCTGAGCTCCAGGGTATGCGCCATGGTGTGGGGCGACAGCATCACCTGTTCCATCGCGACGAGCGGGCTACTCAGGGGGAGGGGTTCGTCCTCGAACACGTCGAGACCGGCACCGGCGATCCAACCCTCCTGCAGGGCGCGGATGAGCGCTGCTTCATCGACGATGGGCCCGCGGGCGCAGTTGATGAAGTAGGCAGTCCGCTTCATCAGACGCAGGAGTCGTTCGGTCACAAGGCCGCGCGTCTCGGCGCTCAGGTGCGCGTGGATGCAGACGTAGTCCGATTCGCGAAACAGATCGTCGAGCGACACGAGGGTGACGCTGGCCGCCCGCGCGGCATCGGCGATCGCGTACGGATCGCTGGCGAGCACGCGCATCGCGAACGGCGCGGCCAGACGGGCGAGTTCGGACCCTGTGTTGCCGAATCCGACGATGCCGAGCGTCTTTCCCTGGATCTCATTACCGGCGTGCCCGCCGCGCGATGCCGGATCCCACCGCCCCGCGCGCACGAGACGGTCCTTCGCCGCCATCTGCTTGCCCAACGCCAGGACGTAGGCGAAGGAGGCCGACGCGACCGCGTGCTTCGACGCCGCAGGGGTGGTGCAGAGCGCGACGTCGTGCTCGGTGAGCGCCGCTACGTCGACGCGATCGTAACCGACGCCGGCGCGACAGATCGCGAGCAACCTGCTCGCACCGCTGGCGAGTGACGCGCGGGTCACCGCCGTTCCACCAAGTACGAATGCCTGGTACTGTTTGATCTGGTCGGGGTGGAGATGGTCGACCACCCGCGGCAGGTACGCGATCTCGATCCCCGGCTGCCCGTCGAGACCGCCCAGGCCGATATCGCCCCAGGCGAGCCGCCCGTCCTCGGTGAGGAAGCCGCGGTCGATCCCGATCCGAAACACGCTCATCGCTGGCGCGTGAACTTCTGCAATCCACCCTCGCCGACAACTTCTCCAACGTAGATATCGCCGCGGGAATCGACCCACAGCGAATGGGGCGACTTCTCCTTCTCGTGGGTCAAGACGCTCTGCCACGGCCAGCGGGCGAGGAGCGTGCCATCGAGCATCCGGACTGAGATCTCGGCATACGCGTGCGCGACGTACATCACGTTGTCCCGAATGAAGACCTGCATCGGGTTCTGCCAGTCGCTCCATTCGCCGAGGTAGGCGCCCTCGCGGCTGAACCACTGGATGCGCCGGTTCTCGCGATCGCACACGAGGAGACGGCCTGAGGGGTCGAGCCAAATGTCGTGCGGCAGGACGAACTGCCCCGATCCGGTGCCCTTCTCGCCCCAGGAGAGCACGCGGTTACCGGCTCGATCGTACCGATGGACGCGCTGATTGCCGTAGCCATCCGTGACGTACATCTCGCCGTCAGGCGTTTCGATCGCCTTGGTGGGGCGATTGAACGGCTGTCCAGGTGCACCCGGCGTGGCCGAGGTTCCCCAGGAGCGGAGCCGCCGGCCGTCCTTCGTCCAGTGCGAGACGGTGTGATCGGCGGTGTCGGTGATGAACAACTCATCCCTCGGACTCATCCAGATCCCGTGCGGCGAGCGGAACTGGCCCTCGCCCCAGGTGGAGAGCAGCGCGCCGTCGCGGTCGAAGATCATCACCTGAGCGACCGGCGCGCGCTGAAAGACATACACCCGATCCTCGGAGTCTCCGGTGACACCCTGGGCCACGCCGAGCGCGGTGACGCCCCGTGGCCCGCGCCCCCAGTGGGGATCGACCGTGTAGGTGTACGCGCCCTG
>Ga0194131_10002893_pt1 | contig 27824 bp, 17 predicted proteins | sample TA2KigO120mmetaG_FD_148631 | JGI IMG/M metagenome (GOLD analysis project Ga0194131, IMG submission 148631) | Freshwater microbial communities from Lake Tanganyika, Tanzania - TA2015053 Kigoma Offshore 120m | ecosystem: Environmental > Aquatic > Freshwater > Lake | place: Tanzania: Lake... | reverse complement strand
GCCCAACGCCTGATACAGTAAGCTGGTGGACATGTCTTTCCCCTCGAAGCCTGTGTTTTGCTAACTTCAAGGGTGCAAAGCATGTCCACGTTTTCAAGGACAACAAGACGCTCGGCTCGGAAGATCCTAATTTTCACGGAACACAAGGACACAATGGACAACCTGACTGAGCGGCTCACCCGGCTCGGCTATACGGTGACGAACATCCACGGCTCGATGGACGTGGACGCCCGCAAGGAAGCACAGCGAGTTTTCCGCACCGAGAAGAAGATCATGGTCTGCACGGATGCCGCTGGCGAAGGCATCAACCTCCAGTTCTGCCGGTTCTTGATCAACTGGGATATTCCGTGGAATCCGAATCGGCTCGAACAACGCATGGGCCGCATTCATCGTTACGGGCAGCAGGAAATCGTCAAGGTATACAACCTTGTCGCCAGCAATACCCGCGAAGGTGCAGTGCTGGAGCGAATTCTGTCCAAACTCGACATCATGCGAGAGCAACTCGGCGACGACCGAGTGTATGACGTGGTCGATGAACTTCTCGAAGACGTGTCCTTGTTATCCCTGATCGAGCAATCGATTGACGCCACAACCCCTGACAATGCCGCCGAGGTCGCCAAGGAAACAGAAAGATTGATGGCCGACCCGGCTTTGCAGGCAAAGGCCGAAGAACTCGTCAGCCTCCAGAAGAAGCAGTCACTGGCAAGCAAACTCAACCTCGCCGACGCTCGTCGGCTGCGAGACGCCTCCGACGAGCGTCGGCTTCAACCGCTATTCATGCAGAACTTCTTCTTGACGGCCTACCGCGAGGCTGGCGGCACTGTCCGAACCGACGAGCATTTCCCGGTCTACCATGTCGGCCCCGTGCCATCTGATGTCTTGGAGGTGGCCCGTCAGCTTCGATTACCCGTCCGCGACAAATACGACACGCCTTTCGTTTTCGACAAGACCCTCGTCTCGGTCGCCAGCAAGGCCCGTGTGCCGGAACACACCAAGCTGCTGGGGTCCGGCCATCCTTTGTTCGACACCCTGACCGAGTGGGCTATCCGCAAGGCCCGTGATAGCTTCGCCAAGGGAGCGACCCTATGCGACCCCAACATTGCTGCACCGCAGCGAATCTGGCTTGTGCGCTCGGTCATTGAGGATGGGCGGCAGGAAGCTCGCAAGCGACTCGCGCATCAGCAACTGTCCGTCGTCCTTGCCGATCACCACGGGCTGCGTGCGATCTCGCCGGCCAAACTGTTGAATTTCACTGTGCCAGACGCCCAGACGGCAGCGCCCAACGTGCCGGACAAGCCCGCCGAAGAAGTGCAGATGTGGTCGTACTCGAATCTGACCGAAGATCAGATGCGAAAGGTACACGATCACCGCAAGGCCGAGTGCGAGTTGCGGCGTCTGTATCTTGACACGACGTTCACCGAACTTATCACGGAACTCTCGATGAAGGTCGAAGGCTTGCAGCGGGCATCCCTGTTCGGCAACGACGACCCTGACGAACGCGAGAAGCTCGAAAAGCGTCTGCGGGAATTGAAGGCCCGCAAGCAACGTCGCCTGGACGACCTCGAATTGATGCTGCGGCTAACCGCTAACCTGCCAGATGTGGTCACATCTGCTCTGGTCGTCCCGGCGAGTGTGGCTGTCCTCGACCCAGTGGAGCCTCCGAAGGCCGGCGGCGGCTTCGCCATGCAACGGGACGACGAGGTCGAGCGTATCGCGATGCTCGTCGCCATGCAGTATGAGAGGGCCAGGGGCTGGAAGCCCGAGGACGTGTCACAGGACGGCGAGCATTACGACATCCGCAGCGAAGGCCCGGACGCGGCCAAACGGTTCATCGAGGTCAAGGGCCGCGCACAGACCGGCGGGGTGATGCTGACGGCCCCCGAGGTGGACAAGCTTCGTCAACTTGGCGACCGTGCGTTTCTCTACATCGTGACGTTCTGCAAAGGGGAAAAACCGAAGTTGAGGATCATCCAAGACCCGATGGCCAACCTCCACCCGGCGATGCTCTACCGGCAGGTGCAGTATTTCGTGGACGAGGCAGACTGGAAACAACAGGGAGAAGACCATGACTGTCCCCCGGTTGATTGAGGTCGCCCTGCCGATCCGCGAGATCTCTGCCGAGAGCGTCCGCGACAAGAGTCTGCGGCACGGTCACATCTCGACGCTGCACCTGTGGTTCGCTAGGCGACCGCTGGCTGCGTCACGGGCCGTCGTCTTCTCCTCCCTCGTCCCTGACCCGGATCACCCCGAATGCCCACCAGCATTCCGTGCCGCTGTTGAACAGCACCTGAAGACCAACGTTCCCGACGTGCTGAAGTCCTACCGCCGGGGCCGGGTCACGCACATGGCCCCCGACCCGTATCGCCCCTACGACGGCCAGCCCGACACGTTGCGCAACCGACTCTTGATGTTCATCGCGAAGTGGTCGCCGGAATGGCTGGCATTCGACGCCGGCAAGAGTGACAAGGAACCCAAGCCCGAGAACCTCCTTGATGACCGCTCCTTGGTAAAGTGGGAGACGAGCGGCCCGACGACCAAGATCGGCACGAAGGAAGTGCCGAATGAGATGGGCCAGAAGATCCTGTGGATCGCCCGCGAACTCACTCGTATCGCCAATGGCAACCAGATACCGACCGTATTGGACCCATTCTCGGGCGGTGGGGCCATTCCGCTGGAAGCTGGCCGCGTTGGCGCACAACCCATCGCCAACGACTACAACCCAGTTGCCTACCTGATCCTCCGCGCAACCTGCGAGTTCCCGCAGAAGTACGGCAAGCCGGGGAAACGAGCCAAGGTCCGCGACGGCAATGAAACGCCGGGGTTGTTCGGCGACGGCGAGATGGTGACCGTGCCGAACGTCCTAGCCTTCGACGTGGAACACTACGCAAAAGAGATCCTGCGACGGGCCAAGGAAAAGATCGGCCACCTGTATCCGGTTGGCAAGGACAAGCAGCCGGTCGTCGGTTATCTCTGGGCGAGAACTGCAACCTGCTCGAACCTATCGTGCAAAGCTGACATTCCGCTACTCAGCAGCTTGGTCATCTGCAACAAGGCGGGCAAGAAAGTTGCCCTGACAATGGCACTGAAGGGCAAGGAGACTGTTTTTGGCATCGCGAAGGACAAGGAGATCACTCGCTCCGAAGGGACAATGCTGAATCGAGGAAACTGCCGATGCCCGATCTGCTTGCAACCAACGCCGGTCAAAGATTTACGACAAGCTGGGCGTGACAACAAGATTAAGGAACGACTGGTGGCAGTCATCCTCGACATGCCGGGTGGGAAAAATTACCGCCCGGTGGAAGCACGGGACTTAGAAGCAGTCGAACAGGGAAAGCTGTTGGCCGCGAAAGTCGAGCGTCCCTCGGAGCCTATTCTGCCCGAGATCACGTTAAAGGGCGAAGACGAGGATGATGTTGCAAACTCCACGGGGATTCGGTGTCACCAGTATGGGTTCAAAACGTGGGGGTCGTTGTTCAATGATCGTCAACTACTTGCCGTACAAACCTTGACCGACTGCCTGCGTGAAGTCGTCGGCGAGATAGGCAAGAAAGTGACTGATGCTGGCTATCTCCAAGCCGTCACCGGCTACCTCGGGCTTTGGGTGTCTCGCACATCGGCCCGGTATGTCTCATTCGGTCGTTGGGATGCTGGCTACGAAAAGTTTCAGACACCATTCGACATGGCGAAACTGTCGATGGTTTGGGACTACTCCGAGGTCAATCCTTTCAACATGGTGACGGGTGGGGCGGAAGGGCAGATCGAGTGGATCACCCGCGTCATTGTGCATGAGTCATCGACTGCGGGATCGAAAGCAGTCGCGGCTCGGGTACTCAAGGGCGACGGGGCTGCCGTGGATCTGCAACCTGCGTGTGCTTCGGCAGTCGTTACCGATCCGCCGTACTTCGACGCCATCTCCTACGCTGACATCTCCGACATGTTCTACGTCTGGCTCAAGCGAGCAGTCGGCGATGATTTCCCTGAAGCGTTCTCGACCCCACTGACGCCCAAGAGCGAGGAAGCGACTGCATTGAAGCATCGTCACGGAGGCAATGGTGGCAAGGCGGAAGTACACTTCACTCGGAAATTGGCGGGCTGTTTCGCTGAAGCTCATCGCGTCTGCAAACCGGACGGCGTCATCACCGTAATCTTCGCTCACCAAACGACGAAGGCGTGGACTGCTTTGGTCAACGCACTGTTCGAGGCAAAGCTTAACATCACTGCTACCTTTCCAATCGACATGGAGTTGAAAAATCGCGCTCGGGGCTTGGACAGTTCAGCCCTTGAGTCGTCCATCACGGTCGTCTGCCGGCCCCGTGTGGCTACCGCCCCTGGCTCTTTCAAGGACGTGCGGCGGGAAATCGAGCGGGTGGTCAAGGAGAGCGTCAAGCGGTTCTGGGACTACGGCTTTCGTGGGGCTGACCTGATCGTTGCTTGCTACGGCCCCGCTGTCGGTGAGTTCGGCAAGTACGAGCGAGTCGAACGCGGCGACGGCGAACCAGTCACCGTGCCGGAACTGCTTCAACTGGTTCGGGAGGCTGCACTGAAGGCCATCGCTGGCGAGTTCACCGGCGACCAGTTGTCGCGGCTGTACTTCGTCTGGGCGAACATGTACGGGGTCGAGGAACAAACATGGGACGACGTGCGGCTGGTGGTGCAGATCGGTGGCGACTCCGAGAATGCGATGGAGGTCGCCACGGGTCGCGGCCTGTTCGTGGTGGACGGAGCCAACTCCCGCTTGGCTGTCCTTGCCGACCGTGCCGACCGCACTTACTTGGGCAAGGACACGACCGATCCCCTAATCGACCAACTCCACAAAGCCATGCTGCTCTGGAAGGCTGAGGACCGGCCTGGGTTGGTACAGTACCTCCACGGCCACGACCTTGGCGACCACGTTGGGTTCTGGCGATTGGCCCAGGCGTTGTTCGAGGTCATGCCGCGCGATGCCGAGGACTGGAAGCTCGTCAGTGCCTTGCTCGGCGAACGGAACACCCTGCGAACGGAAATCAAGCGGCGTGATGCTGCCCTGGTTGGCACTGTCGAACCCGGTCTGTTCGACGGGCAGGAGGAGTGACCATGCTTCGTCAGCGTGGACGTGGCCTTCGACCCCTACGGCGTCATCCGAATCTGGTAACCGGCTAAAAGAGAACGAACCATGCCTGCCCTTCCTCCCTGGTACAAGGTAGCTCTCCCGCACAGCGACATCCGCGAAGGGCGGCTGGACGAGTCCGTCTTCGCGGCCAACATCTGGGCCGTGCGTCAGAACAACGCGCCGACGACCTACCTCGATCCCGAGCAGTTCTTCGCCAAGACCTACCTGACCGGCGGCTTGACGAAGGTGCTGAAAAAGGCCGGCAATGCCCTGTGCGGGATGACCGAGGCCGGCGACCGCATCATCAGCCTTCAGACCGCGTTCGGCGGCGGTAAGACCCACACCCAGGTCGCCCTGTGGCATCTGGCCCGTCACCCCGACGTGCTGCGCTCCTCGGCGGCGTGCGCGGAAGTCCGAGAAGTCCTCGGCGACAAGATCCCGAAGAAACCATGTAACGTCGCCGTCTTCACCAACCAGACGTGTGACGCCACGCAAGGGCGGCGGACTCCTGAAGGTGTGCAGACCCGAACTTTGTGGGGGGAACTGGCCCTGCAACTGGGCGGCGTCGATCTCTACAAGATGATCGAGGCGAACGACAAGAGCCGTGCCGTGCCACAGGGGTTGTTCGCTGAGATCCTGCGCAAAGCCGCACCATGCTTAATCCTGCTGGACGAACTGGCAGATTACTGTGTCGGCGCGATGGCGGTTTCGGTCGGTGAGGGAACCCTGGCGGACCAGACGGTGAGCTTCGTGCAGCAGTTGACGGAAGCTGCCTCTTTGGTTCCGGGGGCCGTCATCGTCGCCACGCTGCCGGCGAGCCATCTGGAGGTTGCCAGCAGCGACAAGGGCCAGGAGATCCTCAGCCGGCTGGAGAAGCGTTTCGGACGGATGTCTGCCGACCTGAAGCCCGTTGCCGACGAGGAGATTAACGAGGTTGTCCGGCGGCGGCTTTTCGAGAACCTCGGCGATACCACTGTCCACGCCCAGGTCGCCGACGCCTATATGAAACTCTACCAGTCGCACAAGAATGAAGTCCCGCCCGAGGCGGCAAAGGCTGCATTCCGCGAACGCATCCTGGGCGCGTATCCTTTCCACCCATCGCTTATCGACACCCTGTACCTACGCTGGGGATCGCACAACGACTTCCAGCGAACCCGTGGCGTGCTACGACTACTGGCGAGCATCGTGGGCGACCTGTGGAAGGAAAGGGAGACGACCAAGCAGACGCAGCCGCTGATCCAGCCATGCCACGTCCGCTGGACGATTGACGCTCTGCGTGCCGCGCTTACGCGACTCTGGGGTGCGACCTATGACAGCGTCGTCGCTGCCGACGTGATCGGCGACAAGGCCAATGCCGTGGCCGTCGATGAGGATCGCGGGCGGGAGTACGCCGACGAGCGGGTGGCGCAGGGCGTGGCTTCGGCAGTGCTGCTCGGCTCGTTCGGAGGTCAGGGCGACCGGGCCGGCTTCAGCAGTAAGGAAGTCCGCTTTTGTGCAGGCAGGCCCGACATCAACTGGGGCTACACGGATGGGGCGTTACTCGCCCTGGAGGAAAAGGCGTTCTACTTGCACAACGCCGCCGCCGGCAGCCAGGGCAAAAGATACTGGTTCGGTACGAAACCGACACTGACGAAGCTGCTCGTCCAGTACCGGGGCCAGTTTGCCGGCCAGGATTTCGACATCGAGATCATCGAGACGTTGCAGGCGCAGACCAAGACGCTGAAGGTCGATCCGGCGACGTGGCGGGTGCTGGTCAACCCACAGGCCGACTTGCCCGAGCAGAAGGTGCTGACCCTGCTGCTCATGTCGCCGGATTGCGTGTGGTCCGACGAGAGCCAACTGTGGAACGCGGCGAAGGATCGCATCAAGGAACTGAGCCAGAAGTGCGGCACGAAGGATCGGCTGTACCGCAACACCATTCTCATCCTGCTCCCGAACCAGCGCGGCCTGACCCGGCTCCGCAAGGAACTCCGCGAGGTCGCCGCCTTGGAGGCGGTCAAACGCGACTACGCCAGCCAACTGGACTCCGATCAACTCGATGAACTCAAGCAGAAGTTGGCCAAGCAGAAGGAAACCGTCACCGAGGTGATCGGAGGCGCATACCCACACGTTGCCCGCATCGAAGGGCAGGAGGTGGCCGTCTCGAACATGACCGAGATCGGCCCCAACCTCACCGATCACCTCCTGGCCGTCTGGCGACAAGTCACCGACGAGGAAGAATGGGTGTTGAGAAAGGTCGGGACGGTGACTCTCCAGAAGAGCGGTATGGTCCCGACCGAAGGCGGCATCCGGGTGCGTGACGCGGTCGAGGCGTTCCTCCGCTACACCGACAAGTCGATGGTGGCGTCCGCCGACTCCGTCCTCCAGGGGCTGTCCCAGGCGTGCAAGGACCGGCTCATTGGCATCGGACGCGGTACGTCCACGGAAAAGCTCCAGACCAAGCGGTGTGGCGAGTACGTCGCCCTGGACCGCAGCGAGGAGGGGGTGTGGATCATTCCTCCCTTCACCGAGCAAGTCGCGGTCCCAGTGCCTGGGAAGACTGGGCCGGGATCTGGCGGTACACTCGTTGTCGAACACGACGATGCACCGGACGACACCCCCACAAAGACGGACGAAGTAGCGGTCGTGGTCAAGACACCAAAGACCGTGCAGACCGTTAGCCTCACTGGCACAGTACCGCTTGAGTCATGGACGGAGGTCTTCCGCTGTTTCGTCGGCCCAGCGGCCCGGCTCGGGCTGAAGAGCCTGCAACTGGGCATCGCATTCAAGTTCGTTGCGCAAGACGGCCAGCCGCTGGACCCAGACAATCCGACGCTGAAGGCGATGCGGGAGGCGGCTCGACAACTCGGCATCCAGATCGTTGAAGACGGTGGCCCCTAAAATCGACCACTTCTTCTGAAAGGCGCGGAAGATGAACATCGACCTGACATGTGGAGAGAATCAGAAGTACAAGAAGAGCATCGAGGTTTTTGCTCTGAACTTTAACACAGAGAGCAAGGCGTTCAGCATGCCTTACTGCGCTGGCGACGACTGGTTTCAGGTATTGAAATGTCCGCTCACAATCGCTCCGACGAGTCTCTCGTTTCAAGGAGGAGTGTCAATTCATTTTGCGCGGCAAGAAGACGCCGACGCTTTCGGAGCATGGCTGATCGAAGCAGACAAGAAGGTGCGACACGGCTTCACGACTATGCGGGGATGATCCAAGGGCAACTGCCCAGAAACGAATCGCAGACCTTTGTGGCCCTTCACCCAGAATGGCATCATTTGGGATCGCTTTGCAGAGAGAACTTCCATGAGCGAGACGCTGTTCAAGAAAGTCGATTACTCGTTGTCAAAGCTGATGGACGACATCGAGATGGGTACTATCGGCTTGCCGGACATCCAGCGTCCGTTCGTTTGGAAGAATGCGAAGATTCGCGACCTCTTCGACTCGATCTATCGTGGCTACCCGGTCGGCTACTTCCTTTTCTGGCAGAACTCATTCGACGGAAGTCAGAAGCAAATCGGAACCGACCAGAAGCAAAAGGTCGCGCATCTGCTGATCGTGGACGGCCAACAGCGATTGACCTCGCTCTTCGCCGTGATCAAGGGCGTCCCCATCGTCAGGGAATCCTACGAGAAAGAGCAGATCGAAATCGCGTTTCGACCGACCGATGAATCATTTGAAGTTGCCGATGCGGCCATTCGCAAGGACTCAGAGTACATCCCCAACATCTCGATCTTGTGGGCCAAGAACGCCAACCTGTTCGACATCGTAGGCGACTACATTGAGAACTTGAAGAAGCACCGCGATTCGGCGGGGACGCCGCTCTCAACGGACGAAATCAAGAAGATTCAGACGGCCATGCAACGAGTGTCCAACCTGCTGAGTTACCCATTCACAGCCCTGGAATTGGCAGCCAGCATCAATGAGGAACAAGTTGCCGAGGTTTTCGTCCGTATCAATAGCAAAGGCAAAGTGCTGAACCAGTCGGACTTCATCCTCACACTCATGTCTGTCTTCTGGGATGAAGGACGGACACAGCTAGAGGACTTCTGCCGCGAAACACGCATTCCCTCCAAAAACAAACCAAGCCCGTTCAACCATTTCATCGAACCCGATCCGGACAACCTGTTGCGTGTCTCTATCGGCGTCGGGTTCCGACGTGCCAGACTGAAGTACGGGTACTCACTACTGCGCGGCAAAGACCTCGAAACCGACCAGTTCAGCGACCAGCGACGAGTTGAGCAGTTTGACATCTTGAAAGCAGCGCAAGCCGATGTCCTGAATCTGCAAAACTGGCACGGCTTTTTGCGGACTCTGCATTTGGCCGGCTATCGTGGGTCGCACATGATTAGCTCCAGCACGACCCTGATCTACGCTTATGTGTTTTATCTCATAGGAAAGAAATCGTTCAAAATCGAAGGCTTCACGCTATCCAACGTCATTGCTCAGTGGTTTTTCATGTCCTCATTGACGGGACGCTACACTGGCGGATCGCCTGAAACGGCGATGGAGAAAGACCTCGCACTCATCCGCGACTTCAAGACCGCCGATCAGCTTCTGAATTGGATGACCAAGACAATCGAAAGTGAGTTCACCGATGACTTCTGGAACATTACGCTTCCAAATCGCTTGGACACGTCGTCAGCCACAAGCCCAATCCTCTATGCGTACAACGCTTCCTTGAACTTGCTCCATGCAAAGGTGCTGTTCTCCAACAAGAAAGTCGTGGATCTGCTCGACCCAACCCAAAAGGGCGACAAATCGGCTGCCGAACGACACCACCTATTCACCAAGAAATATCTGAAAGCCAAGGGAATTACGGCGACTCGGGACACGAATCAAATCGCTAACTTCGCCCTGGTCGAGTGGGATGACAACATCGCAATCTCAGGTGATTCACCGGAAGACTACTACCCGGTTTATTCCCAGCGGTTCTCAGAGCATGAACTCGCCCAGATGTGTCATTGGCATGCCTTGCCTTTGAACTGGCACAAGATGGACTACCGCGACTTCTTGGAGGCTCGCCGGAAGCTCATCGCCAAGATCATTAAGGAAGGTTTCGGGCATATTGCTCACGGGACAGCAGCAGGGGTTGAGTTGAAAGACGACCGGCCCATCGCGGAGATTATTGCCGCCGGCGAGACGACGCGAATCGAGTTCAAATCCACGCTCAGGGTCAACCTTCACACGGGCCAACCCGACAAGAAAATGGAGCATTCCTGTCTCAAGACGATTGCGGCGTTTCTGAATTCGCACGGCGGACATCTTGTTATCGGAGTGGCCGACAGCGGCGAAGTCCTCGGCATTGAGAAAGATGGCTTTCCGAACGAAGACAAGATGAACCTGCACATGGTCAATTTGCTGAAGGATCGCTTGGGACCGCAGCACATGCTGCACATAGATCCTCGCTTCGAGACTCTTGACGGCAAGAAGGTGTTGGTCGTTCGATGCAGGCCGTCGAACCTGCCCGTGTACCTCAAGGATGGCACGACCGAACAGTTTTTCGCCCGCACTGGCGCGGCGACCACAGAACTCTTGCCCAGCCAGATTCAGGCGTACATTCAGCAGCGATTCTGAGACGGGCTGTCGGTAAGATCCCCCGAATATGAAACGTGTCCTATACTTCTTGGCCAATGCTTTCGCTGGGATCGTGCTGATCTTGTTGCTGCTTGACCCTACCCGGCCACTGGCCCCAATCTTCGTTCTGCTCGCCCTGGCCGTCGTCTGCGCTGTCGTCCCGTGGTACTTGAAACGATGACTGGCCTGACGCCGTCACGCCGCGAAACACTTCGTCCAGTCGGGACCAAGATGCCTCAAGACTTTCTCCATCACCCACACCTGCCCGTTCGCCTTCTCGGTCTGCTGGTACACCCACTTGGCGATCTGGATTGATGCCGTGAGATCGCACGGTAGTGCCGCCGCAACCAGCCGATCTTGCAATTCGACCTGATGCTCCCGGTTCCGCTCGATCCAGGCCGCGAGGTGATTCTCGGCTGCGAGGAAGTCCGACTTGGCGTTGTTGCACTTGTCGTGCGCCAAGATGAAGTTGTGGCCCAGGTCGGCGGGGTAGCGCGACCAGGGAACGAAATGGTCTACCTGCGACTGCTTGGACAGCGGCTTCTGGCAGTAAAGGCAGATACCCTTCTGCACTTCCAGCAAGATAGGACGATAGGCGTCGAGGCTGGCCCGCTCCTGGCCGAACAGAAACGTGCCGAGGTCAGTAACGTTGCCGAGCTTGTTTGCGTTGAGCTTCTGAACGAACCGGACCCAGGCTCCCTCGATCAGGTCGCGGACCAATTCGTAAAAGGCCCGGAAGCAGTAGGCGACACCGGGCTTCAGGGTGATTCGATTTCCCCGTCCCAGGTTCTCGTACAGAAACTCCAGCGGTTCGTTTCCGACTGTCTGCAACTTCCACAGAGGCATGGTGCGGACCACCTGATCGACCTCGGCAACCAGTGCCGACCAGCGGTCTGATGCCGTCTGCTTGAGGCGAAAGAGCGATCCGCCACACTCTTGTTGCGACTGGGCGATCTGCGAGATGATCGCAGCCTGCTTGCCGGTATTCTGCTGGAGGATCAAGCCGGTCGTCTCGCCGCCGATCTGAAAGGGCCGGGACTGTCGCCAGTAAAGCTCCACGAACTTTGCCGCGATGTCCTTCGTTTCGAGGTCCAGCGGAGCGCCAGTATCCTCGCCCTTCAGGACGGCGAGATCGGCCAGGGCGTGAACAAGGGCGAATTTGTAGCTGGCAACGAACAGCCCCTCAGCCAGCAAGCGCTGGATGTTTCGCAGGAATTGAACCTGCTCCTCGGGAGTCGGAATGGGCCATGTCATCAATGCCCCTCACCCCAATACTGGGCCTTCTTGGGCAAGATCCAGCGAACGCCACCCCTCGGATCGTCCGAATCACCCAGGCGGCGGGGAATGACATGAACGTGAGCGTGCATGACGGTCTGGCCGGCGGCTGCTCCGTCATTGAGGCCGACGTTGAAGCCATCCGGGGTTAGCTCGGCCATCAGCTTGGTACGAACCTGGGCGACGAGGTTCCACACGGCTGCCTGTTCTTCGTCGGTTAGATCGAACACGCTGGTGACGTGCCGTTTGGGAACGACGAGCGTGTGGCCATCTGCGATGGGGAATCCGTCAGGGACCGCGACTGCGAAGTCGTTCTCAAGCAGGATGCGAGGTTGCTCCAGGCGACAAAATGGGCAGTCGTGTGGTTCCATGCAAAGAGTCGTTCCCGCAAAGGAGAAGTCGAAGCAGGTTTTCAGCAAGTTCTTGCCATTTTAGCCGAAAGCTGGTTGGCGGCTCGTCAACGCTCGGTCGTGGTTGGTCTGGTTGACGCAGCGAGAGTAAGATCTCATCATGCCGCAGTCGATCCCCCCAGGACTGACGCAGGAACACGTCCTCCGCACCCTCGCGGATCTGGACGGCGGGATCGATCACCCCTTCGGCGACCCCACCAAGTATGAACTCGTTCACGATGGCAAGCACTACGCTCCGAAAGCCGTCGTCGGGCTGGCCTGCCGCTATTCGATTGGCCGCATCCTCACGCCTGACGAATTCAGCGGTGGAGAAGCTCCAGGGCAGGCCAACTTCGTGCTGCGGAAACTCGGCTTCACCGTGATTCGCAAAGGCGAGGACGCCGCCGAAGATGAGAAGCCCGCCCACAAGGACTGGACGGAACAAGAAGTCTGCCTGATCGTTGCCGACTATTTCGACATGCTCGAAGCCGAACTCCTGGGCAAGTCCTTCAAGAAGTCCGACCACCGCAAAGCACTGGCCCCGAAGCTCCTGTCCCGATCCGATGGGTCCATCGAGTTCAAGCACCAGAACGTCAGCGGCGTCCTCGTTGAACTCGGCCTGCCGTACATCGAGGGGTACAAGCCCCGGAGCAATTACCAGGGCATCCTTGCTACGGAGGTCGAGAGCTTTCTCGATCAGCGCCCCGGCTTCCTCGAAAAGCTGGCGGCAGCGCCGACGCTCAATCCGGCGCAAGCCCAGCAGATTGCTACACCCGACCTAGAGCAGATCATCGAAGATCCGCCAGAAAAGACCATCGCTCCGACGACCATGAGCAAGCCGTGGTTGTCCCGCAAGGCCAGGAAGATCGACTTCGCCGAACTTGATGCTGCCAATCGTCAACTTGGCAAGCTCGGCGAGCAGTTCGTGTTCGATCTGGAGAGGTATCGGCTGAAGGCTGCCGGGCGGGACGATCTTGCCCAGCGGGTCGTGTGGGCTTCACAGGAGATCGGCGACGGCCTGGGCTTCGACATCATCTCCTTTGACGACGCCGACGATTCCGAGCGAAAGCTAGAGGTTAAGACAACCGGCCTGGGGAAGTTCTTCCCCTTCTACGTCACCGGCAACGAGGTCCGCTGCTCCGAAGACATCCCACAGCAATACCACCTGTTCCGGGTCTTCGACTTCGGACGAGAGCCACGGCTTTACATTCTGCACGGATCGCTGCGCGAATTGTGCCAGCTTGATCCAGTGCTGTACCGGGCGGTGATTTGACGGGAGGCGTGGGCAGTGCGTGCGCCACGGGCTAGACTTTCTCCGGCGTGCCGGGCGCACTGTGAACGAGGAGGATGCTGATGAAACGCCATTTTCGACTAGCTCTGGTCGTCACGTTTACTGTCGTCGTCAGCGTCTTTGCGCTTCAACCGTCTACCGACCCGCCCAAGCCGTTCACCGGCAAGGTGGTCGGCATCTCGGACGGCGACACCATCACCGTGTTGCTGGACAAACAGCAGCACAAAATCCGCCTTGAGGGAATTGACGCCCCTGAAAGCGGCCAAGCATTCGGCACGAAGGCGAAGCAAGTCCTGAGCGACAAGATTTTCGGCAAGGAGGTCAAGGTAGTCTGGAGTTCACGGGACAAGTACAAGCGGATTCTGGGCCACGTCTATTTGGATGACAAGTGGATCAACAAGGAGCTTGTCGAAGAAGGTTTCGCTTGGCACTACGTCAAGTACAGCAATGACAAAGACCTAGCGAAAGCCGAGAAGGACGCCAAAGAAGGCAAGAAGGGATTGTGGGCAGACCCTTCTCCGATCCCGCCGTGGGACTTTCGCAAAGGTAAAGCGGACCTACCAGATGACCTCGACACCGTGTACATCACGGCATCAGGCAAGAAGTACCATCGGGCAAGTTGCAAGTACGTTGCCAAGAGCAAGATGCCCATCTCGTTGAAGGAAGCCCAGGCAAAGTACGAGCCGTGTTCCGTCTGCAAGCCGAAGTAGGGACGACCCATCATCCCAGGTTTCAAAACGGATAGAACCACACCGGCTGCGGCTGCTTGGTCGGCTGAACCAACTTCTCGGCACGCTCCGGCTTCCGTACATGCCAGTCGCCGCCGTCGCACTCGAAAAGCTCGACGCTCCCGATCAACACGCCACGGCGAAGCTGGTCGCAGGTCACGTCCCTGATCCCGTAATCAGCCATCATCTCCGCTTCGGCCTTGGCGGAATATCGGCCCAGGCTGGCGTAAATGAAGACCCGGCCCCTGATCTTCGTCGGCGCTGAACGGTACTCGATCTTCTTGACGCCACGCATGATTGCCTCAGCGTGGGGCTGCCGTATGCTCAAGGCCCGCGCCGGCTGGTAATGGCCCAGTGCCGTGCGGACGGCGGCACGCTCCGGGTCGTCATCAGGCAGTAGGCCGTCGAGCGTGTTGAGGAAGCTGACGATGTTCCTCGCGTCCCCCGGAGGCCGATTCTCCTCGGCCAGCTTGGTCAGGGTCCGAGTGAACGGATGATCGTTGATGCTGCGGAACCCCACGAAGTTGGCGCAGGCAGCCTTGAAGTCATCGAAGGGCTTGCCATTCAACTCCACGGGAGGGGCCAACTCCCAGCCGGTCCCGGTCGCCTCGAACTGGCTGTCCCCGTTCGACGTGACCTGTTCGATCTCGAATGTCTGCCAGAGGAAGTAGCGGCGGGGCCGACCGATCCCGGCGATTAAGAAGACCCGGCCATCGGCTTCTCGGACGTTCGGGCGGCGGGTGTGGATGGCAAGCCGGGAAGCGCTGAAGGGCGGGTCAGAGAGCAGAAGACCCTCGTTGGCGACGTTGTGGTATTGGAGGTAGCGGTTCATGGTACTTCGCGTTCTGCAAGTTCAGACAGACGACTCGCCGCACTGCTTGAGAATCCGCCAGAAAGTGGTCCCGCTCTGGCCCGTCTCCTCGGTCCAGAGTTTGGCTTTTTCCGACCACGGTAGATCCTGGGCGTCGATTCGCCGAGCCACTTCCACTTGTGCTTTTCGGCGGGCCTCCTCAACGTCGGGGTCGAGCTTGCCAACTATCCGCCGAACCACGGCAGGGGTCGTTTCAGCCTGTTTCGCGACCTCGGCCAGGGAAAGCCCCTCTGCCCGGAGTTGTCGTATCATCTGTTCTGGAGTAGTTTTACGAAATGCGATTTCCTGCGAGAACAAGCTTGCGACGAAATGAAATACCGAGGTGTCCGTGCGGCTATCTTGGCGATAGCCGGCACGTGTGCAAGTGCGCGCCGATGCAGATCGAGCGCTACATGGGCCGGATCAGTGGCCCGCTGCTGGATCGCATTGACTTGCACATTGAAGTCCCGGCCGTGCCGTACCAGGAACTGGCAGCGACGGCCGACGGCACGTCAAGCGCCGTCATGCGACAGCAAGTGCACCGCGCCCGCGAGATCCAGCGACAGCGCTTCGGCGCCGATAGCCGGCGCGTCAATAGCCGAATGAACAGCAAGCAACTCCGCAAGCACTGCGTCCTTGACGAGGCCGCCCGCAAGTTGCTGGAGCAGGCGATGGAAGACCTCGGTCTGTCGGCCCGCGCCCACGACCGCATCCTGCGCATGGCCCGCACCATCGCCGACCTCGACGACGCCGCCGACATCAAGGAATCGCATCTGAGCGAGGCGATCAACTATCGGAGCCTGGATCGCAAGCTGTGGGCAAGGTGAGTCATTCGGAATTGAGAATGAAGTGCCGATGCGGACGATTCCGGTTGTTTACTGGTTCTGTGGCTCGACCGGCGTTATCGTGCTGTTGGCTGCGATCAGGTTGTGCACGTAGCGCATCTTCTCGCGCACCGGCTCGACCAGCACTTCCGGGACGAGATCGAGCAGGCCCATGCTGCGGTTGATCTCGTTCATGCCGATGCCGAGCGCCTTGTACTGCGTGACCATGGCGTCGAAATCGCCGAGGCGAGGCGGCGTGCGCGTGAAATCGACCTGGTGGGCCGTATCGAGCACGCTGACCATGTCGAGATAGGTTGCGAACGTCTCGGCAAAGTCCTCCCACGGATGCATGCTGGCGTAGGCGCTGACGAAGCGTTCCTGCCAGCCGGCGGGAGCGCCGTTCTTGTAGTAGGCAGCAAGCGCGTCCTGATATGTGGGATTCTCGTGGTTGCCAAAGACCTTGCGAAACTCCTCCTCATCCCGGCCCAGCACCAGAATCTCCCAGAAGTAATGGGCGATCTCGTGGCGGAAGTGGCCGATGAGCGTGCGGTGCGCCTCGCCGAGATGGACACGCAACCGTTCGCGCTCGGCGTCGTCGGCCTCGAGGATGTTGATGGTGATGAGACCGTTGGCGTGTCCAGTGTAGACGCGCTCGACGGCACCCATGTGCCGCATCAGGCAATGCGTGATGACGTCAGCCTTGAAATCAAAGCGCAGCTTGGGCCGCGGATCGGATTCGTCGAGCCGGTATGGCAGGCCCAGCAGGTCGAGGTCGTAGAACAAGCGCCGCTTGGCGCTTTCCAGGCGATACCATTTCTCGGCATAGTGGGGAACAGTTAGATCCGGGATGGTCTGGTTGAAGCAACAGCAATCGCACAGCACGTCATCGGCAAGTGTGGCGGCGTCGGCGGCGCTCACGCAGCGGTTGCAGACGCTGTGCTGCTGATAGTTGGCGCACTTGACCAGGGCCACGCCGCAGGCCGGATTGCCACAGCGCCAGCCCCCCTCCGGCTGCGGCAGCAGCGCCACCACGGCCCGGCAGCCCGGACAGAATCCCGTCTCCTTGCCGCAGCGCAAGCAGACGCTGTTGTCAATAAACAGCATGTTCTCGCAAGCACAGCGGTAGGTTCGCATGGATGCATGTCTCGCGGGGATCGGGAATGGCAATCTGAGCCCGAAGCGCTAGCGAGGGCGGACATGTCGCCTCGCTTGTACCGAATGCTCAACTCCTGCGGATGCGGATGAATTCCGCCCTCGCTAGCGCTTCGGGCTCAGCTGATGCGGGTTGATGTCAGCCCTTGCTGGCGCTTCGGGATCAGTTTTCCTTGCGCGCTGCCACGCGGACCTGCTCGAAGACGAAGACGCCCTTCTTGTTGGAGATGATGACGTCCGGGATGCCGTCGCCATTGATGTCCTCGCAGGCGAACTGGGTGCCGATGCCGGAATCGTCGTCAATGAGGTGCGGGAAGAACGTGACGATGCCGTCGCCGCTCTTCCTGGCTTCGAGCCAGAAGAGGTAAGCCGGCTCGGTGGGAGCCGCGTCGCCGGCGGGGCCATGCGCCCACCAGCGCCGGCCGGTGACCAGGTCCTTGAGCCCATCGCCGTTGACGTCCACCAGGTTCAGGGCGTGCGACTGTGAGAAGAATTGCTTCTTCATGTTCTCCCAGATGACAACTCCGGAGTGCGGCGAGGTGCGGCCCGCGCCAACGATGATCGTGGCCGTGGTCTTCTTCTTGTCGCGCACGAGCGCCACGCCGAGTTCCGTCCATTTGCCGGTGAGGCACTCATCCCCGCCGCTGTCTAGCCAGTGCTTCAGAATCTTCTCACAGGACACATCGCCATCGTCACTGAAGATCAGCATGTCGGTATTGTCCGGATAGGCCTTGAGCAGCGCGTCGGTCTTGGCCGGATCGCGCAGGGCGCGGCACAGAAGCGGCACGGCACGCAGCGCCGGCAAGTTCTTCCTGGCCCGATGCACGTTTACCAGGTCCAGGAGCTTCTTGTCATCGGCCGACAGCGGATAGTTTTTCTGATCCTTGAACAGCAGGCCGCCCAGTGAGATGTCGTGCCGAACAAACGTCGGCCCGCTTGTCCCTGGCTTCTGCTGGTGCCACCACAGCCCGAAGTTGTGAGCAGAGCTGGACAGGATGTCGTTCTTGCCGTCGCCGTCGAGATCGAGGGCGTACATGTCGGCGCAGTCGGGGCCAAGGGTGGCGGGGTGAAACTTCCACGGCTGGCCGTCGTGTTTGGCGGGATGCTCCCACCAGCCGGCCGTGGTGATGACGTCATTGCGGCCGTCACGATTGACGTCACCCACGCCCAGGCCATGGGAAAAGCGAAACGTGCCCGGGACGACCTTGCCCTTCTCGCTCGGGACGCTGATGGGATGATGCTCCCAGAGCTGGTACGGGTCCTTGCCGGGCCGCAGCCAGAACATTTGCCCCATGTTGTCCTGCCCCTTGGGCTGGACGCCCATGATGAGCACGCGCTTGCCGTTGCCCAGAAGGTCGGCGTATTGCGGGGTCTCGTTGCAAGCCGACTGGCTGAGCACGTGTCCCTTCCAGTAGCCGCCCTTCTTGCCGGGATTCTCGTACCACAGGCACGGATCGCCGGGGAACGGAATCACGAGGACGTCCGGCCAGCCGTCGCCGTTGAAATCGTCGGCGAACACGGCGAACGAATGGCTGTAGCGGAGCGGGCTGTATCCCTTCGGGTCGTACTTCGGATTCTTCGGGTCCTTGGAAGGGTCTTCGCGGAGGATGTGCTTCTTCCAGTCCGGCGCCTCGTACCAGACGTCGCCGGTGATGATGTCCGGCTTGCCGTCGCGGTTGACATCGGCAACGGCGACGCCCTCCGAATGGAAGGTTCGATCCACGACCGTCTTCTTCCACTGGATCGCGGGTTTTGTCGCGGGCTTGCCGCCGGCGGCGGACGGCTGGTAGGGGAGCAAGGCAAGGACTGCCGCCGGTAATGCCAAGGAGAGGACGCACGCGAGTTGCCGTTTCATGAAGAGCTCTCTTTCTTGCGTAGCGGAACTCGACCGGACCGCCGAACTTCTGCTGGCATTATCGGGTCCAGCCGTCCCGCCCGCAAGTGGCGCTCCGGCAACCCGTTGAAACATTTTGTGACGGGAAATCCGCGCCGTTCGGCATATACCGGAAAGGGTGCCGAATTGGGAGGCTCGCATGTCCAGGGCGCTGCAGTCCTTGTCGCTGGCGGTGGTCAAGAGGATTGACGCCGTGTGCGATCGCTTCGAAGCCGAGTGGCGGGCCGGCAACCGACCCATGATCGAAGACTACCTGGGAGCGATGGCCGGCGCGGAGCGGGCCGAGTGGCTGCGCGGCTTGCTGCGGCTTGAACTCGAGTTTCGCGGCGGCGGCGCGTCGCAATCGGCCTACGTCGAACGCTTTCCGGACGATGCCGCGACGGTCCAATCGATCTTTCGCGAGCTGCAAGAACGCACCCAGGCCCAGCCGGCCGCTTCGCTCGACACGTCGGTGAGCAAGGACAGCGTGCGCTCCGGCAACGCCGAGAAGAAGCCGGCCGCGACGGTCGAGCTCCCCAAGAAAATCGGCCGCTTCGAGATCCTGGCGCTCCTTGGCCAGGGGGCGTTCGGCAAGGTCTATCGAGCACGTGATCCGCATCTCGAGCGCGAGGTGGCCATCAAGGTACCGCTACTCGAGACGCCGGACGACATCGCCCGTTTTCGTCGCGAGGCCCAGGCGGCAGCCACGCTGCATCACCCGAATGTCTGCCCGGTGCACGAGGTCGGCGAAGACGAGAGCGGCTCTTACATCGTCATGGCCTTCGTGGACGGCAAGACGCTCGCCGATCATCTTAAGGAGCGCAAGGAGCCGCTGCCGGCCCGGCAAGCGGTGCTGATCATTCGCAAGCTGGCCCTGGCGCTGGATGCGGCGCACGGCAAGGGCATCGTCCATCGCGACTTGAAGCCGGCCAACATCATGATCGACCGCGAGCGCAAGGACGTGGTCATCACCGATTTCGGCCTGGCCCGCCGCCGCAAGAACGGCGACGCCTTTCAGACCAAGGAGGGCATGGTCATGGGCACGCCCGCCTACATGTCTCCGGAACAGGCCCGCGGCGATGTCAAGGCCATCGGCCCGGCGTCGGACATCTATGCCCTGGGCGTCATCCTGTACGAGATGCTCGCGGGCCGGCCGCCGTTCAGCGGGTCCATTGCGGAGGTGTTCGGCCAGCTCATGCACGTCGTGCCGCCGCCGCCGTCCGAGCATCGTCCCGGCGTCGATCCGCGATTGGACGCTGTCTGTGTCAAGGCGCTGGCGAAGGAGCCGGGCAAGCGCTTCGCATCCATGAAGCAGCTCGCCGACGCGCTGGATCGCTTCCTGAAGGAGGCCAGCGCGGAGACGCCGGCCAAACGAGCTAAGGAGGATGATGATTCAGCGAGGCTGACGCGCGTGGCTGCCGCCCTGTCCGACGAGCGCAAGCAGGAGACTCGCGCCGCCATCGAAGAGGCGGTGAGCCGCGCCCGCATCCCGCTGTGGAAGTGGCTGGCCGGCGCCGGCTTCATGGCCACCGTCATCCTCCTCGGCATCATCTTCTTCGCGCGCACGCCCACTGCCACCGTCATCATCCAGGTCGATGTCGATCTCAAGGATGCCGCCCTTAGCTTCTTTCTCGACGGCAAGGCCATGTCCGCCGAGGCGTTGGGCCGGCCCATCGAGCTTACGGTGGGTAAGCATGAATTGCTGGTCAAGCGCGGCGAGCAAGTGGAACGGCGGTTCACCTTTACTGTCAGCCGCGATGCAGGACCACGCATCACCGTCGAGGAAGACGAGAAGACGAAGCCGCGGCCGAAAACGAAAGAAACGCTGCCCCAGAAGTTCAAGAACAGTCTCGGCATGGAGTTTGTCCTCGTCTCCAGAGGCAAGTTCTTGATGGGTGGCGGAGGCGGCACGGTCGGACCGAAGGAAGTCACCATCGATCATGACTTCTACCTGGGCAAGTACGAGGTGACGCAGGCCGAATGGGAAGCGGTCACTGGCGTCAATCCGAGTTATTTCCGGCGCAACGGTCCTGGTCGGAAAGATGTTGCGAATGTGTCCGACGAGGATTTGAAACGGTTCCCAGTCGAGTCAGTTGGGTGGGACGACGCGCAACTGTTCCTGGAGGTACTGAACAACCGAGTGAAGGAAACCGGCTGGGTTTACCGCTTGCCGAAGGAAGTCGAATGGGAATATGCATGCCGGGGCGGGCCGAGTGATGACAAGTTCATTTATGCATTCGACTTCTACTTCGACAAGCCGACGAACACCCCAGTACCAGACCAGGAGAACTTCAAGATCAGAGGCAAGGGGCTGACGCGGCCGTGCCCCGTGGGTAGCTACAAGCCGAATCGGCTGGGCTTGTACGACATGCACGGCAATCTGTTCGAGTGGTGCGATGATATTCAGAAGGCAACCGAACGGGAAGCGAAGGAGTCCGGCGTCAAGGAAGGGCGCGTCATACGGGGCGGCGCCTTCGGCTATCCTCCCGAGATGTGTCGGGCAAGGTCGCGCGCTTGGTACCCGCAGGTAGGCAGTCATGCCACGGGCCGGCGGCCATGGGTCGGTCTGCGGCTGGCGCGGGTTTCCGTCCGACCGGAACCCGAGTCGCCGCCCTCCCAAAAGTTGGTCCTGGACCATCCGCTGTCGACGGCCGACACCATGGATCAACTCATCAGCTACTCCGGCGGCGGAGTGGTCGTCGTCCCCGGCGCCGGCCTGAAACTGGGTGGCGGCAACACGACGCCCGTCGCCTGGTTCAAGCCGTTCGTAGGCGACCAGTACCGCGTCCGGCTCGAAGCGCGGCTCAAAAACAACGGCTGGGCGGCCCTTGCTCTCAACGGCCCGGGCTATGGCAACAGTCCCCGGACCAGTTACTGGCTCCGTCTCGACAAGCAGAGTTACTTGCTTGAGCGGAAAGGGGTACGGGCCCAGCAAGGCGCTCTCCCGAAGCCGATCACAGAGGGAGAATGGGCAACCATTCAAGCGGAAGTGCACGGCGGCAAGCTGACCGTGACGGTGAACGGACAGTCGCTGCCGCCGTTCGCGGACCTCGAACCGCTGGCCGGCACGCTGCACGGCTGGTGTGGGGTCAGCGGCATCGGCGTCACCTACCGAAACCTGCGCCTCTGGACCACCGCCAAGCACACTGGGCGAGAGCGCGAGCTGACGAAGGCGGCAACCGAGAAGCCGCTCGCCAATGGCGCGAAGCTTTACGAGCTCAAGCTCGGTGACGCCAAGGCGGATGCGGAATGGTGGAAGTCGTTCCCGAAAACGGTCGCAGTGGATGGCGCGGCTTTCGTCGTCTCCAGCACGGGGAATATTCCAACGGCGCTTGTGTTGACCAGGCCGTTGCCTTCCAGCGTGGCCTGCGAAGTCGAGTTCGAGTATACGACGCCCCAGGCGCGCGGCTTTGCCGTCATGCTCTGGTCGGCGAAGAAGTCTCCACAAACGGCGGAAGAATGCGCGGCAGGCTGCCTCGTGCATGTGCCGCACGGCGGTGGCAGCTACGCGGTTCAGTGGCATGATGGACCCAAGAACGCGGTCGCAACATTCCTGGGAAGTCACGTCCAGCCCAGCTATTTCACCCCCTACTATGTCCCGGTCGCCAATCGCAAGTACCTCATGCGCATCGAGGCTAACGCTGCCGAGGTCCGGGTTTTCATGGACGGCGGACTCGTGCTCAAGTCGCCGCGCCCGGGCCGCGCTGCCCTGCCCGACTTGCCGGTGTTTCTGGGACTGCGTCAGCACGGCGGCGGCGTCAGCGCCTTGAGGATTCACGCCCTGCGCGTTTATCAAATTGCGGAGAGCAAAAACGTCGAGCCGTCCGGGGAGGTCCAGGTCCTCGAAGGGCACACGAGCCCTGTCAACTGCGTCGCTGTCGCCCCGAACGGGCTGACAGCCTTCACGGGCGACCACCATGGAGTCATGATCCTTTGGGACCTGGTCGCTCGCCGACAACTCAACGAGTTTCAGGCGCCATGGGGGAGCGGACACTTCCAGGACCTGGCCATCTCGTCCGACGGCAAGTTTCTGTTACTCGCCGGAGCGGACAAAAACGCCTACTTGTGGGACGTCGCAGGTAAGAGAACCGTGCGTGCTTTCAAAGGGCACAAAGACCGGGTCATGAGCGTGGCCTTCTCCGGCAACGGCCGCCGCGCCTTGACCGGGAGCGCGGACAAGACGCTGCGGTTGTGGGACGTGGATACCGGGAACGAAGTCCGCTCCTTCGACTGCTCCTGGGTCGGCGAATTCAAGGTGGCCACGCTCTCCCGCGACGGCCGGCGGGCCCTCGCGGGCGGCTTCGACCGTGCCGTGCTTTGGGACACCGACAAGGACAAGGAAGTGCGCCGCTTTGAGGGGCTCGGCAACTGGCTGTACCGCCTGGCGTTCTCGCCCGACGGCCGGTCCTTTCTCTGCGCCGGCGAAGCGGGGTTGAAGCTCTGGGACACCGAGACCGGCAAGCAACGCCACTTCGACGGACACGCGCAGCTCGTCACGGCGCTGGTCCTGTCCGCCGACGGCCGCCGCGCCATGTCCGCCAGCGACGATCACACGCTGCGGCTTTGGGACGCGGCCACCGGGCAAGAGCTGCACCGTTTTGACTCGCAACAAGAGCGCACCGTCTGCTTGGCCTTCACGCCTGACGGGCGCCACGCCCTTGCCGGTGGCCGTGACCGGAAGGTGCGCCTGTGGCGGCTGCCGGACCCGGGCGGCGCCGAGGCCGACCGTCGCGCGGCAGAATGGGCACTGCGGATCGATGGCCGAGTGCAAATCGTCGTCAACGGCGAGCAGCGGGAGATAACCCGGCTCGCCGATTTGCCAGCGGCGCCTTTCAAAGTGACCTTGATTTTTTCCCAGAGCAAGAAGGTGACCGATGCCGATCTCGAACAGTTGGCCGGCCTGGCTCAACTCCAGCACGTCGCGCTCGAGGACGCGCCGATCACCGGCGTCGGTCTGGCCCACCTACGCGGCCTGCGCGAACTCCAGGACGTCAACCTCAATCGCACGAGAGTAGCAGACGAGCATCTGGTGAACCTCAAGGGCCTACCGAAACTGCGAGCGGTCTACCTCTTCGGGACGCCTCTCACCGATGCCGGCCTTGCGCATCTGGCCGGCATGAATGGCGGGGAGCTGAACCTGGGCGAGACTCGAATCACCAATGACGGGCTCGCGCACCTGAGCGGCATGCGCGACCTGATGATACTCTCCCTGAACGACACGAACATTACCGACAAGGGGCTCACGCACCTTCGCAGCTTGACCCGTCTGAACACCCTCTCCTTGGCGCGTTCGAATGTCACGGACCGCGGACTCGAACATTTGCATGGAATGAGCAAGCTTACCAATCTTTCGCTGTTCGGCACGCAGGTTACCGACGACGGCTTGAAGCATCTCAAGAACCTGACGCGGATGGTGAACCTGAACCTGGGAAAAACCCAGATCTCGGGCGCGGGTTTCGAGCAGTTACAAGGAATGGGCCAGCTCATCTCCCTTTCCTTGACCGACGCCGACGTCAAAGACAGCGGACTGAAGCACTTGAGCAAGCTCGACCGGCTCGTGGAGCTAGTGCTGATCCGCACGCAGGTGACGGATGCGGCGATGTTCCACCTCAAGGAAATGAAGAAGCTTGCCGTTCTTTCGCTGGACGGAACACAGATCTCCGATGACGGCCTCAAGCAGTTGCAGGGGCTGACCGGTTTGCGGCGACTTTCCTTGACGGGCACCAAAGTGACCAAGGCCGGTGTCCAGGCGGTGCACGCCGCCCTGCCGAAGTGCGAGATCGATTCGGAGCATGGGAGATTTGGACCAGGCGCCGACGTCGCCCCCCTCCCGACGAAGTGGGTAGCGCTCTTCAACGGCAAGGACCTGACTGGCTGGGAGGGAATGCCGAAGCTCTGGTCCATTCAAGACATCGGCCTGGTCGGCACCCCGAATCCGCAGGCCGCCAACCACTACCTGCTGAGTAAGCGCAGCTACCGCGACTTCGAGTTGAAGGCGGAGGTGCTGCTGCGCGGCCGCGACAACGGTGGCATCCAGATCCGCTCAGCCGCAACAGGCCCGGAAGAGCGGCACGTGCGCGGCCCGCAAGTGGACATGGGGCCGGGCGTCTGGGGCGGATTGTGGGCCGAGGGAATGAAGATCCAGCCTGGCTGGCTGCTGCGGGCTGACGAAGCTGCTGTCACAAAGGCGCTGAAACCCGGGGAGTTCAACGCGGTTCATGTCCGCTGTGTCGGCAAGCGCGTGACGATTTCCCTCAACGGCGTCATGACCTCCGACGGCGAGGTGCCGGCGATGGCCGACGAGGGCGTCATCGCTTTCCAGGTCCATCGGGCCAACAAGCAAGACTGTGTGTACCGCAACGTCCGCGTCAAGGAGCTAACGGCGGCGTCTCCTGCCGATCCGGCTCACCGCGTCGTCGAATGGTTGCTGCAAAATGGCGCCCGCGCGGTGGTCTCGGTCCACGGCGCCGACCGGCACGTCAAGACCAGCGACATGATCCCGACCGAGCCGTTCAAGGTGCGCCGCGTCCTGCTGGGCAAGTCGAAAGTCGATGACAAGGGCCTGTCGCGACTGCTGGAAGTCCCAACGCTTGAGTATCTCAACATCGCGCATGGTTCCGTCGTCGGCCCCGGCCTGGAGCAGCTCAAGTCGCTACCGAACTTGCGCGGCCTGGCCATGCACGGCCCGCAAGGATTGCCGGAGAACATCAAGCACATCGCCGACTTCACGGAATTGCGCTCGCTGGAGATCGACGGCCGCGGCGTCAACGACGACAGCTTCGCCTACTTCAAGAAGCTCGTGAACTTGGAAGTGCTGGACCTGGTCAATTCCGGCGACGTGACCGGCCGCGGCTGCGTGCATCTCAAGGACTTGCCGAAGCTGCGCTGGATCGATTTCCGCGGCAACACGCACGATGACGAGTCCCTGGCCGCCATCGGCAAGATGAAGCAAATCCAGGCCATCGCCTGGGGCAACGTCGAGCGCGTCAGCGACGAGGGTCTGGCAGCGCTGACCGGGGCCACATCGTTGCAGAACGTCAATCTACATGGCAGCCAGGTCAGCAGCGAGGGCCTCAAGCATCTCAAGGCCTTCAGGAACTTGAAGCAGTTGATCCTCAGCAACACGCAGATTGGCGACGCCGCCCTCGTTCACTTGCGGCCGCTGACGACCCTGGAGCGCCTGCACATCAAGGGCACGCGCCTGAGCGCCAGCGGCATCGCCGACCTCAAGAAGTCGCTGCCGAAATGCAAAGTCGGGCCCGATTAGGAGCGATCAGGAGCGATCAGAAGGAACGATTCGCAGGCGCAACCCGAGTTAGCCGCTGCCGGGCCACGGTACGTGGAGTAGTCGGCGCGAGCGTCGGGATTGTCAAGCTGAGTCGGCAGGGTCTTGTCTGAGAATCGTGACCCTGACACGCGCACAACTTGGCCGACCACTCGGTTGCGTGCCGCAAGTGAGTCGCAAGCAACCGATTGCGACGACGAGTTGCCGGCCACATGGGGGTGGGTCGTTTGGCCGGCTGGCCGGCAGGCAGCGATGCCATATGGAGAGACTGCCGAATGGACACGGTTGCCTCGGCCGGCGGCCGCGGCAAGTCGATCTACTTTCGCGGCAATCATCCCAGGGGCGGCCACTGACGATCCAGTCCTTCCCGCTCGATCTCCCGAACCTGGCTCTCGCTCACGCCGAAGCGCTCGACGACCATGGTGCGCGACTGAGCCACGTCCATCTCATGGTCCTGGGCGTCCACGAGGGCAAGAAAGATCTCCTTGCGACTGTCTTCCGACAGTTGCTGACTCTGCTGGGTCATGTAGCACCTTTCCTCTGGCTTGGCCTTGTCTCCACTCGGTGGATGATCTTACTTGGCAGCTCCGAATGGTACCAGCCCAACTTTGAACGCGGCCGAAGTAGACGTGCCAGAAAACGACTCATGACATGCTGGAAGCGGCCTGCGGTCGGGACATTCTGCTAGAATTGCCAGGGACCCTTGCACCTTCTCAACAATTCATGCACGTGAGGGGAAGTCGTGAGCAACAAAGAAAAAAAGAAGACCGCGACGAGGACGGCTGCCGGACGGGTAGGGCGCAACGGCAAGTTGAAGCGCAAAGATTACGAAGTCAAGCTTGACGAGTTGCACATGGAACTTGTCAAGATGCAATACTGGATCAAGGCGACGGGCAAGAAGCTCGTGGTGATCTTCGAAGGCCGTGATGCCGCCGGCAAGGGCGGAGCGATCAAGTGCATCTCCGAACCGCTCAATCCTCGCGGCTGCCGCCACGTTGCCCTGGGCAAGCCTTCGGACATCGAGAAGACTCAGTGGTACTTCCAGCGCTATGTCGCTCACCTGCCCGCAGCGGGAGAGATCGTGCTCTTCGACCGGAGCTGGTATAACCGGGCGGGAATCGAACATGTCATGGGTTTCTGCACTCCGGAGGAGTACGCCGAGTTCCTGCGCTCGTGCCCGGAATTCGAGCGTATGCTGGTGCGCTCCGGCATCATCCTGCTGAAGTTCTGGTTCTCGGTCAGCGACGAAGAACAAGAACGCCGCTTCCATGAGCGGGTCGGCAACCCGGCCCGGCGCTGGAAGCTGAGCGACATGGACCTTCAGGCACGGGAGAAATGGGTGGAATTTTCCAGAGCCAAGGACGAGATGTTCAACCATGTAGCTGTCCATTCAGTGCGCGCGCCGATGCCTTGGTTCTGGCGAGGTGGAGGACTTGTTGTTGATGGTGCTGCTGCGAGATCGGTGAGTTGGCCTTAGCCGCTGGGAGTGGGGAAGAGCTGCTCCA
>Ga0194131_10002888_pt1 | contig 27846 bp, 21 predicted proteins | sample TA2KigO120mmetaG_FD_148631 | JGI IMG/M metagenome (GOLD analysis project Ga0194131, IMG submission 148631) | Freshwater microbial communities from Lake Tanganyika, Tanzania - TA2015053 Kigoma Offshore 120m | ecosystem: Environmental > Aquatic > Freshwater > Lake | place: Tanzania: Lake... | reverse complement strand
GACGAGGGCCGGGTCGGCGAGCTGGGGCGCGATGCTCCCGTCATCGCCGATAGGAGCGTTGCCGTCGATCCCCAGCCAGGACGCGAGGATCCAGTCCGCGTCGGCGTCGGCGTCGGCGTCGGCGTCGGCGTCGGCGTCGGCGTCCGCGTCGGCGTCCGCGTCGGCGTCCGCGTCGGCGTCCGCGTCGGCGTCGGCGTCCGCGTCGGCGTCCGCGTCGGCGTCGCGCCCCGGACGGTCGGTCTCCGAGCCCTTGTCCGCGCCGGGCTCGACACACGCGAGGAGAGAGAGGAGCAGCATGGAGCACCACCTATCCCGTCTCCAGGCCCACGCCACGAGCGGTCCGTGACCCCCGCTGGAGGGGAGTGACGGCCGTCCGACACTCGCGGTCCCGTTCCGTGGTTGACCGACGCCAAGTCTCGGCTGGGACGCGCCCTGCCCCGGCCGCCCCGCATGGCGGTCACCGTCGAGGTCCGGGGCGCGGGTGACGCGCAACTGGGCCTCATCGTCCGCGACGGCCTGCCGGTCTCGCGCGGCTGGCGCGCGAGGACTGCCAGCATCACCGGCTGGTGCTGTGCTCGCGCAAGGCCGGCGGCTTCTGCCCGTCGTGCGTGGACCGTGACGCGGCAGGCGGTGCTGACGGTGCGGCGGAAGCGGATGCGAATGCCGACGGTGGTGGTGTGCTCGCCGGCGACCACGACGGTCGCGACCGGGCCGTTCCGCTCGACGGGCCCTCCTGCACGACGCGGCGGCGGCGACGACCAGAAGGCCCACGCGGGCGCGTAGACGGGGCTGGCGGCGCAGCTGCGCCTCCGACCCGAGTGAGCGCGGGCTCACGCCCCGAAAGCAAGCTTGCTCGCACCCCCAACGGCTTGCCGAGCCCGCCCGAGGTGGTCTACGGTCGGCCGGTGTACCTGCTGGCGACTGGTTCATGCTGCCTATCCGCCCAGGCTCAGCGCGGCCTGAGCGTCGGCGCCGAGCGCCGGTCAGCGTGGCGGGAATGCGGGTCTATCGGGCGCAGCTCCGCCTCTCTGTCGTCCCGGCGGGCGCTGGCGCGCCCACCAGAACGCCCTCCCTCCCCCGCTGGCGCGGGGCAGCGAGGGCTGCTCCCACACACCGCGATCACGATGCAGACATGCCCGACTGCAGCGTTGATCGAGCGGCGGGCCCCTAGTCCTCCTTGAGCTTCCGCTGAAGCTCCGCGAGCCTCCTCGCCGCCGCCTGGAGCTCCGGGCTGTTCTCGGGCCGGGCCAGGTCGGCAAGCACCGCCTGCACGCTGCCCGAGGTGTCGCCCCCGAGCGTAGTGTCGATGGCGCCGAGCGCCTCCTGCGCAGAGAGCGTGTTCTCGATGATTTTCGGAGCCTGCTCACCGATCTTGGCTGCGATCTCCGCGAGCCGGCGGAGTTGCTCCTCCTGGGACGCATCAGGGTTGACGCCCGCGCGCGCCAGCACGCGCCGCGGGTCGTCGCCGAGCCCCGCCTCCCGCGTGAGGCGGCGCAGGTCGGCTTCCGCCTTCGCCATGCCCTCGGACAGCCGCACCTGCATGTCCACGAGCTGCGCGCCGAGGCTCGAGACCGCCTGCTCGGCGAAGGCCTTGGCCACCGCCTCGGGCACCTCGTAGGGGGTCACCGCGTCGGCCTCCACGCGCGAGCGGTCCCCCGTCATCGACTTGAGCTCGAAGTCGCCCGGCGGGAGCGCGAGCTGATCGGGGATGAGGAAGAAGCGACGGTTATCAGCGTTAGCAAGGAGCTTCACGGGAGGGTCTCCGATCTGCAGAAGGGGCAGCGCACAGCCAGGGGGTGGACCGCGCGCAGGCACGAGGCGCAGGGCCTGCGCGCCTCGAGCCACTCCTCGGCCTCCATTTCGAGCAAGGCGTCGTCCCCGAGGCCCTCGAAACAAGTCGGGCAGGCCTTCGCCTCCGGCAGGACGGGCAGCGCGCAGTACGGGCAGAAGCAGAGGGCCACGAACCATGACTAACCGGCGCGTGCGGGATAGGTCGCCAGCATGCGCGTGCCAGCGAACCCGTCCCAGCTCGACCCCCGCTTCTCCGCCGAGTGCCCAGACTGCGGAAAGACCGCCGCTTGGACCGGGGGCCTGGAACAGGAGGACGGCCGCACCTACCTCGACATGGCCTGCCCCCACTGCGGCAACGGCTACCTGTGCTATCGCGCGGAGTGGCAGGCGCTCTTCGCGGCGTTTCCGCCGCCGCGCCACAGCCCGTTCGCATCGTAGAAAAGAAGGCGATCCGATGCCCTTGAAGTTCGGCGGAAACCGGGCCACAATGGCACACCGTGAGGTAGGTGCATGGGCAGCGTCGAGCACAGCAACGGCTACAGTCGGCGAAAGTCCTCTCGCACGTCGGAGCAGAAACTACGCGAAGAGGAGCAGAAAATCCAGCCGGCACGGGTGGATGAGCCCTCTGCGGCGCTCGCGTCCTCCGCGCACGCACTGCTCGGCAACGCCCGGCTGGGAGACGCGCTGGCGGGCGACGAGCCCAACGGTCTCGGGGGCGTACTCCACGAGGCGCTGACGCTCGGGGTCGCGGGCGTGCAGGTGGCCGACGACGTGGCCACGCTGCCAAACTCCTTCCTCTGCGACTGGATCGACTCTCACGACGCCGGCGGCGATGCCGGGATGTGGGCCGAGCCCGTGGCGCGCAAGGCGCGCGGCGAGGTGCTGCCCCCCGCCAGCGATCCCCGCCTGATGGTCATCGGCCAGGGCGGCGGCTCGCCGCTGCCCGAGGTGGTGCAGGAGAAGATGGAAGCAGCCTTTGCCCATGACTTCTCGCACGTCCGCATCCACACGGGGAGCTCGGTGGCGCGCGCCGCGGAGGCGCTCAACGCGCACGCCTTCGCGCTCGGCCCGCACATCTACTTCGGGGAGGGCGAGTTCGCGCCCGGCACGCGCCAGGGCGACCACCTCATCGCGCACGAGCTGCAGCACGTGGTGCAGGCGGACTCGGGGACGATCCCCACGGGTGGCGCAGGTGGCGAGGGGGTCGACGTCTCCTCGCCGACCGATGCGCACGAGGTCGAGGCGGAACGGGTGGCCGAGGCGGTGGTGGATGGGGGGAGTGTCGCGGCCGCTGCGGACACGACGGCGCGCGCCGCCGTCGCATCGCTCGATGCGGGCGATACATCAGCCGATGTGTCAGATGTGTCGGTCGATCCGGGTGTGTCGGTCGATCCGGGTGTGTCGGTCGATCCGGGTGTGTCGGTCGCGCCGGATGTGTCGCTCGTTTCGGATGTCCCGGGCGGCCTCGAGGCCGCCGCCCCGGTCGGCGACGCCATCGCGCGGAAGGAGGACCCCGCCGCCGAAGGACAGGAAGAGGAACGTCCCGACGTCGACATCAACGCGCTGCTGGGCGACGCGACCGAGATCGCCGACTCCGCCCGGGCGGACAAGCCCGCCGGAGACGGCACCCCGCCCGCCGATCCCGAGTCGGAGGTCGAGAAGCCGGAAGACGAACGTGAAGGGAAGGAGTTGGGGCTCCAAGGAGGCGAGGCGGCCGGTCCGGGTGGCGAGGCGCCGGGCGTTACGCCCGCCAAGGCCAATCCGGAGAAGGGCGCGGCGCCGGGGCCGGTCCCGCCAGTGGTGGCACCGGAAGGCCCCGCGACGAACGGCGGCGGGCATCAGGCGTCGCCCGAGGTGCATCAGGCCGCCGAGCGCGTACGCGGCTCCGCCGAGGCGCAGAAGACGGCGATCACGGCCGAGGGCGAGTCGCAGAAGAGCCGGGTCCGCACGGCGGGCGAAACCCAGAAGGCGGCGATCCAGGGGGCCATACAGACCCTGCGCGCCAACGTCACCGGTTCCTTCGACACCCTCGTCTCCGAGATCCGCGCCCGCGGCGACGCGACCAAGAAGGCGCTCGCCACGCAACGCGATGCACAGAAAACGGCGATCAGCACGGCGGCGGCCGCCGAGGTGGCCCGGATGCGCCAGGCGGTCGAGGGCCGCAAGAGCCAGCTCCAGGCGCTGGGCAAGCAGCTCTCCACCGAAGCGAGGACCTTCGGCCAGTCGGAGGCCACGCGAGCGCTGCAGCTCACGACCGCGAAGGCGGAGGCAGCCAAGGCGATCGGTGAGCAGAAGGCACGGCAGTACTCCCGCTGCGAGGAGGCCAAGGAGATCGCGGCTACGGCGCGGAAGATGGCGCGGGAGACGGCTGCGGAGATCGTGAAGCAGGGCGCCGACATCGGGGCGCAGTGCACCAAGGACGGCAACGCGCTGGCCGCGAAGATCGACAAGGACACCGCCGATCTCCTCAAGAACATAGGCGAGGGCATCGACCCCGCCGTCAGCGCGGTCGAGAAAGCGCGGGACAAGGCGCTCGCGAGCTGCGACAAGAGCCACGACGACGCCGTGGTCCAGGTCGACAAGGCCGTCACCGACTCGGTCGCGGGGGTGGAGTCCGGACGGGCCACCGCCCTTGCCCAGGTGGAGGCCACGGCGGCCGGCGTGCTGCCGGGCATCGACTCCGCCGTCCGGAACGCCTGCAGCGCGATCGATCAGGGCGTGGCGAGCGCGAATGGCCAGATCGACATGGCGGTGGCCGAGGTGTCCGCCGCCGCGACGCGCGTGCACCCGCGCCGCTCGGCCGAGGCCTTGCAGATTCTGGCTCAGGTCGAGTCGGACGTCACCGCCACGGGACAGGGCGCCGTCACCGGACTCCAGTCCATGGGCGCGCAGTCGTGCGAGAAGGTCAACGCCGCGGGCGCCGAGGGCGCGTCGCGAGTGCTGGAGGCGGGCGAGCCCATTGTCGCGCAGAACGACACGATCAAGGCTGGCTTCGAGAGTTCGATGAGCCAGATCGAGACGTCCACGGGCGAGGCCTTTACCAAGGCGGGAACCGACGCGTCCACCCAGATGAAGGCGGCCGCAGACGGTTTCATCACCAAGCTCGACGCGAGCTTCGAGGAAGGTAAGGGGAAGCTCACCAAGACCTCCACAGACGGCAAGGCCGAGATCACCAAGAAGGTGAACCGGGCCGTGGCGAAGATGGACGAGGCGCTGGCCAAGCTCGGCGCGGAGATCGACAAGAATGCCTACGAGATCGAGAACGCCAGCTGGTGGGACGAGCTCTGCAGCGCCGTCGCCGGCTTCTTTAAGGGCTTCTTCTCGCAGCTCTGGAGCTTTATCAAGGACCTCCTCATCGTCCTGCTGATCGTCCTTGTCGTGCTGGTGATCCTGGTCGTGCTGGTCGTCGTGCTCGTCGCGATCTTCCCGGGGCTGCTGGGGCCGCTCCTGGCCGGGCTCATCTTCCTCGCCGTCTGGGGGCCCACGATCCTCGCTGTGATAGGTTACATTGGGATGGCCATCGGTATCATCATGGCCGCGGTGTCCGTGTACCAGTGTTGGAAGATCTGGAACGATCCCAACCTAACATGGGGAGAGAAGTGGGAGCAGACGGGCCGCACCGCGTTCGACATCGTCGATGCCATCGGGCCCGAGAAGTTCCTCAAGCCCATCGCGGGGGTATTCAAGGGAGCCAAGGCGGTGGACACGCTCGCCGACGCCGGAAAGGTCGCCGACGCCGGCAAGGTGGCCGACGCCGGAAAGGTCGCCGACGCCGGAAAGGTGGCCGACGCCGGCAAGGTCGCCGACGCCGGAAAGGTCGCCGACGCCGGAAAGGTCGCCGACGCCGGAAAGGTCGCCGACGCCGGAAAGGTCGCCGACGCCGGAAAGGCCGCCGACGCCGGAAAGGTCGCCGACGCCGGAAAGGCCGCCGACGCCGGAAAGGCCGCCGACGCCGGAAAGGTCGCCGACGCCAAGAAAGTCGACCCCGAGGCAGCACGGCTGCCGGGCGCGCCCAAGGAAGGCGGGAAACCGCCCGATCTGGCGAGCCCGCTCACCGACACGGGCAAGGCGGGCCAGGCGAGCGATCTCGCCAAGACGGAGGACGCGAAGAAGGCGGTGGCACCGTCCGCCAAGTCCTGGGACGACCCGGCGCTCACCAAGGACGAGTTCATCTCCCAGTACCGGGCGCGCCACCCCGACTCGAAGCTCACCGACGCGCGCCTCGGCGCGTCGTTCGACGAGGGCAAGCGCCTCAACCCAGAGACCGGGCGCCTCAAGACCCCGGACCGCCCGTCGGCGACCCCGACCAAGGCGCCGGACCCGGCCACGAGCAAGGCTGACCCCGGCGTGGCCCCCAAGACCGACCCCACTTTCGGCCCCTCGGGCAAGAAGTGGGACGACCCGCAGCTCACGAAGTCAGAGTTCATCGATGACTATCGCGCACGTCACCCCAACAGCAAGCTCACCGACGCCGACCTCGAGAAGTCCTTCCAGGAAGGGAGGCGCCTCAACCCGGAGACGGGTCGGCTCAAGAGGCCGAAGAGCGAGGTAGAGCCAGCTTCGACCAAGGGCGCCACGAAACAGCCCGAGACGTCTAGGTCCCCCAACAACGCCGAGGATGTGCTCGCCAACCACCCCGACAAGCTCAAGGCCGACGCGGCGGCGCAGAAGCGCCTCTTCGAGGCGACGAGGGAGACCAACGCCAAGATGCAGGCGGTCGCCGAGGACGTCGCCCGCGACCTCGGCGTGAAGGCGCCGCAGACCGGGATCAAGGGGAACAAGCCGGGCGGCGAGCTCTCGCAGGAGAAGTTCATCGCCGGCGTCATGGAAAAGATGGACCGGAAGCAGTACCAGTCGGTCGGCAAGATGAGCGACATGACCCGCGGGCGCTTCGATCTTGACGGCGCGGAGCAGGTGGAAGCCGCGGCCAAGATGATGCTCGAGAAGTTCGCGAAGGACTTCATCATCGTCGAACACACCAAGCCACGCCCGGGCGGCTACCCGAGGCACCACATCACCGTGCAGGACAAAGCCACGGGGATCGTGCATGAGTGGCAGATCGGCACGAAGGCCACGACGGAATTCATCGAGGGCATGAACGTCAAGCTCCCGCCGGGGGTCGCGCTCCACACCGCGCCCAACTTCCACACGGTCAAGTACGACGTGCTCGACAACCTGAAGAAGGCAGATGTCCGGCAGAAGGCAGGCCTGCCCGACGACATCATGAGGCAGCTGGGCTTCGACAAGTTCGACGCCGAGTACAACAAGCTGTTCGTGGAGACCGGCGCCACGACCAAGTCGGCGCCGTACCCGAAGGACTTCACCGCGCGTCAGCAGGCGCTCGCCGACGAGATGGCGCGGATGATGGCCGAACTGGAGCGCCGCCACCCCGGCTCGGTGCAGAAACTCGACACGAAGCTCGACGCGCATGGTCCACCGAAGGCGGGGGGCACGTCCTCGCCTGCGCCGCTCGACTCGCCGGTCCCGGCGCCGGCCCCGACCGGCGGGACAAAGGCGACGACCGGCGGGACAAAGGCGACGACCGGCGAGCCGGCGAGCTCCCTCGCCGAGGAGAAGGAGCCGGTCGGCGCGGCTGAGCAGGCCTACGGCCTCGTCGAGGCCATTCTCGACATCTCGGGAGGGAAGGAGAAGGTCGCCGATCACGACAAGGGGACGGTGCTCGAGGGGCGAAAGTAGGCGCGTTCTGACACGTCGCGTCGCCGCGAAATGGGCGGGGGCCGATGGTTCGGTGCTGCACTGATGCTTTCGATCGGATTGGGTGCCCTGGCGGTGGCCCTGTCCTTTCCCCAGCGCGGACACGTCGCGACGATCCTGCTCGCGCTGGACGCGGGGGCGCTCGGCGGGCTCGGCCTGGCCTTCGCCTCGTTCCAGTGACGGCGCGTCAGCCTCCCTCGAGCGCCAGCGCCGCGAGCAGCAGCTCCTCCGCGGTCAGCCCCGGGCCCCGCAGGAAGACCTCCGCGCCCTTTCCGCGCAGGAGTTTCTCCCCCTGGACGCGGTAGAGCGCCTCGTAGCCGTTTCCCTTGAGGACTTCGCCCCGCACGAGCCGGCAGAAGGGCTCAGAGGCCGCAGCCTTGTGGAACAGGTTCCCGTTCTGGCGCCACGTCGGGGTGGACGCCTCGCCGACGCACCACTCCGCGCCGCGCTTCGCCAACAGCGTTCCAACCCCATCCTTGTCGAGCAGCTTGCCATCCTTCCAGACCGCGACAGGATCGGCGGCGTTTCCACGAAAAACAGGTCCGGGCATGGGCGCCTCCGTGCGGCAGGTATCACCTCCACGCCATCCGCACCGTCCGTCGTGGGGCAGCAGGCAGCGGCTCGGCCCGTCTTCCCAGCGCACGCTCCCGTCCGGGCGCCGGGACACGCGGGGCTGCCGCTTCTCGCAGCCCCGTCGGGGAACAGCACACCGCTCGCGCTAACCATCACGCTCTCGCAGGAGGCATCGCGTCCGCGGTCACGACGGCGAACCGCACCGTGCCAGGTGGTCACGTGAAAACGGAACCAGTGGGGTAGCCGTGCAGCCGCGCTATCTCGCGCACGGTCACGCAGCGGTCGAGGGCGCAGTGGCTGGGCCGAGCGGAGGTGACGGCGCCGCGCGCAGTGTCGTGGGAAGGCGCCCGCGAGGCCGCCGTGTGACGGCTACGTCCCGAGTTGCAGAGCCAGCGCTCGTCTCAGGCCCGAAGCGGATCGCCGCGCAGCGCCGCCGCGTAGAGCGACGGCGCCCCCAGCGTGGCCCGGACCCGGTCCCCGGTGGAGACCTCCTCGAATCGCTCGCAGTCCGGGATGTCGCCGATCACCCCGGCGCTCGCGATCACCTCCGACACGTTAGCACTCTGGGTTATGCCAAGCCTACCCCCGATCGTGGCCGAAGAGTTGGATTTGCTCGCCGATGTTCGTGATCGGCTCGGCCGGAACGCTGGGCGCACCTACGCCTCCGAGGCGGAGATCGTGGCCGAGCTGCTGCACATCCAGGAGGAGATCCGCCACGGCAAGAGCGACGACAAGAGCGCCTACGAGCAGCAATATGACCACCTCGTGCGCCTCCTGGAGCAGCTCCGCAAGGGCCGTCCGGCCGAGCGGCCCGACCCGCAGAGCCCCTACTTCGCCCACATGCGCGTCCACTCGGAGGGCCGCAGCTTCGACGTCATGCTCGGCAAGGCCACCTGCCTCGACGACGGGCTGCGCATCATCGACTGGCGCCACGCCCCCATCAGCCGGGTGTACTACCGCTACCAGGAGGGGGAGGAGTACGAGGAGGACATTGGGCCGCGCGTGGTGGAGGGCAAGCTCCTCGCCCGGCGGACGGTGGGCATCAAGGACGCCGAGCTCGAGCGGGTGAGCGCCCCCCAGGGCTGCTACCTGCGCGAGGGCGAGGGCTGGCACGAGGTGACGGTGTCCGTGCCCAAGCTCGCGCCCCGGCCCGAGAGCAAGCCCGGCCAGCACACCGGCAAGTTCAGCACCGGGCAGGCGCTGCGGGCCGACAAGCACCTGCCCGACATCGCCGCGCTCATCGATCCCTCGCAGTTCCAGCTCATCAGCCGCGCCGACAGCGGGCCGGTCATCATCCGCGGCGGCGCCGGCAGCGGCAAGACCACGGTGGCGCTGCACCGCATCGCCTGGCTCGCCTACCAGAACAACAATCGGTTTGCCCCCCACAAGATGCTGGTGGTGGTGTGGGGCAAGGCGCTCCGCGACTACGTGTCGAAGGTGCTGCCCTCGCTCGGGGTGAAGGGCGTCGGCGTGGTCACCTGGAACGACTGGTCGCGACTGCTGGTGAAGCGTCACTTCCCCCAGCTGCCCGGACCCGAGAACGCCAACACCCCCAGCGCCGTGTCGCGCATCAAGCTGCACCCCGGACTACCGCGCGAGCTCGAGCGCCTCGTCGCCCGGCGCAACGCGCCGAACAGCGGCAGCGGCGCGGTGGAAGATTGGAAACAGCTGGTGTCCGACACCGCCGTCCTGTCGCGCCTGCCCGGGGTGAATCCCGAGGACGTGCAGATTGCGGTGGCCTGGGCGCGGCAGCAGCAGGGCCAGCTCGCCGCGAGGGCCGAGGGCGACCGGCAGGCCCAGCCCTGGCTCGACGAGGAGGACGACGCCATCCTGCTGCGGGCCTGGCAGCTCCGCGTGGGGCCGCTCAAGGCCAAGGACGGGGGACAGGTCCGGTACAGCCACGTGGCGGTGGACGAGGTACAGGACTTCTCCCCGATGGAGATCGGGGTGCTCATCGGCGCGTGTGACAAGAACCGCTGCCTCACGCTGTCGGGCGACACGCAGCAACACATCATGGAGAACGGCGGCTCGCTGCGCTGGCAGGATCTCCTCGCCGGCATCGGCATCGACAGCACCGAGCTGTCGACCCTGAAGATTTCCTACCGTTCGACGGCCCAGATCGCGACCTTCGCCCGGGCGGTGCTCGGCGCCGGCGCGGAGGACGAGGCGCCGCCGGCCACGACGCGAAACGGTCCCCCGGTTGAGGTGCTTCGTTTCGGCGACCACGGCGAGTGTGTCGATGCGATCGGCCAGGCGCTCCGGCAGCTGGTACGCGACGAGCCGCTGGCCTCGGTCGCGCTCATCGCCCTCGACGAGGCCACCGCGAGGCTGTATTTCGATGGCCTCGACCGGATGGAGGTGCCCAGCATCCGGCTGGTGACCGACCAGACCTTTGCCTTTGCTCCCGGCATCGACGTGGTGGACGTGGCGCAGGTGAAGGGACTAGAGTTCGACTACGTGGTGGTGCTCGACGCGAGCAAGGGCCGCTGGCCCGACCGGCCGCACCCCCGTCGCCTGCTGCACGTGGCCGCCACCCGCGCCGTCCACCAGCTCTGGGTGGCGTGCGTGGGCCAGCCCACCGAGGCGGTGGCCGATGCGCTGTAGCCCGCGGCGCCGCCATCGACCCGTGAATACGCAGGCGACATGACCGAGGCCACCCTCGCGCGCCTGAGGCAAGGCGGATCCGACCGGTTCGTCGACTTGCTGATCGACGACCTGCTGGATCGCCCGGTCCACGAGCTCGTCGACCCGGCCTGGATGGCGCGCCAGCTGGTCGCGGCGGCCCGCAGCGCGGCGGCCGATTCCCGGGTGGAGTCCACCATCCGCGAGCGGGTACACGACGCCCGGCGGCGCGTGTCGCCCGGCAAGCTCCCCCTTCCCCCGGAGCTCCGCAAGCCGCTGCGCGACGTGCTCGCCCGCCCCTACGTGCCCGATCGCGCGCTGGTGGGCCGCCTGCTCGACCACGACGCGGTGCGCGGCCTCTTGCGTCACTTGTTCCAGGACCTGCTCGTGGCCTTCGCCCGCAAGCTCCGTCCGCCGGTACCGCTCGCGGGGGGAACGCCCTTCGGCGGCAAGTCTCCTCTCGGGGCGCTCGGCAAGCTCGGGGGTGGGATGCTCGGCGCCGTGGGCGAGGAAGTGGAGCGACAGGTGGAGTCCAGGGCCCGGGAATTCATGGACGCCGCGGTGCACAAGCTGGTCGACAAGATGGCCAGCCGCATCTGCGACCGCTCCCACGAGGCCGAGTACGGCGCCCTGCGCGCCCACATGCTCGACGTGGTGCTCGACACCGACGCGCAGACCTTCGCCGGGGAGCTGGAAAAGCTCGATCCCGACGCGCTGGTGGCCACCAGCGCCGCCGCGATCCGTAGCTATGTCGGCCGTGAAAACATGGAAGCCGAGGCCGCGAGCATTATCCGTGCCACGGTGGAGCTGGCCGGGAACCGGACGCCACGGGAGTTGCTCGAGGGCACCGAAGACCACGCGCTCGGGCTGGTGCGCGACCTCCTCCGCCAGCGGGCCCGGGCGCTGGTCGACACCCCCGCCTTCGCGACGTGGTGGGACGAGATGAGCGCGCCGTGATGCTCTGGTTGCTCGGCTGCGCGGAGCCGCCACCCGCCGCGATCCCCGGCCCCTGCGAGGTGGTGACCGCCGCCGGCGGCAGCGACCCGCTCGCCTTCGCGCAGGCCGCCGCGGCCCAGGGGCGGATCAAGGGCGACGAGGGCGCCTACGTGCTCGCCGACGCCGGCGCGCGTTGCGCCCTGTCGCGCGAGCCCAACAGCGTGCCCGCGCGCCGCCTGCAGGCCCACGTGCTGGTGCAGCAGCATCGTTTCGCCGAGGCCGCGGCGCTGGCCGAGCCCCTGGCCCGCGAGAGCGGGGACTGGTCCAGCTGGATCGTGGTGGGCGACGCGCTCATCGAGCAAGGCGAGGTCGACGGCGCCGCGATGGCCTACCAGGAGGCCGCCGACCATCACCCCGGGCTCGTGGTGTACGACCGGATCAGCCAACTGCGCTGGATCGAGGGCGACATGCAGGGCGCCCGCGAGGCGGCCAGCTGGGCCGTAGAGCGCGGCAGCAACGCTGACGCCGAGCCCTACGCCTGGGCGCTGTCCTGGCTCGGCTGGCTCAAGGTGCTCAACCGCGAGCCGGCCCCGGAACTCGACGCGGCCTTGCAGTTGTTGCCCGGCTACGCGCCGGCGTTGCTGAATCGAGGCCGCGCCCGGCTCCACGAGGATGGTCCCGCCCACGACCCCGAGGGGGGAGCCGCCGACCTCCAAGGGCTCCCCCGCAACCTCGAGGCCGCCCGCCAGCTCGGGATCGAGTTGCCCCGCTGGGCCGACCCCCGGGGCTGGGCCGACGCCACCGCGCCATCGAGCCCCGCCGGCTCGCTGGCGGTGCTCGACGAGGAGCTAAAAGCCCGCCACGACCCCCTCACCCGCGCAATGCGAGCCTGGGCGCTGTTCCACGCCGGGCAAGACGCCACCGCCGAGGCCCGCGCCGTGCTCGCGACGGGGAACCCGGAGCCCCGCCTGTTGCACCACGCGGCGCTCATCCTCCGCGACCGCCCCCTCGCCGAGCGGGCCCTCTGGATGGGGGCCGGGCTCACCAGTTCCGAGCGCGACGCGCTACGCGCGATGCTCGCGGAGTAGTCCCCGATGCTGCTACTTGTCGCCCCGGCCCTCGCCCACCAGCCCGGCCTGTCCGCCGCCCGGATTGATGCATCACGTGTATCACTAGTGTTTGCGAAGCCCGAGATCGGCCAGCTTGCACCAGTGGAAGACGTGAACGCTGGGCGGCTACTGATACAGGAGGCCACCCTCGACCGTGTATCACTCGCCGCGGGTGGCTCCCCATGCCACTTCGGCGGGCCCATGGTGCGCGAGGTGGAGGCCGACGGCGTGGAGATCCTCGCGCGATACAGCTGTGACGCCGATGCTGATACACTCACCTTCACCGCTGGCTATTTTGATACACTGGCGCCCGGGCACCGGCAGTACCTCGAGGTGGGCGGCCAGCCGGTGGCGATGTTGTCGGCCGACGCCCCCTCGGCCACCTTCGCCGCGGCGCCCTCCACCGGCGAGGTGGCGATCGAGTTCGTGAAGCTCGGCGTGGAGCACATCGTCACCGGCTACGACCACCTCGCCTTCGTCGCGGGCCTGTTGCTCGCGGCGCGCTCGCTGCGGCAGATGCTGGTGATCGTCACCGGATTCACCGTGGCCCACAGCATCACCCTGTCGCTGGCCGCCACCGGGGTGTTCACCCTGTCGCCGGGCATCGTCGAGCCGCTCATCGCCGCGTCGATCGCCTACGTGGGGATCGAGAACTACTTCGACCCCGGCGTGAGGCAACGCGTGGCCGTCACCTTCGGGCTCGGCCTCGTTCACGGCTTCGGCTTCGCCGGCCTGCTCGCGGAGCTGGGACTGCCCCGCGACAACCTCGTGGTCGCGCTCGTGTGTTTCAACGGCGGCGTGGAGCTGGGGCAGGCCGCGATCGTGACGCTGGCGCTGCCGGTATTGCTCCGCCTCGGCAAGCTGGCGGCCTGGCCCCGCGTGATGCGGGGGCTCAGCGCCGCCGTGGCGCTCGCGGGCCTTTACTGGCTCGCGGAGCGGACTATTCTCGCCTAGAGGTCGTGATACCCGGCCGGGTGGTCGTCGCCCGCCCAGGGGTCGCCCAGGTAGGGGAAGCTGTCGAGGTAGGACAGGCCGGTGCTGTCGACGCCGTCCTGAATGTAGTAGCCGGCGTCGAGGTAGATGAGGTAGCCGGCCACGCCGGACAGGGCCACGTCCACCACGTCGTCCTTCACGCCGCGACCGTCCGGCCACTGGCCGAAGCCGGTGCCCTCGAGGTTGATGCGGAGCCCCTCGTAGGCGGCAAAGGTCTTGCCGGACTCGCCGGGGATGGCGCCGCCGAGCGACCAGCCGGAGGCCTGGTGGCCGAGCGCGGCGTTGCCGGTGAGGAAGGTCGCGATGAGGTCCTCGCGTCCGGTAAGGCCGAGGCCGTAGGTGCTCTCCGCGTCGGTGATGAGCACCGAGGGGTCGGTGGTGCCGAGCAGCAGGTTCATGTAGTAGGCCAGGGTGGGGTCCTGGACGTACGACAGGAACTGGATGTCGTCGCGCGGATGACTGGCGTTGAACAGGTCTTTCATCGTGGTGGGAATCACCGCCTCGTTCACCAGCGGGTTGCCGAGGCGCGCCACCTGCACCCACTCGCCCCGCGCGGCGCTGTCCACCCCGTTGGCGCGGCGCACCGAGATGGCGCGGCGCGAGGTGGTGGACCACGCGGAGATCACGTGGTTCTCGGCCGCCGCCGTGGGGGCGGCACCGTCTTTGGTGACCATCGTCTTCGGCACGCTGATCGCGATGCTGTGCACGTTGTAGCCGAGCAGCGTGTTGGTGTTGGCGCCCTCGTCGATGCCGGCCACGTTGAGCAGGTCGAAGGTGCGCTCCAGGTCGACGTAGAAGCCCTCTTGCCGCGGGCCGGCGAAGAAGCTGTAGCTGCCGCTGGTTTCCACGTAGGCGCTGGTGATCGCGCCGGGGCTCGTGCCCTCGGGGTTGTAGCCGCCCGCGCCGCTCTGCGTGCCGACGTTGATCGGCGCCACCTCGAGGCCGGTGGCGAGCGTGGTGGCCACGCCGTCGTCAACCCGGGTGACCGAGTAGGTGGTCTGCTGGTAGAGGTTGCTGCGCGTGGCCACGTCGCCGATGTTGTAGAGGAAGGTCGGCAGGCCGAACGCGTCGAGCTCGCTGAAGGTCGTGGCGAACTGGAACTGGAAGACGATGTCTTCCTCTCCGTCGCCCTCGTTGTCGATGTTGATGGCGTACATCACGTTGTCGTCGAAACGATAGAAGTTGGGGCCCCCGCCGGGCAGCTCCATCGGGATCACGTTCATGATGAACACGACCTTCGAGCTGTCGTTCGGGTCGTTGAACATGTAGAAGTCGGTGATGTCGGCCGAGGGGTCGAGCGAGATCCCCGGGGCCTCGCGGTGGCTGGAGGCGAAGGCGGGCGACAGGATGGTCGCGACGAGAAGGCTAGTCATGGGTGTTTCCTCGTGGATCCGGGATGTTTAGTAGGAGAGAAGGTAGAGATCGGCACCCTGATCGGAGGCGATCTCGGTGACGTAGACGCGGTCGGTAGCGAGGCCGATGCCGCCGGGGAGCTCCATCAAGCCGAGCGTGTCGGTGACGCTCATCGCGCTCCCGTCGACGCTCATTTCCACGAGGCCGGGATCGCCGATGGTGGTGTACCAGGCGGCGGCGCCATCGGTGGCAACGCCCCCGGGGAAGGCAACCTGGAAGCCGCTGGCCACCACCGTGGAAGCGAAGCCGGGCAACTCGAAGCGGATCACCGCCGCGCGACCGTCGGCCGCGAGGGAGTCGATCACGAAGAGCCAGTTGCCATCGGGCGACGCCGCGATCGCCGTGGGATCCACCAGCGAGCCGCCGGACGTCACCGCCGTGGCCGTGCCGCCCGAGAGCGAGAAGATCGCGGCGTTGCCGGCGCTGTCGAAGCCCGACACGTACAGGCCACTGCCGCCGTGTTGCTCGGCCACGTCGCCGGGGAGGTCGATGCTGTCGTCGGCGCCGAGCTCGGTGAGCGCGCCGCCACCCGAGGCGAGGCTATACACCGCGCCGTTCATCGTGCCCGAGCTCGACACCACGCCCAGATCCGACACGTACAGGGTGGACTGGTCGCCCGAGATGGCAAGGCCGGTGGGCATCACCAGCGGGTCGCCCGCGTACACCTCGGTGGCCGCGCCCCCGGCGGCGTCGAACCACCAGACCCCGGCCTCACCGGCGAGGTTGAAGCCTGCCACGTAGGCACCGTCCTCGGTGGCCACCACGTCGATCGCCTCCACGAGGTCGGCGTCGTCGGTGAACACCGCGAACACGGGAGTCGGCTCACCCGTTTCACCCGTTTCACCCGTTTCACCCGTTTCACCCGTTTCACCCGTTTCACCCGTGTCGCCGCCGGTGTCGGTGTCGGTGTCGGTGTCGGTGTCGGTGTCGGTGTCCGTGTCCGTGTCCGTGTCGGTGTCGGTGTCGGTATCCGAGTCGGTGTCGGTGTCGCCGTCGCCGGTGTCCTTCTCCTCCTCAGGACACCCGAGCAGCAAGATCATCAAGGCCATGCGAGGTCTCCCTGGACGACCCGGGGTGGGTCATCTCTCGCGGTACGAGTAACACGGCCGACCGGTTCGAAGGTGATTGGCGACACGTTTTTTTGATCGACGCGGCACGCTGGCGATCCGGATTACACGGCGCGGCGCACCCCCACCGCACGGAGCCAGGACCCCATGAATCGCTCGACCCTCGCCCTCCTTCCCGCCCTCGTCCTGATCGGCTGCCCCGCCGAGGAACCCAAGGACACCGCCGACACCGACACCGACTCCGACACCGACACCGACTCGGACACCGACACCGACACGGGCGGCGACACCGACACGGGCGGCGACACCGCCACCGCCGACTACTCGGTGACCGTCACCAGCCCGGCTCCCGGCAGTAGCAGCTACCCCGGCGTCACCTTCACCTACGAGGTGGAGGGACTCGTGCTCGATCCCGACGCCATCGGCGCCGCCGACGAGGAGGGCCACGGCCACGTTCACGTGCATGTCGACGGCGAGTACGTGCTCGCCACCACCGACACCACCGTCACCCTCGACAGCAGCCAGCTCGGGGCCGGCACGCACACTGTGGAGTTCCGTCTCGCCGACAACAGCCACGACGAACTGGGCGCCAGCGCCTCGGTCGACGTGACCGTGCTCAGCCCCTCGGTGAGCCTCACCTCGCCCACCGAGGGCTGGGAAACCGACAGCGCCGCCGTGCAGGTCTTCTACACGGTGGGCGACTTCTCGGTGGTCGACAACCTCGAGGGCGCGGTGACCGTGGGCGAGGGCCACGTGCACCTGATGCTCGACGGCGCCTACTACGACTACTCCACCAGCTCCACCGACGACTGGTTCCTGCACCTGTCACCCGGCAAGCACACCATCGGCGTGGTGCTGGTAAACAACGACCACAGCCAGCTGCCGGTCGACGGCGTGTCGGCGGAGACCACCATCATGGTGCCCGACGACGCAGCCGACATCGAGGTGGTGTCGAGCTTCTCCGGCGAGTGGGACTCGGCCACGCTGCCCCTGGAAGTGCTGCTCACCAACTACACCCTCGACGGCGACAGCATGGGCGGCACGCCTGTCGACGGCGTGGGGCACTACCACGTGTACATGGACGGCGCCTACTACGACGCCGTGGCGACGACAACCCCCTGGTTCATGCACGTGATCCCGGGCTACCACGAGTTCCAGCTGGTGCTGGCCGCCAACGACCACACCGAGCTCGCCGCTCGCGACAGCGTGGGGGTCACCATCACCGCCGACCGGCCCGACGTGAGCATCGACAGCCCGGTGGCCGGCGACGTGATGAGCGACGGCTTCTACGTGATGGCGAGCGCCGAGAACTTCTCGATCAGCACCGACGTTGGTGGCGCCAACGTCACCGACGAGGGCCACATGCACCTGTACGTGGACGACGCCTACTACGTGTTCTCCACCGACGGGCAGTTCGCGGTGTCTGGTCTCGCCAGCGGCGAGCACACCCTGCGCGTGGAGCTGATGAACAACGACCACAGCGAGCTGTCGCCGCGGGTGTTCGACGAGATCGTCGTCAACCTGGAGTAGCTACCGCTCCTCCAGCGCCCCCTCGATCACCAGCCACCCATCATCGACCCGCACCGCCGGGTCGGCGATGCCGAGGCTCTGCCCGCTCAGGCTGTCGGCAAAGCTGTCGAGGGGGATGTCCGGGACGGGAATATCCGGCATGAAGCTGGCCACCGTCCCGAGCAGGGGCGGGACGGACAAGCGCACCAGCGCCGCCATGTCGCCCGGGTCGAGCCCCCTCGGCGAGGCCTCCATGCCAACCTCCAGCGTCATGTAGGCCGGTCGCTCGTCGAGCGTGATGCCCACCTCGCCGTCGTCGTCGATGGCCACGGTGGCGCCGGTGCGCAGGTTCACGCTGGCGTCGATCTTCTCGCCGTCTTCGCGGGTGATTTTCAGGCGCATCTCGCCGATCGACAGGTCGATGTCCATGTCGTCGTAGGTGGGCTTGCCCAGCGTCACCGGGAGGTTGACCTCCACCGAGGCCGCCGACACCGGGCCGAGCGGCGGCGGGATGTCGCCGGCGAGGACCTGGAGGGTGAGCCCGTCGAACTCGATGCCGCTGGTGGATCCACTCGCCCAGAAGGCAAACAGGAGCTGGTGGAGCAGGTCGTCGTCGGCCGCGGCCGCGAAGGGCTCGGTGGTGGTGAGCGGGAAGCCGGGGCCGTCGCCGTCGGTGCGGAGCGAGCCGGCGCCGCGAGGTAGGTCGATCTTCGTCCTGAAGTCCACCCACGCGTCGAGCGTGAGGCGCAGCCCGTCCTCCGCGCAGCGCAACGACGAGAGCGCCACGTGCATGTCGAAACCGCTGAACGAGAAATCAGCGGCAAAGGCAGATAGGTAGTCAGCGACCAGCGTCTCGATCGACTCGGTGACGGTGTCGGCCACCGTTTCCTCGAGGGTGGCCTGCGTCCAGTCGGCGAGGTCGTCTTCCATCGAGTCCGGGAACCAGTCCACGGTCACCCAGAAGCCGGACAGGCGCACGCTCGTCGACGTGGGCGTGGCCCTCACCTCGCCGCCATCTGCCGAGAGCTCGAGCACGATCGACAGGGTGGCGGTGTCGGCGCCGGCCTCGCCGGTGGTGCTGAGCCAGTCGTACCAGTCCACGCCGGCGATGTCGAAGGCCACCCACAGGTCGCTGACCGTCACGTCGATGTACAGCTCGCCGTTGCCACTCTCGATGTCGACGCTGGCACGCCCCATGTCGGCGTCGGTGAGCGTGATGGTGTAGTAGTCCGTGGGCATTTCATAGCCGACGAAGCTCCGCAAGAGCGTGGGGTCGGCCATCACCGCCTCGGCGATCGCGGCGAGGTCGTCGATGTCGGCCTTGTCGTCGTCGAGCCCCTCGGGGCCGAGCTGGATCTTCACCGTGTCGGCGAGCGGATCGGCGGGGTCCCACACCTCGCCGGCCATCACCGCGCGACCGTCCACGGCGCGACCGGTGTCGCTCGCGTCGACCCGGAAACCGAGGATGTTCACCCCGGGCGCCACCGGCACCTTGCCGTCGAAGCTGCCGCCGCGGGCGCTGATGTCGAGCTTCTGCCCGTTGACCGCCATCGACGTGAGCGGCGCCGAGCCCAGCGTGACCTTCCCCGACACCGCCACGTTGTCGCCCTCGCCGGTGAACGCGCCGCGCGCGGGCTCGGCCACGGTCATCGCCGGCACCTCGATGGGCGCCAGCTCGGGCGCCGTCTCACCCTCGGCCGCGGGATCGTCGGAGCAGGCGATGAGCAACCAGGGAAGCATTCACGGCGGCAATACCCCGGCGGTCGGCCTACCCGCCACCCGGGGGCGTTAGGTGCAGCCTCGCATGGCTGCGATCACCGAGGCCCTACTGCGGGACGCCTGGGCCATGGCTGGAATCAGCATCGCGATCATCTGCATGTTCGCGATCGGCGAGATGCTGCGCCGCGGGCTAGACGTGGAGGCGGAGGCCACGCGGAAGTTCGCCCACGTGGGCGGCGGCGTGGTGGTGTTCTTGTTCCCGTGGATCGTCAGCTCCGCGTGGAGCGTCGCGGTGCTGTCACTCTCCTTCCTCGGCATCCTGCTGCTCGGCCGGGTGACGGGCGTGCTCGGCTCGGTACACGGCGTGGAGCGGCGCACCTCGGGCGCCGAGCTCTACCCAGCGGCGGTGATGGGCACCTGGTGGCTCTCCGGGGGCGAGCCGCTGGCCTTCTGCGTGCCGATGGCGGTGATGGCCGCCGCCGACGCCGGCGCCGCCTTCGTGGGCAAGCGCATGGGCACCGTGCGCTTCAAGGTGATGGACGGCGCCCGGTCGCTGGAGGGCAGCCTCACCTTCTTCGCCATCGCCTTCGCCATCTTCCTGGCCGGTCTCGCGCTCGACGGCCGGGGCGGCTGGCCCGGCGTCTTGCTCATCGCGCTCATCGGCGGCGTGCTCACCACCTGCGTGGAGGCGATCAGCGTGCGCGGGACCGACAACGTGCTCATCCCCTGGGCGGGGTGGCTGGTGATCGACCGCACGCTGCGGCTTGGGCTCGCCGAGATGTCGAGCTGGGTGGAAGGCATGCTGGTGGCCTTCCTCGCGGTGATGGTGGGCTGGAACGCCGCCCGGCTGCAACCAGCAGCGGCGGTGGCCGCCTTCGTGTTCGGCACCGTGGCCTACGCCCTCGGCGGCCTCGGCTGGTTCTTGCCCATCGCCGCCCTGGGTCTCGCCATCGCGGTGTTTCACCCGCGCGAGCGCGACGTGGATCTCGAGCACGTGGCCCCGCTGGCCCTCGGCTCGGTGGCGGTGCTCGCGGCGCTCCAGCTCGCCGGCCCGCGCGACGCCCAGGCGGTGCCCTACCTCGCGGCCCTCTCCGCCAGCGGCGCCATCGCCCTGGCACGGCTGCGGGTGGAACCGGGGGAGCCAGGGCTGCGGGGCGGGCTCGGGTCGCTCCCGGTGCCGCACCGGGCCACCATCGGAGGGCTGCTGCCCCTGGTGCCCGCCATGCTGTGGCCCCCGTTCGACGCCTCGCCGCTGCGAACCTGGCCCACGGTGATCGGCGCGGCCGGCGTGGGCGCGCTCGCCTGGCTTCCCCTGCGACACTTCCCGCGCGCCGGGCGGCGCCTCGTGGCCGCACTGGTGGCAGGTCTCGTGGCCTGGGGCGCGGCACAAGCGAGGTCGTTCTGATGGATGCCTGGATCGCCGCAGGGGGCGACCCCCAGAAACTGGCCCTCTACCGCTCGTTCATGGAGGTGACCCCGCTGAGTGATCCCTCCGGCCGCGCCCTGGTGTTTCACCACGGCACGATCGGCGACTTCACCGGCGGGCCGGCCTTGCTCGCCGAGGCAGAGTCGCGACTCCGTGCGCTCGGTTGCCGCGAGGCGGTGGGACCTCTCGATGGCAATACGTTCTTCGCGTATCGATGTGTCATCCCTCACGGCGCCCCGCTGCCGCTCGAACCGTCGGCGCGCCCCGAGCACTGGCGACGGGCGGGCTACCGGGAAGACGCACGTTTCATATCGGTCTTCGCGCCCAACTCCGAGCGGGTCTGTCGCGACCGTGGCTTGCCGGACGGATGGACGCTGCGGAACTTCGACCCCGCTCGTTTCGACGAGGAGCTGGCCGCGATGTACCGGGTGACGCTCTCGGCCTTCGCTGCGGCCTGGCGCTACGCGCCCATCCCCTACACCGCCTTCCACGCGCAGTACGCCGCCTTCCGTGGGCGGGTCGACCCACGGTGGGTGTGGGTGGTCGACGATCCCCACGGCGTGACGCAGGGCTACTTCTTCACGCTGGTGGCGGGGAGCGTGGTCATCGCCAAGACAATCGCGCTCCACGCGAGCGCCCACGGCAGGGGCATCTCCTGGTCCATGATCGCGGCCATGCATCGGCAGGCCCGCGACGCCGGGCTCGACGGCGCCATCCACCACCTCATGCACGAGGACGCCGTGTCCAACGCCTTCGCCGGCGAGGGCGGCCGGGTGGTGCGGCGCTACGCGCTCTACCGGAAGCGTCTCTGATTCATGGGGCTCTACGACCTCCTGCAGCCCAGCGATCGCCCGGCGATCATCGAGCCGAGCGGTCGCTCGAGCACCTTCACCGACCTGCACCACGAGGCCGGTCGACTCGGCGGCTACTTCCACCGGCAGCTCGGCGCGGGCGGGCGCGTGCTGTTGATGCAGCCGGTGGGCATCGACCTATACAACGTGGTGGTGGGCCTCTTCGCGGCCGGCGCCACCGGCGTGCTCGTGGACCCCTCGGCGGGCTACCGCCGCGTGCGCGAGACGCTCCGGCGCATCGGCGTGCGCGGCGTCGTCGGCCCCTGGTGGGCCCAGGCGCTCCGCCTCTTGTTCCCCGAGCTGCGCGGTGGCCACGCCTACCTCGGCGGCCTCGGCGGCACGCCCTACGCCCGGGCCGAGGGTGGCCCGCTGCCCCAGGGCTTCGACGCGGAGACGCCCGCGCTCATCACCTTCACCACCGGCTCGACCGGCCGTCCCAAGGCGGTGGCGCGCTCCCACGCCTTCCTGGTGGAACAGCACCGGGTGTTGTCTCGCCACCTCCGGCTTGGTCCCGGCGACGTCGACCTCGCCACGCTCCCGGTGTTTGCCCTCTCATCGCTCGCCAGCGGGGCCACGGTGGTGTTTCCCGACAGCAATCTGCGCAAGCCGGCGTCGGTCGATCCCGCTCGCGTGCTCCCGCAGGTGCGCGGCCAGCGCGTGTCGCACGTCACCGCCTCGCCGGCCTTCCTCGCGCCGCTCGCTCGGGCGCTGCTGAAATACGGTGACTCATATCCATACTTACGAGGTTGTTTCACGGGTGGCGCGCGCGTGTCAGCGCAACTTGGTCGCGACCTGTGCATTGCCTTTCCCGGGGCGCGCGTCGAGGTGGTGTACGGGTCGACCGAGGCCGAGCCCATCGCCGCGCTCGACGTGCGGTCGTCGCTCGACGCCATGGAGGAGGGCGAGCGGGAGGGGCTCGGGGCGCTGGTGGGCACGCCCGTTCCCGAGATCGCGGTGCGCGTGGTTCGCCCCGGCACGCTGGAGCCGGCAGGCGTGGGCGAGATCATCGTGAGCGGATCTCACGTGAACCGGCGTTACTGGGAGGACCCCGAGGCCGACGCCGACAACAAGATCGACGAGGGCAGCACGACCTGGCACCGCACCGGCGACACCGGCCGGCTCGACGCGCAGGGGCGCCTCTGGCTGGTGGGCCGAGTGGCCGACATGGTCGGGGAGCTCCACCCCTTTCCGCTGGAGATCCTGGCCGAGCGGGTGCCCGGCGTGCGGCGGGCGGCACTCGTCGACGCGGGCGGGCCGGTGCTCGCCTACGAGGGCGACGAGGCCGCCGCCGGGCTGCGCCGCGCCACCGGCATCGATCGGATCGTGCGCGTGGACCGCGTGCCGGTGGACCGGCGGCACAACGCCAAGATCGACAGGGCTGGGCTCCGGGCTATGATCGGGGGCGCGCGATGACCTTCCTCCTGCTGCTCGCCTGCACGACCGACAACGAGATGGCCGCCACCTGGGCAGGCGGCGACTTCGATTTCTACACGCTCGTCGCCATGGACGAGTGCCTGGGCGGGGCCCTGGAGGCGCTCTTCATGCCCGAGGGCGTCGATACCCCCCACAAGTTCGAGTACCCCATCTACATCCCGAGCTACGAGGAGCTGCCCGCCGAGTACAGCATCGACCTGCGCGAGCCCTTCGTGGGCATGCCGGTGAAGGTGGAAGACGGCGGCGAGGGCTGGTTCTACGTGCGCGGCTCGGTGATGGAGGATGTGCTGCTCGACGAGCAGAAGTACGGCGACTGCGCCGTGACCATGACCGCGGACGTCGACCTCCTGCCTCGCGACGAGAACACGGTCGACGGTCAAGCACGCATCGCTATTTCCGGCCCTCGCGGCAGCGAGGGACTCTGCCCGGTGTTCGACGGCGATCCCTGCCAGGTGATTCTGGACATCGAGGCGCAGCGGCGCTAGCGCGACGATGGACGCGACCACGCGAGTTCGGGCCTGCTGGTGGGCGCGGCAGCGCCTCGATGGCTCGCGGCCGGGCGATCGGCTTCTGGGAGTTCGACGGCCTCGCCGGTGAGCTGGCCTGGGTCGCATCCTCGCCGCCGCCGGATCGAGGCCCTCCGCGCGATGGGGCCACAGTGAGTTAGCCGCGCGGCCTCGCGAGGTTCCCTTGGCGCTTCAAGCTGGCATCGTCGGTCTCCCCAACGTCGGGAAAAGCACCCTGTTCAACGCGCTCACCGCCGCCGGCGCGGCCGCCGCGAACTTCCCCTTCTGCACGATCGAGCCCAACGTGGGCGTGGTGCCCGTGCCCGACGCGCGGCTCGACCAGATCAACGGGGTGATCGCGAGCAAGCAGATCCTCCCCGCCGCCGTGGAGATCGTCGACATCGCCGGGCTGGTGCGCGGCGCGGCCACCGGCGCAGGCCTCGGCAACAAGTTCCTCGGCCACATCCGGTCGGTCGACGCCGTGCTCCACGTGGTGCGCTGCTTCGACGACCCCGACGTGGTGCACGTCGATGGCACCCCCGACCCCGACCGCGACATCGAGACCATCGACACCGAGCTGATCCTCGCCGACCTCGAGAGCGTGGACAAGCGGGTGGACCGCTTCCGCAAGGGGTCGAAGGGCGGCGACAAGGAGCAGCTCGCCCAGCTCGCGGTGGCGGAGAGGCTCAAGGCGCTGCTCGACGGCGGCAAGCCCGCGCGCGCCGGCCAGTGGACGGAGGAGGAGCTTCCTATCGTCAAGGAGAACCAGCTCATCACGGCGAAGCCGGTCCTCTACGTCTGCAACGTCGACGAGGCCGGGCTTGGTGGCGACAATGCCTACGTCCGGTCCGTCCGGGCGCGCGCCGCGCGCGAGGGTGCCTCGGTGGTGGTGCTCTGCGCCAAGATCGAGGCCGAGATCCAGGAGCTTCCGCCCGAGGATCGCGCCGGCTTCCTTGCCGACCTCGGCATCAAGGAGCCCGGCCTCGCCGCGCTGGCCCGCGAGGCCTACCGCCTGCTCGGGCTACAGACGTACTTCACCGCTGGTCCCAAGGAGATCCGCGCCTGGACCGTCCGGGTGGGCGCCCGCGCCCCCGAGGCCGCCGGCGCCATCCACACCGACTTCGAGCGCGGCTTCATCCGCGCCGAGGTGTACTCGGTGGACGATCTCGTAGCGCTCGGCTCGGAAGCCGCCCTCAAGGCTCAGGGGAAGATGCGGGTGGAAGGGAAGGAGTACGTGGTGCGGGATGGGGATGTGATGCATTTCAGGTTCAACGTCTAGCCCCGGCGCGTCGCCACCAGCGCTAGCGCCGGAGAAAGTCCGCCACTCGCGCCCAGAAGGCGTCGTCGACGATGTCGTTGTGGGCCCGGTCGACGAGCTCGAAGGTGGCGCCGGGGATGGCGGCGGCGAGCGCCTCGCCGTAGCCCGGCGGGATCTGCGTGTCGCGGCGACCGTGAATCAACAACGCCGGGACGGCCACGCGCGGCGCCCGCGAGCGCGAGTCGAAGCGGTCGAGCACCAGCAACCGGACGGGGAAGTAGGGGTACTGCCGCGCCGCCATGTCGGGAATGGACGTGAAGGCCGACGCGAGCACCACCGCCGCGCAGCGGCCCTCGGCCGCCATGGCCACCGCCACCCCGCTGCCGAGCGAGTGCCCCACGCAGGCCGGCGCGGGCTCGCCGATCTCGGCCAGGGCCGCCCTTGCCGCCGCGAGGATCCCGGACTCGCTCGGGCCGGCGCCCGTGGCCTCGCCGTAGCCCGGGTACTCCACCGCCGCGAAGGCAAGGCCGGCCGCGCTGGCGGCGGCGCTGGTGGGCACGGAGCGCGCGAGTTGTCCCCCGTTGCCATGGAAAAAGAGCACGTGGGGGTGCCCCGCGGTCAACAGGAGCGGCACCGTGGCGCCATCTAGGTCGAGCGCCCGGAGCTCCGCCCCCGGCGGCACCCGCACCGCCAGGGGAGCGGGCGCCGGGTAGAGGAGCGTGCGCTGGGCCACGAAGAGCACCGCGCACGCGACGGCGTAGATCACGGCGACCACCATCAAGAAGCGGCGGGCGCGGCGCATCCAGCGCCGCGCGTATCGCGCTATGTACGGCGAGTGAACGAGTTCTACCCCCGAGAACCCGCCACCGTGGCCGGGGCGCTGCGCGCGCGGGTGGCCCTGCTCGGGCGGCTCACGGTGCTGCTTTGGGCCATCGAGCTCGTCGACACCCTCGTCCTCGGCGGGGGCCTGGACAGCCTCGGCATCCGCCCGCGCGCGCTCACGGGCCTCGCGGGCGTGCTGGCCGCGCCCTTCCTGCACGCGGGGCTCGGCCACCTGCTCGCCAACACGCTGGCGCTCTGGCCCCTGGGCTTTCTCGCCATGGCACGGCACGTCGCCGACTTCTACCGTGTGTTCATCGCGTCGATGCTGGTGGGCGGGCTCGGCACCTGGCTCGTGGGCCGCGGCGGCAGCGTACACGTGGGCGCGAGCGGCGTAATCTTCGGTTTCCTGGGCTATCTCCTCGCCCGCGGCTACTACGAGCGCAGGCCGGCGGCGATCCTGGTGTCGCTCTTCACGCTGGGCGCCTACGGCGGCCTCGCGTGGCAGGCGCTGCCCTTCTTCGTGGCCGACCAGGTGTCGTGGGAAGGGCACCTGTTCGGCCTGCTGGGCGGCGTGCTCGTCGCGAGGGGGCAGCGGCGGAGATCTTAGTCAACGACGATCTGGAACGCAGGCGGGCAAGGGAGGCCCCGTGACCCCGAGCGCCACCCGCCGCGCTCCCGCCGAGGGCAAGACGAGAAGGCCCACCCGAGCCGCAGCTTGGAGGGGCCTCGAGGTGGTAGTCCCAAGGGGAATCGAACCCCTGTTGGCGAGATGAAAACCCGCTGTCCTGACCACTAGACGATGGGACCAGAGATGGTGGGCTGGATGGTGGGCCGTGCCGGACTTGAACCGGCGACCCACGGATTAAAAGTCCGGTGCTCTACCAGCTGAGCTAACGGCCCGCGCCGACGCAGCTAATCGCGGGCGCGGAGACGGTCAACCCGCCGCCGCGCCCGCCCGGGCGCGCGTGGTCAGTCCTTGCGGCACTCCACCCCCGCCGTGGCCTCCCGGGTCGACCGCGTCGATCCCGAGTTGCTCGCCCTGATGGAGCGCGCCGGCTGCCACCACGTGTACTACGGCATCGAGTCGGGCCACCCGGAGACGCTGGGGCTCCGCGCCCGCTTCGAGACCTACAACCTCGACTCCGACACATCGCTCATGTATCGGCAACGATAGCGTTTGCCGCCTTCTTTCCCGACATCATCGCCCCGACGACTCCGTGCCCGCTGCGCGTGGAGGCGCCCGCGAGGTAGAGGCCGGGCAGCGGCCCGCGCGCACCGGGGCGCTTGTCGAGGAACTGTGCCGGGGTGGCGGCGAGGCCGTAGCCGGTGCCGCCCGAGGCGCCGGTGAAGCGGCTGTGGCTCACCGGCGTGGCACTCTCTCGGAACACCACGCGCTCGGCCGTCCCGGGGAGCATGCGATCGAGCCGCCGCAGCAGTTCGTCTTCCACCCGCTGCTTGATGGCGCGGTAGCGGCTGTCCTGTCGATAACGGAGGGTACCTGAGGCTTCCCGCGAGAGTCCCCAGGCCTCCGGCTCGCCGGGGACGAGCGTCATGGCCTCGATGGTGGAGTAGCCCTCGGGGGCATGCGCGGCGGTGCCGGGGTCCTTGAGGCTGGCCGAGGTGACGTAGCAGCCGGCCATCGCCGCCTCGACGCCCTCCTCCACCCTCGCGTAGGCGGCGTCGAAGTCGTAGCTGTCGAACTGCCAGAGGTTCTGGGCGCCTAGGCCCTCGATCGGCCCCTTCACCCCGAAGCAGGCGAGGAAGACCGCGCCGCCCATCTCCCAACTCTCGGCCCGGAGGCTCCAGGCCGAAGGGAGAGACTCGCGCGGAAGGAGCTCCAGCATCGTCTTCTTGGTGTCGGCGTTGCTCAACACGACCGGGGCGCGCAGCTCGAACTCGTCGCCCGCCACGCCCACGGCGCGTCCCCCGTCGACGAGGACGCGAGAAACCGGCTTGCGCAGCGCGACGACCCCGCCGTTCTTCTCCACGATGTCGGCCAGCTGGTCGGCGATCACCTGGCCGCCGCCCTCCGGGTAATAGGCGCCCTTGAAATAGTGGTTGGCGAGCCCAGCGTGCAGCATCGCGCTCACTCGCCGCGGCGC
>Ga0194131_10002887_pt1 | contig 27846 bp, 20 predicted proteins | sample TA2KigO120mmetaG_FD_148631 | JGI IMG/M metagenome (GOLD analysis project Ga0194131, IMG submission 148631) | Freshwater microbial communities from Lake Tanganyika, Tanzania - TA2015053 Kigoma Offshore 120m | ecosystem: Environmental > Aquatic > Freshwater > Lake | place: Tanzania: Lake... | reverse complement strand
AGGCGAGCGTCCTCGCTCGCCTAAGTCGCGCGCGCAGCGCGCGACTCGGTCCATTGCGAACAGTCGCATCCACCCGCAGCCACAGTGGCCAACGGCCACTCTGCCGAGTCCGCGCGCTGCGCGCGCCCGCCGAAGGTTCAAACGCCGCTCGACTTGAACTCCGCACGGCGAGTGGGCGCGTCTTCGCGCCCGCTCGCCGTGCGGAGTCAGGCGAGCGTCCTCGCTCGCCTAAGTCGCGCGCGCAGCGCGCGACTCCCCCACTCCCCTCAGTGGTGGCAACACCCGCCAAACGCCGGCGCCGTCCTCTCACTCGCCCGCTTGACCCCGTACTTCCCCGCCAGGCGCTCCGCGATGGCCAGCATCGCCTCGTGCGTTCCGGCCCCCATGTGATCCCTCTCACGAACCTCGAATTGCCGCAGCACCTCGACTCGATCCTCTGGCCTGAGCACCGACTCCGCCATCGGGAACAACACCCCGTCCTCCTTCGCGATGTGATCACGCAGTAGCCCGATGAAAATCTCGGCCGACTCTGCGAATGCCTTCGCGTCGGACGCCTCGAGCGCGCCGGCCATCTTCCTCACCAGCGCCCGCCCCTCCTCGTGCTCTCCCAGCATCACCGCGACCGGCCCAACATGCGTCGGCATGCCGCGCGCGCGCAGCGTCGTGAAGAGCACATCCTCTTCCTTCCCGTGATGGCACTTGTCCGCGAACGTCCGCAGGAACTCGACGCAGTCGCGGGCGTCGGCGGTGTCCAGCGGCTTGCGCTGGCCGACCGCCGCGGCGACCTGCTCGAGGCAGTCGAGCAGTTGCTCGATGACCCGGTGTTCGCTGCTCAGGACTTCGGTCGGCTTCGTGGCTCCGCTGCTGCATGCATGCATGTGAGGACTCCTTTTCGGTCTAGTGTTTCTTCTGCTGCTCGAACCAGCGGTGCTCGGGGCGCGCGAGCAGTTCGTCGATGAATTCCATGACTGCCTTGCCTTGGGCTTCCTTCCCGTTGGCGATCGCGTGCTCGGCGAGTTCGCGGGCCTGCGGGATCACCGCCATGTAGAAGCGCTCGGCCACTTCGAACATCCCGTGCCAGTGCGCGTAGTCCGGCGCCATCATCGATGCGCCGTGTCGAGCGCGGCGGCCTTCGTGATGCCACAGGTAGTACCAGGACCACTCGATCTCCTCGTCGAATTGCGCAGGCGTCAGCAGCTGCTTGTCGAGCAGGAGCTTCATCAGTGCCTGGCCCGGCCGCGCGAACTTCTCGTTGTAGTTGACGACGAATTCGTCGTACTGCGCGTAGAAGGCGTTGACGTAGGAATCGTTGTGGCAGTGCGAGCAGACCTGGCGCATGCGATTGCGCTTGGCTTGCGCGGTGTCCTCGATGAGCTTCGCGCGCTCGGCCGGATCCGTGGCCTTGACCACTTCGCCGTGCACGTCGGTGTCGAGCACGAGGCTGACCGGCGGCCGGTTGGTCCACGAGATGCGCGTGCCCGGGTCGTGCGTGATCTTCATGCCGTTGCGCGTGTTCGCCGACATGTGGCAGGTCGCGCAGGTCGGCGCGGCGCTGTAGTCCTTGCCCAGCACCCACTCGTCCGAGTCGAGATTCATGTCGTGGATCAGGTCGCGGTACGCGACGCCGTGCTTGGACTCCTCGTAGACCTCCTTCTGCGGGTGGTCCGGGCCGAGGTGGCACTTGCCGCAGTTCTCCGGCTGCCGCGCGCGGCGCGGCGAGAAGTCGTGGCGGCTGTGGCAGGCCGAGCAGGAACCGCGCGAGCCGTCCAGGTTGAGGCGTCCGATGCCGGAGTTCGGCCAGGTCGCCGGGTGCAGCAGCGGTTTGCCGGTCGGGTCGCGCTGGATGCGAGCCAGTGCTTCCTGGCTGGTCGGCTTGCCGTCCGCGCCGGGCTTGAGGTCGTCGACGTCGACGTGGCCGCCATCGGTCGAGACGAACGCGACCTTGCCGCCGTGACACTGCTGGCACCCCGAGATCGCGCTGGCCATGCCGTTGACCTTGCCGCCGACCAGGCCCTGACCGGGCGCGAGGCCGGGAGTCGGCGCGTGCGGATCGAACGGCGCGCGCGACCCCTCGACGACTTCGGCCAGGAAATTGTCGAGCGAGGCCAGGATATTGCCGCCCTTGGCGTGGTGGCTGGCCATGAACTCCTGCGCTTCCGCGGGGTGACAGCGCGCGCAGTCGTTGGGCGTGACGATCACGGCGATGTGCGCGCCGTAGTGCTCGAAGCCGTCGGCGTCGCCTTTCTCGGCCTGGTGGCACTCGACGCAGCCGACGCCGCTCTCGGCATGCGTGCTGTCCTTCCAGTGCTCGACCAGTCCCATCGTGTTCTGCATGTGGCAGTCGACGCACTGGCGCGAGCTGTCGGGAATCGCGATGTGCGCCCCTGCCTCGCCGGTCTCGGCGCGTCGGCGCGAGACTTCCATCCACTGCACGAACAGCAGGGAACCGAGAAACATCAGCGAGAGCGTCGCGATGACGATGCGTTTGAAGTCGAGGGACATGGATGTTCCTGGATAGCTAGTGAGCGACCGCGGCCTCCCAGACCGTCAGCCCGATGATCGAGAGCGCGCCCGCAATGCCGATCCAGACCGAGGCCTCGGCGAAGCGCGTGTACTTGCGGATGGCCGCGTCGATGAACGGCCAGACGAACATCACGAACAGCACGAAGCCGATCGAGAGCACGGCCGCGGTTCCCGAGAAGAGCTTCAGCCAGCGGAAGGCGACGTAGAAGAACCACTCGGGCTTGATCACCTCGGGCGTCGACAGCGGATCGGCCTTGGGGCCCATCGTCGCGGGCAGGATCGTGGCCAGCGCGGCCAAGAGCACGGTCAGTCCGAGGCCGATCATCAGCTCGGTGTAGAAGTGATCGGGATAGAAGAGGAACGGCTTGGGCGGCTTGGATTCGTCGCCGCGGAAGCGCAGGTCGGTCACGCCGTGCAGCCGGATCAGCGCGATGTGGACGACGAGCAGGCAGATCATCAGCGCCGGCAGCACGGCGGCGTGCAACATGAAGAAGCGCGGCAAGGTCTGCGCGCCGTATTCCTCGCCGCCCAGCAGCAGCGTCTTCATCCACGGGCCGACCACGGGGACGCTGGCGGCGATGTTCGCGCCGACCGTCGCGCCCCAATACGACAACTGCTCGTAGACGAGGCTGTAGCCCGTGAAGCCGATCGTCAGCGTGCAGACGAGCAGGCACATGCCGACCATCCAGTTCAGTTCGCGCGGGCGGCGATAGCCGCCGGTGAAGTACACGCGCATCTGGTGCAGGATCACCGCCGCGATCATCAGCGTGGCGCCCCACTTGTGGATGCCGCGCAGGAACCAGCCGTAAGCCGCTTCCTCGGTCACGAAACGCACCGACTCGTAGGCGCGCGCCGCCGAGGGCTCGTAGTAGAACGCGAGCAGGATCCCCGTCGCGATCTGCACGATGAACAGGTAGGCCGGCGTGCCGCCCAGGCACCACCACCAGCGCTTGAGGTGCTCTGGAACCGGCTCGTTGGTCAGTTCCTTGATGTCGAAGCGGCCCAGCGGGACGCGCTCGCCCAACCAGCGTGCGAGTGTGGACATCGCCTCAGGCCTCCTGCCCCGCCGACGCGATCTGGCGCTCGGACAATCCGATGTACAGCAGCGGCCCGTCGACGCGCAGCGCGTAGCGCACGAGGTCCTGGCCGGCCTCGGCCGGCGGCCCGCTGACAGCCTTGCCCTCGGGTGAGAAGACGCCGTTGTGACACGGGCAGAAGAAGCGCGCGTGCTGCGACTCGTAACGCACCTGACAACCGAGGTGCGGACAGGTGCTCGAGAGAGCGATGAAGTCGTCGGTCGACTGGCCGTCGCCGACGCGAGCGATGCTGACGCGCTCGCCGCTCGGGGTGCGCCACGGCAGCGCATGACCGCGCTGGAGGCTCGCCACCTGGGCGACGTAGATCCAGCGCTTGCCCGCGGGGCGGGCAGGGAACAGGTACCGGCCGGCGACCGCCGCGGCCGAACCATAGGCGGCGACCAGCGCGCCGCCCATCGACCAGCCACAGAGGCGGGAAAGCAGGCTGCGCCGCGTGGCAGGCCCTTCAGAGGGGGTTTCGGGGGTCCGCATGGGAGGGCTCGAGGACGTCTGGGGCCTATTAGGAGGTAACAGGATCCGTATGTCAATATATTGGCGGCCGGAGTCCCGGGCAAGCCATCCTCATGCGACAGTTGCGGCAGAGCAGTGAGTACGCGATCCGCGCGCTCACCTACCTCGCGCTACGCGCAAGTTCCGACTTCGTCGTGACCGAGCGCATCGCGCGCGAGCTGGGCCTGCCGCAACACTACCTGGCCAAGCTGCTCAAGCCGTTCGTCGACCGCGGCGTACTGCTCAGCCGGCGCGGCCGCCTCGGCGGCTTCCGGATGAATCGCGCGCCCGAGCAACTGACGCTGCAGGAAATCGTCGCCGTGCACGAGCCGCCGACGGCGCTCCGCGCCTGCATGCTCGGCCCACAGTGCCCGGGCCCGCCCGACGAATGTCCGCTGCACGAGCTCAACCGCCGGCTCGCGCACGACCTCGAGGCCGTGCTGCGCGTGACCACGCTGGCGGATCTCGTGCGCTACTGCAGCGAGCATTCGGACAGCGGCTACCCGTCCGGCGCGATCGGCGCTGCGCGACCGTCGATGCCCTGAGCGAGCAGGCGCTTCAGTCGCGGAACGAATCTTCGTCGAGCGCCGCCTCGCGCCGAGCCGAGGTTCCCAGCGCGAGCCCCAGCGCGGTGAAACTCGCCAGCAGCGAGGAGCCGCCGGTCGAGAACAGCGGCAGCGGGAGTCCCGTCAGCGGCACCAAGCCCAGATTCACGCCGGCGTGGATGAACAGGTGCGCGGCGAAGTACAGGCCGACGCCTCCGACGACCAGGCGCGAGAAGCGCTCGCGTTGCGCGCTGGCCGCGTGCAGCAGGCCGACGCACAGGAGCAGATAGCCGCCGATCAGCGCGACCATGCCGAACCAGCCCCCCTCCTCGGCGAGCACGGCGAAAGCCGAATCGCAGTCGCGCTCGGGCAGGTGGCCGGCCACGTTCGAGACTCCACGACCGAGCCCGGTGCCGAACCAGCCGCCGTTCCCGATCGCGACGCGCGCGTGATAGACGTGGAAGGCCGCCCCATTGCGCGCGTCGATCAGCGGCGCCGCCTCGACCGTGCCGAGCCACGTGCGCACGCGCTGCAACTGGTAGTCGCGCACCCACTCGAACTGCACGGCGCACAGCGCCAAGAGCGCGAAACACGCGCACAACAGGCCGAGCCGGCGCGCGCTCGCGCCGGCAAGGTACAGCACGCCCAGTGCGATCGGGGCCATGCACAGCGCGGTGCCGAGGTCGGGCTGGCGCGCGACGAGCACCATCGGAACGAGCACGGCCGCCGCGGCCAGCAGCCAGTCGCGCGCGCGATCGAGGCGCGAGCGGTACAGCAGCTTCGCCAGCACGACGACCAGCGCGACCTTGGCGAGTTCGGAGGGCTGCAGGTCGAATCCGATCGGCAGCGGGATCCAGCGCCGCGCGTGATTGCGCTCCTGGCCGATGATCGGCACGAGCACCAGCAACAGCAGCGCCGCCGCGCCGATCCACCAGGCGTGCCGGCGCAACCAGCCCGTGCGCAGGTGCAGACCCGCGAGCAGGCACGGCAGCGCCAGCGCGAGCTTCTGCAGCTGCCCTTCGAAGTCCGGTCCGCCGGCGCGATCGAAACGCGCATCGGCCTCGGCCATCGCGTGCAGCGACAACAGTCCGGCGCCGCACAGCAACAAGGCCAGCGTCAGCAGGTGCCAGTCGAAGCGCGACCACTCGATGTCGGTCGAGAAAAGGCGCGCCAGTCCGCGGCGGCGCGTCTCGTAGCCCGGGGAACGGCTCATCTTTCAACCGCCTTCGCCGGCGCGGCGATCTGCGCGTCGATCCAACGCACGATCGCTGGATCGCGCAGCAGCTGGCGCGCCACCCACACCGCCGAGTGGCTCGATGACACGCGCGTCTCCGCGCAGAACACGACGAACACGACGCGCGGCTGATCGACCGGCAGCCAGCCGGCGACCCAGCCGTGCTTCAGCACCTTCGGGTCGCCCTCCTTGGGACGATCCTGCAGGTCGGCGCTGCCGGTCTTGGCGGCGACCGTGTAGCCGACCTCGGCGCGATTCAGCGCGCGATACCCGGTGCCGCCGGATTCGGAAACGACCGCCGCGAGCGCGTCGCGCACCGAGTCCAGGCTCGCCGCGGACAACGGCAGCGCGCGCGCCTCGCCGCGGGGTGCCGGCTGCTCGCCGATGGTCTCGACCAGCCGCGCCGCGGGCAGCACGCCGCTCGCCAGGCCCGCGAACGCGCGCGCCAACTGCAGCGGCGTCACTTGCAGCACGACCAGCCCGTTCGCCGCGCGCAGCTTGTCGCGCTCGACCGACGCCAGCGACGGCAAGCGCGGCACGTCCTCGATCCGGCCGCCCGCCCCCACCGGGCGCACGCCGGTCGCCGAGCCCAGCCCGAAGCAGCTCCACGCATCGAGCAGATCCTGCGCGCCGGCGCGCTCGCCGAGCCACGCGAAGTACGAGTTGCACGAGTACTTGAGCGCATGGAACAGGTCGATCGCGCCGCTGTGCGAGCCGGCCTCCGAGCAGCGCAGTCCCTTGTAGCCCGCGTATCCGTCGGCCTGCCGCGCGCAGATCGGACTGGCGCGCCGATCGAGCGCCAGTCGCTCCAGGGCCCAGGCCGCCTCGAGCGGCTTGATCACCGAACCGGGCGGCTGGAAGCCGGGCGCGTGCAGCGCGCGCTCGATGCAGCGCGCGCGCTCCTCGGCGCTCAGCTCGGACGGCTCGACGCGCGGCTGCGGCCCCGAGGCCGCGACGCCGATCGCCCCGTCGATCGTCATCAGCACGATCGCCCCCTTCGGCGCGCCCAACCAGCCCTCGTCGCGGAAGCGCTCGTCCGGATCGGGCTCGGGCACGGAGAGCACGCGCTCGGCCGCGCGCTGCGCGGCGAGGTCGAGCGTCAGGTGCAACGGCGCGCCGTGCTCGACTTCGCGCACGCGGTGCACGAACTCGTTCTCGTCCGCCGCATCCTCCAGCGACAGCCGCTCGCGATAGCCGTTCTTGCCGCGCAGCCACGGATCGAAGCAGGCCTCGATGCCGGCGACACCGCGCGCCTGCTCGGAGAGCAGTGCGTCGCCGACCAACTCGGCCAGCTCACGCTCTTCTTCCTCATCGCGCTCCGGTGCGCGGCGCAGCTCGGCCAGCCGCACGCGCCGCGCCGGCGTCAGCACGTCGAGCCCGACGTCGAGCGCGCGCGCGACCGCGCCGAGCAGCGCCCAGGCCGGCACGACCGGCTCGTCGACGCCGTGCAGGTGCTCGCGCCGCGATTCCAGGCGCGCGTCGAAACCGCGCAACCGCAACGGCGCGCGCTCGACCATCGCGATCGCCTCGAAGGCCGGGCGTCGCGCCAGCGTGAGCTCTCGGCTGCCGTAGTCCTTCAGCGCGTACGGCAGCCCCTGGATCGCGCGGCGAATGCGGTCGGCCGACAGCACGAGCCGGCGCGCACCCGTCGCATCCGGCTCGACGTCGGACAGTCGGGCCTCGATGCGCCGGAGCAGGGCGAGCTGCAAGCGCGCCTCCCAGCTCTCGAGCAGCGCGCGCACGGCGACACTCAGACCGGCCACGCGCTCGCTCTCGCGCGAACGCGTGAAGGCCTCTCCGAAGGCGCTCGTGCCGCCGGCGCGCTCGAGCAGCGCCCACGGTTGCGCGGGATCGAGCGGCGTATCGCGCAGTTCGGGATCGAAGCAGGGCAACGGATGCGCGCTCGGCGCATCGATGCGCTCGGCGTCGTCGGCGAAGATGTCCGCCAGGTGGGACCAGGCGAGCACGTGGCGCATCTCTCTCCACGGCTCCGGATCCTCGGCCAGCGCGCGCTGCAGATCCGTGTCGCCGCTCCAGACGCTCGCGCACAGCGAGAGCACGTGATCGGCGATCCACTCGGGCGGCTGGTTGCGCCCGGGAAGCTGCGCGCAGGCGCGCGCGATCTCGTCGGCCGCTCGCCCGAGCAGGAAGCGCGTGCGCCAACGCGCGCGCGCGCCGCGCGCCCAGGACTCCAGACGGCGCGCCTCCCAGCGCAGCGCCGTGCGCAACCAGTCGAGGTCCAGCGCCAGCAACAGCTCCGGTTCCAGCCGCCCCGGCGCGAAGCCGGTGGCCTGCTCGAAGGCCCAACTGGCGGCCAGGTCCTCGACGCCGACGCGCGCGAGCTCGAGCTCGGCGAGCAGCCAATCCGCGTCGCCCGCCGCGCGCGCGCCGTTCGGCTCACCGGCAGCAGGGCTGTCGAACTCGCACAGCGCGGCCAGCGACCGCAGATCCTCGAGCGCGGTCGCCGCGCGCGCGCACAGCTCGGCACGCGCGCGCTCGGGCGACGCATGCAGCCCAAGCTGCACCGACAGATCCAGGAACGATTTCCGCCGCGCCTCGCCCTCGAGCTTGCGCGCCGCGCGCGAAGCCCGCGTGTCGTAGCCGAGCAGTGCGGTCGCGTAGAACTGCAGATCCAACGCGCGCGCGCGGCGGTCCTCGCGCTCGGGCCGCGCGGTCGGCTGCACCAACAGCCCGCCCAACCGCAGGCCGGCGCCGCGTCCGAATTGGTCGAGATCGGCCGGCGAGAGCGAGACGAGTTCGAGCGCCCAACTCTCCAGGTGCAGCGCCGCTTCGTCGAGACTGACCGCGCGCCCCTCCAGCGCCGCGCGCGCGTGCGCGATCTGACCGAGCGGGAAGCCGCGCCGGAAGTCCCGGTAGCGCAGCACGAGCTCGTAGGCCGAGTCGTCGCGCGCGAGCAGCGCGCCCTGCGCATCGCGAATCTCGCCGCGGCGGAACGGCACGACCTCGCCGGTGCGCACGAGGCTCGCGGCCTGCTCGGCCCACACCTCGCGCTCCAACACCTGCACCTGGAACAAACGCGCGAGCAGCACGAGCGCGCCGGCGCACAGGCACGCGATCGGCAATCCGGTGCGACGGCGACCGATCATGCGGCCCGCCTCCACAGTCCGCGCAAACCCGGCAGGCGCGCCAGCAGCGGCGCGAGCGCGAGCGCCGCGACCGCCGTCACCGCGGCCGCGCCGAGCAGCGGCGTGAAACCCCAGTCGACCGCGATGCCCGCGCGCCAGACGCGGCCCGCGGACACGACGCGCCACCACGCGCCGAGCAGCAGCGACAACGCGAAGGCGGAGCTCGCGCACAGGAACGGATCGCGGAAGTCGAACCAGCGCCGCAGCCACTCGAGCGCGAGCCCGGCCGCCAGGAACGCCGCCAGCACCGCCAGCGGCCCCTCGACGCCGAAGGCCGCGCGCACCAGCGCGATCACGAAGAGCGCTGCCAGCGCACGCCCTTCGCTGGCCCGCGCCGACAGCACGATCGCGAGCACGAGCACGAGGTCGGGCAGGAGCGCGCTCGGCCAACCCAGCGCGACCAGCGCGCCCTGCGCGAAGCACAGCCAGCTCGTCCACAGCGCGAGCGCGAGCAATCCGAAGAGCAGCTTCGCGCTCATCGCGGCGTCTCCCCGGCGGCCGTCTGCCGCACCCAGATCTCGGCCGGGTCGACGTCGAGCAGACCCTCGCTCCCGCGCAACAACGCGATCTCATCGCCACCGTCCACCGGAAGCAGCGCGCGCCCCAGGTACAGTCCGGACGGCAGGCCGGCCTCGCCCGAGCCGGTGTACAGGTCCACCTGCAATTGCTCGAGGCCGTCCCCGGCGATCACTCGCGGCCGCAACCAGCGCAACCGCACGCCGCCGCTCGTCGTCGAACCGAGACTGACCAGGCGACCGAGCACGATCGGCTCCAGGCCCTGAGCGCTGGCGACAGCAAGGATCGCGCAGCCCGGATCGTCGAGCCTCCGCACGCGCGCGTACCAGCGCGAAACGCCGTCGACGCGGCCGACCAGCGCGCCCCTCGACCACACGACAGCACCGCTCTCGACGCCATCCTGCACGCCGGCCGCGATCAGGAAGCCCGAACGCACGCCGCCCGGATCGCCGAGCGTCAGCGCGCGCGTCGACAACCAGCGCGCATCGGAGAGCGCATGCTCGGCCAACACCTCCTCGCCGCGCGCGCTCCGCTCGGGCAGCAGCACGCACACCTGCGAGAGTCCGTTCTCGTAGTCGAGCACCGGCTCGACGCTCCACGCGCCGTCCGCCTCGCTCTTCAGCCGGCCGAGCACGAAGCCGTCGGCCAGCGCTTCGCGCTCGTACAGCGGCGGCGCGCTCGACGCGACGCGCACCGCACTGCCCTCGGCGAGCTCGCTGCTGCTCGCGACCGCCACCGCGAGATTGCGCGCGCGGCTCCGGGCGTACAGACCGCCGACGACCAATCGAGCGACGGGCAGGCCGGCCGCGTCGAGCACGAGCGCGCCGGCGCCGTGCGCCGGATCGGTGACGAGCTCGACGCTGATACGGCCGAGCTCGAAGTTCTCGATCGCGCTGACGCGACCGACATAGGCATCGCCGCACACGACCGGATCGCCGAGCTCGATGCCGATCGCCTCGCCGGGCACGCGCACGCTCAGCACGTCGCGCGCGCCTTCGGCGCGCTGCAAGACCTCAGCGGGCACCAGGTGCCGGCCGGCGCGCAGGTGCGCGGCCGCGGGCTCGGCCAGGCGCGCGAGCGCGCGGCGCACGTCGGAACTCTTCGCGCCCTCGAGCAGCGTGCGGCGCGCATCGGCCGCGTCGGCGCGCATGCCACCGCCGCACAACAGCAGCGCGGGCGCCGCGAGATCGACGCACGCGCGCAGCGGCGCGAATGCGGAATCGAAGGCCGGAGTCAGCACGCGCGCGGGGCGGACGGAGAGCCAGGCGGCCGCACAGCAGAGCAGCAGCCAGACACCGAGGGCGCGGGAGCGATTCACCGCGGGTGATTATGCGCGGGGGGCGTGCCCGCGCCGAGCGCGGTGCCTTGCTCGCTGCGGGAACGGACGCAAGCCCGCGGGAGGATCGGCCAGCCCTACTTCACGATCGCGGCGGGGACTTGGTGACAGCCAACAGGAGCGCAGCGACAAGCGCGGATCTCCCCCTCACGCGGGCGCCGCTCGTCCGCACGGCGACTAACCCTCTTCGTCGCGCGAGAACACCGACGCGTACGTATCCAGGTTCTCGAGGAAGATCCCCGTCCCTCGCGCCACCGCCGTCAGCGGGTCGTCACCGATGCGCGCCGGGATCCCCAGCGCCTCGGTGATCGCCCGCGCGATCCCGTACAACAGCGCACCACCGCCGACCACCACGCACCCGGTGTCGACCAGGTCCGCCGCGATTTCCGGCGGCGCCTCTTCCAGTACGTCGCGGATGGCTTGGCAGATCTGCCGCACCGGCTCGGAGAGCGCCTCGCGGATCTCGAGCGACGTGATCGTCGCCCGCCGCGGCAGACCGCTGACCGAGTCGCGGCCCTTGACCTCCATCGACAGCTCCTGCTCCATCGGGTAGGCGCTGCCGATCGTGATCTTGATGCGCTCGGCGGTCTGCTCGCCGATCAGCAGGTTGTGCTGCCGGCGCATGTGATTGACGATGGCCTCGTCGAACTGGTCGCCGGCCACGCGCAGCGAGGTCGCGCCGACCTTGCTGGCCAGCGCGAGTACCGCGATCTCGGTCGTGCCGCCGCCGATGTCGACGATCAGCGAGCCCTGCGGCTCCTGCACCGGCATCCCGACCCCGATCGCGGCCGCCAGCGGCTCGTCGACCAGGTAGACGCGGCCGGCTCCGGCGCGCTCGGCCGAGTGGATCACCGCGCGGCGCTCGACGGCCGTGATGCCGACGGGCACGGCGATCACGATCTTCGGCTTCACCCAGTGCCGGCCTTCGTGCACCTTCGTGATGAAGTAGCGCAGCATCTTCTCGGTGACGTCGAAGTCGGCGATCACCCCCTGGCGCAGCGGGCGGATCGCCTCGATGTCCTCGGGCGTCTTGCCGAGCATGGCCTTGGCGGACAGGCCGACCGCCATGCCGTCGTTCAGCACTTCGTTCGTGCCGCGGCGCACGGCGACGACGCTGGGCTCGTTCAGGATGATGCCGCGGCCGCGCACGCTGACGAGCGTGTTGGCGGTGCCGAGGTCGATCCCCATGTCGATGGAGAAGCGGCCGAGCACCCAGTCCCAGGGCTTGAATTCGAGCGCGTTGGACATCAGTGGGCGCGGGAACCGAGACGAGGGTCCGGAAGGGGGAGCGGTCTCTCGGGCGCGGGCGCAGTGTATCGCTGCGCGAACTCGCCGCAAGTGCCCGCGAGCCGTGCACGACGAGTTCTCGCGGCGCGCGGCGCAAGCCGCTAGGGACTAGGACCTTGCAATTGCCGGCCGCCATGCACGCGGCCGCGTCCGGATCTGCTCCGGACGCGGCCGCGGGTCGTTCCAGACCTGGCTACTGCTCGAGCAGGAGCTACTTGAAGAAGATGCCTTCGCCGTAGCCGCCGCGGAACTTGTCCATCATCACGAAGGCGAGCAGCAGGACCACCGCCGTCACGATCGCCATGCCGCCGAAGTAGCCGAGGCTATCGCCTTCGACCGCGGGGGCGGCGGCCTCGGAACGGCGCGCCGGCTTGGTGGCGGCCTTGGCGGTCTTGGATTCGGCCGAGCGGGAACGGGGAGTGGCCATGGTGGGCTCCGGTTGGGATCAGGGGTGGATCGGGGCTGAGGCGAGGGTCGGGTCCAGCTCGTGGCGACCCGGCCTACAGCCGCGTCGACGCGTTGTCGCCTTGGAACATCGCGGCGCCCGGGACGGCGGTCGTCACGATCGCCGAGCACATCGTCGCCTGCACGTTCTCGACGCGGACCGAGCCCTTGTAGGTGCTGCCGCTGTAGACGTGGAAGGTCATGCCGGTGCTGACGTTCTTGTCCTTGCCCGCGTTCAGCATGACCAGGCCCGGCTGCACGTCGGACTTGACCGCGAGCACCGCGGCGTCGATCTGCGGCTGCGCGGTGATGTCTGCCAGGCTGACTCCGGTCATCGCAACGACCTGGGCGAGCAGCGTCTGGTTCTTCTCGGCCTTCTTCGTCGCGGCCACCAGCTTGGCGGCCATTTCCTCGCCGTCGGCGGCGGCCTTGGCGATCGCGTCGTTCGCATCGCGCAACGCGAGTTCCTTCGTCTGCAGCGTTTCGCGCACGTCGGCGAGCCGGGTCAGCGCTTCCTTGGCCTCGGCCTGGGCGCGGTCCTTCGAGCCCTGCAGCGAGTCAAGCTTCTCGTTGTAGGTCTTCACGTTCGCGTCCAGCGCGGACAGCGTGCCGGCGAAGGCCTCGTTCTGGCGGCGCGCCGAGTCGACCTCGGTGCGCAGGTTCTCGTTCTGGGCCTTGAAGCCGTCGCGCTCGCTGATCGCCTTCGACAGCGCGTCGGTGGCGTTGGCGACCTTGGCCGACAACTCGTTGATCTGGCCGTCCTTGCTCGCGGTCAGCGTCTTGATCTGGGTCTCGGCCTTCTCGAGGTCCGCCTTGAAGTTGTTGGCGGTGTTCAGCGCCGAGATCGCCCAGCCCAGGAAGGCGGCGGCGAGGACGAGATTGACGATCGTGAAGATCTTGCCGATGGAGCTCATGAGGGCCTGATGGGGCTCGTGGGCCTAGGGGTCTGGACCAGGGGAGACGATTTGGGGGACTGGCATCCGGCGCGCTGACGGACGCCACCGACTTGGCAGGCGTCGCACCAGGTGAGCGCGGACGATAGGGGGGCGCGGACGATAGCGAGCGCCGCCCGTCCGGGTCAAGCGCGCGCCGTCGGGCGGAACTACTCCCGACCCGGGCCGCGGTTACGGACCCGGGCCAGGACCCAGGCCCCGGCCAGCGCGATCAGGGCCAGCCACGGCCACCCGTGGCGGGTCCGTACATACGGGGTCAGGCCGGCACCGGCGGGGTCCACCGGCACCGGGACGGTCACCTCCAGATGCCCGGCGACCTCCCGGTCGCGCCCCCTGCTGCGCAGGCGCGCGAGCTCCCTGCCGGCGGCGTCGAAGGCCACGCTGATGCCGTCGTTGCTGGCGCGCACCAGTGCGCGCGCGCTGGCCAGCGCGGCCAGCCGGCTGAAGCACAGCATCTGGTCGAGCTCGTAGCCGCCCCGGTACCAGGCCTCGTTGGTCACGACCAGGTGGAAATCCAGGCCGCGGCCGGCCGCGTGCTCGTCCGCGGTGGCGGCGGCGTAGGGCTCGACGAAGGCGTTGTCGAAGCAGACGCTCGCCGAGAAGCGCACCGGCCGGCCGCCCTCGCGCGCGAGCTCGAGTACCTGCGTGTGCGCGCCGGGCCTCAGATCCGGCAGGTACGGCGCGAAGTATCGCACCCCGGCGCGCACGACCTCGTAGCGCTCCAGGCCGTAGAAAGTCTCGGCGCCCGGCACGAGCCGCTGCTTGAGCGCGAACGGCTGCTTGAGGCCATCGGCGCCGTTCCAAAGGACCACGCCGTTCCCGCGGCGCACCCGGCCGTCCTCCTCGAAGAGTACTTCGGCGCCGCACAGGAACGACGTGCGCTGCGGCAATTCGAGCGAGCTGAGCGACTGCAGTTCCGGCGGCAACGGCTTGCCGTACAGCGAGCCGTCGATGATCACGCGCTCCCACAACCGCGTCTCGCGGTACTGCTCGAGCGTCAGCGGAAAAGCCGTCTCAGGCAGCGCCAAGCCCTGCTCGAAGCGCTCGATGAGCCCGTCGGCGAGCACGAATACCGGGAACATCGTCTCGCCCCAGCACACCAGGTCCGGCGCGGAGCGACCCGCCTCGCGACCTGCCTTCAACCCCTCTGCGGTGTGCTGCAGGCTCGTGCGCAGGATCAGCAGGCCGTCCGTCCCCTCGTTCTTGACCTCCTGCGGGATGCCGGGTTGCACGAGCAGCAGGCGCGGACCGGGCTCGGTCGGCGCCGGACGCGTCGCGAGGCTCGCCAGCACTCCCAATCCCAGCGGCGCGAGGCCGAGCGCGAGCGCCGGCGCGAGCCGCGCGCGCCGTTCGAACAGGTCGAGCGCGAGCCCGGCCAGCGCGGCCGCGCACCAGGACAGCCCCCACACCCCCCACACGCGCGCCGAGCCGGCCAGCACTGGTGCGACGATCCACGGATGGCCGAGATCGAGCCAGGACACGCCGAAGGGCTGCGGCAGCAGGTGTTGCAGCGCCTCGGCGCCGACCCACGCGAGCGGCAGCGCGAGCGCGAGCGGCAAGCTCCATGCATGCGCGGGATTCGCGATGCGCCGCAGCGCGCAACCGGCAACGAGCAGCGGCGCCGACAACCCGAGCGCGACCACCGGCAGCATCGGCGGCGCGACGTAGACGACCCAGGCCATCTCGGCTCCGACGAGCAGCGCCACCGCCAGCCAGTCGGTGATCCAGGCGCGCCGTTCGTAGCCGCTCGGCGCGCGCCGCGTCACGTGCGCCCACAGCGCCAGCCCCGGCAACGCCAGCGGGAACACGCCGTCGGCGCGCAGGATCCCGGGGCCGGCGGCCCAGACCAGCGCGAGCCCGAGCGCCTGCAGCAGCAGGCGCGACCACGGCAATGTCAGACGGGGCTTGCCCACGGCAGCGGACGGTAACGGACCAGCGCGCCGGTTGCAGCGCTCTGCCCGGGCTCGAACACCGCGAACGCGTGCGCGCCGGTCAGCGCGACGATGTCAGCCGAGCCCTTGTACGCGAGCGGGTGCAGCTCGAACACGCCGTCGGCACCCGCGCGCAACGCGACCGGCAGGTTGTTCTGCCGATCGTCGGGCCGCGGCGGAGCACCCATCCAACGCCCCAGCGAGAGCCGCTCGCACTGCTCGCTCTGCGGCGCGCCCTCGAGGCGCGCCAGCACCGGCCGCACGAACAGCTCAAAGCCCAGCAGGCTCGAGACCGGATTGCCGGGCAGGCCGAGCACCGGCTTGGGCCCCCCGGCCGGATTCGGCGCGAGCCCGAACCAGATCGGCTTGCCGGGCTTGATCGCGACCTTGTGCAGGGTCGGGACGACGCCCAGCGCCTCGAGCGCCGCGCCGACCAGGTCGTACTTGCCCATCGAGACGCCGCCGGTCGTCACGAGCACGTCGGAGCGCTGCAACGCGCCCGCGAAGCGCGCGCGCAGCGCGTCCGGATCGTCGGGCACGATCGCGACCTCGGTCAGCTCGGCCCCGCACTGCGCGAGCGCGGCCGCCAGGAAGCGCGTATTGCCCTCGCGGATCTGCGCCGGGCCCGGCCGCGCCTCGACCGGCACGAGCTCGTCGCCGGTCGTCAGCACCGCGACGCGCGGGCGGCGGAACACCAGCGGCCGCGCGACGCCGATCGCCGCGAGCACGGACAGGTCGACCGGCGACAGCCGCCGCGGCGGTGCGAAGACCTGGCGGCCGATGGCGAGCACCTCGGCGCGCCGCGCGACGTTTTGCCCCGGACTTACCTTGGCCGGAAAGCGCACGCGCTCGCCTTCCCGGGCGACGTGCTCGATCATCACGACGCTGTCGCAGTCGGCCGGCAGCGGCGCGCCGGTGTAGATCTCGACGCAGCAGCCCGGCGGTATGGAGCGGGCAAACGGGGCCCCCGCGCGGGCCTCCCCGACGCAGCGGAGCTCGGCCGCGGCGGCCTCGGTCGCGCGCACCGCGTAGCCGTCCATCATGCTCTTCTCGAAGGGCGGCAGGTCGACGTCCGAGGCGCAGGGTTCGGCCAGGCAGCGGCCGGCGGCCGCGTCGAGCGCCACACGCTCGCTGGCGCCGAGCGGCCCGACGCGTCCTACAATCTCAGCAATGGCCTCGCTGGGCGTGCGCATCGGCGCAGTCTATCGATTCGCGCCGCGTTCCCTGGTCGCCACGCATGTCCATGCTTCGCCCCCCCCGCCGAGCCGCGCGCGCCGCGCTGCTGTGGATTTCCGCCTCGGCCGCCCTGACGGCTTGCGGCCAGAGCCCCGAGAGCGCCGCGCGCGATGCGCGCGCCCAGGGCGCCCGCGCGCGCGCGGCCGCCAAGGTGCTCGTCGCGCCGGTCGAGCGCGCGGACATGACGCAGTGGCTCGAGACGACGACGACCGTCGAGAGCGAGCGCGAGATCCAGATCTTCCCGCGCGCCAGCGGCCAGGCGGTCGAGGTGTTCGCCGAGGAGGGCGATCGCGTCAAGTCCGATCAAGTGCTCGTGCGCATGGATCGGCGCGAGCAGGAACTCGCGGTGCGCGACGCCGAGGTCGCGCTCGAAGAGTCGCACGCCGCGCGCAAGCGCGCCGAGCTCAGCGTGCCGGAAGCCGAGTCCAAGCTGCGCAGCGCCGAGCGCGCCGCTTCGCAGGCCGAAGTCGACTACCAGCGCGACGTGCAGCTCGCCAGCCAGGGCGACATGCCGAGCTCCGTCTCCAAGCGCACGCTCGACGCGTCGATGCTCGCGCGCGACAATGCGCTGCAGGCGGTCGAACAGGACCGGCTCGCGCTGCGGCGCGCGGAATTCGAGTTCGCATCCGCCAAGACCGCGATCGCACGAGCGGAGCTCGCGCTTGAGAAGGCCCGCGTCGCGCTCTCGATGACCGAGGTCCTCGCGCCCTTCGACGGCGTGATCGCCAAGCGCTCGGTGAAGCGCGGCGACGCGATCGGACCGGCCGCCGCGGTCTTCACCATCACCGACATCGAGAGCCTGCGCGCGGTGTTCTATCGCCCGCAGCGCGAGCACGGGCTGTTCCAGAGCGAGATGGGCATGTTCGCCCGCAAGGACTCCGCGCCGCGCGAGGAGCGCTCGGTGCCGCCGCTCACGGTGTTCGCGACGGCCGAGGCGCTGCAAGGACACACGTTCCGCGGCGCGGTGCTGCGCCTGAGCCCGACCGTCGATCCGGCCTCCGGCGCGTTCCGCGTGACAGCGGTCCTGCAGCGCGATTCCGAAGGCGCGAGGTTGCTGCCCGGCATGTTGGTGCGCCTGCGCATCGCGGTCGGCGAACACCGACAGGCGCTGGTCGTGCCCAAGCGCGCCTTCTCGCGCGAGGGCGGCCAGGGGCACGTGCTCGTGGTGCGCGAGAACACGGCGCGGCGCGTCGAGGCCGAGGAGGGCTACTCCGACGACCAGCGCGTCGAGCTCCTGCTCGCCGCGGGCGCGCGACTCGAGCCCGGCGAGCACGTGATCCTGGTCGGCAGCCGCGACATCGAGGACGGCACGCTGGTCGACGCGGAGCTGGAGACGAAGCCGGCGCCGGCGCCCGCCGCGCCCGCCGCGGACCCGGCGAATGCGGCCGCGGCCGCGGATGCCGAGCCCAAGTCGAGCGGCGGCTAGCCGATGGCCTCCCCCGTCGCCGAGACGCGCGACCGGCGCGCCAGCCTGATCGGGCGCATCGTCGCGCGTCCGGTCGCGATGACGATGCTCGTGCTGTCGGTCGCGGTGTTCGGCCTGGTCTCCTTCGCCAAGCTGCGCATCGACCTGTTGCCCGAGATCAGCTACCCGACGCTGACCGTGCGCACGAGTTGGCCCGGCTCGGCGCCCGAGGACGTCGAACAGCGCATTTCCGAGCGCGTGCAGGAGGCGCTCTCGACGCTGCCGCACCTGGTGCGCACGAGCTCGATTTCGCGCGCCGGCGCGAGCGACGTCGTGCTCGAGTTCGAGTGGGGCACGCAGATGACCTTCGCCGTGCAGGACGTGCGCGAGAAGCTCGACGGCGTGTTCCTGCCGCGCGGAGCCGAACGGCCGCTGATCCTGCGCTACGACCCCAACCTCGACCCGATCCTGCGCATCGGGGTGGCGAAACCCGCCGGCCTGTCCAGTCCCGATGAGCTCGCACAGCTGCGCTGGCTGACCGAGAAGCGCATCGAGCGCGAGCTCGAGACCGTGCCCGGCGTGGCGGCGGTCCAGGTGCGCGGCGGCATCGAGGAGGAGATCCTGGTCAGCGCCGATCCGTACAAGCTCGCCGCGCACGGCCTGGACCCCGAGGCCGTCGCGACGCGGCTGGCGCAGGAGAACATCAACGCCTCGGGCGGCGCGCTGCGCGAGGGCTCGGCCGAGTACCTGGTGCGCACGCTCAACGAGTTCGGCAGCGTCGACGAGATCGCCGACCTGGCGCTGGTGCGGCGCGGCGATGCGGCCGTGCGCGTGCGCGACGTCGCGCGCGTCGAGCGCACGGCGGCCAAGCGCACCGTGATCAGCCGGCTCGACGGCGCCGAGGCCGTCGAGGTCGCGATCTACCGCGAGGCCGGCGCGAACATCGTCGAGGTCGCCGATCGCGTCAAGCAACAACTGTTCGGCACGCCGGAGCAGCAGGCCTGGACCCGGAAGCTCGTGGCGGAAGGCCGTGAGCGAGAAGCCGAAACCGTCGACGGGCGCGCGCGCGCGGACTTCCTGGCCTGGAAGCACCGCAAGGACGCGCGCTTCGAGCTGTTGTCCGATCAGTCGACCTTCATCCGCGCGGCGATCGACGAGGTGCGCTCGGCGGCGCTGACAGGATCGCTGCTGTCGATCCTGGTGCTGTGGCTGTTCCTGCGCCGGCTCGCGCCGACGATCATCATCGGCCTGGCGATCCCGATCAGCATCGTCGCGACCTTCGCGCCGATGTTCATCGGCGACGTCACGCTCAACCTGATGTCGCTCGGCGGCCTCGCGCTGGGCGTCGGCATGATGGTCGACGGAGCGATCGTCGTGCTCGAATCGATCGAGCGCTGCCGCGAGGACGGCGACAGCCCGTTCGACGCCGCCGTGCGCGGCACGCAGGAAGTGGCGGGAGCCGTGACCTCGACCGTGATCACGACGATCGCCGTGTTCGCGCCGATCCTCTTCGTGACCGGGATCGCCGGGCAGATGTTCGGCGACCAGTCCGTCGCGGTGGTCGCATCGCTGACGGTCTCGCTGTTCGTGGCGCTGTTCTTCATCCCGGTCCTGTGCGCGCTGCCTGGGCTCTCGGGCGCCGAGCGACGCGACGGCGCCGCGGCCGGCCCGCCCGAGTACGAATCGAAGAACTTCTTCTCGGGCCTCGGCCGAGTGGCTTCGTTCGCCTTCGGCGTTCCGCTGCGCGGGTTGCTGGCCGTGCTGCGCGTCGTGGGTACCTGCCTGGGTTGGCTGCTCAGTCCGGTGAGCAAGGCCTTCAACTGGATCTGGATGCGCGTCGAGCGCGGCTACGAGGGCGTGCTGCGACTCGCCCTCGTGGCGCCGCTGGCGGTCCTCGCGCTGGCGCTGCTGGTCGGCTGGCTGGCCTGGTGGCGCCTGCCTTCGGTCGGCAGCGAGCTGATCCCCGACATCCACCAGGGAGAGTTCACTGCGCACGTGCAACTGGAGGAGTCCACGCCGCTCGATCGCACCGACGCGATCCTGTCGGAGCTCGACCGGAGCGTGCGTGCCTCCGCCGAGGTGCGCTCGACGGCCCTGGTCAGTGGAATCGAGCCGGACACGCTGTCGCGCGATCAGGAGGGCCCGCACACGGGCCGGCTGACGGTGCGCCTGCGCGAGGGCGTCGGAGCCGCGCGCGAGGACTCGTTCTCCGAGGAAGTGCGCACGCTGCTCGAGCGCCATCCGGCCGTCGTGGCGGTCGAGATCCGCCGGCCCACGCCGTTCGCGCTGGAATCCCCCATCGCGGTCGAAGTGCGCGGACGCGACCTCGAGGCGCTCACCGAAGTGGCCGCGCAGGTGCGGGCGCGGCTGCTGACCATCGACGACCTCACCGACGTGCGCAGCAGCGCGCGCCCCGGCCACCCCGAGGCGCGCATCACCTTCGATCGCGACAAGACGCTCGAGTACCGCCTCGACCTCGCCAAGGTCACCAACCTCGTGCGCGACCAGGTGCTCGGCAACGTGAGCACGCGCTTCAACGAGGGCGAGGATCGGATCGACGTGCGCGTGCAGGGAGATCCGGCGATGCTCTCCTCGCTCGACAGCGTGCTCGACCTGGTCGTGAACCCCGGCTCGGCTTCGCCGCTGCCGCTGCGCGCGGTGGCCGAGGTGAGTCGCGTGCAGGGCCCGGCCGAGATCCGGCGCCTGGGCAACACGCGCGCGGTCGTCGTGACCGCGGCCGGGCGCGGGCTGGACCTGGGCGGGCTCTCGCAGCGCATCGAGCGCGAGATCGGCGACCTGCAGGTCCCCGCCGACGTGGTGGTCGAGGTCGGCGGTCAGAAGCGCGAGATGGAGGAAGGACTGCGCAGCATGGAATTCGCGCTGTGGCTGGCCATCTTCCTCGTCTACGTGACGATGGCCGTGCAGTTCGAATCGGTGCTGCAGCCGCTGGTGATCATGGTCACCGTGCCGCTGTCGGTGATCGGCGTCGTGCTCGCGCTCGACATCTTCGAAGTCAAGTTGTCGGTGATCGTGCTGCTCGGCGTCGTGATCCTGGCCGGCGTCGTCGTCGACAACGCGATCGTGCTGCTCGACCGGGTGAATCAGCAGCGTGGGCGCGGCATGGACGTGCGCGCGGCGCTGATCGAGGCCGGCACCACGCGCTTGCGACCGATCATGATGACGACGGCGACGACGGTGCTGGGCCTGCTGCCGATGAGCGGCTGGTTGCCGGTCCTGCCGGGGCTGGGCTCCGGGAGCAGCCAAGGCGCCGAGCTGCAGCAGCCGCTGGCCATCACGATGATCGCGGGCATGATCCTGGGCACCTTGTTGACGCTGGTCGTGATCCCCGCGCTCTACGAACTCTTGTTCGGCACCCTCGAGCGCCGCGCCGGTCGCGCGCGTCCCGGCGCATGAGCCCTCCCGACCACGCGACGAGCGGCAGCGCGCGCATGTACGAGTTCTTCGTGCGGCGGCCGATCGCGCTGACGTCGCTGCTCGTGCTGCTGCTCGTCACGAGCGCGATCGCGTTCTCGCGGCTGCCGCTGCAATTGCTCCCCTCGGGGCTCCAACAGGCGCGCCTGACGATCTTCCTGCCCAATCCCGGCGCCACGGCGCAGGAGAACGAGGCGCGCGTCGCGCGCGTGGTCGAGGAGCAGTTGCAAACGCTCTCGGGCATCGAGCGCGTGCGCAGCTTCATCGAGGCCGACATGGTGCGCGTGCGCGTCACGTTCGACGCCAACGTGGACATGGACCTCGCCAAGGCCGAGGTGCGCGACCGGCTCGAGCGCGCGCGGCCGCAGCTGCCCGAGACCGTCGAACAGATCCAGTTGTGGTCGAGCGATGCGGACCAGATGCCGATCATCTGGTTCGGCATCCTGCACGGCGACGACGAGGATCGCAGCGGCTGGCTGGTCGATCGCGTCGTCAAGCCGCGCCTGGAAGCGGTGGCGGGCGTCAGCCGCGTCGAGATCTTCGGCGTGCTCGAGGATTCGATGCGCATCCTGCTCGACGAGCAGCGCGTCGAGGCCGCGCAGCTCGATCTGGGGGACCTGATCCGGCGCCTGTCGGCCGACAACTTCGCGCAACCGCTGGGTGAGTTCGAGGACGGCGGCCGGCGCTACCTGCTGCGCTCGGACATGCGCTTCGCCGGCGAGCAGCAGGTCGGCGACTACCCCGTCACCGACAAGCTGCGCATCCGGGACCTCGGCGAGGTGGTCAAGGTCAAGAGCGTGCGCGATCGGCTGACGCGCATCGACGGCTCCTACGCGTACTTCGCGATCGCGTTCAAGGACAGCCAGTCCAACGTGGTCGACGTCTCGCGCGCGCTGAAGCGGCGCATCGAGGAGCTGGGAGACGAACCCGAGCTCGCCGGCCAGCTGACCTTCCTGCCCTTCGGCACGCAGGGCGAGATCATCGAGTCCTCGCTGGACCAGCTGAAGAGTTCGGCGTTCATCGGCGGCGGCCTGGCGCTGCTCGTGCTGTTCGTGTTCCTGCGCCGAGTCCGGCTGACGCTGTGCGTGGCCGCCGGCGTGCCGATCTCGGCGCTGCTCGCGCTGGCCTGGGAGTACTTCACGGGCGGCAGCTTCAACGTGTTGACGATGGCCGGCATCACGCTCGGCGTCGGGATGCTGGTCGACAACGCGGTCGTGGTGGTCGAGAACATCTCGCGCCTGCACGCGCTCGGCCTCGACGGGCGCCGCGCCGCGATCCAGGGCACCAGCGAGATCGCGCTCGCGGTGACGCTGTCGACGCTGACGTCGGTGGTCGTGTTCCTGCCGCTGATCTTCATGACCGAGCAGCCGATGCTGCGCATCATGTTCGCCGCCCTTGGCGTGCCGCTTTGCTCGCTGCAGATCTTCAGCCTGCTGGTCGCGCTGGTGTTCCTGCCGGTGGTCGCGGCGCGCCTGCAGGGGCCGCGCCCGCGTTGGCTCGAACGCTGCGCGCTGGCGCTCGTGCCGATCGCGATGATCCCGGCACGTCTGCTGCACGGTCTGCTCTGGCTGCTGGAGAAGTTGCGCGCCGGCGCGTGGCTCGTGCTCGGCGCGCTGGCCCGCACCCTGCTCCGCTGGATCGTGCCGCTGCGCTTCGCACTGGTCGCGGCGGCCTGGGCCGCGGCACTCTGGTGGAGCTACGAGCTCGTAAGCAGCGCGCGCTTCGCCGCGCAGCGCGGATTGCCGGGTCCCTCGCAGTGGCAGGCCGGGCTCGTGCTGGCGGTGGCGGCGCTCCTGACCTGGCTGGTCGGCTGGAAGTTGCGCGACTGGCGTGACGCGCCGGCGGCGCCGCCCGCCGCAACTGTCGCGCGCGGACGCCCGGTCCTGCCGATCCTGGAGCGCATCGACGCGTGGAACCGCGCCGTCGCAGCCTGGGCCATCGGGCACCGCTTCGCCGCGGTCGTGCTGGGCGTGGGCGCGATGCTCACGATCTTCGTCCCGATGACCCGCATGACGGTCACGCCCTTCGGCGAGGATTCCAACACCGATTACCTCGAGTTCGACGTCGAGTTCTCGTCCGATTTCGATCTGAGCGAGTCGTCCGAGCAGATGGGCCGCTACGAGGACTGGCTGGTGGCGCGGCAGGCCGAGCTGGGCTTCGACCACTACGCGTGCAACTTCAGCCGCGAGGGCGGCGAGATCGAGCTGTTCTGGGACGACCGCCAGCCGCCGTCGCGGCTGGAAAAGCTGCGCGACCGGCTGCATGTGGAGCTGCCGCAACTCCCGGGGCACAAGATCCGCTTCTGGGGCGACGAGGACGAAGCCTCGCGCAGCCGCACGCTGACGAGCTTCACGCTGCGCGGACCGGAATCGACCGAGCTCGAGCGCATCGGGGCGCAGGCGATCCGCCTGCTCGAGGCGGTGCCCGGCCTGCAGAGCGTCGCGTCGCCGCTGCAGGCGGCGCCCGACCAATTGCGCGTGCTGTTCGACCGCGAGAAGGCGCACGGCATGGGCGTGGATCCGCAGATGGCGCAGCAGACGATCTCCTGGGTGCTGCGCGGGTTCCCGCTGCCGCGCTACCACGATCGCGACCGCGAAATCCCGTTCCTGATCGAGTACGACTCGACGTCCACCGCGGGCATGGAGACCTTGCGCGATCTGTCGGTGTTCAACGGCTCCTCGCGCGTCGCGCTCTCGGCCTTCGCCGACGTCGAGGTGGCGCGCGGCACGCGCGCGATCTACCGCGAGAACGGCCAGACCACCTTCACGATCCAGGCGCGGGTCGCGGATCCCACGCGGATGAAGGAGCTTCAGGAGGCCGGCCTGCGCGCGCTGTCCGCGCTCGACCTGCCGCGCGGCTACTCGATCGACACGTCAGAAGGCGCCATGCAGCGCCAGCAGGAGGAGTTCAGCGAGCTCGGCCGAGCGCTGATGCTGAGCGTCGCGCTCGTGTTCCTGTTGATGGTGGTGCTGTTCGAGTCACCGCTCTCGGAAGCGCGGCGCGCGAGCGCGGGCCTGGTCGACCTCGTGCTGATCCTGTGCGAGGCCGTCGTGCCGGCCCTGAGCGTGCTGATGACCATCCCGTTCGCGGTGCTGGGATCGCTGTGGCTGCTCTACCTGCTGGGCACGGCGATGGACTCGATCGGCTACATCGGATTGATCATCCTGGCCGGCATCGTCGTCAACAACGGCATCGTGCTGATCGACTGCTTCCACCGCCTGCGCGAGGAGGGCATGGAGCGCACGGCGGCGGTCGTCGAGGGCTGCGGCCGGCGCCTGCGACCGATCCTGATGACGGCGCTCACGACGGTGATTGGTCTGGTGCCGATGGCGACCCAGGAACCCTCGCAGAACAGCCTCGACTACCGCGCGCTGGCAACCTGCGTGGCGGGCGGGCTGGCCTGCAGCACGTTGTTCGCGCTGTGGATCGTGCCGGTCGCGTACACGCTGCTCGACGACGCGGTGGGCTGGTTGGGCCGACAGCTCAAGTGGTGGACGCGGCCGCGCGAGGCACGGCGCGCCGCCGCCGCGCCGGTCGCGCACGGGGCTTGACCAGCGCTTCGTCCGGCGCGCGCGCCGCGCTATCATGTTGCGCCTCTTCGGTTCCCTGACAATGCGTCCCGTCCGGTCCAAGACCCAGCTCTCGACTCGTTCCGCAGCCGCGCCGCGCCTCCCGCGCGGGGCGCGCATCGCGGCCGTCGTGTCGGGCTACCACGCCGAGCTGACGGGGCGCATGCTCGCGTCCGCGCGCGCAACGCTCGAGGCGGCCGGCCTGCGGCCGGAGGCGCTGCGCGTCGAGCCTGCGCCGGGCTCCTTCGAGCTACCGCTGCTCGCGCAGGCCCTCGCGGCGCGCGACGACGTCGATGCGGTGCTGTGCTTCGGCCTGGTGCTGCGCGGCGAGACCTCGCACAACGAGCACGTCGCGCGCGCGGCGGCCGACGGCATCCAGCGCGTCGCGCTCGACGCGCGCAAGCCCGTGCTGTTCGGCGTGCTGACCTGCGAGACGCTCGCGCAAGCGCGCGCACGCGCGGCCCCCGCGCGCGAAGGCGGGCTGGACAAGGGGGCCGAGGTCGCGCGCGCGGCGATCGAGGCGCTGGTGACGCTGCAGCGCATTCGACTGCAGCGGATTCGAAGGGGACGCCGCTCGTGAAGAAACGCTCGCGGGCGCGCGAACTCGCGCTGCAGGTCCTGTACCAGGTCGACCTGCGCGGCCCCGAGGTGCTCGCCGAGGCCAATGCCTTCGTGCGCACCGAGGAGCGCGACCTGGCGACCTGCGATTTCGCGCTGCGCCTGGTCGAGGGCGTGCAGCAGCACCGCGAGGAGCTCGACCGTGCCATCCAGGCCGTCGCGCAGAACTGGGAGATCGGCCGCATGGCGGTGATCGACCGCAACGTGCTGCGCCTGGCCACCTACGAACTGCTGCACTGCACGGACATCCCGCCCAAGGTCTCGATCAACGAGGCGATCGAACTCGGCAAGCGCTACTCGACGCAGAACTCCGGCGGGTTCATCAACGGCATCCTCGACAAGATCAAGGACCGCGAGCACAAGGCCCAGGACGCCCAGGCGCCCTGAACGCCGCTCCCCCGCCATGGGCCTGTTCGACAAGCTCAAGCAAGGGCTGCAACGGACGCGCGCGGCGCTTTCCGACGGGCTGAGCGGCCTGTTCCGCGGCGGCCGGCCGATCGACGAGGCGCTGCTCGCTGAACTCGAGGAGCTGCTCTACACGAGCGATCTGGGCGCGCTGGCCGGGGAGCTGTGCGCGGAACTCGCGCGACTGCACAAGCGCGGCGAGCTGAAGGGCGAGGCCGACGTGCGCGCGGCGCTGCGGCGCATGCTGCTGGAGCGCCTGGGGCCCGCCGTGCCCGAGCCCGACCTCGCGACGGTGCCGACCGTGCTGATGATCTGCGGCGTCAACGGCTCGGGCAAGACCACCAGCATCGCGAAGCTCGCCTGGCGCACGCGCCAGCGCGGCGCCACGGTGCTCGTCGGCGCGTGCGATACGTTCCGCGCGGCGGCCGCGGACCAGCTCGAGATCTGGGCCGCGCGCAGCGGCGTCGAGATCGTGCGCCAGAAGCACGGCGCCGATCCCGCCGCGGTCGCCTACGACTCGGTCGATGCCGGCATCGCGCGCGGCGTGCAGGCGATCATCCTCGACACCGCGGGCCGCCTGCACACGCAGAAGAACCTGATGGAAGAGCTGCGCAAGGTGCAGCGCGTGGTCGGCAAGCGCCTGCCCGGCGCGCCGCACGAGGTATGGCTCGTGATCGACGCGACCAACGGCCAGAACGCGATCGCGCAGGCGCGCGAATTCACCAGCGCGGTGCAGGTCACCGGGCTGATCGTCGCCAAGCTCGACGGCACCGCCCGCGGCGGCGCGCTGTTCACGATCCGCAAGGAGCTCGGCCTGCCGGTGCGCTACATCGGGACCGGCGAGCAGATGGACGCCTTGCTGCCCTTCGATCCGCAGGCCTTCGTCGACGCGATCCTGTCGACCGAGCTCGCGTTCGCGGCCGATGGCGCGCGCGGAGAGCCGGGCCGCGGGGGGACCTGATTCCGCCGGGCGCACAGCGCAGATGACCGAAGCCAAGCCCAGGATCCCCAGCGGTCGGCGCAGCGCGGCCGAGCCGAGCCAGGTGCTGCCGGTCGTGTTCGTGATCGGGCCGGCGCTGCTCTTGGCCTGGCCCGGCTACGGCGCGTGGATCGTCGACGATCCACTGCCGCACCTGTCGAGCGCTGCGCTCGCCGCGCTGGTCGCGCTGCTCGCCGCGGCCTGGACCCTCGTGCGCGGCCGCGAGCCGGCGCTGCTCTCCTCGGCGCTGTTCCTGTCCGCCGTGCTGTGCGGAGCCGCCGCGGTCTCCGCCGGCCGCGTGACCGACTCGCTCGAGGCGCGCCGCGCCTGGTGCATCGCCGCGCTCGGCTTCAGCCTGCTCTGCGCGGGAGGCAGCCTGCGTCCGGCCGCGCGTGCGAATCTCGGTCGCGCGTTGCCGCTGCTCGCCTTGGCCTTCCTGATTCCGGCCCTCGGTTCGCACGCCTTCGGCGGGCCGCGCGGGCTGGGCGGAGTGCTCGGCAACAGCGGCGCGCTGTCGCTGGCCGCCTTGCCGGGCGTGGGCGCCGGAGCATGGCTCCTGTTGCACCGCCCCGGTGCCTGGCGATGGGTCGGCCTGTGCGCATGCGCCGCCTTCGCCGCGCACGCGCTGCTCGCACCGGTGCTGACCGGTGTGGTCGCGCTGGCCGCCGTGCTGGCCGCGCTCGCGCTCGCGCCGACGAGCG
>Ga0194131_10002885_pt1 | contig 27861 bp, 18 predicted proteins | sample TA2KigO120mmetaG_FD_148631 | JGI IMG/M metagenome (GOLD analysis project Ga0194131, IMG submission 148631) | Freshwater microbial communities from Lake Tanganyika, Tanzania - TA2015053 Kigoma Offshore 120m | ecosystem: Environmental > Aquatic > Freshwater > Lake | place: Tanzania: Lake... | reverse complement strand
TCTCCAGCAACCGTCACAGTTCCTGCAGCTGCACCCATGTTTAGAGCAGTCGCAGCACCACCGAGATTTAATGTTGTAGTTGTAACATTCGCAACATTCGCTGTTGCTGTAGATACAATATCGCCACCGTTAACAGTTAAATCGCCTTCGATTGTTGTATCACCAGTTGAAGCAGTGACTAAAAATTTATCAGAACCAACTTTAAAATTATTTGTTACATTCGCAGTTCCACTTACAGCTAAATTCTGACTTACAGTCGCATTAGATGATACAGTTAAATTAGACTGTAATTCAGCATTTCCTGCAACCTTTAAATTATTTGTAACATTCGCGGTTCCCGTAACAGCTAAATTTTGACTTACAGTCGCGTTAGATGATACAGCCAAGTTAGATTGTAATGTCGTATTTCCTGTGACTTTTAAATCGCCCGTAACATTTGCGGTTCCTGTAACAACTAAATTTTGCGAAACAGCTGTATTTTTAGAAATAGAAACATTACCAGTAACAATTGTATTTCCAGTAACAGTCAATTGATTCGCTACAGAGGCATCATCGCTTACAACAAGATCAACAGTTGTTGTCGTACCACCGACCGAGGCATCACCACTTGTAATTGTAAGTAATGTACCACCACCAGTTCTAGCGATTTGTATAGCACCATTTGCAACGACAAAGTTTGAATTATCTTTTACATATGGATGATTACGAAGAATATTTCTATCTGTAACAACGTCATTTGTGCGTGTGCGCCACTCATCAAATGTATTCGTAACAGAAATTGTTGCTATGTTTGCATTAGCCATTTTGTCCTCTGCTCAAATTCTTGAGCATTTCTTTTATTTCAGATAATTCCATCTTAATGTTATTTATCTCCTCATCACGAGCTAAGTTCTCTTGATGTTTTTTCAGCTCATTTTCATATCGAATAACTTCTGATCGATCATTACATAAAACAGCCATAGTATTTAAGTCACGAGAATATTTTGTACCTTCGATTTTATGTCTCATACATTAACCACCAGGAACTGCAATTACTTTAAGGGATTCGACTGCAGGAGTCACTGTTGGATCCTCAGCTGTTAATCGAATTTTTACTGCAAAATATTTAAATGTTTTGCCGAGTGGTAGTGTTTTCGTCCCATCGAAGTATTCAATTGTGCCATTCGTGAGTGAGAAACGATATTCTAACGGAATTGCTGTAGTTTGATCTGGCGAAATAGCGTCCTTTACCACTGTCATTTTTTGCCATTTCTTGGCTATAAATGGATCAGCATCGAGTGCAGACAATACTTTAAAATAAACATGAATATTTGTTCCTTGAGGTTTATAAGCTCTTAATCGAACTACTAAATCTCCTGAATCAAAACCATCGTCAAGAGTAACAACTTTAGTTTGATATCTTGATAACACATTGCCACCAGAATTATCTGTCTCGCCATTAATAATTGCAGTTGCATTTGCTGAGGCTGCAGCTTCAACAAGAGTAATTGTCGGAGTAGTAAGATAACCAGAACCTGGATTTATAATATTAACTGCAGTTACTTTTCCACTAGACAACATACTTGGTAAAATATTCGCAGTTGCTGTATTCGATCCGACGTCTGGTGAACTAATCGTTATAGAAATATTTGCTGCATTCGCGTGATTTCCACTGCTCGTGATAGAAATTAAATTATTTGAAATGCCTGCATTATTAATAATATTTTCAAGAGCAAAAACACCGAATCGTTCAGTATTAAAGACTGGCGATACAGAGCTGTCAGTTGTAGCCATTGTAACTTTTACATTAATACCATTAACATTTCCTGATGGAATATATCTTCGACGCTTCGACGATACACTCGAAATATTAGTATCTTTACCAAAATTATAAATTTCATTGTTTTCTAGTTTAATAAATCCTGCAGAAGTTCCATCTGTTAAGAATGAGTTTAGTTCGTAAGTAATGGATGTCGGCGAAAATTGCTGTGTAGTTGAAGAAATTTTAACTAAATCCATTACAGTATTCGTTTGAAGTTCTTTATTAGGAATTAAATTAAAATGACGTTCAACTGGTATTGTTGAAAATACTGCACGATTTACGCGGAACATCAAATCCTGATTTAAAATTGGATTCCAATTAGAAGCGTTTTGTGATTTAAAGAAATTACCAATGTATGGTTGTTCAGAGACGCGATGAAGATTTCCTAGTTCATCCGTAAATTCTCCACCTAGCGTAGCAGTCCAAACTTCATAATCTGGTGATTCAGTTATTAATTTAATCGCATATTCAGTTGATGGTAATAAAAATACAGGATCTACGAATGCAAAATTTGTTAAAGTAGATGTATTCGAGACACTTGGTTTATTAGATGTTTGAATATATGCAGGTTCTAGTGTTCGCTCTGCAATAATATCATTCGATGGTAATCCATTCTCAACCTTAGAAATAGCAACTGTAAATGGTAACTGTTCTTCAGCATTTGTTGGTTTAGATTTAAAAAATAAATCCACAGAAGTCATAAACACGCCATATGCATTCTTTATTTCACCATTAACAATAGAACTGCCCTTTGGTGTGTAAAATGTTTGCGCCATAAATTTGCGATCATTAATTTTTTGTGTTTCATTAATTACCTTTGGCGCTGCTTGCAGCGTGTTGGGTGTTTGTTCTCGCAACACAAAATTACGCGCATTTTCTACAGTGTTTGTTCTGCCAACAGCGCTGTACTTAGCAATCGCTCGCATTTTATACGCATTATCATTAAATGTTGCAGTATCAGTAATAGTAAATACACGCTCACCTGTTAACCATCTTAAATTGGACTCAGATGGAATATGAAAAATACCATTTAGTGCTCCAACATCATCTACAGTATGATTTCCGATAGAGTAAACCGAATTAGATGTGCAATGCACTGGCAGTGTAGCGTCGACAATTGCCTCATTAAAACCATTCGCAGTATTCGCAACAAACGCAACAACATTTGCTTTAAATCCCATGTTAGTTCCAGAAACAATAGTAATTGTATTACCATTCATTGTGGAAATTCCATCGCGTGAAATATTATTAGAGGAAATAACGATAGAGCGTATTGGTGTATTACCTATGTTTGCTCCTGTAACAGATGAAGAGAATGCTAGATATGCATTCGCAGTGTTTACAGTTGTAAGTGTAGTTCCATTGGCGGCAAAAGTAAGTGTTTCGCCAGCTTGGAATCTATTATTCGCCATAGTAATTGATACTTCGCGAACCTGAGCAATAAAATTACTTAAATTCCAAATATTTTTTGCAGTGTCATTCGTAAGTGACGTGTTAAGTGAACCTAAAATTGGATCTAAAACTAAAAATCCATTTGAAGCATCAATAACTTCCCATTTTTTTACTTTACCGACGAATGCGAAATCAGGTTGTGGTGAAAAATTTAAAAAGTAAGTAAGCGCAGCGCCAGTCGCAGTTTGATATACTAAATCGTCCACAGAAAAATTCGATGCGCTTAAATCGGTCGCACCTGCTCCTTTTACAATTTTAACTGTAATAAAATTTTCATTAATATAGATTAAATTTTGAGTACTTGTGCGAGATGTCCCGAGAACTTCAGCGTATGCTTTTGAGGTTGATCCATACAAACCCATATTAATTTTAACACTCGTTAAAACGGTGTTCGAGCTTACATTAATTCTAGAGGCTTTTTGTGTAAAATCGTTGACTTTAATATCATCAAAGAAAAAATTTGCATTAGCATCTGGTTTTAAGTTTCGAGCTGAAAAATTAATATCATTTTCGCGTGTAAATGGACTTAATCCAGCATAAACTAATGGCTCATCAGGATCTGTTTTCGGATTGTAACGCTCTTCGAAATCTCTTTGGTATCCGATTCTAGCAGTTTTATTTATCGGATTTCTTCGATCGTTATCTTGATTGGGATGTCCTGGCATAGTTTTACTCCGTAATTCCTATCTTACTTATTGATTTTCGAATCTGCCAGAATAATCATCAATCGAGAAAAGCCCATTTCTCGTCCAATCTGGCGAATAAATTTCAAATGGGCTCGAGGATGATCTCGCGCCTGCGCCTTGCCCAGTCCAAGTTTGATTTAAGAATGTTTCTGGCGCGACACCTGCAAGATTAATTGGAATTTGTTGCGTAACAACAGGATTAATATTCCCAACAGAAGATGCATGAGCAGGAGCCAACACAGTTGGATTTACGCTCGTTGGTAAATTCTGTGACGTTAAGACTGTATTAGTATATGTTTGTTCATTATAACCACCGCCACCAATAATGTCGATAACTGTATTCGTTAATGATGCGTGTGATGTTCTTACTGATTGACGCAATTCATAATATCTGCCAAAAGAATCAGTTACCAGAGGTTGATGCTCGAGCGAATAAAAGAAATCACTCTCAGGTGTAAGTGTAACAAATCCTTCAAATTTAGCGATCATCGTAGATTGCACTGTTTCTGCTACGTTCGAAGTGGCGAGTTTTTGTTCTGCGAAAGCGACCTCTGATGAGTATGGTACGAGAAGCAATTTATCGCGAAGACCTTCTGCACTCGAAATCGTTTGACTTGGTTTTAGTTGAAATTGTGTTATTTTTTTATACGGAGATAGTTTACCTTTTTCAATAGAACAAGCGAAATCATTATGCTGATCAACTTGCAGGAGATCATCAAACTCATCGACCAAAGTTCCATAAATTGGTTTATTAATTGTTGGAGTAGTTGGCGATCTTGGTGGATCTTGAATAATTAATTTTTCAGATTCTTTAAGTTGAATAAATGATTCCAGTTCTTTTACGCGATTGTCGATATTTGAAATATCTTTCATTGTATAACGACGATTATCTATCAATGATAAATCGATAGATTGTAAAGAGGCTGTGTATGGCGGAATATACATTCGGTATATTGCCATTGAATTTTCATTTTCAACTGGCTCTTTCGGTGTAAGCGATGGAACACCACTAAGCATTTTAAATTCTTTATCTTTTGTAACGATAAGTTTATCGATACGCGCCAAGTAATAATCATAATCTAATTCTAAAGGATCGGTAGGTCTTTGAATTATGCCACCAGAAAAATCATAGTTTTGAAGAACAACTTCAATGGCAGTATTTGTTGCAGCGGTGCTAAATCCACTAGTAACTGTAACATGTGTTAAATTCGATATTGCATTCACAGTTCTAAATTCACCATTTACTTTAATCAATGTTCCTGTGACAATGGGAGGCGTCAATATATTTTGTGCTAAGGAAAGATTAGAAGTTACACCTAAACTGCCAACAGCAATATTAACTCTTGCATCAATGGGTAGTGTTCTAAATGGAGTTGTAATTTTTCCTGATTCGCGAATCGGACGTAAATCAATACAATCGCGCAAATTATATTTTTTACCAGAACTACTTTGATAAACTGGAATTTGCTCTGCCTCGTAAATTGTGCTCGCATATGATTTCGCAGAAATATATCCCTCACCAGAGTGTGAATAGTAATTAAACAACACTGCAGTTTGCCCAGTTGGAGCCGATGACCCTGGTTTTAATATAATTGATGCATGATCGTAGTAGTTATCGTTTTGACCACTATCAAGTGTATATCGATCAGTAATATCAATCATATTTGTTGTGTTCGGCGCATGACTCGTATTACCCGAATCAAATATTTTATTAATTTGTATAACATCAGCAACAAATAATGATTGACGTTCGCCTGGATTCTTATTAATTACATTTGCCGTGGTAAACCAAGTAATACCATTAGATGTGTTTATCTTAACATTTGTGTACCCTAAAACAGAATCAGCAGAGGTTAAAGCATCCCCAGCAGTTAATGTTGTATTAGACTGAATTAGAGTTTTAGTTCTACGAAATGGTCCGTTAGCGTTTGCAATTTTAGTTGTAACGTACACATCACCAGTAAACGATGCACCTGAGGCGCTATCAGTGTGCAATTTAATCGATTGATTTGTAGTTCTTTTTACACTCTTACCAGAGGCAGTTAAATCGATAACTTGTCCTGGTGTTGATCCAGTTGTAGGAACAGCAATAATATTTTCGATAATATCTGCATTGGAGACATTTTGTCCATCCGTACCGAAATCGTATGTTTCAGACCCAGTTAATGCAACAGTTAATGATCCATTAGAATCTTCCGAAAAACTTTGATTTTTAAAAATCTTTTTTCTATAGAAATTAACATCGGCATCACTGTCATAACGAATATAAAAATTAGGTAATTCGAATAACATTTTATTAAATGTAGTGTCTTCTAATTGCGTGTCGCCTATAATGCTCTTACCACCGAGTGCAATATTTGCTTGTAAATTTGCTGAAGTTAGCGATGTTGTATTTGCAATTATTACAGACTCTGCACTACTTACGGGCATGGAAAGAGAGAATCTTTGACTCGCAACGATTGTCTGAGTAAAGTCGCGATCAAGTGTCGCGACTCTCGTTGTTCCATTATATGCAACGATTTGACCTGATTTACCAGCAACTTGATCGATCATTGTTAGTGTTCCACCAACATATGCATCAGTTGTTGTTGAGAAGTTTGATCCTAGATTTACTGTTCGAACATTCGAACCAGCGCCACCCGTAACAGAAATAATTGGTGTAAAGTTAATATCAGTCAGATATGAATAATAAACGATTGCGCTTGAAGTTCTTTCAATATTTCTTAACTTAGCGGTGCCGATGCGTGTCGAAAAATGATTCGCGCTTATACCTGAGGTTAAATCTATAAGATTATTCGCCACACAGTGAATATCAACTTCATCTAAATTATCAGAGAGAACAATACCATTGGTGCTACTACCAATAACATTTGCGAGCTGAACTCTATTTCCATAATATACTGATAAATCATAGTCTTTGTTCGTTTTAAATGTTCTTGCTCGATTAGCTGCAATTTTTCTTGTGCCAATTGTTTCGAATTCAAATCCCTTAACATAGGCTTTTCCTGGCTCAATGTTAACGATAAATGTGTTAGCATTTGCTGACACGCCTGTATTTGCACTAAGATTTACACGAAATGGTTTAACTGCGTAATTACCCGACTCATCGTAAGTTCGGCGAGCGAATGTTTTTTCAAGCTCTGAATAAATTGGATAACTAACTTGACGAGTAATAATACCGCCTTCAACACGAAGCAGTTCGAAAAATCTACTGTCATCAACAGATTCGATTGTTCTTTTTGCGAGTACAAGATTAAATTGTTGACGATGTGCTCCTGGCGCCTGATAATTGAAGGCTTCTTGCGCAGGATCTAGTAACGCATTATCAACAGACTCAGTAACAATTTCTTCATCTATTTCTAAACCAACTCGATATGTCGGTGTAGTAGAGTATGGTTCTAACACTATGGTTTGTGGTGCGACGTTTACAAAAAATCCATCTACATAAAACACACCCTGATTAATAGATACAACTGAACCTGTTCCAGTATTAGCAGCATCAGTTCGAACATTAGCTGAGTTACCTGCGCCAGTTGAGATTGTTTGACCACCACTAAACACATTACCACGCAGATATTTAATTAATAAAGCTCTATCTGTTGTAGTAGAAAAGGTTTGAATTACTTTTGCGCGGGTTTTCGGTGAGCCAGAATTAAAAACGACTATTCCTAAAAAATCCTCAAGATCAATGTCTGCGTTGTTAAATTGTGTGTTTAACTTAACATAATTAATGGAGGTATCTAATGTTAGGTGCCCACCCACAACTGGCGATCCATCTTGAAAAATATGATTACCGAATTGTTTAATTTGATTCTGTAAAATAGATTGAATTTGAGTTAATTCTCGCGCCTGAACTGCGAATCCAGGGCGAAAAAGAATCTTCATATAATTGTTTTCTAAGGCTCCATTTGTAGCCCTAAAATCGTCCCAATATGGTGATGCGTTATAATCTGACATTAATTACACCTTAAAATTCTACTACAAATCTAGTTGATTCAGTTTGATTCTCATTACGAGTAATTTTGGCTCTATTTTCAATATACATAATTTCTCCAGAGAAAATATTTATATCTGGTTTGGTAACGCTAAAAACTGTCGCAAATGCCGATGGAGCGTCCTTTTGAGTAATCTTTTTACCCTCAATAAGATTAACATTGCCCACAATATTGTTCACATACAGCACATTATTTGTACTATCGAAATGAATAACTTTTGCATTAAAAATGGAGTTTTCGAAGCCTGATGCCTCATCTGATACGACAAAAACTGTTTCATTACGAGAAAAATCCACAGGTGGATTAGAGGTAAAGATTTTAGTATACATTGGAAAGTTTGATGCATTACCAAATATTCCATTAGCAAGTTGTACATCTTTTACTAAACTAATTTGTCGTATAGAATCTCCCCCATCATTTTCAACTGGTAATTCGCCCGCAACATCACCCTCGAAATCCACTGAGATCATGATGTTCGATCCGCCAAGTTCTTTTTGTGGATCTTGTCCATGACCATATTGTGGACTTATTACAGCTTGTAAATTTGCAGTGTTGCTAATTGATTGTTTTAGCGGATCATTAATCGTAATAGTTGCTGTTGTATAATTGTTACCACCATTTAAAATATTAATATCAGTAATTATACCATTTACAACATCTACAGTAACATTTGCCAAAGTTCCGTCGCCTGTTACACTAACAACAGAATAATTGTTAACATTAGAGCCAGCAAAGTGTCCATCCCCACCGCTTACAATCTTAATAATATCAATACGACCATCTTTTGCATTGTCGAATACAACAGTGTCACGCAATACTGGCATATATTTATCAGTAAAAAATTTATTTTTTAATCCCGAGGGAATCGTATACATATATTTCCATTTATATCCATCAATCGTCTCGATGTATGGATTTTCAGGAAGTTCGCCACCTATAGTAATTTGTGGCATTGTATTAGATTGCGCGTCATTGTTATTAAATAAACATTTAAATACTTGATCTTGACCATTACGAACATAAAACTTATTGGAATACTGCGTTGTGGAATAATTCACTTCAAATATATTTGCAGAAGTATATGCGCTTGTAAAGTTAGAGTTTACAACCAATGCTGTTGCATTCGATTTAATTACTTCTTTAATTTCTGTACCAATTTTAATATAATCTCCGACTGAGATTACGGGCGATGAAGAAGTGAAGTTAATCCCATTAGCATTTACAGTATTAGCAAGACCTGCAGAAACATTTACATTACCGCCAGAAACTTGTGTATCTAATACTTTTATGAAAAGATTTGCCGTTTGATCGTAAGCAACGTAAACTGTGTTATTCGACCAATCTACTCTTGGGATAACTGGCTGAATATCATTGCTGGTAATTCGTGTTAAAAGTAATCCATCGCGCTTTATGCCATTCTCATAATGTGTAGTATTGTGCGGAGTTGTAATTGTAACATCATTAAAATCAGCAGCATTGGCAGTGTTTGCCCATGGTAATGATCTACCTAATAGAATATAAACATTCGCTAATGGAACTGAAACCATTTTTTCGAAGTTTTTAGCGTTTGTAATTCCAAAACTTTTTGTTACTAACGACTTCATTTATAAACCTGTTCGAATAATTTTATAAGAGATAACATTATATTTTGGCTCTTTATTGTAGACCACATTTCCTGTGCCGTTTATCGTTGTATTTAATAACACCACAGTATTAGTTGTTGATATAACATATCGATCATAAATTGTTCCTGCAACATTAAATCTAATGTTATCTCCTGCTTCTAAACTCTCAGAAACAGCTGATGTGTTTGAGAACACAATTACATTTGCATTACCACTCACTGTTCTTAGTTTGCCATCACCTAAACCACCAATCGGATAATCTAAATGAATAAGATTAGCATTTACTACGTTCGCGATAACTCTTGTGTATTGTTTTAAAGATGCAGTCTCTGTAGTATTTATTACAATTAAATCACCATTACTCGCGTTTACTGTAAAGTTAGAGGTATTACCGAAGAAACTATTGCTAGAAAATGAGGTGTTTGCATTGGTGGCTTGCAATGTGTTGGACGTGTACACATTGGATGTTAAATTCATTTGCCCAGATAAAATATCCTTCATAAGAAATTTGGCTAGTAATTGCACACCTGCGGGATGAGCGACACGATATACTGTTTCGTTATAATCCTCTAAGGTCTTTTCAGAGACGATTTCATACGAGAAATTATGAAAATAGTCGTTATTTTGTATTTTTTTATCTGCACTTAAGAATCCATCAGTGTTTAAATAAAATCCACCATATTTAATTAAGCCTCGAAGGAACTCAGTGTTTGCCTTGGCTAATCCATCACCGTAGTAATGTGGATATTGTCGTTCCGTAGCATCATTGATATCATTAAAGGATATGGTTGCATTAGATGTGGAGACGTTAAGAACAACATTACCAGCTTCAGTATTCGCTTTTATGGGCTGTGCGGTGTCAATTGTTCCTGAATAATTAAAGACGCGAAGAACTGTATTACCTAAATTAAAGGCGCCACCAGTTGATTCTGATCGATAAACGTCATCAATCGTGCCACGGAACGTTGCATTGGCATTCGTGGCTCCACCTTGCCAAACAGAATCACCAGACACGATAATTTGACTTGTAGCGAGATTGTCGGTCAAAACATCAACAATTTTTAATGAGGTGAGCGGCGTATTTGCATATTCAAATCCACGATTAATGATTTTAAAGTCTTGAATTCGACCAATATCTGAGGTTTCAGCTGAAAATTCTTCACCATCACTTAGTAAATAGACTTCGAGCACAGCACCAGTTCCAGAGGACACATTACCTGTATTCGTATCTCTAACTAAAATGGTCGGTGCTACTGGATAACCCTCTCCACGATTATCAATGGTTATACTCGATATTGCTCCATTCGCATCAACTGTATGATATGCATTAGCGCCATATCCAGTTCCTATAAACTCAATTACATTATTCGTTGTATTATACCCCAAACCGCCACTTTTTATTTCAACGAGACCGAGTTTGCCAGCGCCTCTAACATTTGGTCGAAAATCTAAAAATAATGCGAAATTTAAAATGTTTATTGCTGTAATATTATTTGCAAATTTTCTATCTAAAAATATGGTTTTTGTATTCGCGGAACTGCCTGGATCATTTACAACATAATCTACTATTTCAGAATAGTGAGCAGTATCACCGACATCTAAAAATAAACGACTTCCAGTATAAAATCCATTTGCCAAACTATATGTTGAGTTTGACGAATTTAAACGAATACTTGGTGGTTCCCCTGATGGATTGTACACAGAAAATTGACCTGAAGGGATTCTTAAAAATCCCTGATCGGTTGAATAATCGGAATCATGTAAAGAAATCGCGTCGAAAGTAGGTGGTTCTTCAAAGAATGATCCGCCATCTTCTAGATTTAGTGCACGAACTTTACCGAGAGTAATTGTTTCGAATGTTAATGCTCTGCCTATTTCTGTTTGAGCATTCGCAAAAATTTTAACATTGCTAGTACCGTCTACAGCAGAACCAAGAGCTGGCGATAATGTTGCAATTTTAGTTGTTCCATTATATGCAGTGATTGTCGTTGTATTTGGTGAAGAACCAGAACCCGTGCCGCTTACAACTCTTAATACAAAGGATTTATAAAAATCATTTGTTGTACTGGCTACATGAGTTGCTGTGTTTAAATTAATTAATGTTGTAGTATTTCCTGCGCCGATTGTTTGATTTGCAAATGTTGTTACATTATCGAAATCATACTCTAATGCATTTAATAAAATATCGTTTTTATAGTAAACAGAATCTGTATTAAATTGAATGTCTGCGCTGTTTGCACCACCATCATCCCAAATACCAGAAATTAATACATTAGCGCCGATGCCTGTTGTAGAAAGCACACGAACTAGAGAATTCGGGTCAGTTCTAAAAAAATATCCTGGTTTTATAATTTCGATAGACTCAATAGATCCAGTAGAAACATTATTAACAACAGCAATCGCTTTTACCGCATCGGGCGAATCTGCCAATCCTTTATGTATAACAACAGGATCGCCAGTTTTATACTTTCTACCAGTTTGTACGACACCAAATCTATTTTTAAACAAACTAATGTTAGAAATTAATGAAACAATTTTCGATTTAAATGTTTTTTCTACATTTGCCTCAGTGTATTTAACAATTAAATTCTCGCCCGCATCAAATAATCGTGTAACATTTGATACATAAAGTTCTACGAACTCGCGACCTGTTTCTCCATCAACTGTTAATACTGCTTTTTCAATAACACAAGTTGTTCTGGAAGTTTCGCCAACACCGAGTTTCTTTTCAAGCAATTTAATATTAAAATTAGTGTATTCGCTTAACTGAACTTTAAATAGTTTTGCGCTATCAAATGTTTTTGGTATTACAGCGCCAGTAGCGACGTTAAAGGTATTCGCAAATGCAATTTCTACATTGAGAAAATCTCCAGCAGAATTAACTGTAAGAACTTTACGACGCGAATCACCTATACGAATAAATGAATTAGCAGTAATGCCTTTTGATATAAGATTAAATCCATTCGCGCTTACTACGTTTGCAGTAATCGCATTTACAGTTACATTGCCACCGACAACTAAAGAACTTGTATCCGTAAAAGCAAGTCGTATTGCTTGTGGTAATTTCCACTTACCATCAGAGGCTTTTAAAATATCCTCTTTCGGAAAATACACATCGATTTCTTGACGATATAATGTTCTAAACAAAAATTTAAATGAATCAGCAGAACCTTTTTTAGAATAAAAATATTTTGCAGATTTAATTAATTTTTCTGTAGATAACTCAGTTTCTTCTGGAAAATTTGGAATAATTTTAGTTTTAAAATATTTAACAAGATCAGTGCGAGTTGTTTCAACATCCATGTAATCATAAAGATGTTTACCAAGATGTAATGTTTTATTCGATTGCTCCATGTACTCATAGTATTTTTTGAGCAATGTAACAAAATTAGGATGATCTGCTCTTATAAAACCAGGTAACTGGTTTTCGACTACGGTTGAAATGTAATTATTTGCAAACATTAATCAAGTATGCGCGTATCAATTCTAATTGCATTCGCATCATCATCGTCAATAGTAATGATTGAACTGCGCACAGATTCAAAATTATTTGTCGCGGGTCGAGCAAATAATCGAAGAATTTTAAGTGGATCTTTAATTGAAACTGGGTTAAACTCGTTTAATGTGATTTTACCTAACAAATAATCGATAGTTCCAGCCGAAGGATTTAAAGTAGTTTTAATATTGTTTTTATCGAAAAAGAAACTGCGTAAAATTCCAAATCTATTTTGAATGGAAACACTTAAATCAACAGTTTCGTCAATCTCTTCTTCATATGTGGTAACAGCTGTTGCAGTTTTATAATTACTACCTGGTTTATCCACTACAATTTGTGTAATTTTTCCATTTACGACTATCGGATATGCATTTGCGCCTACACCGTCACCTTTAATTGTAATTGTTGGTACACTTAAATAACTTCCTGGTGCATCTAAAATTATAATCTTTTCGATTCCAGAGGAAGATCCTGGAGTTTCTTCAAAGAAACATTCGCGAAGAATTCCATCAGAGTCAAACTGTTGAAATCCTGGCGCCGAGTAAATTCTATATGATGAATCTTCGCGTGTAATTGGCGTTCTAAAATTAAGTGTGTAATTTCTCGCAGTTCCGACTTGAGGCACAACTCGTTTTTCAATAACAGCAACAGCATCAGAATAAGAAATCGAGATCTCTGAGTCGTCGATTGTTCGAAGCAATCTAGACAATTTAAATCGACTGTTAAAGTTATCTAACTCAGAATCTTTAAAATTTAAAATTGCCGTACGAACTAAGGATTTAATTGCATCCTTAGAACGAACAGTTTTAGTTGAATCGTAATATACTTCAGCATAAATGTTTAGAAAGTTGTAATCTACGTCTACGAATTCAGGTAATACAGTTACAACTGAAACAGGTTTGATAACATTGTTAATAACATCAAGTTTCTCAGATTCCGTAACCTCAACTCCGAGTGTTGGTTTTGCAGCAATAAATACTTTACCATAGACAGGTGGATCATTTTCTTCACCACCCCAAACATTAACTGCTTCGAAGTATGGATAATTTTTATTAATAAGTGCAACAAGATCGTCTTTCGTAACACCGCGATTGTTTGAAACATAGGCTTTCGGTGCAGTAAATCTAATTTTTGCAGTAGATTCTTGATTAGTTCCTCCAGAAGAGGCTACCTGTGGAAAAATTACTGAACTTGAGAATCCACCAACTGATTGCATAAGAGTAAATGCATTGGATTTATTAGCAACTTCACCATCTGTTCTAATATAATTTACGATAACAATGTTACCGTTCGTAAGAGATTTACCAATCACACCGTCACCAAAATATACTTTATATTTTCCATTCCTACTTTCTTCAATATAGTAAACAGATGAATTAGAAGAGACAGTTGTTGCGTCAGTTGTTAAAGTAAATCGTTCAGTTTTAAGGCTACTTGAAGATTCTTGTACCAACACCTCTATGCTGCTAGTGTCGATTCCACTATCAGGCAGTTCGAATGTTGACTCCTTATTAGTAGCAGAATCATATGTAAATGTAAATGAAGATGGTACGCCCTGATAAAGATATAAATTATCAAAACAAAATCGATTACAAGTTGCATCATAATTTGCTGTTTTAACTTCTAAATTTACAAATGGATATGAGGTTCCATTGAGTGGAGAAGATTGAAATTTCGTAAATTTTGGTAAAGTTAGAGATGTTTGCGTACTGCCAATATCTCTAATAATCTGTAAATTAATCGTTGCTCTTGAGGCGACTGATGAAACAGGAGTGTAACCTAACATTTTAGCGTGAGAAACCACCGAGTCACGCATAATCGCTGTATCTAAAAACATTTCATTAGCGATCATATTGTTATAAAACGCCATATAATGAGTATTGTACGCGAGAATATCCAATAAAACATTCATACCAGCAGCTTCAAAATCGAAGTCGGTAAACTCTTGTTGATCGCGTAAAAAATTCTTTAAGTTATTCTTAATCTCAAAAAAGTCTAATTCTGAGACGACTAACTTTTGATCTGTATTAGCCATTAGCGAACCTTCTCTAAAAATAAGGTTAGTGTGATAGGAGCCTCTATGTTATTTATGAAGAATCTCAAATCGACATTATATCCATTTTCATCTGGATTGGGCTGAACTCGAATAGCATCCACTCCAACTCTTGGCTCATATGTGTTTATAACATTTAAAATTTCAATTCGAATAGAGTCCGCTATAATGGGATTAATATGCTCGAACAATAAATTTCTAATTTTAGATCCAAAAAATGGTTGAAATGGCTTTTCAAATGGACTAGTTTGTATTAAGTTTTTTAATGCTCCGATGATAGCCGCATTACCTGTTCTTCGTACAACATCTTTTGTGATTGGATGTCGAGTAAAGTTCAAATCCAAATCCTTATATGTTCTTGTTGTAATATTTATTGGCATTTTATCTCTCTATTTTACTTAACATGGTTTTAAACATGGATCTTCAATTGGCGCTGGTAGTTGCGCCTCAGGATCGTTGTCAATAACAATGTCTCCCTGGTCTCCAGGATTTCTTTGGCGTTCTAGTACGAACAGTGTATCCAATTCAGGATCAAATAAACCAGTATCTACGTCTTTTTCTGGTAATGGAATGGCTGGTGCATCGGGTAAATTCAGTACGGTAATATCAATGTCAGTGTCATCCAATATTTCAGGTAAATCAGAATCTGTTGCATCGCATCCCTGTCGAGTTGGGTCTGGAACAAGTATACCTCGTAAAAAATCATCATCTACAGGATTAGATTCATTCGATTTATATTTTTTCTTAGAGCAACTCACCTTCCAAAGTTTTAGAAGCCCTTTCAATAAGCCTTTAACTGCATTAATTGCAGCTAAATCTTCTTTAATTGAATCTTCTAAAGTTGCTCTTAAATCTTCTATTTCTTGTAATTTGGCTTCTAGATAAATCGTAAGTTCATTATCTGACATAAATCGAATTGCGTCATTTTGTAGATCATCGATAAGACCTTGAACTGTCTTATTAATTGCAGCCATATATGCTGATCCATTTTGTAATGATTTAGTCGCGCTAGCTGAATTATTGGCTGACACGGTTACATATTGACCTGCACTATTTCGATACTTAGTAGAGAAATTATTCATAAATTCTCCACCAAGTAACTGTTCGCTAAGAGCAAAATTATCTAACACTTCTTCGTAATCAGGAAATTCGGTAAATCTATTAACAAATTTTTCATCATTAACCTTATACACAACCATATCTTCTTTACCGCGAAGTGGTGCATCAACTGTAATAGTTGTGTTTGTTACACTTTCAACAAAATACTCTAACTCATCATAATAAATTTTATTACCCACACTAAGCGCAGAGGTAAAAGAAGTCCCGTTACCTGTTATAACATTATCTAAACAAACACTATTACATACAAATGGATGGTGTTTATGCACAATTATATCAGTGTTTGATGTCGTAAAGTTAGTGTTAATAGTAAAGCCAGTTTCTTTAAATATTTGTGTGCCAGAGTTTACAGAGTTTCTAAATGCTCTAGTAACTGTTAAAAAATCTCCTAATACATTAATTGAATTAACTTGTTTAATTTCGTTGTTTACATTAATGTACATTCCAGGAACAATTTTAAGAGTTGATCCAGCCCCTACTATGATATTTGCAAGATTTAATACCGCAATATTTTCTGTTACTATTTTAGTATTACTAATCGAATTATCTACATTTACAGTTCCAGGAGCATGTCCTGTAAATGTTTTCCCAGTTACAACATAAAGAACGCTATTTACTGCGATAGTAGATCCTACATTTATTAATGGATATTGTGTCTTTGATAAATTAACAGTTGCAACATTTGAACTTGTATTAACTGTTCCTGACAATGCAACATTTCCATAAATTTCTTCTTTAATTAAAAGTTGTGTATCATTATTCACGCCAGATATATCATTGGTGTGATTTTTAAATGACTGTGTTGCTCCATATAATGTATTTCCTAACATACTCCATTGAGAAAGGTTCATACCTAAAAGATTATTATTGTTATCATTTGCATAAGTAGTAACACTACCGAGCCGATTTAGTAAATTTTGCCGTGCTGTTGCAACACTTCCAGTTCTTGAGAACAAATCTGGCAAAGTTGTTTGTAATTTTGCAAATCCATTAGCAGTTATATCTTTAAGTCCTAACTCAACAGTTTCTAATCCATTTTTTATCGCACCAGTTGCTTCATTTACTTTATTTCTAAAACTCATTTTAAGAGCATTAAGCGCCTCTTTGCCCTTTTTAATATCCGCTTTGATTGATTCCAAAATATCTTTAATCGGTTTTGGTGGAAATCCACCATTTTTTGCGAAAGGAATGGGTGCTCCAGAAAAGGTGATCGCAAGCGCCTGCAGAAGTGGCAAACCACCAATCAGGCAAAGAATCCATTTAATAACTTTACTTAAACTTAATGAGACACGTACTCCTCTTTATGATGTTCTAATAGAATTTCTGGATAATAATTATCCTTTAAAAATTTATAGTCCTCCTCGCTAAGATGTGCCTTTTCATAAATTGCTCGTAACAATTGTTCGAATCGTTTCGCATCAGATGCACAGAAACACATTTATTTATTACTCTATCCTGAGGTAAATTGCGGGATATCTGCTTTTAGAATATCTATAGCAGAATTGTTTGCAGCATTTTGTAACTTATCTTCTGTTAATGCTGTGGCTTTTATAGAGTCAGGTATATCCTTTGTACCAATAAATTCTTGTTCGAATGCACACATACCATCTGTATCTTCTCGTGTATTCGAAGATTTTGTTTGTTTAAATTGTGGAACAGGTGCTCTAAATTTGCCAGCTACATCTGCGCCATCATCTGGCTTGGTAGGGGGCATGACTAAAGGAACAAATTGAGTTAATGCAGTATTATAAAATCCTGAGACGCAGTTTAAAAACATATTAGGACCTTGAATTAATACTCCAGATTCTAACAGAGATTTTCGTTTAGAAATTTCATCTAGTTCACTTTTGGGAATTAATCCTTTAAGTATCTCTCGCACAGCCTCAGCAATAGGATTTACAGTTCCGCTAATTGTGGTAAGTCCACCAGAACTATGAACTGCTCCTTTTCCACCATAAGTTGCGCAAACACCCTCTGATCTTAAGTCCACACCCGCCGCACCATACACTTTTGTGCCACCAACAGAAAATAAGTCCATCTTATTATCAGCTGTAAGTTTAATGTTTTTACCACGAATATTAACATCATCTTGAGCCTCAATATCAATACTATCAGCCTGAATAACTAATTTGCCGTTAATTCTTAGAAAACAACCACCTTGTATTGTTTCAAGTTTATCGCCAGCTATGTATTCTTTATGATTGCCCATTACAATATCATATTTGTGATTAAACGATTTTTCTTTAATAGATCCAGATGGTAAAAACTCCAAAGTAGAACCTGTTCTGTGCGATAATTGCACACGCTCATAATCTTTAGTATCATCCATTTCAAACGAATGTCCAGATTCAGTTTCGCGCACATGATTAAACGGGAATTTAGCATTATAAGAAGGGCATGGTTCATTCCAAACAACCTGCCTTCGACCTTTACTTGCTGCGCTGTTAAGTTCGGATGGCAATGGCTCGTCTACTTTTGCAGTTTTTACATATTTTATTCTATTTTTTCGTTGAAAATCTATAGAAGTTCCCTCAATTGAGTTAGAACGAACACCTAATGATTCTCCAGTATCTGGACTCTCAATTCTATCAGGTCTGGCTAGTCTAGATGTTGTGGGTTCATTTAAAGTGACTCCTGGATTTGTTTTAACATTCGCCTCAACAATACTAGGTGGAGTTGCATTAGAGTTTATTTTACTTGTAGTAATTTTTCTCGGGAATGGTCGAGAATTTTTTATTGCAGATGTAAATGGATCTCTAAACCCCAACCCCTCTTCAGGCAGAGTGTCAGCAATAAATGGAACTGTGCCCAACATAATTGGAAATTTGGCTTGTTTCCCATCTGCAAAAAATCCAAATATTAACGATCCCTCTGCGGGAGATGATGGTGTATTTTGACCAAGAGGAGTTATCGGATGCGACCAAGGTAAATCTTTTGTGGGCACTTGAACTGGATCAGCATTATGATATCCATATATTCTGACTTGACATCTTCCTAAAAAATCTGGATCTGCGCGATTCTCAACGATGCCGAACCACCAAATAAATCCATCCATACCCATGTATTGTTGTGTTGAGTTCATTGTTTTAAAATAATGGTTTGCCAGGAGAGTTACTATTTAATGTCAAGAATGTTCGTAATCCAGTCATTTTAGTAAGATTATGTCTTACGCGAGTAATGAGATATCGACCTGTTATATATGGATCCATATTTCTTTTTATTTCTTGGTTCGGTGTAAAGGCAGGAAAATTGACATCTACAACAGCGCCAACAGTAAATGCTGGATTTCCCGCAACTTCACAATTTTCAAATTTTGTAAAATCTAAAAAGGCTATCATAGAATTACGCTGCGCTAAAAACATTTCATCATTTGTATTATTTTCTACAACTAAAGAAGTCGAATATGGGCTAATATTTGATATTGCTGTATTGCGACTTGTTTGAAAACTTCGATAAATCATATTTTGTGGAGTGCGACCTTTTTGCGAAATTAAAAAAAATTGATTTGCATTTCGCTCTTCTATATTTTTAGGATTCGGGAAAAGGCTTTCTGGGTTCGTTTTATTTGCTGAATCCATATCAGAAACATTGTAGTTAAATAAGCTGAGATTATTTCGCATAATGTCGAATTGTAATAAATCAGTTTTTGTCGGATCGTTGGGAGGTGTAACATTATTTGTCTTTAAATCAAAATTTAAAATTTCATTAAACTTTAATGGAACATAATCTGACGCATCATCTCCGTTTTTAGCAGTGCTAGCAACCAATCCATTCGGAATAACGCTAGATCCTTCGAACATTTTTGATAATGGCAAGAAATTAAATCCTAAAAAATTTTCAAAAAATAAAAATGGCGAATTAACTTGATCGACACTACGTTCTTCAAAAAATTTAATAGTCTGAAATGGTGAATAATTATTGATAACATGCGTTTGCGGAGGTCCAGTTGATGTCTCAAATGCTGCGATTTTTGATTTTGTTTCGTCGCTCAAATTATTTGTACAAATTTGTTTTACATAATCAGAATATTGTGCATCCTTGAATGTAGAATTAATTTTCTTTCTTAAAGATTGATATAATTCATCAGAACAAAATCTAATTGTATATTGCAACGCTTTATTAACATCAGATACCTTTACATCCTCTATACTTGTAATTCTAAAAGTTTTATCATATTTTGCTGATCCAGTTAGACTCATAGTTGGTTTGCTAAATGAGATGATTAAAAATTCTTCACCCTGAAACGCAAATTTAGATCTTATGTTTAAGCCATCTGAAATGCTGATGTGTCCTGTTATGACTGGTCTAAAAATACTTTCATAAAGATCTATAACATTCCAAAGACTAGCAATTGAAGTTACTTTACCTTCTTTGTCGATAATAGATATTGAATGAAATTTTACATCTGATAAAGATGTGTTTAAACTACTTTTTCTAGCCATTTAAAACAGAACTCAATTCATTTGTCAATGCTTCAACATATTGTTGTTTTAACATTTTAATAAATCTTTTTGATTCATTTTCATTATCCTCATAGTCATACACACTTATAGAGCCAATTTTAGATATAGTGTTTAAAGTTGCTGTTACTGCACTATTCGCGTTTGAATTATTTGCTCTAAAAACTGCATTAGAAGATACAATACTGGCAGGAGTTTTTAAAACTAACGCATTAATCGTGTGGTCATATTGACTTAATGTAATTATATTATTAGAAACAGTTTTTGTTGTAGGTCCATTAACTTCTTTTAATGTATTTTCTATTGTTTCAACATAATGTTTAATTTCACTATATGCCTGCGCAATACTAGAATAATTATACTTTTTAACAATATATCGCTCTAGCGCATCTCTAGGTAATGGAAAATCAAACACTGGATCCTCTAATCGATTAACATAACAAATTACCCAATGAAACTCTGGATTTCCGTATTCTTTTTGTGCTACTATTTCTGGTGTATCATCATCCTTTAACTCATATTTGTAAAATGAATAAACATTGTTCAATACAGAATCATTAATCGAAACACGAGAGAATATGTTAGTAACAAGTTTAACATCATTACCTTCGGTGTTAAAACTGTAAAAGGCTTTAGGGAATGCAGAAAATAACATTAGTAGAATCCTCCGCTTTCTGATCCTTCAATGTAGATATCATCAGCAGTAATCATTGCTGTTTCTTTTAGAATAATTTGTAATCTAGTTTCAACGGGAACACCATCAGCGTGTGTAGCATAACTATTCGGAGCATAATCTATAGATATATTCGTAATCACGCATTGTTTAGATTCAAATAAATTATAATTTTGATTACTTCCATTAGTAAAAAATCTAAAACTAAATTTAGAAGGTGGTGTGTAATATCTACCTGTTGTACTTCCACAAAATTGTGGAGAAGAGTGATACTTAAACTGTTGTATGATTTTTTTAATTTCCAATGCGTCGCGAGCGTTTCTTGGAATTAATCTAAAATCAAAAGTAAATTCTCTAAACTGTGGTGTTTTGTAAAGCATTTCCATTTGCGGATTTACAACTTTACCAGTTGATCCAAAACGAAGAATATTAACTAAATCTTCGGAAAAATTTCTACCTAATGGACTTTCTTGAGCGAGCCTACTTGTAAGTTCAGCAATGTATGGATCATTTCTATCTAGAAATTTAGGTTCGGCTAATGCTTGCGCTACAAATCCAATAGTTCCTAATTCCTTTGTTAGAGATATTTCGCCATAATCTTGCCCATATGATGTGTTTAATCCCTCAGGAATCGGTAATATGAGACTTAGTGCTCGAACATCTTTATATCGACTTAACGAAAAATCTTGAAATAATGATTTAATTTGACCTTTTAATTTGTCCACTGATATTCCGACTTTCCCTGCTGTAACTCCTGCTGCTTCGCCAACAGAACTTACTCCCTCTGCAACGTTCCTGCTTATAGTATTGCCAGCAATAGATTTCGCAGTTTCTAATGCACTTTCGGTGGTTTTTGCAATTATTCCACCAGCCTGTCGAAATCCAGCATTAAGAGAGGCTGCAGTTGGTGTTGCGACGGTTGTATCTGGCGCTACAGCTCCAGTAACTACCTCGAATACATCGAATCTAATATAAGGTAAATCGCCATTATTTAACACATCTGGAAATACAAAAGTGTCTGTGGTATTAGTTCCCGTTTCTCTTTTAAAATCCCTAGTGTTAAAAGAAACTCTTGTTAGTTCAGGAATTTCTGGTCCAGCTGCAGTTGCAGTGTTAGTAGCCGCAGCTGCGGTTTGCGGACGACCAAATATATCGTCTCCTCTTCTTGCAGCTAGTTCTCTGAGCGCTGCATTATCTGCATCTCTTTGTCTACCTGCATTAATTCGATCTTGAACACCACGAATATTTCTTCTGCGGATTCTTGCTGCATCTACAGCTTTCATGACTTTTAAGTCGATTACAGCATCCCATGCGCCCATTAATTCTTTTCCTATAAATACTAGATGGCTTACAGTGGTAAATTTAGTCCTAAAAATACCAATAAATATTTAGGTGATCCTACAAACGTCTGGTATAGATCGCTATGGGAACGCCGAGTTATGGTGCACCTGGACAATAATCCTAGCGTAATTGAATGGTCAAATGAAGAAATCGTCATACCTTATTTATCCCCAGTTGACAATAAAATACATCGATATTTCCCAGACTTTTTTGTAAGAATGCGAACAAAGTCAGGAGTAACAGAGGCAATGATTCTTGAGGTTAAGCCATTGGTACAAGCAAAACCACCAAAACAACAAAGTCGAGTTACTCGACGATACATTCGTGAGGTAATGACTTGGGGCGTAAATGAAGCGAAGTGGAATGCTGCACTTAAATATTGCGAAGATAGAGAATGGAAATTTAAGATTATTACAGAGAGAGATTTAGGTCTATAATGTCGTTACTTAATAAAATTAGTGCAGAGTTAAGCGCAGCAAATATACGCCCAAGAACGGACGCTGCAAGAGCATGGTTAGGAGAAAAGATAGGAAAACTTCGTATACCGTCAGATCGATCTAATGTTCTAAACGACGCTTCGAGAATTTCTCCGAAAGCATTCGTTGGACGTATGTATTTTTATCATTACGATCCAAAGTACAAGGATATCCTACCAGTCTATGATAAGTTCCCGCTGGTCATTCCAATCGAAATGTATTCTGATGGATTTCTAGGTCTAAATTTACATTATCTAGATCCATACAGCAGACTTGCATTGCTGGATAAACTACTAGATTTCATAAACAACGATAAATACAATGACACGACCAAGTTTAATTTGTCATATGATTTATTGACTAGATCGCGTCGATATAGAATTATTGAACCATGTATTAAGAGATATTTGTTAAATCACATTCGCTCATCGCTAATTTATATTGAGCCTAACAATTGGGAAACTGCGATATTCCTTCCAACCGCAAAGATGGTGTATAAAACATAATGGCAGAAAAAAGTATAACACCTGAACCAATATCGACCTTTATAGGTCATGAGTTTTTGCGTACATCGCAGTTTCTTATGATTATGCCAATAAACAGATTTATAGAGTCAGAGACTTCTAGAGAGATAGGTTTATTATGCGAGAGTGTTGAGTTCCCTGGATTAAATGCTATAAATTTTGATTATACGATGGCAGGAAAAAATAAAATAAAAGTACCTTACTCTAAAGAATATCAAGATGTAACATTAACATTCTTGCATAATGTTAATGTTCCAATTTATTATCAAATGATAGATTGGGTTCGAGCTGCATCAGGAGAACCTGATGGAACCAATATTTATAGAAATGCAATAACAGTGCCATATTTTGATGATTATGTTGCCTCGTTTAAATTATTACAACTAACAGATATTTCTTCACCTAATAATAGATTTGGTGGATTGGCTAAACTTTTAAGTAAGATTGATAGGGCTAATTCTAAATTTTTTAATTCTGACAAATTATTTAATACAACTAGAATCGGGGAAAGTTTCATCGCTAGATTTAACGAAGTTACAATAGATAGAGCACCAAGAACAATATACTACTCTGTAGAGTTTTATAATGCATATCCTATAAGTGTGCAGTCTGTACCGAGTAATTGGGGCGATGATGGATATCAAAAAGTTTCAGTCACCTTCACTTATGAATATTTTACTGTTTCCATACCAATAAAAGATCAATATGAACGAGGTTAATTATGCCATTACCGAAAATTGATTTGCCGATTTACGATTTAAAGATAGTCTCCTTACCCGATCCAATTAAATTTAGACCATTTTTAGTTAAAGAAGAAAAACTTCTTTTAATGGCACTACAAGACGGTAAAGAAGAAGAAGTATTAAAAACAATTAAACAAGTTATTAATAATTGTTTAATTAGTGAACTTGATGTCGATTCCCTACCAATTTTTGATATAGAATACTTGTTTTTAAATCTAAGAGCAAGGTCTGTCGGTGAAAAAGTAGAGACATACTTTACTTGTAGAGCTGTGGTTGGAAAAAAAACGAATGAAGATGGAACAGAAGAAGATGAACTTTGCATGCATTTAATGCCTGTAGAAGTGAACCTTTTGGACATTCAACCACCTAAACGAGAATTAGAATCAAGAATATACCTAACACAAAATATTGGAATACAATTAAAATATCCAACATTTAAAAACTATAGATCAATTGAATCTTTAACTCTAGACAATAATGCTGAAGAGCTGTTCAAACTCATATTAGATTGTACAGATTATATTTTTGATGAAAATGGCGTTTACTATGTAAAAGAGCAAAGTTTTGAAGAACTAGTAAAATTTTTAGAAGGTTTAACGCAAGAACAATTTGATAAGATAACAAATTTCTTTGAATCCCTACCAACAATTGAATTAAATACAAAATCAACATGTTCCAAGTGTAATTTTACTCACGAGATTCATATGGAGGGCTTAACTGATTTTTTTACCTAAATTTCCGTGGTAAGTCGTTACAGACATATTACGGAAACATGTTTACATTAGTCCACCAATACAAATATACTCTAACTGAACTAGAAAATATGATACCTTGGGAACGAGATGTGTATATTGGTATGGTAAACAAATGGGTTAAGGAAGAAACTGAAAAAGTTAAGCAGATGAAAACAGAACAAGAATCTAAGATGAATGCAATGTTAAAGAAAAGAAATAGAAGAAAGTAACAAATGTCATTAGCAAGTGTCATAGCAAATCTATACTCAGGCTCTACATTTAAGAATGTAAGCGTTACTGGTGGTGTTGTAGAATCTATTAAAATTGGATTAAAGACTAGATTTTCGCTAGTAGGTTTAGTGGGAACATTAACAGGTTCTAAAGCACTATTATCTATTGCGCGTCAAAAATATTTTAACAAAGAAATGCAGAAAGAAGAATATGATGGTAAATTAAGAGATGAACAATTTAAAACTGGTGTTTTAAGATCAATATCCAGTTTAACTAAACAGGTTGAGTTGCTCGAGAGCATAACAATTAAGAACTCAGCTATGATTAGTATGATTTCAAATGATTTGGGTTATTTTAAGTCTGAAAGAAGAAATAATTTTTTAAGACAAACAACCGCATCAAACTTGTCAGCGATAAGAATGCCTTTAAATCAAAGAACTGTTAAAGGTAAATTAGAAATAATAGAACAGCAAATTAAACAATTAAAAGGATTAAAGGCAAGCAACAAACTGTCAGATAAAGAAAAAACTAATTTTGACTCTATGAAAACTATAGCAGGAATTGCTGCTGGTGGTGGTTTATTGGCTGCTCTTATTGCTCAGGGTATTACTGGAAGTAAATTAACTGCTATTATTGCAGGATTAGCAGGAGCAATATCAGCACCTGTATTAGCAAAATTAGCATTTCAAATTGCAAAATATACTATTCCTGTAGTCGGATCAGCTGCTAAAACAGCACTATTACTTCCATTCGCTTCAGATGCATTATCAACAATGACAAAGAGCCTTAAAGGTGAAAATCCACCACCAATAAAGCCAAACCCACACGCACCTGGAACCCCAGAACATGCCACCTTTGAACTAGAACAAAATTTTGAAATGTTGAAGTATGAATCCTATAACAGAATAGGAGCTCCTTTGTTACTGTTAGGCACTGCATATTTTGGAGCAAAGACATTTAAAGGATTAGGTGGCGTCGCGGCAATAAAAGGTGCTGGTAATCTAATTAAGAGAATGAATGCAAAGGCTAGAATGAGAGATTTTGCTTCGAAGAGAGCCGCAGTAACTGCTTCTAGAGCCGCATATGCAGAAAGAATGAGAGTGTCTGGTCAAGTTGAATTTGATGGGAATATTTTAGCTGCCAAAGAAGGCAGAAGATTAACTAAATTGAGAAGAACAATCAGAGGCGCAGGTCCAAGTTTAAGGTATAGAACCAGAATGACTGCAGCGAAAGTTGCAGGTTTAGGTAATTTAGATAAAGGAATGTCTAGAATTGCTAAAATGTTACCTATATTAGAAAAAGCATCACAAAATAAATTTTTAAGAAAAGTACCTTTGGCTAATATTGGTATTGCTACTTTCATTATCGCTAACATGATAACAGACTATAATGAATTAAAGGCTGGATCTAAAGATATGCCTTATTCAAAATATAAACAAAGAATGACTGATAATTTGGGTTTGTTATTCAACACTCTTGGAGCAACAGCCATTGGTGGGCTGCTTGGCGCAGTTATTGGCACTGCTATTTTTCCGCCAGGAGGTGGTTTAGCAGGAGCATTACTTGGTGGTGGTATTGGATTTGCTGCATCTATAGCAGCATCATTGATGAGTGAATCATCAGGTTTAGACGAATATGTTGGGGGTAAATTATTTAACATATTTTTTGCTGATGAAAAACTTGCTGCTGAAGAAAAAAGAAAAACAGAGGCTGCAGAGGCTGGAGCACCAACATCCAGCGGAAGAATTACAGGATTAATGGCTACACCTGAAGAAATTAAACTTGTTAGCGAAAATGGAGATGCGCAAGTTGCTATGGATTTTTTCATTAGTAAAGGATACACAGAAGCAGCTGCAGCAGGTATTGTTGGTAATTTAATAGTAGAGAGTAATTTAAAAACTGACATTATTGGTGATGGTGGTAAGGCATATGGCATTGCTCAATGGCATCCAGATAGACAAGCAAAATTCGCCGAAGTTTATGGTAAACCAATACAAACAACAACATTTAAAGAACAATTAGAGTATATCGATTGGGAATTAAATAATACTGAAAGAAGAGCAGGCGAGTTATTGGTAAATGTAGTTGATCCTTCATATGCTGCAGCAATTGTTGATAGCAAATATGAGAGATCCTCTGGCATCCACATACAGAGAAGAATTGATTTTGCTAATGCTTTGTATAATGAAAATTATTCAGATATTGTTAGGAGCGGTGGTCGCGTAACAGCGAATATGTCTATGATGCAAAATAGAATGCGTGAGGCTACTGCTGCATTGGCTGGAACAACAGTAGCAGAACAAGAGATGCAATCTCAAATTCTAGAATATTTTGCGAAAGATTCAGCGTCAGTTGCATCGCCACCAGATTCTGCAGACACTACAGCTGCAGATGCAATGGCTGCTGCAGTTGCTGCGCAAGCAGGAACGATGATGGTAGCAAATAATCTTAA
>Ga0194131_10002883_pt1 | contig 27875 bp, 18 predicted proteins | sample TA2KigO120mmetaG_FD_148631 | JGI IMG/M metagenome (GOLD analysis project Ga0194131, IMG submission 148631) | Freshwater microbial communities from Lake Tanganyika, Tanzania - TA2015053 Kigoma Offshore 120m | ecosystem: Environmental > Aquatic > Freshwater > Lake | place: Tanzania: Lake... | reverse complement strand
GGTGTTGCTTGGTACCCAGGCAGCAGCATGAGCCAAGGCTGGAGCGGTATCTACGCTTTTGCGAGCCGCGACCAGTTCTGGTTTGAGATGACGTACTATCTGCTCTAGTAACGAACTCGCAGGGTAGCAGGACTGCCCTGCGGGAACTTTGTCTGGGCGATAAAACGGAATGCGTAAAACGTAATTGGGGACTGAGAAAGTTTTCTGTTACGTTTTACGTTCTTGACCGCTCCTCCAGCTCTGCCAATAATCCTCTCGCCTCTCGTACATCCACTGTCTCTTCATCTCCGTCAAACCAATCACACAGTTCAGCCAACATCGTGTGTGCTTCGCTCAGGGCTGCACGCGAATCGTCATCCGTCACCCGTAATCCACTATCCAGAACACACTGCTGTCGTACACGCACCAAACTCATCACTGCTCGCAGTTCCAAGGCTTTGGCGTGTTGTTGTCGTGCGATGGCGATAGCTTGGCGAAGATATGCTTCGGCTTCCGCCTTCGCTTGGGTGTTGGGAGCTGGGAGCTGGGTGCTAGGCGGGTCAGAGATTAGACTCTGGACGCTAGACTCCAGATCTTTCTTGACTTCGCACTTCAAACTCCGCACTCCGCACTGCCTGACGAGCAGTTCGCCCTTAATGCGATAGAGTTCCGCAGCAAAGAATCGTTCGCCGTCCTGTTCCATCGTCGCTTCGGCCTCAGCAATCACTGCCAGTGCTTCGTTCGTTCGTCCTAGGCTACCCAAAGCGGTTGCACGGAGCCCTTGCCAGAATGGCAGGCCGAGTCGCACCTTGACCGTGTGCAACGCTTCAAAGCCTTGGGAGATCAGATGTAGTCCGTCGCTACTCTGCCGCTGTTCAATCAGCGCGCTCCCGCGAAGAAGCGTACCAAGCGCGATATACTGGACAAATCCATGCGCTCGGGCCGCAGGTAACGCGACGTCAACCTCTGCTTCTGCCGTCGCACCGTCTCGCAGCAGCACATGTAACCATGAGGCCATCAGTTGGGCTGCGACCCTATTGTACGGATGATCCGAGCCATGTGCCCAGGACAAAGCCTCCTGGCTTCTCTGGCGCGCACGCTGGGGTTGTCCAAGCATCCACATACACAGCGCATCAAAAGACAACGCCAACATCTTCGGATCAAGCAAATGTTGCGGCTGCTGGGTATCGCACAGCGTCGTGACTTCCTCACAATACGCATGTGCAGTAGTAAACTCGCCACGGTAATACGCACCGATACCAACCGCGAGATGAGCCCACAAACGCATCACAGCGTCCGCTTCCGTTTCAGATCGGGTCACCATCTGCTCGGCAAACGTTCGCGCCTCAACAAGTTCTCCACGTACCAGTCTGACCACCCACAAGCCTAACAGTACCAGAAACGACGGCTCGGTTGCTCCCAGGTGCTGGTGGAGTCTCACGATTTGTGCATAGAAGTGCTCAACTTCCGCTGAGGCCTCACCTTTCAAGGTCAGCAGTGGCCCCAGCACGGTGAGGTGCAACAGGATCTCTTGTTGCGTTCGCTCCGGCGTATCAGGCCAATGATGAAGAAGTTCTATGCCTTTGGTGAAGTGGGCATTCGCTTCTTGAAACGCACATCGCCACACGGCATTCTCGGCTGCCTGGTGAAGATAATAGACCGCACGGCGATAGTCGCGCCCGTTGCGGAAATGCATGGCCAAGACAGCGGCAACGTCTTTGGTTTGCGTGTGATAGCCGGTCTCAATGCAGGTCCCAATGCGCACATGCAGCCTCGCCTTTTGGGCTTCGGTCACTCGCTGATACAACACTTGCTGGTAGAGCGAGTGAATAAACCCAAACCGCGTCGCAACGGTTTCATCCGGCCACTCTTCAACCCCACGTGTCTGCAGGAATTGCCTATGCCGTGCCAGTTCGCGACAGCGTTCTTCAACTGCAACCACATCGCGCTCTAGTCCAGCCGCAACGGCAGCAGCGGAAAATTCAACTCCAGCGACACTCGCGACTTCGAGTAGGTGCTGATCTTCTAGGCTGAGTCGGTCGAGCTGTTGCTCAATCAACTGCTGCAGACTCTGCGGCACCACATCGAGCATCTGTTCCATTGCAGGAAACAAATGCCCTCCGGTCACATCAATATCCCGCGCGATCACGTACTCCACCACATTGGTCAAGAACAAAGGATTCCCGTCGGTCCGTTGATGCAGGCGGTGCGCCCACTCATGCAACGGCGCGCGATCGCAGAGTTCAGAGGGAAAATGCCTCTTAAGATACGTCGCCACTTCAGACTCATTGAGCAACGACAGCGCCATCTCTGTCCCGAGATGATGTTGACAGAGTTCCTGCGTCAGGGTCGCAAGAGAATGGGGTCCGCCAGTAAGCTCAGCCGGACGATACGTACCGACAACGAACAACCGCGCCGGTCCACGCCGGTGGGCCAAGAAGGCCAGAAAGTCGAGCGTTGACGCATCAGACCACTGCAGATCTTCCAACACCAAAACGACAGGGTGGCTCATTGTTGCGGCTTCCATCGCCTCCGCTATCTCGCGCAGCATTCGTTCTTGTGTAGCACCGTGAATCTTACGTTGGAGTTCTTCAATATCCGGCGCATTCAAAAGCGACGGGAATTGCATCAGCCATGTGGGCGCGTAGCGACGCAGGAGCGCAAGCCACTCCTGCCCTCCAGGTGCAGAACACAAGCGTCCGATCACATCGAGTAGCGGTAAATAGGCTTCTCCAGCACCATGTTGTTCGATGCATTGTCCACGACCGATCCATACACTGGGAGCTTGGAGGTGCAGCTTGGCAGGTGGAACTTGCTGCGGGACGGAATTGGAACCTAACTGCCAGTTTTCTCCTCCGTCAAGAAAAACATCAACCAGTGTCGTCTTACCAATACCAGACTCACCAGAAATAAAGACAAACTGGCGTTCACCACTGAACGCGTGAGATAACAGACTGTGGAGTTTTGTCAGTTCCGTTTCTCTGCCAACGAGATTTGGCGCTAGAGACTTGGGACTTGGGGCTTGGAGGGAAGAGGGACGAGCACCGAGCCCCCAGTCCCCAGCCTCTTTCTGCCTACTGACTCCTGAATACTGACTACTGACTACTGGTTGAGCGCTGGTGAGGGGGGCAATAAACCGATACCCTCGTCGCGTCAGCGTCTCGATAAAGCGTGGAGCCTCAGCATCATCACCGAGGGCTTTGCGCAGTTCCCGCACACAGACGATTGGCACCACATCACTCACAGTGGTATCTGGCCAAACGGTATCGAGAAGTTCCTCTTTCGAGACGAGCCGCCCCGCACGCTCAACCAGACAACGCAATACACCAAAGGTCTTTGGTCGCAAAGTGATTGGTTGCGATCCTCGCCAGAGTTGTTCGTTCGCCATATCAAGACGAAACGGACGAAACAGGACCTCTTGCGCTTCATTCATCACTTGTCCTCCCTTTTTGAAGACAACTTGAAGCGAACTTGAATGAAATTTGAAGCGTTTTGTTATGACTTTTTCTGCAAAGTCTGCCTATTCCTCTATACAGCAGTTTGGCTGTGTTGGTGTCGCCTTATAGCACAACCGAAAGCGGACGCAAATAAGATTTACGCTGCCAGAAAAAAGGAGGGGGAAAATCTTACCAAAGGCAGAAGCGTTTCTCGTCCATCGAGACGCAGGGGGGAACGGGGCGGTGCCAGGGGGGCACCAGCAGTGACTAGATGCAAACGGTGGGCATGGGCAATCGAAGGACCACCGGACAGGTAAGCAAGAACAGCTTGACGTAAGTGCTCGATTATCAGCTTTCAACAGCAGCAGAGAAGTGCACTCCTTGATGACGCGGCTTCGCATGAGCAGTGGTCGGGAACTTGTTGAGTTTCCCCGTCTGGCTGATGGCTGATCGCTGAATACTGACTAGCTTGATTAAGGAGGGAGTAAGATCATGAGGGATATTTTTCGCAGAATCAAATGGGTCGTAAGCCTGGCTTTATTGTTGGGCAGCATGTTCTACGCCAGCTCACTCGTATGGGCATCGACACGTATCGGTAACGCGGAACTACAGATGTGGTACCGCATGCGCCATACGTTTCATTCAAACGGCGGAGATAACCTCAACTGGGTACAGTGGCGTAACGAAGTCTATTTCTGGTTCATTTACGATAAATTTGTCGATAATGGCAAAATTTTGGGCCAAGACAAACTGGAAATTCCTTTTGTCGAAAACGCCACACTGAACATGCGGTACCGTTTCCGTGCTGACCCGACCTGGACCCTTCGGGATAGTTACACGAATAAGTACAGCCGTCACGAACGCAAAAGCTATCTGTTTCCAGAAAACGGTTTTCGTGATGCATTCTTGGATTTAGATTTCGGCCAAGTGGGAGTTGGCAAACTCTCAGCTCGTATCGGACGTCAACAGATTGTGTGGGGTGAATCAGACCTCTACCGCTCAATTGACGTTATTAACCCGCTGCGTATCGACCAAAACCAAGGTGCCGGTGAAAAGTTCGACGAATTCCGTTCACCGATTTGGGCCCTCAAGCTCAATTACCATATCGGTAACGTCGGCAGTTGGTTCTCCAACGTCTATCTTGAGCCGTTTTATACGCCAGGATTTCGTGGCCCCAACTCAGACCTCATTATTAATGGCGTACTCCGTTCACCAGTGCATGTCAAAGGTTGTCTCGACGACAATGGCAACCTCGTTAAGTATCGTCCGGAAAACTGTTCGTTCAGACGAGCGGATGGAACCCGGGCGTTTGAACTATGGAATCCGAGCTGGATCGGCCATCGCCGCACGCGGCATCCGTGGGCGTTTTTCGGTCGGATGCCGAACCTTCGCGGTGGGACTCCCGATGCTGGAAACGCGGCCAATATCAACACCTCTCCAGACGTTGCCAATTCGTACACCACCTACATTCCACAGATTTATAAAGGGAACTGTAGAGGTCCCCTCAATGGTATGTGGAACTGGTGTACAACCGCTCTTGGGTTCCGGGTTTTCGGTACCAGCATAAGCGGTTTCGACTTCTCGCTAAACTATGCCAACATTCCTGTCGGTGTGTCAGGAACTTTCAACTTTAGCGATGTCATTGGAGCCAAGGTCTATGGCGATACTGATGTCGCAGCAGCAAATGGCTTGGGCACACCAGTTGGCACATTTGAAGAAGGACTGCGGCGTTGCTTGGATAACAAAGGACGTGGCCATTCGGTCAAGAACGATCGCTCACAAGAATCCGGTTCAGTGGCGACCGTCTTGGCTGGCGCCGACCTCGGTGGGTTTAACCATCCAGACCGCTTCCGAAGTAACAATCGTAACGGGGCATTGAATAACAACGGTGAACCAGTCCGTGGCAGACACAATGCCGTCCGTCCACCGATCACGCAGTGTTTTCCGGCAAACTTCCACTGGACGCGAACCAGCATCTTTGGTTTTACCACGACCTACAACGACTTCGATTATACCGGCGCCGTGTTCCGTCTCGAGCAGAGCTTCAGCACCAAGGAATATGTCCGTAAGCTGCCGCTCGGCACCGGACGCAATGCGCTCCTGACTGACCAACGAACCATTGATAGATTGACCGCGTTCTCGATCAACAAAGACTATCACACCTACACGCCGGTATGGCGCTCGATGGTCGGTTTTGACTTGCTCAAATCCGTGCCGTCGTTCCGTTACATTCCGTTCCTGCATGACTCTTTTGCAACGCAGGCATGGTTCTTCACTGGCCAATGGTTGATGAAAAACCAATGGAGCAACATTGCAAACCCGTTGTGTTATGTCGTTGACAACCCAGGAAACGGTATCACCAAAGCAGAAGCAGCACGCAAGTCTCGCGAGAGCGGCAAGCGCTTCTACTCTAGCCCGCAGTGCCGTAACTACCGTTGGGAACATCTCTTGACGTTGGCCGCAGTCAACCAAGGCTTGTTCGCCAGCCGCCTCGAGACCCGTAATGCCGTCGTCTACGAGCCTCGTTCCAAAGACTGGCTGTTGTTCTCGCAGTGGTGGTGGCGCAACGTGATGGGTTACGAGAACATCGAACTCTCGACTGGTGTTGCTTGGTACCCAGGCAGCAGCATGAGCCAAGGCTGGAGCGGTATCTACGCTTTTGCGAGCCGCGACCAGTTCTGGTTTGAGATGACGTACTATCTGCTCTAGCAGTGGGCTCGTGGGGAGTGACGGCAACGTGGCTCCCCATGAGGCTCTAACACGACAAACAAAGTAGCCAGTAGCCAGCATGGAAAAAGGAATAAGCAGTATCCATTTATGGCTTCTTCTACTGACTACTGACTACTGACTACTGACTACTCTGCCTTCACCATGCGCCCACGCAAACGTGCCAATTGGCCTGTGCTCGTATACCGGTACTGGGTAAGCCCTGAGTACAATACCTGGGAGCAATTCCCTACGGCTATCCAGCAGGAAGCTGACGCCATGCGTACGTTATGGAATCAACTTGTCGCTGCCTTTACGCAACGGCAACTCGCGTATCATAACGCTGTCGCTGCTGAGCCTCATGCATCAGCGAAACCGTCATCTCTTGCCCTGCGGCAGTTACAGCAGTCCTTTCTCAAAACAACCGAAGAGGTCAGTAAAGCGTCACCGGTGACGTGGTCGAACAAACAATTCGTGACCACACAAGTTTTTGCCGCACTGACGCGCTATTTTAAGAAACAGGGCGATCCCCCTCGACCACGTCATGGCGAGTTTCGCGAACTGCACTTCCACCATCGTTTCACTGAAGGTGGGTTACCTATCGAGCGCATCTTTGGCCATAGCCAGAGACTCAGCCTGGTACCCGTCGCGCCAGAAACGTTCTCCCCGGAGCTTTCACAACGCCAACAGAAACGACTGGCCCGGACGAGTGGCGTATTCCAGGTGAACGGCTGTGCCGTGAAGTTCAACACCATTCTGCATCGTCCATTTCCCTCGAACGCGTATCTGAAAGCCGCCGCATTGATCGGCAAGCGTACAGCTCCGCACGGCTACCACGAGGACAGCACCGGCGGACACGCCACGCCTCCACGTTGGCAATGGTCATTACAACTTACGCTCGAGATCCCTCCCCTTCAGCATTCGGTTCAAGAACACAAAACGACAGCGGCACTGCAAATCCGCAGTGAGTTGATCGACGAGCGGCATGTCAGTTTCGCCCTTGTGACCGACCCTACCGGACGTGAGGAAATGCTCTTTCTTCCAGAAGAGATTCTCGACGCATGGCATCATAAACTTTCATTACAACGGCAAGCTCATCAACTACTGGAAGTCACCAGGCAGCAACTCCAAGACATTCCTCCCGCAAAACAACCACCAGGCACGCACCAGCGCTTTGCCCATCTCAATGTAGCGCGTGCGCCCAGCTTGTGGCGCTTACTGCACACGTTAGAGGATGAGGGGGCGGCCCATGGAGCGTTACCAATTCTGCGCCACTGGGCAAGTTCTTCGACCAAGTTACTCCGCGAGGCCCGTGGAGTGGAACAGCACTCTCTTGGTCATCGCGATTGGTATTATCACAACGTCGCTCATCAGCTCTGCCATCGCTACAAACAAATAGTCATTAGTGGTTCAGGACCAGAAGGAACTCCCACACAGGAACATCTCCACACCGCTTCAGGACCGGAGAAACTGCGACGGTATCAGCAACTTGCCGCCCCTGCTCGCTTTCTTTCCTTTTTGCAGCAGGCCGCGGGTAAAACTGGCACGACAGTCGAAGAGGAACGACAGGTTACAAGCCGATAGACGTTGTATGAATTGCAATTGACACAGATCCAGACCCAGTTCAGCGGGGATAAAGCTGAAACTATAGCCCAAAAATCGCGGCACCGTAGCCAGTCCACTACGTGCCACCTACTGTAGCCGCCGCCGATATGCGACGTAGTTCGCACACACCGAAGCGCCAAGCTTCTCGGCGGTGCGGGGCGAGGGCCAGTTGTCGTCCAGCACTAACGTGTAACTCACGTACTTCGCGCCACGCCCGACCAGCTCAAGATAGCCATAACTCGCCATTGCTAAATTCACCCCGCGACCGCGGTCAGATTCTCGCACGCCAATAGCTAACACGTTGAGACGTTCACTCTCGTGCACCGTCCGCCCCGGCTTGAGAGCAACTTCCGCATTGTGCTCAGGAACAAGTAAGAGCATTCCCACGGGTTGGCGATCTCGATAGGCAAGCACTGAAGTGTCGAGTACACCTGCGCGCGTCAGAGCCTTCAATAACCCAGCGATTTCCGTCTCGCTGTATGGTATCCACCCCCAATGGGACTTGAAGGTGTCATTGAATGTCGCAACGAAATCAGACACACGCTGTTGCTCTGGGACTTCTCGCAGGGGCACGATCGTATAGCCTCCACGACGAGCGGCTTCGAGCATCCCAACCCACCGTGCCAGCAACTCAGGACGCACCTCAATCTTGTAGTCGACAAATCCTTTCTCACTCTCAAACCCCGCATCTTTTAACAGTGAGTGATAATATGCAGGATTAAGGCGTAACACGTTCGGCGGTAAGGTTTCGTAGTCATCAATCACAAAGGGAAAATCAAGCATGCCATGTCCTGCTCGCGCAGCGGTCGCGCCCTGCTCGTGCAACCACGAGCAGGCTTCGTGTATCAAGAGTTTGACCGCGTCGCGGGTGTTGGGCAGAGCTTCAAACCAGCAGAGGTGGCCAAGCCGCTCGTGCCAATGGCGTTGATATCGTGCATCGACAACCGCAAGCACCCGTGCGACAACTTGTCCTTGGTCACGAACAACAAAAGGCCGGACGGTACGTTCTTCATTAAACGTACTCTCGCCGCGTAGAATCGCCATTTCAAAGCGCGCTGCAGGGAGCCAGTACGCACTCCGTGAGGCATAGACAGTTTCGTACAACTGAATGAATTCGCGGCGGCTAGCGCCATCATGGGGAGTTTCTATTTTTAGCATGGGAACCCAATGCTCATCGCTTACACCGACTTCACTCCCATCAACGTGCCTTGTTGACGTTCGCGGGTCAGTTCCGAGCGCACCAGCCACGCGCCATCAGCCAGTGCTTTCATCTTCCCGCGTGCAGCCGTTCGAGAACGCGGAATCATTCCGCAATCGGTACACGGATACAAGTGCGCAGGCTCGACATACTGCAATGCCGTCCGGATACGCGCGGCCACTTTCTCTGGCGTTTCAATCTCTTCAGTGCCGACGTCGATCACACCGACCATGAGGTCCTTGCCCTTCGCTTGCCCTAAGACTGCAGGGTCAACACCAGATGCGGCACATTCAACCGAAATCATGTCCATCGCACTGGTACGGAGTAACGGCAACGACCGCCAGTAGTGACTCCAATCGGTGTTGCTATTCTTCCACTTCAGCACCATGTCGATCCCATACCCATAACAAATGTGGACTGCCTTCTTTGCTCGTATCCCTTTGGCTGCCTCTTCCAAGGTCCGTACACCCCACTCTTCCACCTCATCGAGATAGATGTTGAAGCAGGGCTCATCGAACTGCACGATGTCCGCACCAGCCTCAGCTAACTCATGCGCTTCGTCGTTAAGGAGCTTTGCCAACTCAGTCGCGAGCGTACGACGATTACGATAATACTCATCCGCGAGCGTATCAGTTGTCGTCATGGGTCCTGGCAAGGTAACTTTCACCGGCTTGGTACTGTGGTGCTTGAGAAATCGGACGGCCTCACTGACAATCGACCCACGCCGGCGAACGGGGGCAACGACGCGCGCGGCATCGACCATATTGCCATAGCGACCTCCGCGCGTGGGAATCTTCACCAATCGAGAGAAGTCGACTCCTTCGAGCCCTTCCACAAACCCCCAAATGTAATGGCGGCGACGTTGTTCACCGTCAGTGAATATATCGAGTCCAGCAGCCTCTTGATCAGCGAGCGCCAGCAACACCGCATCATCTTGCCCTTCCTGCAGGGCATCACCATCCAACTTCCATTGCACGTACATCTGCCCCGCAGGCACCAGCCACGTAGGTCGGGGCAAACTACCAACGATCATAGTTTGGAGCATAGAACCTCCTGGGAACGTCATTCGTGATCTGTGACAGGAAACAGGTAAAACGTAAATATGTACAACGTAAAAGGGGAAGAGCGGTGGTTACGTTCTATGTTATTCACACCGCTTGTTCCCGAAACAAATGAAATGCCTTCATCACCGGCCTATCGGTGAAAGAAAAGAGAATCGCGTCCTGGCTCGCTGAAGCGTTCTGATGGCGATGCGTACTCCACGTAGGTAGCGCGAACACATCCCCTGGCGACCACGCATAGCTCCTCCCGTCGATCTCCGTGTGCCCATGCCCTTCGACAGCAAGATAGACGACACTCTCACTGTGACGATGGGCTTCGGTCTGTTGTCCTGGTTTGAGACGTTGGAGAAAGCTTGCCATCGTCGGTAACGACGGACCACCATTGACCGGATTGACATACTCGACAATGGCGCCATCAAACGAGCTTTCGGCATGCGAACTCAGGCTTGCCACCGCTTCACGCGCATCTTTCCAGGAATACTTCAGTAATGGAGAAAGCGTACCAGATGCGCGCTGCCATGAAGGCAAAAGTCCGCTTTTACCATATTCATTCACCGAATTGTTCAGCGGCTTGGTCAGTGACTGTGCTTCCTGGGTGAAGGGTTCGAAGAAAATCCCTTCCAACATCGTAATCAACGGAATGTCCAGCCCGTCGAGCCACACCACCGGCCCACTGGCTTCACTGCCGTGATCGTGCCAGGTCCAGTTTGGCGTCAAGACAAAATCTCCAAACGACATGGTCATTTTCTCGCCATCGACAACAGTGTAGGCTCCCTCACCTTCCATAATGAATCGCAACGCATTGGGGGTATGTCGATGCGTTGCTGCAACCTCGCCGGGTAAGATCAGTTGGAGCCCACCATACAAGGTGTGAGTTGTTGCGATACGGCCTTCGAGCCCGGGATTGAGCAGCATAAGGACGCGGCGTTCAGCTTCGGCAGCAGACACCAATTCCCCTGCCCGTAACAATTGCGGTCGGAGTTCTTGCCATCGCCATAAATGTGGCTTCGCCTGACTCCGCGGTTCCGGTGTGAGCGCCTGGCGGAGGAATTTCCACAAAGGGCCAACATTGAATTGCGATAAGCCGCTCAGGTAGTCATCGACGACTTTCGTTTGCGCTTCTGAACGTTGCGTGATGTCTTTCATACAATCCCTCTTTTTCGCCCCTCTTTATGGTCGCCCGTTCGCCCCTTCGTCCATTCATTAGTCTATGGCAAATCCGGGGCCGCAAACTCCTCACCCAAAAGCACCTGGAAGTTAATCCCCACGTATTTCTCATCAGTGCCGTGGAGTGACCAACGTTCGGTCCAGCCATGCGCAAACTTTTGTAACTCTTTGTTGCCCCACACCTTCTCGAAGGCGTCGAGATCGCCGATCTCCATCAAGTCGTAGTAGGTGAAAGGAACTTTTCCGACCTTTTCCTCGATAACTTTCCAATTGGAGTAACGCACAATGCCGGGGACGCTATTGAAAAATGGATTATCGACATCCCGCACCCATTGCTCATATTCGGCTTTGTTGACATGTGCCCCAAGATTGTACGTCAACAGCAGCATCGCTCGCCGTTTGGCCATACCACACCTCCTTTCGGCTCAAACGGGACCATACTCTGCTCACCAGCGGCAGGTCAATGTGGAGCGGGGATTGGGAATTGTAGATTGCGGAATGGGGATTGCGGATTTGAGGAGAGGCGAGAAGCTGCATCCACTATCAACAGCCTTTTCAGCGCTGTCATTCTGAGCGAAGCGAAGAATCCCTCTGAGAGACCCTTCACTTCGTTCAGGGTGACACATACGGAACGGTTCTGTTTATGTCCTTGAGTTCAGAAACGCGTTCTGTGGCAAGGACAAAAGAATCACGCCGCAGCCGAAGGCAGCAGGGTGCGCACGCTGCTCTGTCGTAACCGCCCGAAAATGCGCTGCGTAGCAAGCGACCGATTCAAGGTATAGAAGTGAATCCCAGGGGCTCCACCAGCCAACAACTCCTCACATTGGCGCCATGCCCAGTCAACACCAATCTCTAACGTCGCTTGTGGATCATCAGCCACTGGCTCGAGCCGTCTATGCAATGCCTCCGGAATCGACGAACCACACATTTTGGCAAAGCGGACAATCTGGCGATAGTTCGTGATCGGCATAATGCCGGGAATGATACGTTTGCGAATGCCAAGCTCACGGGCACGTGCACAGAAATCAAAGTAGTCACGATTATCGAAGAACAATTGGGTCGTGATGAAATCAGCGCCACGGTCAACTTTCGCTTTAAGGTGTTCCAAGTCCAACTGTTGATCACCACACTCAGGGTGCGGCTCCGGGTATCCCGCAACGCCAATACAAAAATCGTCTAACGCGCGTGCCAGAGACACCAACTCTGCGGCATGAGCGAAGCCATCGGGTGCCGGAATAAAGTCTGTCTGTCCCTTTGGTGGGTCCCCACGTAAGCACATCAGGTTTTCGACGGCGCGATTTTTCAGTTCATCCAACACTTCACGCAATTCATTCTGGCTATGCCCGACACACGTAATATGGGCCATGCCAAGAATGCCGAGTTCCTCTTGAAATCGACAGACAAGGTCAATGGTGTTACGACGGGTCGAACCACCAGCGCCATAGGTCACTGAGATAAAGCTCGGGCTCAGCGGTTGGAGTTCACGGGCACGTGCCAATAGCTCGTCCACTTCCTGTGGTGTCTTGGGTGGAAAGAACTCAAAGGAGAACGTCGGGGAGCGGAGTGAAAACAAGTCACGAATCTTCATGAGTCCGGTTCCTTTCTTGGTCCAGTATACGTCATCGCGACTTCGAAACGAAAGAGTGCCTTGCCTTTACAATCAGCCGCCTCCCGTTATACCATCCGCGCCGTCAGGGCAGAATAAGAAGGAGGGTTGTATGTACTCACTAAAGGATCAAGCATGTATCGTTGGTGTCGGTGAAACCGCCTTTACCCGAGGTTCAGGAAAAACCGATTTCGCGCTCATGCTCGAAGCCTCGATGAAAGCCATCAGTGACGCGGGACTCAAACCGCATGACATCGACGGGATTATCCCACCGCCGCTCCCATCTACGGCTGAGCATTTTGCCGCTAACCTTGGGATTGAGGACCTACGGTATTCCGTCACGGTTCACATGGGAGGTGCAAGCCCAGTCACATCGCTCCAAAGCGCCGCAATGGCCATTGCCTGTGGGGTCGCGAAAAATGTGCTCGTCCCACTCGGTTGGAACGGTTATTCCACCATGCGTGTCAGCAGTCCGTCGAGCGACAACGGCGGTGGGATTCCAGCGCTCGGAACAACAATCGGTGAGTACTACTTGCCATATGGAGCGACTGTCCCGGTGCAATGGTACGCGTGGATCGCGAATCGGCATAAGAAGATGTACAACGTGCCAGATGAAGCGATGGGTGCGATTGCAGTCGCTTCGCGCAAACATGCCCAGCTCAACGAAAAAGCTTTTATGCGCGGGCGGCCCTTAACGATGGAAGATTATCTCAATGCCCGCTGGATCTCCAAGCCATTTCGTCTGTTTGACTGCTGCCTCGAAACCGATGGTGCGTGCGCCGTTGTGCTGACTGCGCCTGAGCGCGCAAAAGACCTCAAACATACGCCGGTCTACATTTCTGGCATCGCCGAAGGGCATCCCTACCCCGCCGATGATATTCCGGCACGGCCAGATCCCTTTGTCATTGGCTTAAGCTTCGCCACCCCCAATGCGTTACGCATGGCCCAGATTGACCTCAAAGACCTCGATTTCATCGAAATCTACGACTGCTTCTCGTATGTCGTACTGTTGCAACTCGAAGCCTTAGGTTTTTGCAAACGGGGAGAAATCGCCGACTTCGTCAAAGGCGGCCGTCTGGAACTCGGTGGAGAGCTACCGATCAACACTCACGGTGGGTTACATTCAGAGGCGCATGTCTGGGGGATGAATCATGTGGTCGAAGCCACACGACAACTTCGGCACGAGTGCGGCACTCGCCAAGTCAAAGACGCCCAACTCGGTCTGGTGACTGGCTGGGGCGATTTCGGCGACGGCAGCTTAGCGATTTTGCGGCGATAACTGAGTTTCTCTCGCCCTCTCCCTGACTCGCGAGGGAGCCGGTCAATAAAAGTGGAAAAGGAAACCTCTATGGCAGAAACAGCATACAAGAAACCCCTTCCCCGTCGTCGCAATCCCATGGCGGCGGAGTTCTACGCCTTTTGTAAACAGCATGAATTACGTTTTCAGCGGTGCAAAGATTGCGGGACGTGGCGCCACGTGCCGCGCGACATGTGCGCCAAGTGTGGCTCATTCAATTGGGAATGGGCAAAGTCCTCAGGGAAAGGCAAACTCTTCTCCTGGACAACCGCGATGCAACCGATGCTCCCGCCTTTCGCTCCCGATATTCCCTACAGCCCTGTCGTCGTCGAGCTGGAAGAAGGCGTACGCATGATCTCATGGCTCACCGATGTGCCAGAGAACGAGTTACGCCTCGATCTCCCTCTCGAAGTGGTCTTTGAGGATGTGTCACCAGAGGTGAGTTTGCCGAAGTTTCGCAAAGCGAAATAGCCCTCAGCGATCAGCTTTCAGCAGTCAGCTTACAACACTAGAGCTATTGGTAGTCTACTTTCAGCGATCAGCGTAAATCAGGAAGTCAACCTATGAAGAACTTTAGAGAGCTGAAAGTGTGGGAAAGAGCCCACCAACTGACCTTGTCGATTTATAAGGTAACGACAACCTTGCCGAGGGAAGAATTATACGGGCTGATGACAAGTCAGATTCGCCGTTCGCGTGCCTCTATTGCCGCTAACATTGCGGAGGGTTGTGGGCGCGGCAGTGAAGCTGACTTTGCACGCTTCCTACACATAGCTATGGGTTCAGCAAGCGAGCTTGAGTACCATCTCTTACTCGCACGAGATCTCAATTTCTTGCACCAGTTAGCATATGAGAACCTCGATCGCGCAGTAACCGATAAAAAAAGAATGCTTACTGCTTTTATCCAAAAGCTGACGGCTGATCGCTGATTACTTTTTCGTTTCGAGAAGCTGAATGCTGACCGCTGAACGCTGACTGCTTGTTGGAGTAAGATATGACTACCTTCCCCGGCTTTACCATGCCGCCAGAACTGGCGTTGCTGCGAGATCAGGTCAGGCGCGTTATTCAAGATGAAGTTATTCCTGCAGAGAAACGCGTCGACCCTGATGCGGAAGACTTAGCCGAAGAGGATTACCATCGCATCAGCGCAAAGACCAAAGCGGCACGTTTGTGGGCTCTCTCTGCGCCAGAAAAGTACGGTGGTGGCGGCATGAGTACGTTCGGCATGAGCGTGCTCTTGGAAGAGATGTCGCAACATCGCCAGGGATTGTACAATCCAGGCTGCGGTGTCTTTGGCCGCTATCCTCCCCCAGTGATCTATGGTGGCAATGAAGAGCAGATTCAAAAGTACGCCGTGCCGACCATTCGCAATGGGACCTACACCTTCTTCGCCATTACTGAACCGAGTGGAGGAGCTGACCCGGCGGGCTCTATCCAATGTCGAGCCGTCAGGCAAGGCGACTACTGGGTACTCAACGGCACCAAGATTTTTATTTCGCATGCCCATGAAGCAAATTGGGGCGTCGTCTTCGTGCGGACCGATCCGAGCAAAGGCCGCAAGGGCATTAGTTGTTTCATCATTGATCAGGGCACTCCAGGTTTCACGGCGCGGCCGTTTCGTACGATTCGTACGGTCTCACTGCCTAACGAAGTCTCTTTTGAAGACTGCAAAGTGCCAGCCGCCAACATGATTGGCAACGAAGGAGATGGCTTAGACTTGTGCATGGATCTCCTTACCAGACAGCGCTTCCCCTACTCGGCCTGCAACCTTGGGGTCGCAGTCGCAGCGCATCGCATGGCGATCGCGCATGCAAAGCAACGCTCAACGTTCGGAGTGCCACTGAGCCAACGGCAAGCGATTCAATGGATGCTCGCGGATGCGGAAGTCGAATTACGTGCCACACGCTATCTGATTTGGGATGGCGCATGGAAAGCGGACCGAGGTGAAGACGCACGTGTCGAAGCCTCAATCGCCAAGCTGTACTCCAGTGAAGTCTTAGGGCGGGTCATTGATAGCGCTGTACAAATTCATGGTGGTTATGGTGTCACCAAAGAATTTCCGCTTGAACGTTGGTACCGAGAAGCCCGTGTCCGGCGCATCGGAGAAGGTCCGTCAGAAGTACACCGCATGGTGATTGCGCGGGCGTTGTTTAGGTGAGGGAGCTCTCAGTGGTCAGCTATCAGCTTTCCATCCTCTTGATCTACCGGATCAACACCCCTCGACAAAGGTAAGCGCGCGCACATATCCTTTCTCCAGAAGCTGACCACTCATCGATGATCGTTCGTGCTTTTTTGACACGCTGACGGCTGACGGCGGATCGCTGATTGCTTTCTTAAACTCTCTCGGATTTCTCCCGATAGCACCCTTAGTAGTTTTCGGGGGGTCTGCACTCCGGCGTGCTTATGGCAGTTCGTAAGCACCCAAACGGGGCATGTACACCGAGAGAGATCATGAAGGACACAACACACACAGAAGCCCAACTCCGCGCAGAGATTGCGGCTTTACAACATCGTGTAATGGAGCTTGAAGCCGCTCAGCGCCACGCGCAAGAACATATAGTAGCGTTCCAGAAAAACGACCAGCGGCTCCACCTTATGCGAGAACATCTGCTGGTCGGAGCACTCTATCGTGAGGGCGATACCGTTTCATTCAACAAAGCTGTCGAGCAGATCACTGGCTATACCAACCTCGAGATTTCCACAATCGATCAGTGGTTTTGTTCTCTGTACGGTAACCAGGCAGCAGACGTACGCGAACTCTATGAAACTGATCGCGCGGTAAATTTTCCTTACGCCCGTGTGGTTCCCTTAACTCACAAGAGTGGCGAGCAGCGTTATGCTGAGTTTTCTGCCTATCGCTCGGACGGGGGAGAGGTCTGGTTCCTTCATGATGTGTCCGAACATAAACGAACCGAGGAAGCCCTACGTACGAGTGACGAACGATGGCAACTCGCGGCTCGCGGTGCCAACGATGGCATTTGGGATTGGAAACTCAGGAATAATGAAGTCCTTTTCTCTGCACGCATGAAAGAGATCATGGGATTCGCCGACCACGAACTCGGTCATGATTTTCACGAGTGGAAGAATCGTATTCACCCTGACGATCAAGCAGCGGTCACCTCCGCGCTGGAGAAACATTTCTCCAAAGAAGTCTCATTTTATGTTGTCGAGTATCGCCTACGCTGCAAAGACAACAGCTACAAATGGGTTCTGGCTCGTGGACAAGCAGTGTGGGATGAGCATGGCATCGCCGATCGTATCGTCGGCGCGCTGACAGATTTGACAGAGCAGAAGGCTGTAGAAGCTACGCTTCGTGAAAGCGAAGAGCGGTATCGGTTCTTAGCCGTTAACGCGACGGATTTTGTTTCACGCCACACCCCAGACGGTATCTGCTTTTACGCCTCACCATCATGTTATCGGATGCTCGGGTATACGCCAGAAGAACTCGTTGGTCGCTCTCTTTTTGCGTTGGTCCATCCAGATGATGCCGATCCTTTACTTGCAGGTTTCCAGACAATTTTACAAAGTGAAGAGTCACACTCCATCGAATATCGTCTGCAGCGTAAAGATGGAACGTATATCTGGCTTGAAAGTGTTGCCCGTGCGGTACGCAACCCAACAACCGGTGCACTCGAAGAACTCTTAGCTTCCGCACGGAACGTCACAGCACGGAAGTGTGCGGAAGAAGAGTTGCACCAGGCCAAGGAAGCTGCAGAGTCCGCCAATCGCGCCAAGTCACAATTCTTGGCCAATATGAGCCATGAAATCCGCACCCCGATGAATGGCGTGCTGGGGATGACTGAATTACTGCTCGGTACCGACTTAAACGTCAAACAACGACGCTTTGCCGACACCATTCAGCACTCTGCCGAATCGCTGCTCAATATCATCAACGACATTCTCGATTTCTCAAAGATCGAAGCCGGAAAACTTGAACTCGAAGAGGTCGATTTCGACCTTCGCCAGGTAGTGGAAGATGTTGCTGATCTCCTAGCGCAACGTGCCCACGCCAAAGGGTTAGAAATCGCCTGCCATATTCACAATGAGGTGCCAACTGCTGTGCGAGGCGACCCACACCGGCTCCGACAAGTGCTGACGAATCTCGTCGGCAACGCCATCAAGTTCACAGAACAGGGGGAAGTCGTCATTGAGGTGCAGAACCACCCAGCCGATTCTGCCCCAAGCACGACGTGCGCGCAGATGTTGCGTTTTGCTGTGCGCGATACTGGTATTGGGTTATTACCAGAAGCACAGGCCAGATTGTTTCAACCGTTTGTGCAAGCCGATGGTTCGACCACCCGCAAATACGGCGGCACTGGCCTCGGTCTCGCTATTAGCAAGCAACTGATCACGGTGATGGAAGGGCAGATCGGAGTCGACAGCATTCCCGGCAGTGGTTCAACGTTCTGGTTTACCGCCCAACTCGAGTTACAGCCGACAGGCACCGCCCGTATGATCCCGTCACTCGAACAGTTTCAGCAACTCCGGGCCTTGCTTGTGGACGACAATGCAACAAACCGTGAGATCCTCCACCACCAACTCCAATCATGGGAGCTGCATAACGATAGTGCTGAAAGCGGAGTAGAAGCATTACAACTGTTGTATAAAGCAGCGGTCTGGCGCACCCCCTATGACATCGCCATTCTTGATATGCACATGCCTGGGATGGATGGCATCGCTCTCGCTCAGACTATCAAGAGCGATCCCGTCTTGGCCTCAACGCAACTGATGATGCTCACGTCCGCCGGCCAATACGGCGATGTTGAAGCAGCCCGGCAAGCAGGCATTGAGGTATATCTCAGCAAACCCGTACGGCAGTCCGAACTCTATAATGGGTTAATGTCACTCTTTACAAGAAAGAGGTCATCGACGTTGCCACAGGCAACGAGCACCTCCCAGTCTGCCTCTTTGCACGCCGCAAGCAACCGAGGACAGGCGTTGCATCGCGTCCTCCTCGCGGAAGATAATCCAGTCAACCAAGAAGTCGCTCCTCACATGTTAGAGCTACTCGGGTGTGAAGTTGACGTCGCCAGTAATGGTCACGAGGCTTTCCGAGCAATGCAAACGGCATCGTATGATGTTGTCTTCATGGATTGTCAGATGCCAGAAATGGATGGCTTTGAAGCGACAACCGCGATCCGCCAGTACGATCAAGGCCAGCGGCAGGCCATCATTATCGCGCTCACAGCTAACGCAATGGAAGGAGATCAGCAGCGCTGCCTTACCGCGGGAATGGACGATTATCTCAGTAAGCCGTTCTCACAAGAAAAATTGCGCGCCATCCTAAGCCGCTGGACAGGACCTGCTCGTCAGAGTCAACGTCCACACCTTCGGCCTGCGGGACATGCCACAGCGGAGACGCACGCTAACATAGTGACTCCCCTGAGCCCGGTCCTGGATCTCAGTACGTTACAACAACTGCAGAGTCTGCAGAAACCCGGACGACCAGAAGTCCTGCGCAAATTAATCACCACCTATCTTTCCGACTCGCCGCTGCTGTTGGCCGCCCTTCACCAAGCTGTCAGTGAAAAAAATGCCTCGCTCACGCATGACAAGGCTCACAGCCTAAAAGGCAGTAGCGCAATGATTGGGGCCACGGGGGTGGCAACTCTTTGTCGCGATCTCGAACAGTGCGGTCGCGAGCAGCAATTCGATCGCGCCGTAGCAATTCTTGCTTCAATTGAATCCTGCTACGCTCTCACCCACACCTCACTGTCCGCGATCCTGAACGATACGCCACTGCACGAGGCCGTACAAATGTCTGCCCACGCTACGCCACCAGTCTTGAGAGAACTACAGGAGACGAACATTACAGAGGTTCACACCTCTCCTCGTCGCGTTCTTCTCGTTGAAGACAATCCGGTGAATCAACAGGTTGCTCTCGGGGTCCTCGAATACCTCGGCTACCAGGTCGATGTGGCTGACAATGGACGCCTCGGGGTCGAAGCTTTTGCGAGCGGCCGCCACGACTTAATCCTCATGGATTGTCAGATGCCCGAGATGGATGGGTTTGAGGCTACACGCGTTATCCGCGAACAAGAAAAGCAAGCCTCAGTGCTCCGTCAGGTTCCCATCATTGCGCTGACAGCGAATACGGCAGCCGGTGACCGCGAGAAATGCCTCGCTGCAGGCATGGATGACTATTTAGGTAAACCGTATAATCAGGAGCACCTGCGCTCAGTCTTGGAGCGCTGGCTTCAGGATAAGATTCTGCCAGGCGTAAAAGCTGCGTAAATCCATTAGTAGTCAGTCCATTTAATTTTGAGGGATGGGGTTTCGTCATGCCCGCGCAGGCGGGCATCCAAGGAAATTCAGCAGTGGCCTGTCGTTAAGCCTCCTGGATTCCCGCACTCGCGGGAATGACGCCCCTTGAGTTATCCATCAAAACTTTCTGGACTATCTACTAGCAGGCGGTTTCTCCGCACTCGATTACGCCGCTTCCTTGATGAACGGTGGAGTCATCACAGTGTTCTCTTGCAGAACTTTTTCCATGAAGACGGTACAAATGCCATCGTTATAACGCTCAATGAAGGAAAATCCAGCCTGTCGGTAGAGTTTGATCGCTCGCGCTTGTTTCTCAGCATCGTAAACATCGAGTCTTATCCGTTCGTATCCTTTATCAGTGGCAAATTCAATGAGCTTTTGAGTCATCAACCAACCAAGCCCTTGGCCTCGATATTCTTTTAGAAACCACAAACGCTTCAGTTCGCAGATACCATCTCGCCAGTGCCGTATCCCTCCCGTGCCAACAACTCGTTCCCCATCGACGAGAACGTAAAACACCCCGTTCTGGTTACAATAAGAACCTTCAACATCATCAAGGTCGGTCAAAGACTCATGTTGTAGAACGAATTCTTCTGACACTTCCCACAATTCTTGACAAACAGAGAGAATAACCCGTTTCGCGGCTTCCTGCTGATAGGGTCGTATTGGCTGTACAGTAATCATGGGCAAAAATTTCCCCCTTCGAAAGAGTCGCGTCAGTTGATCCAGCGTGAGTGCGTTCCCGCCTACTGACTCGTTTTGCACATCGGCGGCCTGTCCACATACTTTAACGCGAGACCAAAATGCCCATAGGCGCGCACATTTCGCGCTCTTTTATGCAAACTAACAAAAAGTCACCCTAGCGACTAAAGACATCGCCAACAACACCGATAGTGTTATCCGGGCGGGAAGTGTTTGGGGACATACCCTCGCTCAAATTTATCACCTGGTATGACGATGACTACAGCATCACGCAATTCGCAATCATCACAACCGACACTCCGTCAGTGGCTTTGGGCGCTCTATCGTTTCAGTCGACCGGAATCGACACTCGGCAGTATCGTTATGTGCACGGCCATCGCGGTAGCCTTGTTTCCGGTGATACCTTACGAGCCAATTATTCTGGTAAAGATCGCCGCGTGTATCCTCTCGCTCGCCCTATGGACGATAACCTGTCATGGTATTAACCAGATTTACGACCTTCCAGTCGACCGCATCAATAAGCCGGACTTCCCTCTCCCGTCGGGTACCATGACGATAACACAAGCGTGGCTAGTAACTCTTGGTACCGGCATAGTGGGTTCAATCCTCGCGTTATGGATTATGCCTTTCTGGCTAGCCTTCGGCTTTCTCGGGTTTATGACGTCAGCCTCGGTTGTGTACTCAGTCCCACGGTTTGGGAGCCGCACGGTTCGACAAAGTCCTTGGCTTACGAAGTTACTCGGTGTGACTTTTAGGGGAGTGGTGTATCCTGCAACTACCTTCTTGACGGTATGGAACTTCGCCTCAACTCAGTCGTTCGGGCTTGTGTATCTGGCCTTTATTCTCACATTTGCGGTGCTCTTCTGTGTTGGAATGAATACCTTCGAAGATATTCCCGACATGCAAGGTGACCAAAAGGGTGGCTATCGCAGCTTTGCCTTACTACTAGGTGCAACGAAGACTGCATACATTTGCTCCGTGGCCTTTCTTATCGCCTTTGTCGGGCTCACACTCTGGATACTCACGTTTCCGCATCTGTTCAGGGTGGAATTTGGGATTGCTGTAGAAGCACTACTGCTTTTGGTTTTCGTTGTCGAGTTTACACGCTTACTTCGCCTACACCTGCAGCCCGACGGCTCTGGCGCGAAGCCTTTCTACGCATTCCTGTGGCGCATGTACTCTCTCCAGTACATTGCCTTGATTATCATTTTCGCTCCTGCATGATTTCATCACAGTACCGCAATGCCGGCTCTTCAGCTCAGGAAGTACCATGCCTTGGAGAGGCTGCCGAAAGAGAGGCAACCACCACGAGGGAAGATCTTCTAGTTTAGCGAGACAAGTCACCAGAAGGGTCTTCTATACCCACCGCTCCCAATCTCCTTCGTAAATCCTTCGCTTCTCGCAAGTCAGGAGTATCAAGTCCTTCAGTAAACCAGCCATACACCTCTGACAATAAATGTCGGGCCTCCCTCGCTCTAGATAGTTTCATCCACAGGCGAGCGAGACTTGTCGCTGCCCGTAATTCAAGAGACTTCGCTTGTTGCTGCTGGGCGATACCTAGCGCCCGCTGTAAATAGTCCTCCGCATTTTTTCCGTTGTCTCACGGGGAACAAGTAACAAAGCGTTGGTGCGAGGCATTGTTCTCCTCTTGCTATTGGCTTTCGGAATTTCTTCCAGACTAGGAGCGGTTATTTCTTGGCCTTGCTCCTGCAGAAGGAATTCTCCTTTCAATCTATACAACTCGGCTTCCCACAATCTATCGTCTGTGATCACTACTAGTGAAAAGGCTTCATCCAAAACGTCGATTCCCTTCTGGAAATTCCTGGTTCCTCGGTATGCTTCGGCGAGCAAAGAAAGATAGTATGGTAAGGAGACTTTTGCCCCAATCGTGCGCCATGTCGAAATTCCTTGTTGTAGGAGGGCAATTCCCTCTTGAGGATTTCCTAGTGTGGTAATACTCCAACCTTGGAACATTTCTCCCATCCTTTTCCAGATTGGGAATCCATGCTCAGTCGCCACGGCAATGATCTCTTTGGTCTGGCTTTCTATCACCCAAGGTTCCCTTCGAAGTTGACGTAAGAGCGTAGCAAAGGTGAGCGCATACGCGAGGCTGTGAGGATGAGCAAGTTCTCGGGCACGAACCACAGACTCCTGTCCCTTTGCCAATGCCTGATCTGGATACCCTAGAAACCAGAGCATCTGAGAGGCACGACACAGGGAGGCAACACCCGGATCCTGACCGTACAGAAGCGCGTGCGAATAGTGTTTTTGCGGATCGTACAAGCTTCGGGCCAAATCGAGATGATGCAGGGCACTTATGAATTCGCCCTGGCTAGATAACGTTCCTCCTAGTGAGAAATGTGCTTCCATCAGCAATGATTCGTCGTCTCGCGCTTGCACCGATACTAACAACTGTTCCGCAAGTTCTCGCGCAGTCGCAAGTTCAGCTCGGGTATAATAGAATGCAGCAAGTCCACGGAGTACCGGTGCAAGTTGCGGGGTTTTATCAATTTGCTGACACAATTCACGTGCACGATCATATGCCTGCTTAACCTCGGGCGCGGCATAGCCTGTTATCGCTGTTAGCGCCACGCCAAGACTAATTTGGCACTTGAGTTCAAGTTCTGTCCGCTCTGTCGGATCGGTAAACGTTCGCAGCAAGTCTAGCGCCTTGGTCAAATGATTGACCCCTTCCTGGCGTGCGAGACGCTGGGATGCTTGCTCAGCGGCCTGCTGTAAACAATGGACAGCTCGACGCAGGTCTCCTCCACGCTCGAAATGCAGCGCCAGTTCGGCGGCAACGTCGCTTGTCTGCTCTCCATACCCTTGTGCCAGTCGTTCAGCAATTCGCAGATGACATTGGGTACGCCGACCTGGAGTCACCCAGTTATAGAACACTTAGTGATAGACCGCATGTAAGAACTCATAGCGTACGGTGGAGGTCCCGTCCGGCCACTTGCGCATCTCGGTTTCTTGAATGAACTGACTTTGGCGTATGAGATCAGCGCAGCGTTCCTCAATGTCGATGACATCTCTGCCCATAGCCGCAGCAATCGCTGCTGACGAAAATTCGCGCCCTTCCACGCTTGCCGCTTCGAGAATCTGCCGATCATCAGTGCTCAGGCGATCAATTTTCTCTTCAATCACTTGGCGAAGGCTTTCCGGGACGCGAAAGTCTTCAACACCCACAGGCAACTCTAAGTGTCCGTCTCGTTCAACCATCTGCCCACGTAACATGTTCACCACATTAATCATGAACAGCGCGTTGCCTTCAGTACGTCGGTAGACCAGCTCGGCAAGTGCTGATAACGCCTGACTCGTAGGTAAGGACTTTCGGATATACGTCGCAACTTCCTCGTGGCTGAGCAAGGCGAGCGGGAGTTCCTCACACTGTCGGCGCACCTGCATCTCGCGCTTAAGCTTCTTGAGTGGGTGACCAGTGACAAGATCCGCAGGACGATACGTGCCAATTACCAAAAGCCGGAGACGCTCCTGGCGTTGCACCAGGTACGACAACAACTCCAGAGTTGAGTAATCACTCCAGTGAAGATCTTCGAGAACTAAAACAAAAACGTTTTCCTGGGTCAGTGCTTCAAGAGCCTCGGCCATTTCTCGCAACATCCGTTGCTGATTCGCCCCCTGATTGCGCTGCTGCAAACTGGCGAGTTCCACTCGACTCAGCAAGCTCGGCATCTGCACCATCCACGTCGGGGCATAACGACTCAACAGCTCAACGATCGGTGCATTCCCTGGTTCACGACAGAGGCGCGTCAAGGCTTCCAAAATCGGTAAATACGGCTCACCTTCTCCGTACTGTTCGAGGCATTGACCGCGTCCGATGCGCACCCGCCAATCTGCTCGTACTCGCGCCAAAAACATTTCAACCAGGGTCGTCTTTCCAATCCCCGGCTCACCGGTCACAAACACAACCTGACGTTGCCCACGTCTCGCCTTGGCAAAATATTCTTCAAGTAACCCAAGCTCTTCCTGGCGCCCGACGACAGACTCAAAACCAGCAACCGATTCTTCTAAAAGTGCAGAGGGTTTTCCAACAACCGTCGGACCGATATAGCGATACCCTTTTCGCCCTACCGTTGCGATGTATTGGGGAGTCCTGACATCGTCGTTCAACGCTTTGCGGATATCGCTGATACAAACCGCTAGAGCAGTTCTGGTTACGCGTTTTGCTCCCCAAATGTAACGAAAAATTTCCTCTTTTGTTAGCAACTCACCAGCGTTTTCCACCAACATCTGTAGTAATTCGACCGCCGTTTGCCGTAATCGAAGGTCCTCATCCCCCCGCCAGATTTGCTTCTTTTCCGTATCCAAGCGAAAAGGACCAAAAATAAGATAAGGAACACGTTCCATAGATCGCACTATAGCAAAATGAATCGATATGAATAGAAAGTTGAATCGTTCATGACTAAACATGAACACCAATTTGGTCTACGAATAGACCCAATGACACAAGTAGTTCACAGGAGAGCTACGGTTCAAGCATCGGGGAAATGTCCGAGAAATTCCTATTTAAAAGAAAGGAACAGGCAATGATTCATCCAGACACCGAGCTCCGATTCATCAATCCACAAATTGGCTACGGGGTTGTGGCGACGCGCCTCATTCCTAAGGGAACTATTACCTGGGTCCGAGACGATTTGGATCGAACCCTCTCTCCTGCCCAAGTAGAAGCAATGGACTCGGTCTACCAAAACATTATCACGACCTATGCTTACATCGACTCCAAAGGAGATTTCGTGCTGTGCTGGGATTTGGCACGCTACGTCAATCATTCATGTGAGCCTTCTTGTCGTATGGCAGGGTACGAGTTTGAAGTCGCAGTGCGCGATATTCATCCAGGCGAACAACTCACCGATGAGTATGGGTACCTCAACATTGAGTATGATTTTCCCTGTGCGTGCGACTCTCCCTCGTGCCGCAAACACGTGCGCGCTGGTGACCTCCTGAGATACGCAGAGGCCTGGGATCAAGAGACAGAAGCACCCTTTCGCCTTATTCCAACTGTAACGCAGCCGCTGTGGCATCTCATCCGCGAAAAAGACGAGGTCAATGCGATTCTTCAGCGCCAGCTACCAATCCCTTCGTGTCTCAAGCATTACCCGTTGTTACCAGCAGAAGAATATGGCCTGCTATGGCCCGACGTGAGGAGTCAGAATCACAAGCCTGCCAGAGTGGCGCACGATAGAGCACTTCACTCTGCCGCAGCGCCACGGCTGCCGTTATCTGTCGGGTAAACAGCAGAGCGTACGATGTTACGATCAGCAACCGGGCAACACGACCTTTCGGTCAGCAAGGTGCTGCAGCCTTATCGCGCACAGGTAGCGATGATTGCAGCAGGCCTGATGTTGGAGGCAAGCCTTACCAGTGGCGTGCCGCTTGGTTTCAAATTTCTGATTGACGAAGCAATCACTCCTCAAGACCTGCACACGTTCGCGCTCGTTCTCGGGATTCTTATCACAGGGGCCGTCGTCGTTGCGCTCACCGGTCTCTATCGCGACTACTTATATGCGCAAGTATGTGCCGCAGTACTGAGCGACATACGACAACGCATGTTTCGCCACCTTCAACAATTGTCCTTAGGTTTCTTTTCTCGTTCGGAGTCAGGCTATGTCGTTTCCCGCTTTTCGCTCGATCTGGCCACGATCGAGAATGCCCTGACCGCAGCCATTCCGTGGGCCATCTTGCCGAGCCTCGACATCGTCTGTAGCTGCATCTTGTTGTTTGCTCTGGAATGGCGGCTCGCACTCATCAGCATGCTGGTGTTCCCGCTCACGCTGATTGGTCCTCGTGTTTTTGCCCCACGTGCAACGCGCGCGAGCTCAACACGCAAACAGCGCGAAGCTCATGTCCTCACTGCAGTGGAAGAGAACTTCAGTGCGCCGGCACTCATTCGCGGGTTTGGACTCGAGAGTCGCATGCTGAACGGCTTTGCAGCTCAGCTCAGAGACTTAGCCGAACTGAGCGTGCGTGTCGGATTTCTCAATGCGCTGGTTGAACGCTCTGCAGGAATCAGTATCCTGTTCCTCCAAGTTGTAGTCATGGGAGCTGGAGCCTACATGGCTTTCCAGGGCAGTTTGAGCATCGGCTCGCTTGTCTCGTTTCAAGCGCTGTTTATGACACTCAGTTGGTCGCTCTCGTATGTCTCGCAGTACATTCCCAATCTTGTCCAGGCCAAAAGCAGCCAACAGCGCATTCAAGATCTGCTTCGGGAGCAACCACAAGTCATCGATGCACCAGGAGCCCGGCCGCTTACACGGTTCACTCAGGGCATTACTTTCGACAGAGTCACATTTGGTTATAATGACACGCGAGCCAACCTCAAGGCCATGAGTTTTACCATTCGTCCTGGAGAATGGGTTGCCTTTGTTGGCCCGAGTGGATCCGGCAAAACCTCACTCTTGCAGCTGCTTGCTCGGTTTTATGACCCCGACACTGGCCGGATCCTCATTGACGGCCACGATATCCACATGTGGACCCAAGAGTCGTGGCGTGCGCAATTAGGATTCGTCTTTCAGGATTCTTTTCTCTTCAATACCACCATTCGGGAAAATATTCGCATGGGCAAACTCGACGCCACCGATGCTGAAGTTGAAACGGCGGCGCAACTCGCCAGCTTGCATCGCTGGATCAACAGCTTACCGGACGGGTACGATACCGTGGTAGGAGAACGTGGGAGCCGCCTTTCTGGCGGCCAACGCCAACGGCTTGCGATCGCTCGTGCGTTGGTCCGCAATCCCGCCGTTCTCATCTTAGATGAGGCAACCTCAGCACTTGACGCCGCGACGAGCGCAGTTGTCGACGCAGTCTTGAAGAAGGCCGCAAAGGGTCGCACGGTCAT
>Ga0194131_10002882_pt1 | contig 27880 bp, 24 predicted proteins | sample TA2KigO120mmetaG_FD_148631 | JGI IMG/M metagenome (GOLD analysis project Ga0194131, IMG submission 148631) | Freshwater microbial communities from Lake Tanganyika, Tanzania - TA2015053 Kigoma Offshore 120m | ecosystem: Environmental > Aquatic > Freshwater > Lake | place: Tanzania: Lake... | reverse complement strand
CCCGTCACCGCCGCTGACAGCGAGCGTGACGACCGCAATCCGGCTTTTGGCGTCGCACCCGACGGAACGCTCATTCTTGCTTATCACTGGCAAGGATCCTATAACGAAAAAGGCGAATGGGACACTTCCCTCAACCGACAGGATACCCGTATCGTGTATTCGTCCGACCGGGGAAAGACATGGCGTGACGATGGATTTCTCGCTTTTCCGGCGCTCAACGGCGCATCGCCGTTTGGCAAGATATTGACACACGGGAAAGCCATGTACATGATGCTGTACGCCGGTCCCACGATCGGCGTTGCACCGACCACGTTCCGGGTCGGCCCGGCCACGACACCTACCTATATACTCAAATCGACCGACAACGGATGTACTTGGACCGATCCTGTGCTGGTGGCGGTTGGGCTTAACGAATCCGATCTAGTCATTTTGCCCGATGGGGTGTGGTTGTTTGCCGCCCGCTCGGAACAAGAGGGTGAACAAGCGATCTATTTATGCCGTTCCGACGACGAAGGCCGCACATGGCATCTTGCGGGACGCATCACCGAGCAAGCCGAACACCCGCCCGATTTGACACTGCTTGGCAACGGATGGCTGTTGCTCACCTTTGGCCACCGACATCCCCCGTATGGGGTGCAGGGTATCGTCAGCCGCGACGGCGGCATCACATGGGACAACCGCCGTCTGATTCTTGACGATGGCTTGCCCGGCGGAGACTCCGGATACCCGTCCACCATCCGCATGGAGAACGGGCGACTGGTAACGGTCTACTATACCGCCGGTACACGCGAAAAACAGTGGGAAATCTATACGGCGGTAGACGCCTCGTGCAAAGTCGTCGGTTATGACGAAAAAACGCTTATCGAGGCTTTCGGATAAAGCCATCGTCTCGCTCTTTACCGCACACTTCACCCTTTGACTTTTATTTCCCTATGCCTGACATCGTCGTCGGACATCTCGATCACCCGGACACGCTGACCCCGGTGTTCGAAGAATTCGCGCACCACAACCCCGGTTTCCAGATGGGTTTTGGCATCGTGGAATCGGTCAAGACGTGGCTGACGTCCGACCGAGTGCGTCATATCTGGCTCGCGGACGGCGAGGGAAAGGTGTTTCTGGAAAAAGGGTATCGCACGCAAGAAGGCGATGGAGCGCGTCTCCCCGACGACTACGCACCCGAACCGGTCTCGGACGACATTCGCGCCGTCCTCCATACGCTTTTTCGGAAGCACCCTTCTTTTCACGAAAAAATACGCACCCCGATCGGTGCGATCGTCTCTCGGCTTCACTCGGACGGTTTTATCGGAGACATCGCCGGCGAAATCTGGCTTATCCTCGAAAGCGGGCTGGAGCCTTTGCAATGGACGCAGGACAAGGACGCCCTGACGGCTCTGTCTTCGGTGATCGACCGGTATCGGAGTATAGGGTGGTCCGTCAAGCAAACAGGATCGTTCGAGCCGGTCCGGGCGGGCGATCAGCTTACCGTGACACCCGGCGCGCCGCTTCGCGCGGGTGGGTGTTTCCGTTATTGGTGGATGGAGACCGACGCGTCGGAGTCTCACATCTCGGTGGCGCGTCGGCTTCGATATCTCCGCGATACGGCGGGCGGGTGCAATTTCTCCTTTGACGCCTTTCGCAGACTACCGATGACGTGGTACGCCAACACCGGCGTGCCCGACCGTCCGGACGGTGTCAACCGTGTCAACAGCCACGTCGTCAACATTGCCTCCGAGACCTCGCAAACACACTATCATCCGGCGATTCCGGTCGGTGGCGGAAAACCACAGAGCGAGATGTATCTTGTGCTCGATCCCGCCGCCTACGACCTTAACACCTACGGGCGGCAGGCGTTTCTACACTCGTTCCCCGATCTTGCCGATCTGTCTCGTTTTGGCGAGACACCGCTTAGTCCCGGTTCGACCCTCTATATCCCCCCGGATACCGGACATCGCGGGATCGACGTATTTGTCAACGTCATCACCTTGCCCGGTTTCAAACCCCGCAACGAAATCTACATGGACCGTCTCATCAAAGAGACGTCCGCCGGCACCTCTCCCTACAATGCCCATGTGACCGGTTGACACCGTTACACGGAAAAGACTATTTATGCGACGCGGAAAATCTCATAGTAGGGTAGCCGTTCCACCCATTTCGTGTTGTCCTACCATTTTCCGCTACACGACCGTCGGATTGCGGTGTGTGGCGTGGTCCCAACTCCTCAGACGATCGGTTTTTCGAAACAACCCCGGGGGTATGGTACATGGAGGGTGTTTTGTTACACACAGGCGTTCGACCGTAGAGGGTATAGCGATCCTATGAAAGCATGGGGATATTTTCTGTTTACGATCGTATTGGACTTGCTGGTCATCGGGCTTATCTATGTAAAAGCGGAACAGCGTAAGACGCTCGAAGAAGCGGCAAAGGAAAAGGCAGACCAAGCGGTGATTCAGAAAGATCCCCGCACGGGACTGGGCATCGACCCCAAAACACGGCTGGTCATGGGTGAGGGATACGACGTCATCAAAGTCGAATGTGTCAAATGTCATCCGACACAGATCATACGGTCTTTCCGAGCGGACAGAAACGGCTGGCTCGATGCCCTGCGCTGGATGCAGCGGGAAAAAGGACTCAAAACCTTTGACGCATCCACCGAAGAAACACTTCTTACGTATCTTACCACCTACTACGGAAAGTGATGGCATGACCGAGTCTATCATCGCTTCATGGGTTGCCGAAGCAAAACAAAAACTGAAAGAGGGGCGGCTTTTGGCGTCCGACATGGACGAATTGTTGTCCGTCGCCGGGGCGACCGGTCGGCGGCGTCAGCGACTGTTGTATCTTCATGCGGCATCACCCAACCTCCATTCCCCACTGGTAGGCGGCGCGCTTCACGAACCGGTTGCCGGCGCGCTGGCGCAGATAGACCCGCTCGCGCCCGAACTCCCCTACAACAGCGTTCACGACGCTATACTCCACGGATGGCGCGTCATCCATTTTCCCCAACAGCTTGCCCCGTATCACGACCGCGAAATCGACCTCATCGGATACGAATTTGTGCTGGAACAACTCGTAGAGACGTAAAGGACGTTCTCTCTTTCTTCAAACCTCACCCTTCACCCCTCAACCTTCAGGAGAACAGATGGCCAATCGTCTCAAGGAAAAATTACGCAACGGAGAAGTCACTTTCGGCGTATCGGTAGGAACGAACAGCCCCGACGTCGTGGAAGCGGTATCGAATCTCCCGATCGACTGGATATGGTTTGACGCCGAGCATGGCGTGCTCAATTTGGAAAACCTCGCTCCGTTGCTGCAAGTAGCGCGCGGTGCAACACCCGTTTCGCTCGTTCGCGTGCCATGGAACGACATGGTGATGATCAAGAAGGCACTGGATATCGGTGCGGAAGGGTTGATCATCCCTTGGGTCAACAACCGCGAACAGGCCGAATACGCCGTGCGTGCCGCCAAATACCCGCCGCAGGGCCAGCGCGGCATCGGTCCTCGTTTTAACATGCTGATGGGCCGTGACGCTGGGGCGTATCTACAAACCGCCAACGACGACGGGTTTATCATGGTGCAAATCGAGACGGCGGAAGCTGTGGACAACCTCGACGCCATCCTTACGACGCCGGGCGTGGACGCCTTTCTCGTCGGCCCCAGCGACCTGTCGGCGTCGCTCGGTTATATCGGCCAGCCGCAACACCCGGAAGTCGAAAAAGTCGTGGACCATATCATACGACGCGGAAAAGCGCTCGGCGTGCCCGGCGGATACGCCATCGGCAGTATCGAACTCAACAAATTTCGTATCGAGCAGGGGTTTCAGTGGATCACCATCGGTGTAGACTTGGCGATGTTGACACAAAAGGCAAAAGAGACGCTCACTGCGTTTGGGAGATAAACCGGAGCATGGAAAGGAACGTATGAATCAAAACACCTATACCGTCTGTGTAGTAGGGCTGACCGGCATCGGCGCAGGAAAACCACTGGAACATGGCCCTGCCGGGTTTGGCTCTATCATGCCACACGCCCATCTTCCGGCGTATGCCGCCATCTCATCCACCCGCGTCGTGGGGGTGTGCGACCTAGTTCGCGAACGGGTGGACGACACGCTCGGTCTCTGGTCTCCCATTTTTCCCGATCTGAAAGGCTATACCGATTTTCGTGAAATGATCACCGAGTGCCGCCCCGACCTTCTGAGCGTCGTCACTTCGGACAACCGTCATGCGGACATCGTCGTCCATGCCGCAGAAAACGGTGTGCGCGGGATATACTGCGAAAAACCCATCGCAACCAACCTTGCGGATGCGGACCGGATGATCGACGCGGTAACACGGCGCAACGTACCCATGACGATCAACCATACCAGACGCTGGGTGCCTATTTTCCGTCAAGCGAAAACCCTCGTGGAACAGGGAGAAATAGGCGATCTACGGCGTATTACGGTAAGTTTTGGCGGTCCCCGCGCCATCCTGTTCCGAAATGGCACGCATATCATCGACATGACCTGTTTTCTTGCCGGATCAAAGCCTGCCTGGGTATTTGCCGAACTCGACGAAGGATACGAAGACTACTGGCCTTATCGGGGTGACGGGGGTAGAAACGCCGATCTCGAACCGGGTTGTTCCGGTTTTATCCACTTCGAAAACGGAGTACGCGCGTTTTACAACGGTTCCAAAGGTACGGCGGCACGGACGGGGTTCGAACTGACCGGCACCAAGGGATGGATTTTCGTAGATGACGACGTCATGCACGTAAATGCCGGTTCCGGGGTTCGCATCGTAGCGCCCGAACCCCGTACCGAGTCCAACGCGGTCGCTGCGGTGCGCGAACTCATCCATGTCGTGGAACATGGCGGCGAGACGATTTCGCCGCCCCATGCCGCACGGATAACGCTCGAAATCATACTCGGCTTTCTCGCTTCGCAGAAAAGGGGAAACGTACGGATCGAGTTCCCCCTCGACGAAACGACGGTATAAAGGGAGGTAGGGATGTATCGCGTGGCGCTTATCGGAACCGGTCGCGTAGGGTGTCAGTTCAATTTCGGCGACCTGCCGGACAATCATGCCGAGGCGGTCGTCCAAACCGGACGCGGGCGTCTTGTCGCGGGTGTAAACCGGGGCAAAGAAAAACTCGACGTCTTTGGCCGACATTTTGGCGTTACGGCGCTGTACCACGATCTGACCCGCATGCTGGAAGAGATCGGCCCCGATATTTGCATCATCGCCACGCACCCCGAACTCCATTGCGAAATGGTGGTCGAATGCGCCCGGTTTGCCTCCACGCGGGCGATCGTTTGCGAAAAACCCATGGCGCTTTCGCTGGCCGAATGCGACGCCATGATAGACGCTTGCGACCGGGCGGGTGTTCTGCTACAGATCAACCACAACCGTCGCTGGTCTCCGGAGTGGCTGCTTGCAGGCAAATTGCTCGCTGACGGCGCGATAGGAACACTCAACACGCTCTCCTGTCATATCGACGGCGGCAAACCCGCGCCCTCGTGGCGCAGTGAAAACGAAGGTCCTCTGCTCCACGACTTTACCCACTTTTTCGATCTCATGGACATGTATGCCGGTGAAGCAGCATGGATTTCGGGCATGGCCGAACAGCGACGGCGGCCTTATGCGGTGGAGGATTTTGCAGCGGCGTTTATGAAATTCAAAAACGGAGCTACCGGCGTCATCCACTGCTCCGAACTTACCCACTACACCGACGCGGGTTTCGAGTTACGTGGAAGCGACGGTATTATCCGAATGACCGGAGAACAAGTTGCTTGGAGCCGGTCTGTGCCGGACATCACCGAACCGGCCAGTGGTTTTGCATGGTATAAACTCGAACCCCAGCCGATCGAACGGCCTGTGCCGGTGTCTACCTATATTGTCGCACTTGAAGAGCTTATGGACACGCTCGAAGACATAGCATCGCTACGCAGCGACGGGCGCGTCGGACGGCGTTCGCTCGAAATGGTAATGGGAATCTATCAGTCACAACTGGAAGGTGGACGCCCCGTCCCGTTTCCGATTACGATGACGGATTCGGGGGTGTTGCGTTTGCGGGAACAAAACCGGTTTATCGATCTTCCTCGATGATACCCATGCGAATGGCATAACGCACCAACCCCGGTATGTCGTGTATATCAAGACGATCCATCAACTGGGCGCGGTGCGTTTCTACGGTTTTGACGTTCAAATTGAGTTCCCAAGCGATTTCTTTTACCGTGTTCCCTTCGGCAAGCAACTGAAGAACTTCGCGCTGACGCCGCGTAAGCCGCTCATGGGGCGATTTTTCCGTTTCCATTCGGCTCATGTAGTCCATCACCACTTTTTTGTTGATGGATGGTGTCAGATACGTTTCCCCGTTTAGAACCGTGCGTATCGACGTTTCGAGTTCGGCCAACCCCGAATCCTTGAGCATGTAGCCGTTTGCCCCTGCACGAAGCGCCTGCCAGACATACTCCTCCGAAGAGTGCATGGAAAGAATGATCACCTTTGTACCGGGATAGTCTTTTTTGATCCGGACCGTGGTTTCGAGTCCGTTCATGCCGCTCATGCCGATGTCCATCAACACGAGGTCAGGGCGTTTTTTTTCGATGAGTTCGAGCGCCATGCGGCCGTCACTCGCCTCTCCGAAGACCTCAAGGTCGCGCAGGGTTTCGAGCAATGCGCGAGCACCGGCGCGAATCAGTGAATGATCATCCGTGTGTAGTATGCGAATGGGCATCGTCTGCCATGCTCCTTTCGGACGTTTCCGCCTTGTCGTCCGGCAACGGGATGCGGACCCACACCTCGGTGCCCAGCGGCGGAACCGACTCGATATTGATTTCCCCGTCCAGCAGATGAACACGCTCCTGCATGCCGAGCACCCCGAGACTGGCGCCTTTCGCCGCCCGCTCCATAGCCCTGTTGACATCGAAACCGATACCGTCGTCGCGGATAATGAGAATCAACTCGCTCTCGCCCTGCCGGAGTTCGACAAAAACGTTTTCGGCGCGCGCATGACGGATGACGTTGGTAAGCGCCTCCTGTGCCACCCGAAAACAAGCGGAAGCGATTTCAGGGGGGATAGGTTCGATAAACTCGTCGGCGGCGTAATGGGCTTTCAGACCCGCACGCTGCGACTGACGGTCCAGATACCAGCGCAGGGCCGGAACGAGACCGAGATCGTCCAGCATGGAAGGACGCAGGTTGAGCGATAAATTACGCACCTGCTGGAGCGAGCCCTCCTTGATGCTCATGGCGTCCTCTAACTGCGGGGTGGACGGCCCCACCATACCCAAGGCCTGAAGGTTCATCTTGACGGCGGTCATCGCTTGGCCGATTTCGTCATGGAGTTCGCGTGCGATCGCCCGCCGTTCGGTCTCCTGCACTTCCAGCAATCGACGAGACAAGTGCTGGCGTTCTCTGTTCATCTGAACCAGCACCCGCGTACGTTCCGCCACGCGCTGTTCGAGTACTTCGTTGGCGGTCTGAAGCTCCGCTTCGGCGCGCTTGCGTTCTATGATGCTCCCGAACACCGAACAAAAAACAACCAGAATTTCCTGTTTTACATCGTCAATCGAAACCCCCGATACGGCCGTGTCGTTCATGAGTACTCCGACCGGTCCTCGCGTGGAAAGAATAGGCGTACTGACCCTCCATCCGTCCCCGAAAACCGTATAGACCTGCCCGTCCCACTCTCGGTACGGTCCGCTGGAAAGCGTCCATTGAAAATCGCTCATACGCCGTGACGGTTTGACGCTCCGCTCCCACTCGTCATTTATAGGTTCCGAAAACCCGCGCTCGTCCACGATATCGCCGTGGCGGTTTGCGCCAAACGTGCCGTGTATGGCCGTCTGGTCGTCTCCAAAGAGATACAACGCGACACGGTCCATACCAAGCCGGTCTCGGACAAGTTCTATCGTGCGCCGATACAAAACGCCCATCTCATCGATACGGATCAACTGGTCCGCTACCGAAACGACAGCACGCAATCCCTGTATAATGGCCTGCTGGCTGTCCTCCACCAGTCTCTTGGCTTCGATCAGCAGACGATTCTGGCGGATCCGGTGTATGATGGCCGGAAACGATTCGAGATATTTTTCTTCGGCATCCCGGATGACATAATCGCTGGCCCCCAGTTTCATAGCCTCTACCGCAACGGTCTCAGACCCGTAGGCCGTAAGCATGACCGTCGCTGGAACCGGCCCCATAAGCCCCAGCCGCCGGACCACCTCAAGACCGTCGATGGCAGGCATCCTGTATTCCACCACGACCACGTTGTAGAGCTTGCCGTTGCACAAACTCAACCCTTCGGCGCTGTTTGCCACGACATCCACCTCATAGCCTGCCGTCGTCATGACTTCCCGAAACCGGCGCGTATATTCCCTATCCGCGTCGATATACAACAATCGGTTGCCAAAAGCTTCGCGCAACGTGTTCGTCATGGTCCATTCAGTGGGAAATTGCTTGACAGAGCAAAGAAGGAAAAATTATCATCTCGTGAACCGTTCTATCATTCCCAAAGCTATGCACACCCTTCACCCCTGTAAATACCTTACCCTTTGACGAATTCCGTCATCGACATCCGCGATTTGACCTTTACCTATCGTGGCGCTTCGCGTCCCGCCCTGCAAAACGTCTCCTATCGGCATCATCCGGGGGAATTTATCGCGATCATGGGGCCAACGGGAGCGGGCAAATCCACGTTTTGTCGCTGTCTCAACGGGCTGATTCCCGCCTTTACCAAAGGCACCCTGATCGGAGAGATGACGGTGATGGGCGAACCGGTCGATCCCCGTTCCGTATACCGGACGGCACAGCGGATCGGTCTGGTTTTTCAAGACTTCGAAGCCCAGTTGTTTTCCACCAACGTCGAATTGGAAGTAGCTTTTACGCTGGAAAACTTCGCCGTTTCTCCTACCGAAATGCGCCCCCGTGTGGATCAAGCGCTAAAACGAGTCGGGCTGACAGGCTTTGGCGCGCGTGACCCCTCGACGCTGTCCGGCGGAGAAAAACAACGACTCGCTATCGCCTCCGTGCTGGCAGGGGGGCCTTCGGTACTGGTGATGGACGAACCCACTACCGATCTGGACCCGATCGGAAAACGCGACATCTTTGCGTTGTGCGCCGCGCTCAGAAACGAAATCAAAGGGATCGTACTGGTCGAACACGAAACCGAGCACGTCATCCTGGCCGACCGTCTTGTGATCGTGTCCGACGGACGTATTGTGCGTAGCGGACCACCGTCCGACACGCTGGTCGACCCGGAATTTTTGGAAGGATTGGGCGTGCGTCCGCTTCAGACCACGGTCTTGTTGCGCAAACTTGGTCTCCCCTCGGAATCGCTTGGCGTGGAAGACACGGCAGAAGCCGTCCGCCGGGCCGGGTGGCGCGCTGCGCCGCCGCCCGCACCGCAGGCAACACCGGTTAGCACCTTCGAACCGATTATCGAGATCAACGGGCTTACCCACCGTTACGCGGGCGGCGGCACAGCGGTGTCGGACGTTTCGCTGACCCTGCACCGCGGCGAGTTTGTTGCGGTCGTGGGGCAAAACGGATGTGGAAAAACCACGCTGGTCAAACATTTCAACGCGCTTCATCTTCCGAGCAAAGGCTCGGTAAAGGTGCTCGGAAAAGATACCCGCGATTGGGCGCTTCCGGAATTGGGTCGTCATGTCGGATATGTGTTTCAAAATCCGGACCACCAGATTTTTGCCGATACGGTGGGTGAAGAAGTGGCGTTCAGCCCCAAAAACTACGGGTTTTCTACGGACGAAATCGACGGAAGGGTTCGTCATGCGCTGGAAATCGTAGGACTTGCCGGACGCGAAAACGACGACCCTTTTGCGCTGACCAAAGGCGAGCGTCAACAGCTTGCCTTGGCCTCCGTGCTCGCTACGACACCGGTCATTCTCGTGCTCGACGAACCCACGACCGGTCTCGACTATCACGGGCAGACCGCGATTTTGAATCTTGTTCGAAAGCTCAACCGCACCGGTGTGACCGTCATCATGGTCACACACACCATGTGGGTCGTGGCCGAGTATGCGGAACGGTGCATCGTCATGCAGGGTGGACACGTCGTGCTCGATGGCGACGTCTACGCCTGTTTCAGAGACCCCGGTCTGTTGGCGTCTTTGGCTCTTCAAGCGCCGGAAGTGGTGCGTATCGGGCGTCTGCTGGGTGTCGAAGCTCGGTCGGTGGAAGAACTCGTCTCGCGTCTAGAGAAATAATTCCGATCAAAGATACCCCCACGCTCCCCTGTTTCTACGGAATCCCGACCTATGTTTCTCTATCTTCCATACGATACCGTACTACACCGGATACACCCGGCGACCAAGATCGTCGGACTGTTTTTGATGTTGGTGATGACGGTTGCGCTGACCGAAGCGTGGCAACAACTTATCGTATTGACAGGTGTATTGACGCTAACGGCAACGGGACGTGCTTTTCGCAATATCCGGCGTATCCTGCCGCTCGTGATCACGGTCATGCTGTTTAGTTGCATTACTTGGTCGTTGTTCAAAAGGGTCGGGGATCCGTTCTGGACCGCAGGACCGCTTACCTTATCCCGTGAGTCCATCGAGTTTGGCGTGGCTATGGCGTTTCGACTCAACACCATGTTGCTCTCCGGTATGATATTTGTTACCTGTACACGAGTGGAGGAGTTTTCTTACGGACTCCGCGCGCTTGGGCTTCCCTTTCCTGTCAGTTTTGCCCTCTCGCTCGCGTTCCGTCTGGTGCCCTTGTTTTTTTCCCGCATCGGTATTATTGTGCAGGCACAGCAATCACGTGGGCTGGACCTCAAATCGGGCAATCTGGTTCAGCGTATTCCCAAATACATTCCGCTACTCGTGCCCATCTTTGTCTACGCCATCCGCGACACCGACCTGCTGGCAATGGCGCTGGAATCCAAGGGATTCGGGTTTCGCACGGCACGTACCGAATATCTTCGTTTTGTCTTTGGATGGTCGGACGGGCTGATCATCGGGATGCTAATTACGATTAATACGGTAATATGGATGGCGTAGGGATGGCAACAAATTGTACCACGCAGGAACCGTTTGTATTATCTTAGAGTTATAGTGGTTGGTATGTTTTTCATCCTTCAAACCTCAACCTTTCGAACTATGTCTCGTATCTTATCTATCTTGTTTGCGTTGATTGTTTCGACCTCGGTATCCGCTCAGCCGGTGCGCACCGATTACATGGAGAGCGAACTGGTTTCCGAGGTTTCGTCCATACAGCCCGGTCAGCCGTTTTACATGGCGCTCCGGCTTAAAATGGACGACAAGTGGCATACGTATTGGCGCAATCCGGGCGACTCCGGCATGTCCACTTCGATTCAGTGGACGCTACCCGATGGGTTTATCGCCGGCCCTATCCAGTGGCCGTATCCCGAAGAAATCCGTCTGCCGCCCCTGGTAAGCTATGGATATGAAGGCGAGATTTTTCTGCTTACCCGGATCGTTCCGCCTGCCGGGCTGAAGCCGGGTGACAAGGTGGATATTCAGGCGTTGGCCTCGTGGCTGGTATGTACCGACATCTGTTTGCCGGGTGAGGCGGGATACGGTCTGCGTCTTCCGGTCAAAGCCGAGCCTGCGCAACCCGATACCCGGTGGCCGGCGGGTTTTGCACGAACCCGGGCCGCCTTGCCCATTCCACAGGGCGACTGGAAATTTGATATTACGGCCAGCGACAGTTTAGTGGAACTACACGCCCTACCGCCTGCGGGACTGGAATCGGGACTGACGAAGGTTTCTTTTTTTCCATACATCGACACGATCATCGACCATGCGGCGCCACAACGGCTTTACCGCACCGAAAATGGCTATCTCCTGCGTCTGCGTAAATCGTCTCTGCTGAGTGCACTGCCGGAGAAAGTAGAAGGTGTGCTGGTTGCCTCCCCCGGCTGGCGCGGTGCGGGGTCCGAGCGGGCGATGGAAATTGCGGCCGGGGCTGTTACACGTGTTCCGCCCGTTACCGGTTTCGTAGGCCCGGTGCCTGCTTCTGGGACCGCCGGGGAATTGGAAAATCTCTGGGCCGCGTTGCTGTTCGCTTTTGCGGGTGGGATCATCCTCAATCTCATGCCGTGCGTGTTGCCTATGCTGTCGATCAAGGTGCTGGGGTTTGTGCATCAGGCGGGTGAAAAACACACGAATGGCTGGCAACACGGTGTGGTGTTTACACTTGGTGTCCTGCTCTCTTTTCTTGCGCTGGCCGGCGCACTGCTTGCGCTTCGCGCCGGAGGTGAGCAGTTGGGGTGGGGCTTTCAACTTCAGTCCCCGGCGTTTCTGATTTTGCTTTCCGCGTTTGTCTTTTTGTTTGGATTGAGTTTGTTTGGCGTTTTCGAGATCGGCACGTCGCTGGCCAACGCAGGCGGAAAGCTGGACCGGGGCGCCGGGTTGAGCGGCGTCTTTGTAAGCGGCGTGATGGCGACCGTGGTGGCGACGCCCTGTACCGCGCCTTTTATGGGGCCGGCGCTGGGGTTTGCCCTCACGCAGTCCACCATGCTGGCGCTATCCGTTTTCGGAGCGCTCGGTCTTGGCATGGCCGCACCCTATATGTTGCTGTCGTCGGTTCCGGCACTTTTGCGTTTTGTGCCTAAACCCGGCGCTTGGATGGTATCTTTCAAACAGTTCATGGGTTTTCTCATGATGGCAACGGTCGTATGGCTTGCCTGGGTGCTTGGCCTCCAGACCGGTCCCGATCTTGTGGCCATGCTGTTGGCGACGCTGGTCGTGTTGGGAATGGCGGGATGGGTGCTCGGAAAATGGGGGAGCGTGGCGGCGACCAGCCGCAGCCGCATGACCGCCTGGGCCGTCTCGACGATCTTGGCCATAGCCGGGGTCGGATTTACCCTGTCATCCGCTCTACAGGCCGAAACGGCAAACCCGAACGTGGCAAACTCAGGTCCGTCCAAAGGGCTAAAATGGGAGCCGTACAGCGACAAGAAACTGAACGAACTGTTGACCAACGGCAACCCCGTTTTTGTAGATTTTACCGCAGCATGGTGTTTAAGTTGTCAAGTCAACGAACGGGTTGCGCTCCAAAACGCCGATGTAGTGGATGCTTTCGAACGGCTCAAGATCACTGCGCTCAAGGCGGACTGGACCTCGCGCGACCCGGAAATTACCGCAGCGTTGGCAAGATTTGGTCGTAACAGTGTTCCTTTATATGTTCTGTATTTCGGAGACCCGTCCGAAACGCCAAAGATATTGCCGGAGATTCTCACGCCCGGCATCGTGTTGGAGGCGCTTGAGGACATAAAAGTCGGCCATACGGCACGGCGCTAAAAGGAGGGAAGTATGAAAAAATGGCTGAGGGGAAGTCTGACCGGGCTTGGCCTCGCGGCGTTGCTGTTGACGGAAAAACCGGATACAGGTGTCGCGGGAAATATAGCCATAGACAAGACCGCGCCCAATTTTACCCTGACCGACCATAAAGGGAAAAAAGTTTCCTTGTCGGATTTCAAAGGCAAATACGTAGTGCTCGAATGGATCAACTATGAATGCCCGTTCGATGTAAAACACTATGCCACAGGCAACATGTAGGCGTTTCAGAAGAAATACATGGAAAAAGGCGTAGTATGGCTGGCGATCTGCTATTCAGCGCCGGGCGAACAGGGAAATTATGCATCCCAGGAAATCGAGCGGCGGATCAAAGAGACGGGAACGCATGTTGCCGGGTATCTGATTGACGCTTCCGGCGAAGTGGGGCATCTATACGGCGCAACCAACACACCGCACATGTATGTTATCGATCCGGCAGGTACGCTCATCTATATGGGCGCCATCGACGACAAACCGACGACCAACCGTGCCGACGTGACGTCCGCAAAGAACTACGTGCAGATGGCGCTCGATGCGGCTATGAATGGCAAACCTGTTCCCGTCAAATCCACCAAAGCCTATGGGTGATCGGTAAAATACTGATGTCGGTAGGCGTCGGATAACGACTCAGGATACACCAAAGAGGGCTTGCCAATGGCGGCCCTCTTTTTTTATCTTAAAGACCGCGTCGTCCTTTATCCTCCCACTTTATCTTTCACTCTTTCCGTCCATGCCGCCCAGCGTCGTAAAAGACTCCGTCGCTTCTTCCAAAACCGCGTTCGCCCTGTCTGGCTCTCTGTGGCGCTCGATACTGCGTCACCGGTTGATTCAAATCGGCAGTGGTATGATATGCTTTCTCGGTGTGTTGGCCGTTTTCGCTCCTGTGCTTACGGACACGGGTCTTCTAAACGATCCTCTTATCCAGTTCGAAACCGGTCTGGACGCCGACGGACTTCCTGTCGCGCCCGGAGGTTCCTTCCTGCTCGGTGCTGACATGCTGGGACGCGATGTCCTGAGCCGTGTCGTACACGGATCCCGCATCTCGCTGACGGTGGGGGTCATAGCCATGTGTACCGCCGTCGGCATCGGTGTTGCGGTCGGGTTGCTGGCCGGGTATTTCGGGACATGGGTAAACACTTTGCTCATGCGCATCACCGACGTCATGATCACCATTCCGGGGTTGCTGCTCGCCATCGCCCTTGCCGGGCTTATGGACGGGCGTGTTATACATCTTCACCCCACCATGTTCGATTGGCATATTTTTGACTTTACCCTCAAACGGGGCATGGTCAGCATCCTTCTGGTGATCGGGCTTATAAGCTGGACATGGATCGCCAGGGTAGTCCGAGCGCAGGTGATGGCCGTCCGGGCGCGCGACTTTATCGACGCGGCTTCGGCGGTCGGGTGTTCGCATCTTCGCATCATCACCCGGCATATTCTCCCCAACATAGCGCCTTCGGTGATTGTGCTGGCTTCGCTCAATACCGCCAATACGGTGCTCTTGGATGCGGGACTCAGCTTTCTCGGGGTCGGCGTACCACCTCCGGCCCCCTCTTGGGGTGTCATGATCGCCGAAGCACAGCCCTACTTTATCGTATCACCCCATCTAACGCTCGTGCCGGGCATGGCTATCGTGTTTACCGTCGTCGGATTCAACCTTCTGGGACAGGGACTCCAGGATGTGCTCGACCCGTACGTCAAAGGAACCCGGTAGCCGGACGTTCTTTTTATGGGCCGGACTTTGGGTTGCATGCTTTTTGGGTTGGGGATGCGCCGGAGACGGTCCCGCACCCCGTCTTTCCGGCGACGACCAAACGTTGCGGCTGGCGATCCCGTCCGATATAAACAGTCTGGACCCGGCCGAAGCCTATGACGTGGTTTCATGGCCGTTGGTAAGAACCATGTTTCACGGACTGGTGGATTACGACGACCATCTCGATTTGATTCCCTGGCAATCCGAAAGCTGGAGCATTTCCGAGGACGGACGTGTGTTGACCTTTACCTTGCGTCCGGGGATACGGTTTTCGAATGGACGCTTTGTAACAGCGGAGGATTACGTCTATACCCTGACCCGTATTCTCGATCCGGCCACCCGTTCGCCCGGTCAGTGGCTTTTTCGCAACATAGAAGGTGCCGGCGTGTTTCAAGACGGAAAGGCGGACCGGGTGAAAGGCTTGAGCGCGCCTGATGCGCGTACGTTTCGGATCGAATTGATACAGCCCGACCTGACGTTTCTGCACGTACTGGCTATGCCTTTTGCGTATCCCGTCCCCAAGGAGGAAGTGGCCAAACATCCACAGGATTTTTTTGCGCACCCCGTGGGAACGGGACCGTTTGTCCTTGAAAAATGGCAACGCGGAACGTATTTGCGATTCGAACCCAATCCTTCGTTTACCGGGGCGGATACAAAACTCCGATCGATCGACGTGCGAGTCGGGGGTGACGAAACGCTTCACATGATGATGTTCGAGCGCGGGGAGATCGACATCGCCAGCATTACGGCTACCGGAATTCCCGCACCCGACTTCGTGCGGGTCATGAAAGACCCGGTGCTCAGTCGGCAGGTAGAATCACAGCCGCTCAACGCCACGTACTATCTGTCGCTCAACACGGAGATGCCCCCGTTTGACGATGTGCGGGTGCGGCGTGCGCTCAACCATGCCATCGACCGCGAACGGATCGTGCGGCTCATCAGCGACCGAGGGATTGTCGCCAAGGGAGTGCTTCCGCCCGGAATGCCCGGTTTCAAAACCGACAGAACCGGATACGCCTACGACCCGCCTAAAGCGCGGGCACTCTTGGCGGAAGCCGGGTTTCCCACCGGTTTCGAAACCGAACTGCAAATGGTTGCGCAAAACGATACCGAATCCAAAATCGCGCAGGTCGTTCAGCAGGACTTGGAAAAGATAGGCATAAAAACGGGACTGAAACCTGTGACCGGCGCAACCCGGATCGAGACGCTCGGAAGACGCCGGACGGTTCCGTTTGGCACGTTTGCCTGGTATCAAGACTATCCGGACCCCAGCAACTTTCTGGATGTCTTGTTTAACGGAGAACGGATTACCGAGGTCAACAGCAACAATGTGGCTTTTTACGACAACCCACAGGTCAACGCTCTTTTGCGTCAGGCGGCCCACAGCACCGACATGACCGCCCGGCTCGAGTTATACCGTCAGGCAGAAGATTTGATCGTAGACGATGCGCCTTGGGTGTTTCTCTATCATCCCAAAATGTACATTCTCCGACAGCCTTGGCTCAAAGGGCTTAAACTAAACCCTGTGTGGCCCTTCCGATTTGAACGGATGTGGATCGAGTGAAGGGACAAATGGCGACGCGTATTTTTTATCGGCTGTTGTGGGGCATAGTGGTGCTGTGGGGAGCGACGACGATCACTTTTTTTGTCGCTCACGCGGTTCCCTCCGACCCGGCTCGGGTGTATGCGGGCGCAAACGCCGACGCAGAAACCGTCGCCCGGATTCGCAAGGAAATGGGACTGAACGACCCGTTGAGCACGCAGTATGCGCGATATTTGGGTCGGCTGATTCGAGGCGACATGGGGGTTTCGCTCGTTACCGGCGAGCGCGTGTCCGAGGCGATAGGGACCCGTCTGCCGACCACGCTCGCGCTTGCCGTCACCGCTGTGGTGCTGTGGATGGCGTTGAGCGTGCCGATCGGCGCGTTTACCGCTCTGCACCGAGGTCGTCCGCTGGACCGGGGCGTGCTGGTCGTCGCTACGATAGCCATCTCGCTGCCGGTGTTCTGGCTGGCCCGTACGCTCCAGTATTATTTGGGGTACAAAAGCGGCATTTTTCCCGTTGCCGGCATGACCTCATGGAAGCATATTCTGCTCCCGGCTCTGACGCTTGCCATCGTCACCGCAGGCTATTACGCCCGTCTTGTGCATACCGGCATGGTCGAAACGCTCAATCAGGATTACATACGCGTGGCGCGGGCAAAAGGGGTTTCCGAACCCCGCGTCCTTTTTAAACACGCGCTTCGCAATGGCATCCTGCCGGTGGTTACCGTACTCGGACTCGATGTGGCGACACTGCTCGGGGGCGTGGTCTTTACCGAAAATGTTTTTGCGTTGCCCGGCATCGGCACGCTGGCACTTCAGTCGGTGTTTACCCTCGACGCCCCCATGATCATGGGGGTGGTGATCTTTTCGGCGGTTATGGTCGTGGGAGCCAACCTGTTGGTCGATCTGCTGTACGGCTGGATCGACCCACGCATACCGCATCCATAGCGTATCCGACAGGAGACGGAGATGACTCCGAGAGAGCAGTGGCAACAGGAAGGCTATGTCATCGTCCGAGGTCTGCACGAACCCGAACGGGTACAACGTCTGCTGGAGGTCTGCGAAAGCATTTTGGCGATATGGCGTCGATGCAATCCGGAAAACGGCAAAGACTGCGACGATCCCAACGCTACGTGTATGAGACATCTAAACCATCCGGGGTATTTTAGGGAACACCCCGAATGGAGACCCTTTTTGCTCGATGCAGTGGCCGACTCCGGTGTACTTTCCATCGCCCGTGCCGTTCTGAACGAAGAACCACTGTTCCGGTGTACCAGCCTGTTTTTCAACCCTTCCGAGAAAAGCGTCGATGGCAACTGGCATCGGGATTCACAGTTTTGGACGCCGAACGACGAGACCGAAAAAAAAGCGTTGCAAAACCTCGACATAAACGGAACGTCGATTCAAATGCAAATCGCGCTTGTCCCCAGCGACGACGTGGAACTCGTACCCGGTTCGCATCGTCGATGGGATACGCCGGAAGAGTACCAAGTCCGCAAAGCCGACGGCCAAGCAAACAATACCCGCAGTCTGTCGGACTCCCTGCGTGTATCGCTCCAACCCGGAGATGCCGTCCTGTTCAATCCCATGGGACTACACCGGGGCCGGTATCATGCCGAAAAGCTCCGCCGCACCCTGATGCTTACCTTTACGCGGACCTCATCGCCGTATTACGACTATTTTTCGTTTCAGCCGTGGTGTCTCGAACCGGGTTATCTGGAAGGGGTAAAAAACGAAACACGCGCGTTTTTCGACGCTTTTATCGACCTGTACACAGAGTCATGGAAAACCGCTTCAAGCCAGTAGCGAGGCTTCAAGGACATCGAGCACGACATCTTTTTCTTCGTAGCCGCAGGCCAGCCATACCTGATCGCCGTGATGTTCGAGGATGAGAGAGGGAAAACTGTCTACATGGAGCGAGCGCCGCAACGCAAAATCTTCGTGCAAACGCCGGTCGATTTCCGGTGAGACGAGGTCGGCACCAAAAAGCGCCGTGTCAAGCCCTATCTCACCCGCAAGCGCAACAAGCGTCTCCGTATCGGAAGGGTTGCGTGTCTGAAGATAATAGGCGCGTTGGATGGCGTGAAACATGGCAGGCCCTGCGCCCGTTTGTCGGGCTTCGGCGGACAGCACCGCACGACAGGCCGGATAAGTGGATCGGCGTGGCGCGCATACCTTCCAGAAATCCCAGTTAAACTCCGCCCCCGTTCTCTCAGCTACCCTGTGCCAAGCATTTTGTATGTATACTCTCATTTCTTCGGGCATAGGATCGTCGGTATCTTTGGCAAGACCGCCCATGACATACCGGATGGGAATATCCGGCGGGAGCGCGCGAGAAACCGCATCGAGCACCGGGCGAAACCCCCAGCACCACGAACACATCGGGTCGGCCACATAGTACAGCAGAGAACGAGACATAGGAAGTAGGCAGTAGGAAGTGTAAGGTGTGAAGAAATTAAAAACATATATAGGGCGGGGCGGGGTCTTGTCAAGAAGGGTTCTTATGCCGACCGTCTTTCACGCTCCATGATCGACCTATCGTAACTCGTTTCAAAACAAGGTATTACACCCCATGATAAATTTGCCGTTTTCACCCTTCAAACTTCACCCTTCACCCTTCAAACTTCTCTCACAGGGGCACACATGATCACGTTTAACGGTCTGGGTATGCACATGGGCAATCTTGCCAGGTTGTCACATGCAAAAACTCGTTCCATTTCTCCTGAAAATTTTACCGGCGAAAAAGGAAAAGCCGGAATGGCAGTCGAAGGCACGGGCGCGCCGCATGCCCGATATTTGGGGCAGGGATGGAAAATCTCTCCGTCGATCGACGTGCATCCCGGTGAAGAAAGGGTGCTCGCAGACATTGACGGGGCCGGCGCTATCCAGCACATCTGGATGACACCGACGGGGCACTGGCGGTTCAGCATCCTGCGGATATACTGGGACGACCAGCCACACCCTTCGGTGGAATGCCCGGTGGGCGATTTTTTTGCCTGCGGATGGCAGGAGTACGCACAGCTGTCGTCGCTTGCCGTATGTGTAAACCCTGGAAGCGCGTTCAACTGCTACTGGGAAATGCCGTTTCGCAAACGCTGCCGTATCACCCTGCAAAATATCGCCGACGAAAAGATGCGGCTGTATTACCAAATCGACTATACATTGACCGACGTTCCCGACGACATAGCGTATTTTCACGCGCAATTTCGCCGCGTCAACCCGCTTCCCTACAAGGACGTTTACACGATCTTAGACGGTGTGCAAGGGCACGGACATTTTGTGGGGACGTACATGGCGTGGGGCGTCAACAACACGGGTTGGTGGGGCGAGGGCGAAATCAAATTTTTTATCGACGGTGACGGCGAGTTTCCGACGATCTGCGGAACTGGGACCGAAGACTATTTCTGCGGTTCGTACAACTTCGACGTAAAAGGTCGGTACACGGAATTTACCACCCCGTATGCCGGGCTTCCGCAGGTCATCCGTCCGGACGGACTGTACCGCTCGCAACAGCGCTTCGGGCTGTACCGCTGGCACATCGTCGATCCGGTGCGGTTCGAACACGATCTCAAAATCACGATTCAGGCGCTCGGATGGCGCGGACGCACCGGCTGGACCGACGGTACGCCCTATCTGCCGCTTCAGGACGATATCGCCTCGGTCGCTTTCTGGTATCAGACGTTGCCGACCGCGTCGTTTTCTGCCCTGCCCGCGCGCGAATATCTGGAAGTGATCTAGAATCGGTTTCAAAACTGTCTGAGCGTAATGATAAGGCAAGCGACATGGAAAAAAGCCTGATAGATCTCGACGTTATGATCCCATCGGACGACCAGTCGGCGGAAGTTACCCAACCAGGCAAACGTGCGTTCCACCTTCCATCGCCGTTTGTAGCGCCTGAGTTTTCGACCGTCCTGGGTCTTAGGTTTCTTTCGATTCTTCCGATGAGGGCAGATAAAATCAATGCCTCGTTTTTTCATACGCGTCCGCAGGGGGTCGGAGTCACACGCCCGGTCATAAATGATCCGACAAGGCTTCATACGGGGTCTTCCGGGGCTAGAATGGGGTACAGCGATACGCGCGAGGGTCGGTTCAACCAGCGTCACTTCGTGCGGGGACGCCGAGGCCATGAGGTTTCCCAGAGGAACACCCTGGCCGTCGACCACCACCATGAGCTTCGTACCCTTTCCGCGTTTGGTCTTGCCGACTTTTGGCCCCCTTTTTTCGCCGGGGCAAAACTACCGTTGGCTAAGGTTTCAGACCAGTCTAACTTTCCTTGTTCATCTAACATGCCAAGCAGCGTGTGCCAGGCTTTAAGCCAGATATCCTGTTCTTCCCAATCCCGTAAGCGACGCCAGCAGGTCGATGGCGATGGGTATCTATCCGGCAGGTCTTTCCAACGCGCTCCACTTCTCAATACCCACAGGATGCCCTCAAATACAGGGCGATTGGCAATCGCCGGACGACCTCCTCTGGAGGATACTTTCGGTTCCGGCAACAAAGGCGCGATAAGTACCCATTGCGCATCGGTCAATTCAGATTTGTTTCTGGCCATGGATATGGTCTCCTTTCCATGACCAATAATCATTGATGTATTGACCAGTTCAAGTCTTTTTAGGTTTTGAAACCAGTTCTAATCAACTACCCCGTAGCGAGCTACGCAGACCGGACAGAATCTGGCCGGGCTGATCCAAGATGCGCTTGCTCGGCCAGCCCAACTACTCGCCACACGCTAAACACCTACGTATTCGGCAATACAGCAGCCTCATCGGTAGAGCCATACTGAAAGAACATACAGAAGGTGCTATCTGTATAGGAAAACTGCAAGTTATCACTTGACTCTCGCATAGATTCCCGTCTTTATCTCAAGAAAACTTTCGTCGCCGAGTGGTTCGTGTTATCACGAAAAAGGCTGTCGCAAGTAAAAGTGACGAAATGCTTTGGTATCTCGCTCAGTTCGGTTTGCAACTGGCTGGCGAGCCGTAAGGATAAAGGTCTTTCCACTGTTCACATGTTTCTGGGGAATCGCCAGACTATGGTGTTCTCAGGCTGAATTATTTGTTTGCCCTATCAGGATTAGTGAATCATGCGCCCTACTTTTATCGACGAAAAAACAAGAGACTATAAAATAGATGATACTTACAGATTTATCGGAACTGACTCCAATCAGGGTTTTCGTTCGAAACTCCCACGAGCAATCATCAACAGGCTTTTGCTTGTAGAAAGCGAAGAAATAGAGTTTATTAAAATTGCATCCGACCTCATTCCATCTGGTTCTGTCGTGCTGGACGCAGGAGCAGGTCAAAGCAGATATAAAATGGCCTTTTCACATACTCGATACATAGCGTTAGATAAGGCTATTGGTGATCAAGCGTGGAATTACAAGGGAATAGATATTAATTCTGACTTATTAGCCTTGTCACTCAAGAGCGAATCTGTAGATGCTATCATTTGCATTCAGGTCTTGGAACATATCTCTGATCCGTTCCAGTTCGCCAACGAGTTACATCGTGTCCTGAAGCCCGGAGGAAAACTATTCCTGTCGGTGCCACAAGGATATGGTGAACATCAAATGCCCTATGATTATTTTCGATACAGCTACTATGGACTGGTGCATTTATTCTCTAAGAATTTTCAAGTTAATTTTATACGCCCGATGGGCGGTTATTTCTTTTTTATTGGTTCCTGGCTCAAATTAGCTCCCAATGTCATACTGAGCAATATCCATAATAGACTGGTAAAGCGTTTTTTAGGGATAATATTTAAAGCTGTTTTTGATTATATCATTCCACTGTCATGCTTTTATCTCGACCGTTTGGATCAAGGAAAGGGAATTACAATTTATTACGGATGTTATTTTCAAAAATCATCCTGATTGCAATAGATTACAGAGTGAGCAAGATTGACGAAGAAAGTTTCTCATCGGCCGCGTGCCTGATGGCGTTAAGGAGTGCCGTCTTGTTGGCGTCTGTGTCACGCCCGATGCGCCCTCTACGCACCCACGTTATGATTCGACCCACTGTTTTACCAATGTTACCGGTCCCCACGCGGCGGCGTGTCTGCGATGTTTCGAGATCACCGGGGAGGTCTTTTTTCGTGACGTGGCGCTTACCTATATCGGGGCATGGCTCAACTATGCGTGGGATGAGAACGCGGGGCTGTTTTTCGGAACGCTTACGCTCGACGGCGTCCCGATTCCGGATCACGGAAAAGGGGAAGGATATGATGTTTGGATGCCGAAAGGGTACGCGGACACATGGCCGTCGAATATGTACAGCTATGACCAACCGCTGGTAGCGGCGTTGGCCTGTATATATGCCTACGAATTGACCGGAGAGGCGGTATGGCTGGGTGGCGCACAGCGGTGGGCGCGGCATATTCGCGCCAACTTCCCGCCTGCGATAGGACGCCGATGGCGAAAGGAAATAGAGGCTGAGATGCCCGATGCCATCGACTCCGGCGGCGGGTATGCGGAAGGCTATGGCCGCGCCATTTCGTTTTTTGTCCGTCTCCACCGCGCGACGGGAGCGGCGGCGGATTTGGACACGGCGCGGTATCTGGCGGACGATGCGATTGAAAAGCTATACGAAAACGGGTGGTTCAAGGGGCATGCGGGGAAGCCTTAGTATGAGGCGACCGACGGCGTGGGGCTGTTGTTGTGCGCCCTGTTGGAATTGGCCGACACGCCGTCCGTGTAGGACATTCGCTATTTTGCCAGCACCTCCGGATTGACGATATGACCGGGCGTCCGGCCCTCAAGGACGGCGATGGCGTTTTCTATGGCCATTTCCCACATCCGTTTTCGGCTTGTTACTGTCACGCCGGCAATATGCGGGGTTGCCACCACGTTGTCGCGGTGAAGCAGAGGGTGATCCTGCGGAGGTGGCTCCGGATCGAAAACGTCCAACCCAGCACCTGCCAGTTTTCCAGCGTCGAGCGCGGCGACCAGCGCTGTTTCGTCCACCAAACCGCCCCGCGCGGCGTTGACAAAAATCGACCCCTGCTTCATCCGCGCAAACCGCTCGGCGTTCATCAGGTGACGGGTTTCGGACGTAAGCGGCAGGTGGATCGACACCACGTCTCCCGCAGCCAGCACGTCCTCGATGGAATCCGTTTTTTGCACTTCCATCTGCCCCATTTCCTCGACCGAAACATACGGGTCGTACGCCGTCACCTCCATACCGATCGCGCTTGCGATGCGCGCCACTCGCCGACCTATCCGGCCCAAACCGATCAATCCGAGTGTCTGACCTGCCAGTTCCATTCCCTGATAATGCGTAAAGAAGTCTTTAACGCTACGTTCCCGCAAGGCGCGTTCGATGGATTTGACCTGCTTGGCGACACAGAGCATCAGGGTGATGGTATGCTCGGCGGTCGAGATCGTAGGGCCGTCCGGCGTACTGCATACGGCGATGCCTCGGCGTGTAGCTTCGGACACATCGATGTTGTCGATGCCGACACCCGTACGCGAAACCACCCGGAGGTGGGGTGTCCGGTCAAAAAAGACACCATTGTACTGTACGCGCGCGCTGGCAATGACACCCTGCGCTTCGCCAGCCGTACGGGCCGGATCGTCCGGAAAATCGGCGCCCGTGCCGACGTGTTTGGCATATTGCTCCAGCAATTCGCGCATAGGCGCGGGTATGGCGCGTTCTGTCCATAAACGAAACATGATGACCTCCCCAAAATGACCTTTGGTTTTTTATCGCCCTCCGAATCCGGTCAATGTATACGCTTTGCGAATAAAAACCAGTTCGATATTGGACAGCCCCTCATCGCGCTTTCGCGGGGTCTCAATAATCCGGTTGCCGGAGTGCCGCAAGTTGGTTATGTTGCTTTGTATCCGTTCTGTGTATCCCGCTTGCTTTCTATCCGTTTTACCGTGTACGAACCGGAGGCTTTACATGCAAAACATTCTGCTCTGGGCAGCGTGTCTGTGCATTTTTTCGAGTACGACCGCCCATGCTGCGCTACCGGATTCCATGACGACCGTCTCGGCGGCCATCGACTCGGCGCTGTTGCCGGCAAACAGCAAAGGCGAGATCGACTTCGTGTTCGACATAGCCGGATTCAAAGGCGTAAACGGAGAAACCTACGGAGAATTGTATTGTCTGTTTCGTCCGAGTCAGTTTGTGCTGGAAGAGCGAAAGGACAAACTGTTTCAAGCCAATTTCGCCATCGACGTAACGGTCCGCGACGAAAAAGGGACGGTTGTCAGAACCGCCTCTCAGCAACGCACCTTTGAAACCGACCGGCCCATTGTGATCAATCGTCGGGGCGAGGAGCGCGTCAAGTTGGACCTGATCGGTGTTTCCGTCTCACCCGGCGTGTACCGCGTCGAGATGACCGTCAAAGACCTCAACGCCAAACGAGAAGGTGTGGCGGTCAAGACATTTATGGCGGACCCGTATTATGAGGGTGGGTTGATGATAAGCGACCTTCAGTTTTCTACCCAGATCAAACCGGAGGCAACCCCGGTGAGATTTGGCAAGAATGAACTGCTTGTCATTCCGAATCCGATGCGGATTTTTGAAAAATGGGTGGAGACCCCAGGCGACAGTACGTTCAAATCGAAAACCATGTATGTATATTTCGAGATGTACGGATTGAGTACCGGTACGTCGGAAATGCCCGCTACCTATAACGTTTCGTATCGACTGAAAAGCCACGCCTCCGGAAACCGCACGTCGCTTCCGGGGCAAAAAAATGTGCGCGCCCCGGGCAGCGAGGCGCTCAAGGTGTTTGCCGTGGATTTTATGACGTTTCCTCCGGACGTCTACACGCTCGAAACCACGGTGCGCGACAATCTCACCGGAGCCGAGGTGACACGCCAAGCCATATTCGAGGTGGTTCAGCCACCGCCACCACCACCGCCCGTCACCGTGCTTACCCAGAAACAGGCCGACCGAGGCTATCGTATGCTCAAATTCATGGCTACCCCGCGTGACCTCAGTCTGTACGAAAAACTCGATTTGGAAGGCAAAACAGAGTTTCTGGTCAACTTCTGGAAGGAAAGAGACCCGACCCCCGATACCCCGGAAAACGAACTCATGATCGTGTTTAACGAGCGGTTTTCTTTTGCCGAATATCAGTTGGGTGGGGCGGACAGCGACCGGGGCAAAATCTTTATGAAATACGGCGAACCAGAGGAAATAGAACGTTTTGATTCGGGCATGGGCACCAAACCCTATCAGATATGGTATTACGTGTCCGGGGTAGATGGCGATCCGACAAAACGAGAGGGTGGAAACCGGGACTTTTTCGTTTTTGGCGACCGGCTCAACGTGGGACGATACGAACTGTTGCATGGTACGGAAAAAAACGGCATCTACAACCCGGACTGGCGCAAACTGCTTGATCTGGCGACACCCCAGACACAGTTTCGCCCGACGACCGAACTCAAACCCGGTGAACAGTTGGAACCGTAGTTTTTGTCGGTTTGATTCGGAAATCGATCGCGCAGAAAAATCATACGTCCCCGTTGCCCGGGGGAGGGTGAAAATGACGATACACCGCGGCGGCTATCGTTTTTCCGAGACTGCCCCGTGTGGCAAGTTCCTCTTCCGTGGCTTTCAGTACCCCTTCGACTGAACCAAAGACGTTGAGCAGGGTCTGTCTGCGTTTGGGGCCGATGCCCTCGATGCCGTCGAGTTCCGATCCTACCATGCGTTGACCACGCCGTTTCCGGTGAAAAGCCAAGGCAAATCGATGGGCCTCGTCGCGGCTTTGCATAAGCAGTTTGAGCGCGGGAGAGGTTTTGGGCAACACCACCGGTTCGGGTTGTTCCGGCAGAAAAATCTCCTCCAGCCGTTTTGCCAGCCCTATTATCGGTAGATCGCCGAGACCCAACTCTTCCAGCACTTGGCGCGCGCTGGACAACTGTCCTTTTCCGCCATCTATGACCACCAGGTCGGGCAACGGCGTTTTCTCGTCCAGCGCGCGACGGTAACGGCGTCCGACCACTTCCTGCATCATCGCAAAGTCGTTTGGTCCTTCCACTTCCTTGATGGCAAACTTTCGGTACTCGGATTTGCGTGCTCTGCCGTCTATAAAACACACCATCGAGGCGACCGGTTCGGTTCCTTGAAGATTGGAGATGTCGAACGTTTCGATACGCCGCGGGGGGTGTTCCATGCGGAGCGCGTCGCCCAGCGCGGCGACGGCGGCAGGGACAGCCATCCGTTCGCGCAACTCGGCCCGGCTCAACAGATGGGTGTTGAGATGCAGGGATGCATTTTGTGCCGCTATGTTGAGAAGTCCCGCTTTTTCACCCCGCTGGGGGATCTGTATCGACGTTTTAACGCCGCTTCTTTCGCGTAACCACCCCAACAGGACGTCAACCTCCACCGGGGCGAAGGGGAGCAGTATTTCTTTTGGAAGCAACTGAGCGGCGACATAATACTGATGGAGAAACGCGGACAGAATTTCGGCATTGGCAGCTCCGTCGGGCGCATGAAGCAAAAAGTTTTCTTTGCCGAGTAGTTTGCCTTCCCGTACTTGCAGCACGGCGACCGCAACGTCCGTATCCTGACGCGCCAACGCCACGACGTCACGGTCTACTTCCTCGTAGGTTGCCACATTTTTCCGTACCACCGTGCCATCGATCGCCGCGATCTGATCGCGCAGACGCGCCGCCAGTTCAAACTGGAGATGGGCAGATGCCTGCGTCATTTTTTCACGCAGGTTGCCAAGCAGATCGCGTGTTTTGCCCGAAAGAAATCCCGCCACCTGCTGGACGATTTTTTCGTAGTCCGCCTCTTCGATATGGCCTTTACAGGGACCGGGACAACGATGGATATAGAAATCCAGACACGGACGGTCCAGCGCGGGCCACAGCCGGGGGTTGGGACAGGTACGGAGCGGAAACACCTTGCGGATCAAGTCGAGCGTTCGCCGCATCGCCTTCGTGTTGGTATACGGTCCGAAATATCTGGCTCCGTCCCGCACGATCTTTCGGGTGACCACTACCTGCGGAAAAGATTCGTTGGTAATCTTGATATACGGAAACGCCTTGTCGTCCTTGAGCAATACGTTGTAGCGGGGGCGGTGTGCCTTGATCAGATTGCCTTCCAGAATCAACGCTTCCGTTTCGGAGGCTGTTGCCACATAATCGAGATCGGCGATTCTCCGGACCATGGCGGCGACTTTGGGAGCGGTCTGCCAGTCGATTTTCTGAAAATAGGAACGTACCCGATTGCGGAGTACTTTTGCCTTCCCTACGTAGATGATCGTGTCTCTGGCGTCTTTCATGAGATACACGCCCGGCCCGTTGGGCAGGGTGC
>Ga0194131_10002878_pt1 | contig 27912 bp, 29 predicted proteins | sample TA2KigO120mmetaG_FD_148631 | JGI IMG/M metagenome (GOLD analysis project Ga0194131, IMG submission 148631) | Freshwater microbial communities from Lake Tanganyika, Tanzania - TA2015053 Kigoma Offshore 120m | ecosystem: Environmental > Aquatic > Freshwater > Lake | place: Tanzania: Lake... | reverse complement strand
CCTGGCACGACGATGCGGCCATGCGGCAGGTCGGCAATGACGGCAAGCAGCTCACGCGTTGCAGGTTGCGACCCGGTCGAGCCCGCGGCGATCACCGGCGTGGCGGGCGGCCGGCCGCGCCAGCGCGCCGCCCGGGCGCGGATGGCCCGAGTGCGCCGGTCGATGGCGTCGATCTGGCCGCGCTCGGTCAGAATCTTGGGCCAGGCTTCGCCGACGATGGCGAGAAACCGCACGGTCCTCTGCCAATGACTGGCGAAGTTGCCTTCGACCAGACTCTCGAGGCGGTCGAAGGCGACGTTCTCGATCGCAAGCTCGTCGAGCAGCCCGCCGAGCTCGCGCGCAAGCCGCAGCGCCTGTGCCGGGGATTGGGCGATCGGCTGGCCGCGATCGTCGGCGAAGGCGCCGACCAGCTGCGCCAGCAACGCCTCGCGTTCGGCCGGCGCGACGGCGGGAGGCAAGCCGAGTGCGTCCTCCTCGCCAACCACCGCATCCCATTCGCCGTCGTCGACATCGCCCAGTGGCGCCAGCCGAGGCAGGATGGTGGGCTTGCCGCCGCAAGCGCGCAGGAAGGCGTCACGCAACGCCCGCACCGAGCGCCGGGTCGGCACCAGGATCAGGAGGTCGGCGAGGGCCAGCGGATCGCGGCGATGCTCGGCCAGCACACCGATCGCCAGCGCATCGGCAAAGCGACGATCGGCGGCGATGGTGAAGACGGCCGTCATGCCGGTTCGCTCATTCCCGGAAACGGCGTTCGGCGGCGGCGAGCTGCTGCGGTGTTCCGACATGGAACCAGTCACCGTCATGGATCACGCCGAACAGGCGACCCTCGGCCTCGGCGCGATGCCACAGACGCAGCAGGGAGAAAGGACTGTCGGGCGAATCGCGGAACAGGTGGGGGCTGCAGATCGAGATGCTGGCAAAGACATAGGGCGACAAAGGCGCCGGCCCGCGATGACGGAGCTGCCCGCGCGGCTCGAAAAAGTAGTCGCCGCGATCCGTCGACTCGCGGCCGATCACCTTGTGAAGGGGCAGCAGCAGCAGCAATGCGTCCATGCGCTCGGTGTCCCAGCGCACGTCCATGCGCTGCAGGATCGTCGCCACCGGACCGTCGCGCCACAGCCCGTCGCCGTTCAGCACGTAGAAGGGCCGGGTACCGAGCAGCGGCAGGGCGTTCTTGACGCTGCCGCCGGTGTCCAGCAGCCGATCCTCGACGACGATGCGCGCTCGACCGCTCACTCGGTCGACGATCTGCTCGCCGAGATGATGGACATTGATCACAATGTTGCTGACGCCGTGAGCGATCAGCCGATCGATGCTGCGCTCCAGCATCGATCGGCCGGCCACGGGGATCAGCGGCTTGGGTGTCGTGTCGGTCAGCGGTCGCATGCGCTCGCCGCGGCCGGCCGCCAGGATCATTGCCGAGTCGATCATGAGGCTCCGATTTGCCGCAGCTCCGGCGGCAGCAGACGGTCGATCCAGAGACGCAACGGCTGAAGCGCCTCGTGGCCCAGCGCCTGCTCGAACATGCGCCAGACCCGCGGCAAATGCGCCAGATAGGCGCGCTTGCCGTCGCGGTTCGCAAGCCGGACGAACAGGCCGATGATGCGGGCGTGACGTTGCGCCGCCGTCAACGCGAAGGCCAAGCCGAAATCCCTGGCGTCGAGGGCGGTCTCGCCGAGGTAGCGGTCAAGGCAGGCCGCACGCACGGCCGGCGGCACGTCGCGTCGCGCATCCTCGATCAGGGACGCGAGGTCGTAGGCGGGATGGCCGCGGAGAGCATCCTGGAAATCGAGCAGGCCGCAGGCTTTCACGCCGGCGCGCGCCGGCAGCCACATCAGATTGTCCTGGTGGTAGTCGCGCAGCAGCAGCGTGTCGGGTGTCGCCGGCAGGTTCGCGAGGCAGGTCCGCCAGGCGTGGCGGTAGGTGGCGGTCTCCTCCTGGGTTGTCGGCCGGCGGCGCGCCGCCGGCAGGTACCATTCCGGCAGCAACATCGCGGCATCGATCAGCGCTTCGCCGGTATAGGGGGCTAGCTCTGCCTGCAGCGCCCGCGGGCCGGCCCGGTGCAGAGCAACCAGCACGTCGGTGGCGCGCAGATAGAGCTCGGTCGCGTCCCCGCCTGCTGCAAGCACGCGAGCGAAGGTATCATCGCCGAGATCCTCGAGCAGCAGGAAGCCGTTGCTCTCGTCGACCGCGTGGATCAGGGGGGCACTCAGGCCGAGATCGATCAGATGTCGGCCGATGCGCACGAACGGGCGCACGTCCTCGCGCGGCGGCGGCGCGTCCATGACGACGGCGGAAGCGCGCGGCCGGCTGAGCCGGAAGTACCGGCGAAACGACGCGTCGCCCGCCAGCAGGCGTTCGCCGGCGTCGCCCCAACCGGCACGGCGGATGAAGTCGGTGCGCAACCGGTCGCGATCAGAGGTCGGCAAAGCGCGCACCTCCTGCGACATCGGCGCGTCGGCCGTTGCCCGCAACGGCAAGCGTCACCGCGACGCTGTCGACGGGCAGCCAGGTGCCCAGCCGGTCGGGCCATTCGACGAGCGCGATGCCGTCGGCGCGCGCTTCCTCCCAGCCGAGCTCGAGGACCTGCTCGGGCGTCTCCAGGCGATAGAGGTCGAAATGCCAAAACACGCCGCGCCGTGTGTCATAGACCTCGACCAGAGTGAAGGTCGGACTGGGCACGACTAGGGCGGGGTCGCCCGACGCGGCGCGCAGGATGGCGCGGGCCAAGGTCGTCTTGCCGGCGCCCAGCCCGCCGTGCAGGGCCACGACATCGCGCGGTCGCAGGCGCGCCGCCAGTGCGCCGCCCAAACGTTCGGTCGCGGCCTCGTCAGGCAGGGAAACGGAAAAAGTCGGCACCGGACCTCCCGATGCCGACTTCTAACATGCCGTCGCCGGCCGTGGTCTGTGGGTCGATCAGTAGCGGTAGAGATCGCCCTTGAAGGGACCGGCCTCCGGAACGCCGATGTACCTCGCCTGGTCGGGCCGGAGCTTGGTGAGCTTGGCGCCGACTTTCTCCAGGTGCAGGGACGCGACTTTCTCGTCGAGAGTCTTGGGCAGCGTGTAGACCTTCTTCTGGTACTTGCCCGGGTTGGTGAAGATCTCGATCTGCGCCAGGGTCTGGTTGGCGAACGACGCCGACATCACGAAGCTCGGATGGCCGGTGGCGTTGCCGAGATTCACCAGGCGGCCCTCCGACAGCACGATGATGCGCTTGCCGTCGGGAAACTCGACCTCGTCGACCTGCGGCTTGACGTTGTGCCACTTGAAGTTCTTCAGGTTCGCGATCTGGATCTCGCTGTCGAAGTGGCCGATGTTGCACACCACCGCGCGATGCTTCATCGCCTTCATGTGGTCGAGGGTGATCACGTCGACATTGCCGGTGGCGGTGACGAAGATGTCGGCCTTGGGCGCCGCCTCCTCCATGGTGACGACTTCGTAGCCTTCCATCGCCGCCTGGAGCGCACAGATCGGATCGACCTCGGAGACCATGACGCGGCAGCCGGCCTGGCGCAGCGACGCCGCCGAACCCTTGCCGACGTCGCCGAAGCCCGCGACCATGGCGACCTTGCCCGCCATCATGACGTCGGTGCCGCGGCGGATGCCGTCGACCAGCGATTCGCGGCAGCCGTAGAGATTGTCGAACTTCGACTTGGTGACCGAGTCGTTGACGTTGATGGCCGGCCACAGCAAACGGCCTTCCTTCTCCATCTGATAGAGGCGGTGCACGCCGGTCGTCGTCTCTTCGGTGACACCACGGATGGCTGCACCGAGCTTGGCATACCAGCCGGGCTTTTCCTTGTTGGTCTTGGCGATCGCCTTGTAGAGGACTTCCTCCTCTTCGTTGGTCGGCTTGGCGATCACCGACGGATCCTTCTCGGCCTTGATGCCGAGATGGACGAGCAGCGTGGCGTCGCCGCCGTCGTCGAGGATCATATTGGGCGTGCCGCCGTCGCCCCATTCGAAGATCCTGTGGGTGTAGTCCCAGTACTCTTCCAGGCTCTCGCCTTTGACGGCGAACACCGGCGTGCCCGATTTGGCGATGGCGGCAGCGGCGTGATCCTGCGTCGAGTAGATGTTGCACGACGCCCAGCGCACATCGGCGCCCAGCGCCTTCAGCGTCTCGATCAGCACTGCGGTCTGGATGGTCATGTGCAGCGAGCCCGCCACGCGCGCGCCTTTCAGCGGCTTCTTGGGGCCGAACTCCCTGCGGATCGCCATCAGGCCCGGCATCTCGGTCTCGGCCATGTCGATCTCTTTGCGGCCCCAGTCGGCGAGACCGATATCCTTGACGACGTAATCCTGGGCCATCTGACGCTCCTGCCTCTGAAAAGTGGCGGTGTCTTATCAGCGGCCCGGTGCCGCCTCAACGCGCCTCATGCGCATATAAGCAAGAATTTATGGCGATATGTCAGGGACTTTATGCTGAACTGTCGTGACCAGCATCGATTGTCCGGCGGCGCGGCGGCCTGAATGGCGACATCGCTGCCGCGGTGGCTGAAGCGGGTGGAGGACGCATGCGCTTGATCGGGATGTCGGCGGTTGTTCTGTCGATCGTGGCCTTGCTTGCGGGGGCCGAGGCCGGCGCGCAGCCCGCGTCGAAAGGCACCGTCACGTTCGTCGTGCCATTTGCGCCCGGCGGCGGCCACGACAGCGTGGCTCGCATCCTGGCGCCGCGCTTGGCCGAACGTCTCGGCCAGTCGGTCGTGGTGGAGAACCGTCCCGGTGCCAACGGCATGGTCGGTGCGGACTACGTCGTGCAGGCCAAGCCCGACGGCACGACCATCCTGTTAGCGTCGCCGGCCGAAACGGTCATCGCGCCGAGCCTCTACAAGGCGATGAAGTACAAGCCGGACACCGACCTTGCGCCGGTCGCGCTGGTCCACACCACGCCGGTCGTCATCGTCGCCAACCCCGCCACCGGCATTCGAACCCTGGCCGACATGATCGCCCGGGCCAAAAGCGGCTCCGACGGCCTGGCCTATGGCACGCCGGGCGAGGGCAGCTCGCAGCATCTCGGCGGCGCCTGGTTGACGCACCTGGCGGGGATCAAGCTCGTCCACGTTCCTTACAAGGGGGCCGGCCCCGCGACCAACGACGTGGTGGCGGGCCACATCCCGCTCGCCATCGTCGGCATGGCGCCGGTCCTGCCGTTCATTCGCTCCGGCAAGCTCAACGCGATCGCCGTGACGTCGCCCCAGCGGGTGGCTTGGGCAAGCGACGTTCCGGCGGTCGCCGAGCTGCCCGGAATGTCGCAGTTCTCGGTCTCGCACTGGGCCGGTGTGATGGTGCCCGGCCGCACGCCGCCGGACGTCGTTCAGCGCCTGCAGGCCGACTTCGCCGCCGTCCTGCAACAGCCGGAGGTGCGGGCCCGCATGACCGAAATCGGCGTCGATCCGATGGGCGGCTCGACGGCGGCGTTCCGTGATTTCCTGACCGCCGAGCGCCGCCGCTTCGTGGAGATGTACAAATTCTCGGGCCTGACGCCGGAATGAGCAGCCGATCCGTGGGCGCCGACGCTCCTTTCGCCTTCGTGCCGATCGACCGGCGCCGCAGCGCCACCAAGCCGCGTCGCACCGGTCTTTCGATGGTGATCGATGACGGCCTGCCGCTCCCCTATGCCCGCGGCGTGCTCGAACTTGCCGCGCCCTACATCGACCTGATCAAGATCAAGACCGGCACCGCGCGGCTCTATCCGCGCGATCAGCTCGTGCGCAAGCTCGCATTGTACGAGGAGTTCGGCGTGCAGCCGTTCCTTGGCGGCCAGTTCCACGAGTACGTCTTCGCCACGCTCGGCGAGCCGGCGCTCGCCGCGTTCTACGCCGAGGCGCTGGCCCTCGGCTTCCGGACCATCGAGATTTCCGACAATACGGTACCGCTCACCCCAGAGCAGCGCCGCGGCCAGATCATGGCCGCCGTGGCGAGTGGCCTCGCGGTGTTCGGCGAAGTCGGCTCGAAGGACACGCTGAGCAACCCGTCGCTGCTGGTCGAGCAGGCGCACCTCTGTCTCGAAGCGGGCGCCCGCCTGGTGCTGGTCGAGGCGGCCGAACTGGTCGAGGCGGGCCGGGTGCGCCGTGACAGCCTCGACGTGATCAAGCGCGAGCTGCCCGCCGACCGGGTCATGATCGAGCTGCCGGGACCCTGGATCGCCGGTGTCCGAAGCTGCGACATCGAAGAGATGAAGAAGATCCTGTTCGCCGAGTTCGGGCCGGACGTCAATCTCGCGAACATCGCGGTGACGACGATCTACGACACCGAAGCCCAGCGCGTCGGCTTGGGGACCGGCGGACCGCTGCACGATTGATCGTCTTCCGCTACGGCGGGCCGCGCCTCATTCCTCGCCGAACTTGCTTTCGACCAGCGCCGACAGCGCCGTCATCGCCTCGACGGCCTGGCGGCCCGAGCAGGACAGCTCGATCTCGCTGCCGATGCCTGCGGCCAACATCATCAGCCCCATGATCGACAGACCCGAGACTTCCTGGCCCTTGAAACTCACACGCACCAAGGCGTCGAACTGACCGGCCGTGCGCACGAACTTGGCGGCCGCCCGCGCATGCAGGCCGCGCTTGTTGCCGATGGCGAGGGATCGTCGGAGTGCGCTGATGCCGGCTTCGGCGCCGAACGACGCGGCGTCCGTCACGAAGCTTCCTTGGCCAGGATGCGAGAGGCGACGGTGATGTACTTGCGGCCGGCCTCCTGGGCCATGCGGACCGCTTCGGCGATCGGCCGACTGCGCACCGACGCGAGCTTCACCAGCATCGGCAGATTGACGCCGGCCAATACTTCTATGCGCGCCTGTTCCATGGTCGAGATCGCGAGATTGGAGGGCGTGCCGCCGAACATGTCGGTGAGCACGATCACGCCGTCGCCGGTATCGCAGGCTCGGGCGCTCTCCAAGATCTCGGCGCGGCGCTTCTCCATGTCGTCGTCGGCGCCGATACAGACCGCGGCGACTTGCTGCTGCGGCCCCACCACGTGCTCCAGCGCCGCCAGGAACTCGCGCGCCAGATTGCCGTGGGTCACCAATACGATGCCAATCATTCGTTCGCTCTACCCTGCGCCAGAAGCCTCTCCGGCTGCCTCGGCGTCCCGGTGCGAGAGAGTGACCGAGCGGCCGGTATCGCGCAACCACCTCGCCAGCTCTTCGGCCACCGCCACCGATCGATGACGGCCGCCGGTACAGCCCACGGCAATGGTCAAATAGCTCTTGCCCTCGGCGTCGAAACGGGGCAGCAGCGGCCCGATCAGGCCTTTCAGCGCATCGAAGAACGGCCGGTAGTCGGGATCCTCGGACACGAAGGCGGCGACCGCCGGGTTGCGGCCGGTGAGCGGTTTCAGCGTCGGCTCGTAGTGCGGATTCTTGAGGAAACGCACGTCGAAGACCAGATCGGCCTCGCGCGGCAGGCCGCGGCGGTACGAGAACGACATGACCGAAAGTCGCGTGCCCGGGCGGCCGTCCAAGGCGAAATGGCCGGCCAGCAGCTGCTTGAACTGATGCGGTGAAAGCGCCGAGGTATCGATCGTCACGTCGGCCGAATCGCGCATCCAGCCGATCTGCTCGCGTTCCTCGCGGATGCCGTCGCGGATCGGCCGGTCGGGTGCCAGGGGATGCGGGCGCCGCGATTCGGTGTAGCGACGCTGCAGGGTCTCGTCGTCGCAGTCGAGGAACAGCAGGCGGGCGGCGATGCCGGGGCGCTGCCGCAAGTCATGGATGCGGCGCACCAGGTCGCGTGCGTCGAAGCCGTAGGTGCGGGTATCGACGCCGAATGCCAGCGGTGCGGCCATTTCGCCGGGGTTGCCCGCCGTCGAGCGCATCAAGTCGCCCAGCAACGGCAGCGGCACGTTGTCGACGGCGACGTAGCCCATGTCTTCCAATGCGTTCAGCGCCGTCACGCGACCGGCGCCCGAAAGACCTGTCACCAGGACGAAGGGGCGCCGGTCATGGCGTTCGCCGGCTTGGGCAGGTTGGTCTGACATTGCTCGGCCGGCGGCGATCATGCGTCGGCGGCTCGCGTCAGGGCAATGCGCAACTTGGCCACGGCCGAGGCTTCGAATGGCGTCAGCATCAGCACCGGCAGGTTGACGCCGAGCAGGCCCTCCGTGGCGGGGTCGGGCAGCCGCTCGATGTGCTCGGGAGGGACGAGGTCGACCAGCAAGGCGACCGGCGCGCGCCCGATCAGCCGCCCGCGACCCAGCCGCACGATGCCGACGCCGCGCACCTCGATCAGGCCGGCCAGCCGTGCCGGTGCGGTCGCGATCACTGCCGACCCGCGGCGGGCAAGCTCGGTTTGATCGTCGGCCACCAGGCGCGCGCCGGCCTCGATCAGGCGCAGCGCCAGGTCGGACTTGCCTGCACCCGATGGGCCGCGCAGCAGCGCGGCCCGCCACGACCGGCCGCAGCGAATGGCCACGCAAGTGGCGTGCCGGCGGGTTCTGGCCAGGGGGGCCGCCGAGCGGATCGTCACTTGGGCGAATCGGCGGCCGGCAGGCGGACGGTGAAGCGCGCGCCGAGCACACGGCCGTCCGGCGCGCGGCGATTGGACGCCGAGATCGATCCGCCGTAGGTCTCCATGATCTGTCGGCAGATCGACAGGCCAAGCCCCGAATGCTGCCCGAAATGCTCGGTCGGGCGCTCCGAATAGAAGCGCTGGAAGATCGATTCGAGATTGTCCTCGGGGATGCCGGGGCCCTCGTCGTCCACCGTCACGACGAAGGGTCCGTTGCGTGGCGCACGGCTGAGTTCGACCACGATGCGCGATCCCGAGGGGCTGAAGGACAGCGCATTGTCGATGACATTGCGGAACACCTGACCGTAGCGGCCGTCGTGACCGTGCGCCACGAAGGGCGGATTGGCGGCCACGCGGAACTCGAGGGTGACGCCTGCTTTCGCCGCAGCCGTGACGCCATAGTGGGCGGCCATGTCGCTCAGCAGCGTGTCGAGCGCCACGCGCTTGACCTCGCCGCGCATCAATTCGGCGTCGAGGCGCGAGGCATCGGAAATGTCGGTGATCAGCCGGTTCAGTCGATTGATGTCGTCGAGCACGATCGTCATCAGCTTGGCGCGGCGTTCGGGCTCGAGATTGGGCAACGCCGCCGTCTCGATCGCCGAGCGCAGCGAGGTCAACGGGTTCTTGAGCTCGTGCGCCACGTCGGCGGCGAAGCTTTCGATGGTGTTGATACGCTGCCACAGCGCATCGGTCATCGAACGCAAGGCATCGTTGAGATCGCCGATCTCGTCGCCGCGCTTGCCGAGGTCGGGGATTTCCGGGCGGCTCTCGCGCGCCAGCCGCACGTCGTCGGCGGCGCGCGCCAACCGCACGATCGGCTGGGTGATGGTGCCGGCAAGATAGAGCGACAGCAGGACGGTGATGGCCAGCGCCGACGCGGCGATCACCATCATGTCGTAGCGCACCTCGCGCAACGAAGCGACGATGGCGCGGTTGTCGCGCGTCAACAACAACGCGCCGAGCACCTGCTTGTAGCGCTGCACCGGCACGGCAGCGCTCAGGATCAGCACGCCGTCGGGACCGGTGCGCACCGCCGAGGCGTTGAAGCCGCGCAACGCGCTGGCCGTCTCCGGAAAGTCACGCACGGTCGGCGAGAGTCGGTCGACATACTCGGGAAAACGGTCGACGCGGGAGAGCTGGCGGGCGATCCAGTCGCCGATGCGATGGCCCAGGCTGGGCTCGACCGCCGGCTGGGTATGAGGCGGTGGCGGCAGCGGCACGACGTGGATGCGGCCGGCCTCGTTCAGCACGATGGAATCGCCCAGCAGCTCGCCGGTCTCGCTGAACAGGCGGGCGCGCACGCCGGTCGGGCTGACCAGCCGGGTCAGGAGCTGGCGCGCGGCATCGGCGTCGAGACGATTGACCGTGGTCTCGCCACCGACCACGGCGACCTCGCCGATGCCGGCGGCCACCATCTCACCCTGCACGGCGAGCGAGGCGAGCTCGGCGTCGATCAGTTCCTCTTCGTAGTCGCTGAGATAGACCGCGCCCATGGCGAGCAGAGCCACGGGAATGATGTTGAGCAGAAGAATGCGCAGTGTGAGCGGCGAGTAACGCCGCGCGGCGCTGCGGCGGCGGCGCAGCAGCGACGGCGTCTCGACGGTGCGCTTCGCCGCCTCGCCCGGTCGGCGAGCCGTCGGCCAGACCCGTGACGCCAGTTCGCGCAAGCCGAACCGGCGCCGGCCGGGCTCAGGAGTCGCGGTATCGATATCCGATGCCATAAAGCGTTTCGATCTGCTCGAACTCGGTGTCGACCTCGCGGAACTTGCGGCGCACCCGCTTGATGTGGCTGTCGATCGTGCGATCGTCGACGTAGATCGTCTCGCCGTAGGCCGCGTCCATCAGCTGGTCGCGATTCTTGACGTGGCCCGGCCGCTCGGCGAGCGATTTCAGCAGCAGGAACTCGGTGACGGTGAGGTGCACCTCCTTGCCTCTCCAGGTGCACTGATGGCGGCTCGGGTCGAGGATCAGGTCGCCGCGCACGATGCGCTCGGCGGCGGCCTCGCCCTTGCCGCCGCCGCTGTCGGCGCGGCGCAGCACGGCGCGGATGCGCTCGAGCAGCAGGCGCTGGGAGAACGGCTTGCGGATGAAGTCGTCGGCGCCCATGCGCAGCCCCAGCACCTCGTCGATCTCCTCGTCCTTCGAGGTGAGGAAGATCACCGGGAATTGCTGGGTCTTGCGGATCCGATTGAGCAGCTCCATGCCGTCCATGCGCGGCATCTTGATGTCGAAGATGCCGAGGTCGGGCAGCGTCTGGTTCAGCCCCTCCAGCGCCGAGGCACCGTCGGTATAGGTCTTGATTTGGAAGCCCTCGGCTTCAAGCAACATCGACACCGAGGTCAGGATGTTGCGGTCGTCGTCGACGAGGGCGATGGTCTTGCGCACGGCGTTTCTTCTCCTAGAGCGGTTCCGGATGGTAACACAGACCGGGCCGTTGCCGCCGCCGCCCCTATCTGCCATCGATGTGAGTGAATTAAGGCACTTTCGGCTCAGCGCGATGACCCATGACGACCTGTCCCGGGCGGTGAGAGATCTGGTTCGCGGGCTGGACCGCGCGACCCTGGCGACCGCCCTGCCGCCGCCCGCCGGCCCGTGGCCCTATGCCTCCCTGGTGTTGGTGGCGGCCGACCATGATTTGTCGCCGATCCTGTTGTTGAGCGAGCTTGCCGAGCATACGCGGGCCATCGCGGGCGAGTCGCGCGTGTCATTGCTGTTCGACGGCACTGCGGGCCTCGATCAGCCGCTGACAGGGGCGCGGGCGACCCTGGTCGGCCGTGCTGCCCGCACCGCCGATCCACGGCTGGCCCGGCGCTTCCTTGCCCGGCATCCCGACGCCGAGATCTATGCCGGCTTCAAGGATTTCAGCTTTTATCGCGTTGCCGTCGAGCGCGCCCATTTGGTGGCGGGCTTCGGCAAGATCCGCTGGTTGGCGGCCGCGGAGCTGGGCGTCCCGGCGGCCGAGGGGCTGGCCGACGCCGAAGCCGAGATCGTCGACCATATGAACCACGACCACGCCGACGTCCTGCAGCTCTATGCCGGCAAGATGTTGGGATTGGCCGATGAAGGGTGGCGGATGACCGGCATCGATGCCGAAGGCCTCGACCTGCGCCGCCGCGGCCAGGTGGCGCGGCTTTTGTTCGAGACGCCGCTTCGGGCGGCGGCCGAGGCGCGCAAGACGCTGGTTGCGTTGGCAGTGAAAGCCCGGGCTGCCGCCGCCGCGGCGTGATTCCGCGGCGCGGCATACTCTTCGCGGGTGCGAAATCTGATCCACATGATCCTCGCCACAAAACTGTCGCAGGCTTACACCCCCCTCTTGCCACCACATGATCGGGCCAGTAGCGCATTGCCCTGAACAAGGACCGACCCCACGGTCCGTATGATCGAGCGATTGAACAGGAGAAACGCCGTGCAGCAGGCGGGCTTCGTCGTACCGAAATTCGGCTTGGAAGGGCTGGGGTTGAAGAACCTCCGTCACGTCTACTGGAACCTGCCGGTTCCCGCGCTCTACGAGGAAGCGATCCGCCGCGGCGAGGGCCGAGTGGCCGACGGCGGCGCGTTGGCCGTGCTCACCGGCGTTCATACCGGCCGCTCGCCGAACGACAAGTTCTTCGTCGAGGATTCTGAAACCAAGGGCCGCATCGACTGGGGCAAGACCAACAAGCCGATCTCGCCCGAGCGCTATCGCGCGCTGTACAGCCGCATGCTGTCCTACGCCCAGCGGCGAGAGCTGTTCGTGCGCGACTGCTGGGCCGGCGCCGATCCTGCTCATCGCATCGGCGTGCGTGTCGTCACCGAGACGGCCTGGCACAACCTCTTTGCCCGCAACATGTTCCTGCGGCCACGACGCGAGGAGCTCGAGGGCTTTCGTCCGGAATTCACCATCCTGAATCTGCCGGGCTTCGAGGCCGATCCCAAGCTCGACGGCACGGCGTCCGACTGCGCGATCCTGGTCAACTTCACCGATCGCGTCGTGGCGATCTGCGGCACCTGGTATGCCGGCGAGATCAAGAAATCGGTGTTCACCATCCTGAACTACCTTTTGCCCGACAAGAACGTACTGCCGATGCACGCCTCGGCCAATGTCGGACCGAAAGGCGACGTCGCGATCTTCTTCGGGCTGAGCGGCACGGGAAAGACCACGCTGTCGGCCGATCCGTCGCGCACGCTGCTGGGCGACGACGAACATGGCTGGGGCGAGAGCAGCCTGTTCAACTTCGAAGGCGGCTGTTACGCCAAGGTGATCAAGCTCAGCCGCGAAGCCGAGCCCGAGATCTACGCCACCACCGAACGGTTCGGCACGGTGCTGGAGAACGTCGTGGTCGACTCCCACAGCGGACGCCTCGACCTCGATGACGGGCGCCACACGGAGAATACGCGCGCCTGCTATCCGCTGGAGTTCATTCCCAACGCATCGGAGACCGGCCTGGCGGCGACGCCGGAGAACATCGTCATGCTGACCGCCGACGCCTTCGGCGTGCTGCCGCCGATCTCGCGGCTGAGCCCCGAGCAGGCGATGTATCATTTCCTTTCGGGCTACACCGCCCGGGTCGCCGGCACCGAAAAAGGCGTGACCGAGCCGCAGGCCACCTTCTCGACCTGCTTCGGCGCGCCCTTCATGCCGCGCCATCCCACCGTCTATGCCAAGATGTTGGGCGAGAAGATGGCGCGCCAGCACGTCAAATGCTGGCTGGTCAATACCGGCTGGTCGGGCGGCGGTTTCGGCGTCGGCCATCGCATGTCGATCCGCCACACGCGCGCCATGGTGCGCGCGGCACTCGACGGCACCCTGGCTTCGGTGGCGAGTTCGACCGACCCGCACTTCGGCATGCAGGTGCCGAACGCCTGCCCCGACGTGCCGGGCGAGGTGCTGAACCCCAAGAACACCTGGAAGGACAAGAAGGCCTACGACAGTGCCGCCCGCGACGTCGCCAAGCGCTTCGAGCAGAACTTCCAGCAGTTCGAAGGCCACGTCGACGGCAAGGTCAAGCAGGCGGCGATCCGCACCGCCGCGTAGATTGCCGACCGCCCTGTGCAGCATCGCCCAGGGCACGACACAGCACGGCCGGAACGGCCTATGATGGTCCGGCCGTGACCGATTCGCCCGCCAACGCAGAGACTGCGAGACCACGCCTGCGGTTGCCGCTGATCGCCGCCCTGGCGCTTGCCTTCGTCTCGCTGTCGCTGATCTCGGGTGTCGCCTACATCGTGGTGCTGGCCGGCGCCACCAACACCGCCGAGCGGCTGTTGGTCGACCGCGCCGCGCGCCTGGTCGAGGCCGAGCTCGGCGCCATCCGCAGCCGGCTCGATCCGGTCACCGAGCATCTCGAGATGATCGCGGCCCTGGCCGCGCACGGCCGGCTGAACGTCGAGTCTGCGGTCGATATGCGTGAGGCGCTGGCGGTGATGATGGGGCAGGTGCCGGCGATTTCCAGCGCAGGCTTTGCCACCCTCGATCTCCGGCTCGACCGCGTCATTCGGACGCCCGACGGCGACTTGGTCCGCGACACGGTGTCGTTGCTCGATACGCCGCGTGGTCTCGACCGCTTTCGCGAATTGCAAACGACGTATCGCACGTTCTGGGGGGCCTTGTTCTGGAACGACCTCCTGCGCCAGCCGGTTCTCAACGTGCGGACGCCCGTCCGGCGCATTGACGATGCCTTCATCGGTGGCCTGATCGCCACCGTGGCGGTCGGCGACCTGTCCTACCTGATCGGCGAAGCCACGCCGGCCAGCGGCGGCCGCTACTTCGTGCTGGTCGGGCGCGACAAGGTGCTGGCGCATCGCCGGCTGATCGATCCGCGCGGGCTCGACCTATCGGAGGACCGGCCGCTGCCGACGATCAGGCAAGTCGACGATCCGGTGTTGGCGCGAATCTGGGACCCGCCGGTCGGCTCGGCCCGCATCGATCGCGCGCTGGGCGATCTCGGCCATGTCGTCGAGGCCGAAGGGCGGCGCTGGGTCGTCGTCTATCGCGAGCTACACCGCTACGGCCCCGAGCCCTGGCTGGTCGGCCAGTACTCGCCGATCGAGGACGCCGCCAGCGACCTCGACCGTCTGATCGACGGCGCCATGGTCGGTGCGGCGACGCTCGTCGTGGCGGCTCTGCTGGCGCTGGTGATGGGCTTCAGCATGGCGCGCTCGATCCGCACCATCACCTCGGCCGCGGAGTCCATCGAGCGACTCGAGTTCGAGCAGCCGTTCCATCGCCGCTCGCGGCTGCGCGAGATCGACGATGCCGGCCAGAGCCTCGACAAGGCGCGCGGTGCCTTGAAGTGGTTCGGCGCTTACGTGCCGCGCTGGCTGGTCTTCCGGCTGATGGAGCTGGGCGAGGACGCCGTGCGCTCGCATCGCCGCACCGTGACCGTGATGTTCACCGACATCGTCGAGTTCACGCCGCAGGCCGAGGACCTGCCGGAGCAGGAGACGGCCGAGCTGCTCAACCATCACTTTGCGCTGCTCGGCGCCTGCATCGAGCGCGAGGAAGGCGTGATCGACAAATACATCGGCGACGCCGTCATGGCGGTGTGGGGCGCGCTGGCGCGCATGGACGATCATGCCGACCACGCCCTGCGCGCGGCGCTCGCCATCGCGCGGGTGGTGCGCGAGGACAATGCACGCCTGCGCGCCGCGGGCCGACCGCCGGTGCGCTTGCGCATCGGCCTGCATTCGGGGCCGGTGGTGGTCGGCAATATCGGCGCGCCCGGCCGCGTCAACTTCACCGTGGTCGGCGACACCGTGAACATGGCCTTGCGCTTCGAGCAGCTCGGCAAGGAATTCATGACCAGCCAAGACGAGGTGGTGGTGTTGGCCAGCGCCGCCACCATGGCGGCGGTGCAGGATCGATCCGCGCTGTCGATCGGCGCCGTCGAACCAGTGCTGCGCCAAGTCAAGGGTCACGACCGGCCGGTCGAGGTCCATCGACTCGTGTGACCTGCTGGACGGACCACCGCCTCCACCGGTAGTGTGCTGCGGTGATCTCGCGCACCAGGGAAGGTCAGCCATGAAGCGGCGTCATCTGCTGGGGCTCTCAACGTTCGTCCTGGCGGTAGGCCCTGGAGCGGCCCTGCGGGCGCAGGATGCCGCCAACAAGCCGTTCACCTCCGAGCAGCTCGACCAGCTGCTGGCGCCGATCGCGCTTTATCCCGATGCTCTTTTGTCGCAGGTCCTGATGGCGGCGAGCTATCCCCTGGAGGTCGTCGAGGCGGCGCGGTGGTCGCAGGCCAACCCCACCCTCAAGGGCGATGCGGCGGTAGCGGCCGTCAAGGACAAGGACTGGGATGTCAGCGTGAAGTCGCTGGTCGCCTTCCCGCAGGTTCTCGACATGATGAACAAGAACCTCGATTGGACGCGCAAGCTCGGCGACGCCATGATCGGCCAGCAGAAGGAGGTGGCCGATGCGGTCCAGCGCCTGCGCGCGCGGGCGGTGGCGGCCGGCAACCTGAAGTCGACGCCGCAGCAGAAGGTCACGACCCAGACCAGCGGCTCGGCGAGCGCCGTTGTCATCGAGCCGACCAACCCCGAAGTCATTTACGTGCCGTACTACAACCCGTCCTGGGCGTACGGGCCGTGGCCGTATCCGGCCTATCCGCCGCCCTACTACCCGCCACCACCCAACTATGGCGCGATGCTGATGGCCGGCATGATGTTCGGTCTCGGTGTCGCGGCCGGAGCGGCGATGTTCGGCGGCTGGCATTGGGGCTGGAGCGGCGGCGGCTGGGGCAACAGCTACACCACCGTGAACGTCAACAAGGCGACCCACATCGGCGCCAACAACTTCTATGCCAACCGCTATGCCGACGGCCGCTGGGCGCACGATCCGACGCATCGCGACGGCGTGCCCTACCGGACGTCGGCCGAGCGCCAGCGCTACAATCAGGCGCGCCCCGGTGCCGATCAACGCCAGCAGTTCCGCGGTCAGCTGGAGAACCGCGAGCAGACGGCCAATCGCGGCAACATCGCGCAGCGGCCGACCGAGAATCGCGGTAGCGAATACCGTGGCAGCGGCGGTCGTTCGAGCGCCTTCGACGGCGTGGATCGCGGCAACCAGGTCAATCGCGACTATGATCGTGGACGCTCCTCCTGGGGCGACCGCAGCTTCGACCGTGGCAACTTCGAGCGCAGCGGCGGCTTCCATGGTGCAGGAGGAGGGTTCCGGCGATGAGTGGCGCTTTGTTCCGGCGCGGCCTGACGGCCCTTGTTCTGTTGCTCGGCTTTGCCGCGGCCGCCCTGGCGCAGCCGGCGGCAAGGCCTGCCGCCAAGCTGCAGGGCTTCCCGACGGCTGAGGCGGCCGCCAATGCGGTGGCCGATGCGGTGCGTAAGAACGACACCCAGGCGATGGCGGCAATGTGGGGCGCCGATTGGCGCGACTTCGTGCCGGGCACCGACAACGATGTGCAGCGTCGCCGCGCCGTCTATCTCGCGGCGTGGGACCAGGGCCACAAGATTCTGATGTCGGGCGATACCAAGGCGCAGATCGAGGTCGGCAAGGCCGGCTGGACCCTGCCCGTGCCGCTGATCAAGGAGGGCTCCGAATGGCGGTTCGACGTGGCGGCCGGCCTGAAGGAGATGGTGCTGCGGCGTATCGGCCACGACGAAGCGGCGGCGGTGCAGACCCTGCTGGCGATCGTCGATGCCCAGGCCGACTATGCCGCGCTCGATCCGATGAAGACCGGGTCGCCGGTCTATGCCCGCCGGCTGATGAGTTCGCCGGGCCGCAAGGACGGGCTCTACTGGGAAGCCAAGCCGGGCGAGCCGCAGAGCCCGCTCGGACCGGCGGTTGCCAAGGCGCAGGCCGACAGCGTGACCCCCGACGGCCACTACGGCTACTACTTCCGCCTGCTCTATGGGCAGGGTGCGGCGGCGCCGGGCGGCGCGCGCCACTATCTGGCGGACGGCCGCATGATCGGCGGCTTCGGCGTCATCGCCTGGCCGGTGCGCTACGGCGCGACCGGAATCATGACCTTCATCGTCAACCAGGATGGCATCGTCTATCAGCAGGACTTGGGCGCCAAGACATCCGAGCGTGCCGCAGCGGTCCTGACGTTCGATCCCGACAAGGGTTGGACGAAGGCCGATATGACGCCACCGTGAGCGGTGCGAAGAACAAGCAATAAGGAGAAGAGCATGGTGAAGTCCAAGATCGTGGTGCTGCTCGTGATGGCGGCGGCCCTCGGCGGCTGCGAGAACATGACGACCGGCCAGAAGGGCGCGCTCACCGGCGCCGCATTGGGCACCGGCATCGGCATGGTGGCGGGCGGCAGCTTCGGCGAGGTGGTGGGCGCGGGCCTGATCGGCGGCGCGGCGGGCTATATCGCGGGCAGCGCGATCGGCAACAACAAGTAACCGCGGAGCCGGTCATGTCTCTCAGAACCCTCGCCGCCGCCGGTGCGTTGGCGCTCGTCGCGGGCGCCGCGCAGGCGCAGATGCCGCCGCTCAATTTCGACCAGGCGGCCTACATCACATGCAAGGAAGCGCACGCCATGAATCCCGAGGCGCGTCGGGCGCTGGCGCTCTATCTCGCCGAACACTCCGCACGCTATCGCGGCGTCGTCATTCCCGACGGGCCGATCGGCGCGCAGATCGGCCATCTGGTGCGTGGCGGCTGCACGCTTGCGCCCGATGCCTATCTGTTCACCGTGATCGACCGTGCGGTGCTGGCTGAGCTGAGCAAGCTCCCCAAACGGCAGTGAGCGGCGGCGCGGACCGCTCGGTCTGCGTCCTCGACCGCTACGTCATCTTGATCATCACGTGCTTGGCGTAGGCCGGGCGTGTCGCCAGCCGGTCGTACCAGGCCCGCACGTTCTTCAGCTCCGGCCGTTCGATGTCGAGCGCGTACCAGCGATAGGCGAAGCAGCCGACCGGAATGTCGCCCATGGTGAAGTGCTGACCGGCCACGTAGGTGCGGTCCGCCAGCCAGCCGTCGAGCCGGCCGAACAGGCGGCCGGCGTCCTCGGCTGCCTTCTTGATCGCCGCCATGTCGCGCTTGTCGGGCGGCGTGCGCACCAGGCCCCAGAAGCAGACGCGCATGGGTTCGGAGATCGTGCTGAGTTGCCAGTCCATCCAGCGATCGGCCTCGCTGCGCTGCCCCGGATCGTTGGGCCACAGCGTGCCTGCTGCGTACTTGGCCGCGAGATAGCGCACCGCCGCATTGCTCTCCCAGATGACGCGGCCGCCATCGTCGATGGTCGGCACGACGCCATTGGGGTTCATGTCGAGGTACCATTTCTGGTCGTTGCCGCCGAAAGCGCCGCCGACGTCGGTGCGCTGGTAGGCGACGCCGCATTCGTCGGCCGCCCACAGCACCTTCTGCACGTTGATCGAGTTGGCCCGGCCCCAGATCTTCATCTCCGCTCCTCCGCGTTCAATGCGCCGCCGCCCAGTTGTCGCCGACGCCGGTCTCGACGACCAGCGGCACCGAGAGCGTGGCTGCCCCCTCCATGACCTTGCGGGCGACATCCTTGGTCTTGTCGATCTCCTTGTCGGGCACTTCGAACAGCAGCTCGTCGTGGACCTGCAGCAGCATGCGGCTCTTGAGCTTGGCGGCCTGCAGGGCGGCCGGCAGGCGGATCATGGCCCGCTTGATGATGTCGGCGGCGCCGCCCTGCAGCGGCGCGTTGATCGCCGCGCGCTCGGCGAAGGCGCGCATGCCCTGGCTCTTGTCGTTGATGAAGCGCAGGTGGATCTTGCGGCCGAACGGCGTCTTCACATAGCCGTTCTTGCGCGCGAGCTCCTTGGTCGTCTCCATGTAGTCGCGGATGCCGGGATAGCGCTGGAAGTACTTGGCGATGTAGTCGCGCGCCTCGGGCTGGCCGATGCCGAGCTGCTGGGCGAGGCCGAACGCCGAGATGCCGTAGATGATGCCGAAATTGATCGCCTTGGCGCGGCGGCGCACCAGCGGATCCATGCCCTTGACCGGCACGCCGAACATCTCGCTGGCGGTGATGGCGTGGATGTCGTCGCCGCGCGCGAAGGCCTCCTTCAGCGAGGCGATGTCGGCGACGTGGGCGAGCAGGCGCAGCTCGATCTGCGAGTAGTCGGCCGACAGAAGCTTGTGGCCCTTCTCGGCGATGAAGGCCTCGCGGATCTTGCGGCCCTCCTCGGTGCGCACCGGGATGTTCTGCAGGTTGGGATCGGTCGAGGCGAGCCGGCCGGTCGCCGCGCCGGTCATGTGGTACGAGGTGTGGACACGGCCGGTCCTGGCGTCGAGCTCGCGCACCAAAGCGTCGGTGTAGGTGCCCTTGAGCTTGGCGATCTGGCGATGCTCCATGATCTTGACCGGCAGCGCATGGCCCTGTGCGGCGAGGTCCTCGAGGATGCTGACATCGGTCGCCCAGGTGCCGTTCTTGTTGCGCCGCCCGCCGGGCAGCTTCTGCTCGTCGAACAGGATCTCGCCCAGCTGCTTGGGCGAGCCGACATTGAACGGCCGGCCGGCGATCTTGTGGATCTCGCGTTCGAGCTCGGCCAGGCGCTTCTCGAAGTCGGCCGACAGCCGGTTGAGCAGCCGCGCGTCGACCTTGATGCCGGCCTGCTCCATCGCCAGCAGCACCGGGATCAGCGGCCGCTCGATGGTCTCGTAGACGCCGACCATGTGCTCGCCGGCCAGCCGCGGCTTGAAGCGGGCCCATAGCTGCATGGTGACGTCGGCGTCCTCGGCGGCGTAGTCGCGCGCCTTGTCGATCGGCACGCGGTCGAAGCTCACCTGCTTGGCGCCGCTGCCCGCCACGTCGGAGAATTTTATGGTCGTCTGGCCGAGATAGCGCTCGGCCAGCTCGTCCATGCCGTGATTGTGCTTGCCGGCATCGAGCACGAAGGAGATCAGCATGGTGTCGTCGACCGGCGCGATCTCGACGCCCAGTCCACGGAACACGCCCATGTCGTACTTGATGTTCTGGCCGACTTTCAGGACCGCGGGGTCCTCGAGCAGCGGCTTCAGCTTGGCGATCGCCGCCTTGAGCGGAAGCTGCCCGGACAGCAGCTCGCCGCCGCCCTTGCTCGCGCCCTCGCCGCCGAGGTCGAGCGCGCCCTGCGCCTCGCCGCCCGGCGCGCGATGGCCGAGCGGCAGATAGGCCGCCCGTCGCCGCGTCGAATTGACGTTGCCCCACGGTCCTTCGAGCAGGGCGAGCGACACGCCGACCAGGCCGGCGTTGCGCGAATCGAGCGCATCGGTCTCGCAGTCGAAGGCAATGGTGCCGGCGCGCGTCGCCTCGGCGATCCACTCGTCGAGCGCTTTCTCGTCCTGGATCAGCTCGTAGTCGGCGGCAGTGAAAGGCTGGTTGGATTTCGGCCGCGGCGCGGCTGCCGGCTTGGCCTCGACCGCCGCAGGCGTGGTGGCAGGGGCGGGCGACGCGGCCGGCGCCACCGGATTGCTCGCCTCGCCCAGCTCGCCGGTGAAGCGGGCGAGCAGGCTCTTGAAGCCCTGCTGCTCCAGCCACGGCAGCAGCACGTTGGGATCGGGCTTCTTCTTGTCGAAGCTGTCGGGATCGACGAGATTCGGAACGTCGTCCTTGAGCTCGACCAGCTGGCGCGAGATGCGCGCCAGCTCGGCGTTCTGCTCGAGCGCCTCGCGCCGCTTGGGTTGCTTGATCTCGCCGGCCCGCTTCAGCAGCGTTTCGAGGTCGCCGTATTCGTTGATCAGCTGGGCCGCGGTCTTGACGCCGATGCCGGGCACGCCCGGCACGTTGTCGGTCGAATCGCCGGCCAGCGCCTGGACGTCGACCACCTTGTCGGGGGTGACGCCGAACTTCTCCCTCACCGCGTCGGGCCCGAGCTTGGTCTTCTTGATCGGGTCCATCATGTCGACGCCGGGCCGGATCAATTGCATCAGGTCCTTGTCGGACGACACGATGGTGCAGGTGGCGCCCGCCGCCAGCGCCTGGCGGGCGTAGGTCGCGATCAGGTCGTCGGCCTCGTAGCCCGGAGCTTCGCACACCGTGACGTTGAAGGCGCGTGCCGCTTCGCGGATCAGCGGGAATTGCGGGATCAGGTCCTCGGGCGGCGGCGGGCGGTTGGCCTTGTACTTGTCGTAGATCTTGTTGCGGAACGTCACCTCGCCGGCATCGAGGATCATGGCGATGTGGTCGACCTCGGGCTTGTCGAGGAGGTCGGCGACCAGCATGCGGCAGAAGCCGTAGACGGCGTTGATCGGCGTGCCGTCCGGCCGCGTCATGGGCGGCAGCGCGTGGTAGGCGCGGAACAGGTAGCCCGAGCCGTCGACCAGGTAGAGATGGCGGATCGGCTTGTCGTCGCCGCCGGTCTTCTTGTCGATCTTGCCGCTTTTGGCCGCCGCCGCGGCCGGAGCCTTGGATTTTGCCATGGCCAAGGCCTAGCACGCTGAACCCGGGGAAGGGAGGCGACGGTGTCGGTCGGCCGGCGGGAAAAACCGTGGCACGGTCCGATGTCTGAATTGCAGAAATACCGAAAATCTGCCAACGTTCGATCATGAAGACCACGCTCACCGTCACCGACCGGGGAACCATCACGCTTCCCGCCAGGCTGCGGCGGCGCCTGGGCATCAAAGCCGACGACCAGTTGATCGCCGAAGCGACGCCGGATGGCCTTCTGCTGCGGCCGGCCGTGACCTTGCCGATCGAGCTGTACGGCGAGGCCCGCGTCGCTGAATTCGATGCCGCGGAGGCCGAGCTCGGCGCGTTCTATCGCCGTAAGCGGCCACTGCGGCGCCGCACCTCGCCCTGAGGTGCGCATCTTTCTCGACGCCAACGTGCTTTTCTCGGCGGCCAAGTCGGACGGCTTCGTCCGCCGCCTGCTGGATGACCTGCTGGCGAGCGGGCATGTATTGTGCGCCGACGCCTACGTCGCCGAAGAGGCGCAGCGCAATCTTGCGGTCAAGGCGCCGGCAGGTCTGGCGACCTTGGCGGCCCTGCTCGACCGGCTCGAGGTGGCACCGGTGCAGGCCGCACCGTCCGCGCTGGCGGCGTTGTCTGTCCTACCGGAGAAGGACCGGCTGATCGTCGCGGCGGCCCGGCGCATGAGCTGTGCGGCGCTGATGACGGGCGATCGCACGCATTTCGGCCGCTTCTACGGCAGTACGCTGGCGGGTGTGGCCGTTCACTCGCCGCGCAGCCTGGCCCGAGTTGCTCCTCTGACCGCGGTGTGGTGCTGCGCCCCGCTCGGCTTCTCCGACCTGCCCGATCACTTCACCGAATCGAGCGTCGGCAGGCGGTAGCGATCCTGTGGGTCGTTCCAGCCCTTGAAGTTGGGCTTGCGCTTTTCGGCGAAAGCGGCGCGCGATTCCATGAGGTCGCTCTTGGCGCCGTGCTCGTGGAGCGCGGCGGCGAGCTTCTCCATGTCCGGGCCGGGGGCGGGGCGCATCTGGCGCATCATGTGCACGGTGTTGACGCGCGAGGCCGGCGGCAGGGTGAGCAGGTGCTCGGCCATCTTCAACGCTTCGGGCATCAGGTCGGCGGCGTCGACCAGTCGGTTCAGGAATCCGATCTCGTAGAAGCGTTGCGCCGTGAAGCGGAAGCCCAGCGCCATCTCCATGGCGATCGGATAGGGCAGGTTGGCGATGTGGCCGTGATTGTAGCCGCCCAGCAGCCAGCGCTTGGCCTCGGAGACCTCGAAGACCGCCTCGCGCACCGCGAGCCTGAGATCGGTGCGCTCGACCAGCATGAACCCGCCGCCCATGGCGAAGCCGTTGACCGCGGCGATCACCGGCTTCTCCAGCGCGCCGCTCATGAACGGATCTTCCTGCTTGGGTCGCTCGCCGCCCGCCACGCCCTTCTGCAGCGACTCCTTCATGTCCTCGCCGGCGCAGAAGCCGCGGCCGGCGCCGGTGAAGATTGCCACCTCGAGCTCCTTGTCGTGGCGGAACTCGGTCCAGATGCGAGCCAGCTCGGTCCGCATCTCGGTGTTGAGCGCATTCAGCCGCTCGGGGCGATTCATGCGCACCACCAGCACTTGCCCGTGGCGTTCAGTTTCGACGACGGCCATGTCTGCTCTCTTCTTGTCGATGGAGGGCGCAGTTTGCCGCCGACGCCGCCGAACAGGCAAGCGTCAACCGGCACCGGCTTGTCTCGTAGCTATAGCCGGCTATATTTCAGGATATAGATGGAGGGACGCATGACCGACACCGCGCAGGCGCGAGCGCTCAGGACCTATCGGCGTCGGCTGCAGCAGCGCGGCTTGACGCGATTCGAAGTCTTGGGGCTGGCCGCCGATCGCAAGCTCATCCGTTCGCTCGCCAAACGCCTGGCTGAAAACGGAACCGGCGCCGCCGAGCTCCGGGCGACAGTCAGTCGGACGCTGGTCGCAGGAGAATCGGCCCGCGGCGGCATCTTCGCCGCCCTCCGGCGCTCGCCGCTGGTCGGTTCAGGCGTCGAGTTCAAGCGCGACGTCACGAGCGGGCGCAAGGTCGACCTGTGACGCGATACCTGCTCGACACGAACATCATCAGCAACGCCATCAAGCCGACACCCTCGACGAACCTGGCGGCATGGATGGCGGGGCAGGTCGACGAGGACCTTTTCATCTCGGCCGTGACCCTGGCTGAAATTCGCCGTGGCGTGCTGGAACGGCCGGCTGGCCGCAAACGTCGCGACCTCGAGGCGTGGTTCTTCGGCAGTGAGGGGCCGGCGACGCTCTTCTCCGGCCGAGTTCTGCCCTTCGACGAGCGAGCCGCCTTGCTCTGGGCGAGGCTGATGGCCGACGGCACGGCAAAAGGCCGGCCGCGCAGCGCCATCGACATGATGATCGCAGCGATTGCCGAAGCGAACGACTGCGTCGTCGTCACCGACAACGAGAAGGACTTCTCCGGACTGACCGTCGTCAATCCGATGCGAACGATGTGATCACACGAAGCCCAGCCGTTGTCGCGCCACGCGGCCGCTGTCGTCAGCCACCAGGTCGATGAGGCGGGCGGCGTCTGTCGATGCACGAGCGCGCGATGTTGCGGCCACCGTGTAGGTCGTCGCGAGGTCGCAGCCGGGCGGCAGTGGCGCCACCACGACGATGCCGGGAGTCGACAGGATTTCGGTAGCCTGAGTGCAGCCGATCGGCCGGCCGCTGGTCGAGGCGGCAAGCGCCCGCATGGCGGTGGCGCCGTTGGGTGCCGGTCGCAGGCGCTTGCCGAGCGCGTCCCAAAGCCCGAGGTCGCGCATCACGCGGGCGAAATGGATGCCGGCGGTGGCCTGCTCGGGATCGGGAAAGTGGATTTCGTCGGCTGCCGCCAGCGCTAACCGCAATGCCGCGGCACTGCCGACGGCGGGCAGTGGATCGCCCCGGCGCACGGCGATCGCCGTCTCGACCGCGCCGATGTCGCGCACCGAGCCGGCGACGAGGTGCCCCGACGCCGCCAGCTCGTCGATCAGGGCGCGGCTCAGGATCGCCAGATCGGCCGGTTCGCCCGCGAGCAGCCGCGCCTTCATGGCGCCGACCGCGCCGAACGTACCGTCGATCGTGCGGCCGGTCGTGGCCTCGAAGGCCGGCCGCACGCTCTCGACCAGACCGTGCGCCGCGCCGCCGCTTAACAGCCGCACGGGCTTCATTGCGCCTTGATGCCGGCCTCGCGGATCACCTTGGCCCACTTGTCGATGTCGCCCTTGAGGTAGGCCTCGAACGCGGCCGGCGTCATGCTCATCGGCACCGCGCCCTGCCGGGCCCACACCTCGCGGACGGCAGGCTTGGCGACGATCTTGGTGATCTCGGCGTTCAGCTTGTCGACGATCTCCCTGGGCGTGCCGGCCGGCGCCATCAGGCCGAGCCAGATCGTGGCTTCATAGCCCGGCGCGCCCGCCTCGTCGGCGGTCGGCACGTCGGGCAGCACGGCCGAGTGCTTCTGGCCGGTGGTGGCCAGCGCCCGCACCTGGCCGGCATCGACATGGCCCTTCATCGCCGTCACCGCGTCGATCATCATCTGCACGTGGCCGCCGATCACCGCGTTGCGCGCCTCGCCGCTGCTCTTGTGCGGCACGTGCAGCATGTCGGTGCCGGTCATGGCTTTGAACAGCTCGCCCGCCATGTGATAGGGCGTGCCGGGACCCGACGAGGCGTAGGCGAGCTTGCCGGGCTCGGCCTTGGCAAGCGCGATGAACTCGCGAAGCGTGCGCGCCTTGACCTCGGGATTGACCACGATCACCAGGTCCGACGAGTTGACGGGCGCCACCGCAACGAGATCGCGCATCAGCGAGTAAGGCCGCGTGGCGAGCAGCGTCTCGTTGGTGGTGTGGGTGTTGGACATCATCAGCAGCGTGTAGCCGTCGGGTGCCGACTTGGCGACGATGTCGGTGCCGACCACCGCACCGGCGCCGGGCTTGTTGTCGATCACGAACTGCTGCTTCAGGACCTCGCCCAGCTCGTGGCCGATCTGGCGGGCATAGACGTCGGCCGGGCCGCCCGGCCCGAACGGCACGACGATGCGCACCGGCTTGGCCGGCCACGACTGCGCCGCCGCCGGTGCCGCCAGGGCAAATACCGCGGCGGTCGCGAAAAGGAGCTTGCTTGCCCAACGCATGTCGGCCTCCCGGTTTTGTCGTTGCTGCAGTGATGCCATGGCCGCGATCGATCGAACAGACTAGAACGCAGACAACCGAGGCGGGGGAGGGGGAATGCCGGAAACGGCGGACGTGCAAAGTCGTGGCCAAGCCAGCGTCGAGGGCCCAGCGTCGTGGCGGGCCGCCTTCATGACGCTTGCCATCCTCTCGATCTCCTTCGGCGCGCCGCTGATGATCGTGGTCGGCATGAAGCCCATGCAGGAGGCGCTCGGCACCGACCGCGCCGTGCTGGCGCTGGCCGGCTCGCTGGTCTGGGTCGGCACCGGCGCCGGCGGCATCCTGATGGGCTGGCTGGCCGACCGTATCGGGCTGCGGCTCACCGTGGCGATCGGCGCCAGCATGATCGCCGGCGGCCTCGCGTTGTCGGCCACCGGCTCGATCACCGCGCTCTATGTCGGCCATGGGCTGATGCTGGGCTTCCTCGGCAGCGGCGGCGTCTACCCGCCGCTCTTGGTCTATGTCAGCCGCTGGTTCGACCGCCGCCGCGGCACGGCGATCGCGCTCATCTCGTCGGGCCAGTACATCGCGGGCGTCGTCTGGCCGTCGCTGTTCGAGGTCGGCTTTTCGAGCGTCGGCTGGCAGGCCACCATGCTGGCGTTCGCCGCCATCGTGCTGGTCGTGATCGTGCCGGCGACGCTGCTGCTCGGCCCGCCGCCCGCCGCTCCCGCGCCGACCCAACCGGGCGCCGGCACGGGCGCGGTGCGCGGCCGTCCGCGCATCGCCGGCCTGCCACCCAACGCCGTGCAGGCGCTGCTTTGCGTCGCCGGGTTCTGCTGCTGCATTCCGATGTCGGTGCCGCAGGGCCATCTCGTCGCCTTCTGCAGCGATATCGGCATCAGCCCGGCGCGCTCCGCCGTCATGCTGTCGGTCATGCTGGCGGCGGCGTTCATCGCCCGCCAGGCGTGGGGCGCGCTCGCCGACCGCATCGGCGGCCTGCGCACCATCCTGGTCGGCTCGGCGAGCCAGGCGGTGGCGGTCAGTTGTTTCCTGCTGACCCAAGACGAGGCCGGCCTGTTCGCCGCCGCGGCGGCCTTCGGGCTGGGCTTCGCCGGCATCATCCCGGCCTACTCGGTGGCGATCCGCGACCTCTTTCCGTCGGCCGAGGCGTCGTGGCGCATGCCGCTCACGCTGTTCACGGCGATGAGCGGCATGGCGGTCGGCAGCTGGTTCGCCGGCCTCCTGTACGATCACTTCGCCTATTACGCGCCGGCCTTCGCGGTCGGCATCGCGTTCAATCTCTTGAATCTCGGCCTGATCGGCTTTCTCGTCATGCGCACCGGCGGCTGGCGGCGCGCACCGGCCTGGCCTGCCGCGGCGTGAGCGGCGTCGCCGATCCTACGGCTGCGGCGGCTCGCCCTGGCTCCAGCCCTTCTTCTCGGCCTCGAAGAACGAGGCGAAGACCTTGCGGATGGTGCTTTCGGCGATGTCGCGGGTGATGAAGACGACGCGGCTCTTGCGGTCGTCGCCGTCGGGCCACGCCTCGAGCGTGGCCGGCGGATGGAAGACGTGCTGCACGCCGTGGATCACCACCGGCTTGTCGGTATCCTTGACGTTCAGGATGCCTTTCATGCGCAACAGGTCAGGGCCGCGATAGGTCACCAGCGCGTCGAACGCCGCCGCCACTGTTGACCAGCTCATCGGCTCGTCGAACGTCATGCAAAAGGCTTTTATGCGATCGTCGTGGCGGTTGACGTTGTGCGGGTCCTGCTCGCCATGGCCATGGCCATGATCGTGGTCATGATGGTCGTCGTGGCCGTGGCCATGATGGTGGTGATGATGGCCGCCGCCGTGCTCGTGACCGTAGGCCTCCTCGTGCAGCCAGCGCTTGACGTCGGCGGTCTTGGTCTCGGGATTGTAGAGGCCGGCGTTCAGGATCTGGTTGGGGTCGATGTCGCCGC